>Ga0182012_10002783_pt1 | contig 18852 bp, 12 predicted proteins | sample 612S2SmetaG_FD_120486 | JGI IMG/M metagenome (GOLD analysis project Ga0182012, IMG submission 120486) | Permafrost microbial communities from Stordalen Mire, Sweden - 612S2S metaG | ecosystem: Environmental > Terrestrial > Soil > Wetlands > Permafrost | place: Sweden: Stordalen | collected...
AACCGCAACATGCCGTGCTCGACGGCAATCATATCGCGCTGGGCCAGGCCGGACAGGACCGCTTTGGGGAAGCCTGGCAAGGCGAAGGCGTCGGTCAGCAGGCCGACCTTGGCGCCGCGGCGGACACGGGCGAGGGCGAGCTGGGTTGGCAGCGCCGGGGCGGTGGTGTCGCCCCAGACGATGCCGAGGGGGAGGAGCCAGCGCGCGGTCCCGGCGGCCGATTCGGTCTCGATTTCAAGGAGCACGGCTTCATCGGAAGGCACGCGGGTCAGCAGGGCGATTTTCGCCGACCGCAGCACCTGATCCTTCATGGCGAACCAGCGGCGTTTCGCCAGGTAGGAGGGCAGGATTTCGTGCTCGATCACCGAACGGGCGGCGAGGACGGCGTCCGGCAAAGCCTGGCGCATCACGATTGTCTGATATTCGGGCATCGGCTCGGGCGCGGGTGTGTGGTGAGAAGGCCAGTCTTCGGCCTGCGAAAGGAGGAACCAGTAGAAACCGAACGGTGGCAATGTGAGCAGATAGGTGAGTTGACCGACGGGCGGGAATTGCGTGTGCCCGTCAAGCTCGATCGGCACGCGGCCCTGAAAATCGGAAAGGTCGAGTTCGACCGCCTGGGGGGTGCGCGAGAGGTTGGCGACGCAGAGGATGGCCGTGTCTTCGGATTCGCGCAGATAGGCGAGTATCTTGCGGTTCTTCGGATAGAGCAGCCGGTACGAGCCGCGGCCGAAGACTTTGTATTGGCGCCGGACACCGATTGCGCGACGCATCCACATCAGCAACGAGTGCGGGTCGGAGGCCTGCGATTCGACGTTCACGGTCTGGTAGGCGTAGAGCGGGTCCATTACCATCGGCAGAACGAGGCGGGAGGGATCGGCGACTCGGGAGAAGCCGCCGTTGCGATCGGGCGACCACTGCATCGGGGTGCGGACTCCGTTGCGGTCGCCGAGATGGATGTTGTCGCCCATGCCTATTTCGTCGCCGTAATAGATCACCGGCGTGCCGGGCATCGACAGCAGCAGATAGTTCATCAGTTCAATACGGCGGCGGTCGTGTTCGAGCAGCGGCGCGAGGCGGCGGCGGATGCCGAGATTGATGCGGGCGCGACGGTCAGCGGCATAGGTCTCCCAGAGGAAGTCGCGTTCCGATTCGGTGACCATTTCAAGGGTCAGCTCGTCGTGATTGCGCAGGAAGATGGCCCACTGGCAGTTCTCGGGGATGTCGGGTGTCTGGCGGAGGATATCGGTGATCGGAAAGCGGTCCTCGCGGGCGATGGCCATGTACATGCGCGGCATCAGCGGGAAGTTGAACGCCATGTGACATTCGTCGCCGTCGCCGAAGTAATCCTTGGTATCCTCGGGCCACTGGTTGGCCTCGGCGAGCAGCATCTTGTCGGGGTAGTGTTCGGTCAGTTCGGCGCGAATGCGTTTCAGGACGGCGTGTGTCTCCGGGAGATTCTCGTTGTTGGTGCCTTCGCGTTCGACGAGGTAGGGGACGGCGTCGAGGCGGAGGCCGTCGATGCCGAGATCGGCCCAGTAGCGGAGGACGGAGAGGACTTCGCGCATGACGCGGGGGTTGTCGAAGTTCAGGTCGGGCTGGTGGTGGTAGAAGCGGTGCCAGTAGTAGGCCTTGGCGGTTTCGTCCCAGGTCCAGTTGGAGCGTTCTGAATCGACGAAAATGATGCGGGTGCCGGCGTATTTACGGTCGTCGGGTGACCAGACGTAGAAGTCGCGGTACATCGAGCCGGGCTTGGCGAGGCGGGCGCGCTGGAACCAGGGGTGCTGGTCGGAGGTGTGGTTGACGACAAGTTCGGCGATGACGCGGATGCCGCGGTCGTGGGCGGCGGCGATGAAGCGCTTGACGTCGGCGAGGGTGCCATAGTCGGGATGAACGCCGCGATAGTCGGCGATGTCGTAGCCGTCATCGAGGCGGGGCGAGGGGTAGAACGGCAGCAGCCAGATGGTGTTGACGCCGAGTTCGGCGATGTAGTCGAGGCGGGAGATCAGGCCGGGAAAGTCGCCGATGCCGTCATTGTTGGCATCGAAGAATGACTTGACATGAATCTGGTAGATGATCGCGTCCTTGTACCACAGCGGGTCGAGATCGACGGCCGGCGCGATGGCGCGCGGGCGTGGATGGCCTACGTTCATTTCAGCGAACCTCCAGGCGCCAGATTCGGAAAGGTGCGTCGGCCGGATCGAGCCGGATATACTGATTTTTGCCGTACCACGTGAAGCTTTCCCCGCGCATCAGGTCGGTCACTGAAATTGCGGCCTGATCGGACAGGCCGAACTCCCAAAGCGGCACCTCGAACGCCGCTTCCTGGGCGATGTGGGGATCGAAGCTGACGGCGACCAGGACCATGCTGCGATCGAATGGATCACGTTTGCCGTACAGAATGATTTGATCATTGAAGGCATTGTAGAACGTCAAACCAAGGTGCGACTGCAGCGCCGGGTGGTGACGGCGAATGCGGTTCAGCGCGGTGATCTCGGCGACGATGTTGCCGGGGGCGGCGTAGTCGCGCGGCCGGACCTGATATTTTTCCGAGTCGAGGTATTCCTCGCGGCCGGGCAGCGGGGCGGCTTCGCATATCTCGAAGCCGGAATAGACGCCCCACAGGCCCGACAGTGTGGCGGCGAGCACGGCGCGGATCAGGAAGCCGGCGCGGCCGGAGGTCTGTAAGTAGACCGGATTGATGTCGGGCGTGTTGACGAAGAGGTTAGGCCGGAAGAAGTCGGCGACCGGCGGGGTGGTGAGTTCGGTGAGATACGCCGTGAGTTCGGCCTTGGTGTTGCGCCAGGTGAAGTAGGTGTAGGACTGGGAGAAGCCGATTTTCGCCAGACGGTGCATGAGCTTGGGGCGGGTGAACGCTTCGGCCAGGAACAGCACGTCGGGGTGGCGGCTTTGGATGTCGGCGATCATCCATTGCCAGAACGGCAAGGGTTTGGTGTGCGGATTGTCGACGCGAAAGATGCGCACACCCTGGTCGGTCCAGAACTGGATGACGTCGCGCAAGGCGCTCCAGACGGCGGGAAAAGAGGCGTCGCCGTAGAAATCGGGGTTGACGATGTCCTCGTATTTCTTCGGCGGATTTTCGGCGTAGCGCATCGATCCGTCGGGGCGCCAGCGGAACCAGTCCTTGTGCTGGGTGACCCAGGGGTGGTCGGGGGCGCACTGGATGGCGAAGTCAATGGCGAGTTCGAGGTCGTTGGCTCGGGCTTCGAGCAGCAGGGCGCGGAAATCGTCGATGGTGCCGAGTTGCGGGTGGGTGGCGTCGTGGCCGCCCTCGGCGCTGCCGATGGCGTAGGGGCTGCCGACGTCGCCTGGTTCGGCGCGCAGGCTGTTGTTGCGGCCTTTGCGGTTGATCCGGCCGATCGGGTGGATCGGCGGAAAATACAGCACGTCGAAGCCCATCGCGCGGATGGCCGGCAGGCGGTCGATGACCGTCCGGAAGGTGCCGTGGACGGTCGCGTCGTTGGTGACGGAACGCGGGAACAGTTCATACCAACTGGCGAACCCGGCGGCGGTGCGGTCGACTCGCACGGTGTGGACGGTGCTGCGGGCGGCGAAGGGGCGCGGATCGGCCCGCTGCATTGCCGCTTTCAGGTCGGCGGACAGCATGGCGTCGGCGGTTATTTCGACGTCGGCGTGGCGCAGCCTGGACTGGATCAGCGTGCGACCTTCCTGCAGTTCCAGCGTCACGTCCTGGTTGGCGACGACCTTGGCGTGCAGGTCATGGGTGAAGGTGCCCCACTGGTCCCACCAGCCCTCGACCGCGAACCGGTAGAGGCCGATGCGTTCGGGACGGATGCGCGCTTCCCAGCGGTCGTTGTCGAGTTTGCGCATGGGGATGCGCTGCCAGTCCTGGGCGTCGGCGGGCTGGAACAGCAGGTCAGCGGCAAGGACGTCGTGGCCGTCGCTGAAGATGTCGGCGCTGACGGTCAGATCGCGGCCGATAACGGTCTTGGCGGGGAAATCGCCGCCGGGGTGGATGGCTTCGACGGCGATGCGGGTGGATTCGGCCCACGGGCGGGTCAGTGCGAGAGCGCCGCCCAGGATCGGCTGGGTGCGGCGGCATTGCAGGATGCGGACTTCGCCGGGACGCAGCGGTTTGTCGAGATCGCCGGTTGCCGCCAGCGGCGCGCCGGCGGAGGCGGGTAGCGGTGCGAGGGGCAGGCGCAGCGCGGCCGACCGGATGATGTCGGGGTTGATCAGCACCAGGGTGTCGGCACGCAACAGGGCGGTGACCGGGGCGGCGGGGCTGGTGAGCGGGCGAAGCTGTTCGACCGGCGGCAGGTCGGCGATCAGGCGGATCGCGGCGGCGATGTCGTCGGACAGGTCGACCGGCTTTTCCCGTTCGGCGGCCTGCATGTCGGAAGGGCTGGCACGAACGGGATCGAAGCGGCGGGCGGTGGCATACTCGAACCCCATCGGCAGGAACAGGCCGGAGCCGGTGGCGGCGGCAATCCGCAACGCCAGGCGGTAAGCCTCCGGGATGTCGGCGTCCGGCGGCAGGCGCTGGGCGAGCCGATCGAGGAAGGATGGTTCGGGGGTGGCCAAAGCGGGTGCGACGTCGCGGAGGGCGACCTGCTCATCGAGGAACCAGGACGCTCTGCCGTCCCACCAGCCGGCGGAGGACACGGTGCGGTCGAATCCGGCTCCGGCGAGGTCGCGGAAGCCGGGAACGCCGGGGGTCCAGGCGAGGAACAACGAATCTGGGAACGCGGCGGTGAGACGACACCAGAACGAGGCGGGGACCAGATCGAGGGTGAGACAACGGAAGCCGGCGGTGCCGGTGCGGGTCAGGCGCGCCACCAGGTCGATCCACCAGTCGGAGACCGCGTCGGCAAACTCGGTCTGGCCGAAGCGCGGGACGACGACGTCGATCCGCTGGGGTGGGCGGCGCGGATCGGCGGGTCGGCGGGCGCCGGCGGCATTGAACCATTCGGGCTGGCGCTGGCGCAGCGCCGAATCAATGGCGAGCTGGCCGGGCGCGATGTCGAGCATGAGTTGCAGGCCGGCGCGATCCGCCAGTTCGGCGGCCAGGTTCAGGCCCTGATCGGCGGACCCGCCGAAGCCGAGAGCCGGATGCAGGCGATCGAAGGTGGCATGGAGGAAGATGTCACCGTTTTCGCCGGGCTCGAATGGCGGGGCCAGGCAGACATGGCTGAAGCCCATCGCTGCAATCCGCGCGAAGGAGGCTGACCACGTGTCGAGCGGCCCGGCGACAAGGGGGTGAAGGTGGTAGATGTTAACGTTTGTCCGCAGCTCATGCGCTGACGATGCGGGCGAGAGTGTTTCGGACTGGAGCAGGTTCATCACGCCGGGCTAACGCCCAACGTGCAATCGCAGTTCCGTCCGAGTGGCGGTCAGGCCACCGTTAATATTCGTGACGGCACGAAGTCAGACGTTTGTTTGACTATTCGGCGGCGACAGCCATCGGAACGAAGTTGCCTTCCATCAAACGCTCACGGTCGAGGGTGCGCATTTCCAGGTAAATGGACGTGGTGATTTCCCGCGGCGACAGCGCGAACCAAGACTGGTCGTCGTGACGGGCGCGTACCCGCGTATAGGCATCCTGGAAGATTTGATCGCTCATAAACCTCTCCGGTCCGCTTTGAGCATTCCGACGCCATTTTAGCGTTGAATGACATTGACGTTAACCGTAATGCTAATACAACGTGAAAAAAACGTCAAAGCTTCAAATTCGCTTAAGGACCCTGCTCCCTATGTCTGATCTGACCCGTCATCTCCTTGCGCTTTCGGCACAGATTGTCTCTGCTCACACCGCCCATAACGAGGTTGGCACGGCCTCGCTACCCACTGTTATTCGCAATGTTTACAATACGTTGGCGACGCTCTGCCCGCCCGATCTAGAGGTGCCGGCTGCCGATGGATACACGCATGACGACCATAACAGTCTGGGTCACGACCATGACGCGACCGACACAAGCCATGCGCACAACGTATACGTGCATCCCAGTTATGGGCAGACTGTGTTCAGCGACCACCTCATCTGCATGGAGGATGGTCTGACCATGAAGATGCTCAAGCGGCATCTTCTCACGGTGCATGGGATGACCCCGGACGAGTACCGGGCGAAGTGGGGCCTGCCGGACGACTACCCGATGGTCGCGGCGGATTATGCGAAGCTGCGCTCCAGCCTGGCGCTGCAAAGCGGGCTTGGTCTGAAGCCGGAGGATCGGCCGGCAAAGAAGCGGAAGGGCCGGCGCGGGTAATCGTTTTCAGCCGGGTGGCGGCAGGGCGGCGATCACGCCCTGGACCGCCGTCGCCCAGTTGCCGCGGGACGGTTGGCGGAACAGGCGGGCGGTGGGGTACCAGGGGCTGTCAGTGCGGCCGAGCATCCAGCGCCAGTCAGGGTTGAAGGGAAGCAGCAGATTGAGCGGCTTGGCTAGGGCGCCTGCAAGATGGGCGACGGCCGTGTCGATGCTGACGATGACATCCATTTGATCGATCAATGCGGCGGTGTCGGCGAAGTCGCCGAGGCTGCGTGTATGCATGACGATGGGCGGCCGGTGGATGTCGAGCCAGGCCTGGTCGCGGGCGGCGATCTCTTTCTGCAGACAATGGAATTCGTAACCGGGCAGGGCCAGCAACGGGGCCAGGGTTTCGGCAGGTATGGCGGACCGGTCATAGCTCTGGGGGGAGCCTGACCAGGCGAGGCCGATTCGCTGTTGGCGGCGCGGTCCGAATTGAAGCGTTCGCCGTTCGGGCGGCACGCGCAGGTAGGGCACGTTGGCGGGGTGCGTGCCGAAGGCCAGCGGCAGGCTCATGACCGGGGTCACAAAGTCGGCCGGCGGGCGTGGGTCATCGGTGCTGACGGCCGAGGTCACCCCCGGCATGGCGGCGAGCAGCGGCAGCAGGTCGGGATAGGTCTGGACCGCGACGGTGGCGCCGCGTTCGGCCAGTAACGGCGCGTAGCGGACGCAGTGCAGCATGTCGCCGCGGCCTTGCTCGCTGAGGATCAGGACGCGCTTGCCAGTGACCTGGGTGATGTCCAGCACGGTCGCGCCTTCGGGCCGCTTATCATGATCTTGTATGTCGAACCGGTGTTGGTAGGCGCGCCAGCCGTTCTGGAAGTCCCCGAGGAGCAGAAGGCAAAGGCTCATGTTCCAGATGACGGTGTTTTCCCCGGGGTGGCGTGTGAGGAAGTCGCGACAGGCAGCGAGGGCGTCGTGTGGGCGGCCGATGTCCATCAGGATGCGGCCGACCTCGTTGGTGATCTCGGCCAGGCGGGGGACCGGGGTGTCGAGCGGGGCGACGCGCTGGGCGGTGATGGCCGCCTGCAGGGCGTCCTCCAGCCGGTGAAGTTTCGCCAGTGTGGTGGCGAGGTTGAACCAGGCCGGCGCGTAGTCGAAGCGGAGGGCGGTGGCGCGGCGGAAGGCCTCGGCGGCTTGTTCGTGCTGCTGGAGGCCTTTGTAGGCGAGGCCGAGGTTGTTGAGCGACTGCGGGTCGGCGGCCTGGGATGCTTCGATGGCGGCCTGGTAGCGTTTGGTGGCGAGCAGCGCGTTGCCGAGGTTGACCTGGAGTTGCGGATGACCCGGTCGTTCCGCCTGGGCGCGATGGAGATAGGGCAGCGCGTCTTCGGGACGTTCCTGCAGGGTCAGCACGACGCCGAGGAGATGGAGGGCGTCGAAGTGGTTCGGGGTGTCGCGGACGATGGCGTGGCAGACGGCCTCGGCTGCCTGGTAGGCGCGGGCGGCGTAGAGCCGCGCCGCATCCTGCAACAGGTGGTTCAACCGCGCTTTTTGGCCGGGGAGACGCGGTGGGCGGGAGCGGCGGCGCGTTTGGGTTTAGGCGCTGCCTTGGGTGGTTTGCGGCCGGCGCGGAGGTCGGCGATGGTGGCGCGCGTGTTGATCTGTTCGGGATTGGTGCGCAGCTCGATCAGGGCGGGTTTTCCCGATTCGACGGCGCGTTTGAAGGCGGGGGTGAACTCTTCCGTGGCGGTGACGATTTCGCCATGGCCGCCGAAGGCTTCGATGTATTTGCAAAAATCCGGGTTGGTGAGGGCGGTGCCGGAGACTCGCCAGGGATAGGCGCGCTCCTGGTGCATGCGGATGGTGCCGTACATCTGATTGTTGAAGACGAGGACGATCGGGGCGACGCCGTGGTGGAAGGCGGTGGCGATCTCCTGGCCGGTCATCATGAAGCCGCCGTCGCCGACCATGCTGACGACCATGCGGTCGGGGAAGGCGATCTTGGCGCCGACGGCGGCCGGGACGCTGTAGCCCATGGCGCCGTTGGTCGGGCCGATGTAGCGCTGGCCCTCCGAGAAATTGAGGAAGCGGGTGGCCCAGCCGGCGAAGTTGCCGGCATCAGTGGTGACGATGGCGTCCGGGGTGAGCAGGGTTTCCAGTTCTCGCATGACGGTGCCGAGGTTGAGCGGGCCTTGGTAGTTGGGCACGGCGCGCTGGGCTTCGCGGAGCGAGCGGAGTTCCTGGGTCCATTTGGCCCAGGCGGGTTTGACCGGCTCGAGGGCGGCGGCGGCGATGGCGAATGTGTTTAGGTCGGAAACGATGCCGAGGGCGGCGCGGAAGACGCGGCCGATTTCGGCGCCATCGGGGAGAACCTGGATGATCGGGACGGCCCCGGCCTTGTCGAGCAGGGTGTAGCCCTGGGTGACGGCGTCGCCGAGGCGGGAACCGATGGCGAGGATGAGGTCGGCTTCCTTCAGTTTGCCGATCAGGCCGGGATCGGAGCCTACGCCGAGGTCGCCGGCGAAGTTTTCGCTGGTGCCGTCGTAGTGGGACTGGCGGCGGAAGCCGACGGTGACTGGGATGTTGTTCTGCTGCACGAACTTGTGCAGGGCCTGGCGGCCTTGCGGGGTCCAGCAGGAGCCGCCGACGACGGCGATGGGCTTTTTCGATTTTGCCAGCAGGGTGCGCATCTGGTGGAGCGAGTCGGGGTCGGGGAAGGCTTTTGTGGTGTGGGCGCGCGGCAGGTCGGGGGTTTGCACCTGGTCCTTCTGCATTTCCTCGGACAGGGCGATGACGACCGGGCCGGGGCGACCGCTGGTGGCGACATCGACGGCGTGGGCAACGACCTCGGGGATGCGTTTGGCGTAGTCGATCTGGGTGACCCATTTGGCGAGGGGTGCGAACATCTGGCGGTAATCGACTTCCTGGAAGGCGTCGCGACCGGTGTCCTCGTGCGGGATCTGGCCGACGAACAGCAGCATCGGCGTGCTGTCCTGGTAGGCGACGTGGACGCCGATGGCGCCATGGCAGGCGCCGGGGCCACGGGTGACCATCGCGGCGGCGGGGCGGCCGGTGAGTTTGCCGAATGCGTCGGCCATGTTGACCGCGCCGGCCTCGAACCGGCAGGTGACGAGCTTGATTTTGCCCTTGTTGTCGTAGAGGCCGTCGAGGGTGTCGAGGAAGCTTTCGCCGGGAACCTCGAAGACGTGGTCGATGCCCTGGGCGACGAGGGCGTCGGCAAGGATGCGGCCGCCGTGGCGTGCTGTGGTGGTGCGGGCCTTGCGGGCCTGGGCGAGTTCCATTGGGTGCGGTCTCCCGTTTCGCGGAAGGATAGGCGCGTAGGCGGGACGCGTCACGGGGGCGTGGCTTTCGTTCGATAACGCAACCGTGTCGCGATGCCACAAATTGGCCGCTTATCGCGCATTTTCCTGCCTTTGACGGGCTGGATCGTCAGTGCCGTTGATGCAGAAAGGGCGTGTTCGATGTTGCGGAATCTGGCCTGGGACAAGACCGACGAACTGACTCGCGCGCAACTGGCGATGTTTCACGCCCTGGGCGATGAAATCCGGCTGAGCGAGGATGACCGGCGGCGGGCGCTGGATCTGGATGACGGGACCTGGGCGGAATGGCAGGCATTCCTGGCGGATGGGGGGTTGCCGGCAGAGCCAGCGGTGCCGGAGATGCTGCGGCGGCTGGGCGAGACGGTTTTCCATCTGTCGGTGGTGGCAGAGGCGCGCAGCTGAGGCGCGTGCCTATCCGCGGAGGCGGCCGGCGGGTTAGTGTCTCGCCGGTGCTGCGAAGCGGGAGACGGTGATGCGGGCAATCTTCGTACAAATCAAATGCGAGATGGGACAGGCGTATCGCGTGGCTCGGGAAGCCGCGGACACGATTTCCGAGGTTTCGGAACTGTTCTCGACGTCCGGGCAATACGATCTGCTGGGGAAGTTCTACCTGGACGCGAATCAGGATATCGGGCTGTTCGTTACCCAGAGAATTCAGACGCTGCCCGGCGTAAAGGACACCTATACGCTGATCACGTTCAACGCGTTCGGTGGTGGCGGCGCCGGGCGGTGAGTCAGGATGCGCGCTCGTTGTCCAGCATGGCCATCCGGGCCGGTGCGTAGCGGTCGCCGGGCGCGGCGCGTTGCGGAATTGCCTGTTCGATCGGGGCCAGGTCGGCCGGGGTCAGGGTTACGTCTATCGCGTTGAGGGCTTTGTCAAGCTGCGGACGGCGGCGGGGGTCCGACCAGCGGGACAATATCATTGGCTTGGGCGGCGACCCGGGCGATGGCGATCTGGGCGACGCCGGTGCCTTTGACATTGGCGATAATGCGCCGGGCTTCGACCAGGGCGAGGTTTAGGTCGGCATTCCGGCCCCGGAAGCGGGGCTGTGGACGCGGAAATCGCCCGGCGCGGCACCGTCCTTGTGCCAGTGGCCGCTGAGCAGGCCGCGAGACAGCACGCCGCCGGCGGTGATGCCGATGCCGAGTTCTCGGCAGGGGCGTGGATGGTGGCGATGCTCTCGGTGCGTGCGACCAGACCATGCATGCCGGACACGCCGTTATAGCCGAGACCGAGTGCGGCTGTCCTTCGACCGGTGGTGCCAAGCTGGCGGTGCGGCATGCGGGTCGTCCGGGACGTGTTGCAAGGATGGTTGAAAGTATAGGTTCGGAACTGGATTTGCGATGGATGCGGGATCGGCGATGCGGACGGTGGTGATCGTGGCGGTGCTGGTGGCCGCCGGTTTATATGGGTCGCTTCTGGCGCTGCTGGCGTGGCAGCAGCGGCGGTTCATTTACGTGCCGGACCGGCGCCGGCCCGATGTTTCGGCGGCGGGCGTGGCGGGCATTTTGGCCCTGAGGGTGCGGACGCAGGACGGGCTGGACCTGCTGGCATGGGTAACGCCGGCGGCGGACGAAAGGCAGCCGGTGGTGCTGTATCTGCATGGCAATGGCGGGCATATCGGCTACCGGGCGCCTCGGCTGGCGTGGATGACCCGGCTGGGCTGGGGCGTGATGCTGCTGGAGTATCGCGGGTTCGGCGGCAATCCGGGATCGCCGACGGAAGCCGGGCTGTACGAGGATGCTCGGGCGGGCTATGCGGCGCTGCGGGCGCAGGGGGTTGCGGGGCGGCGGATCGTGGTGTGGGGCGAGTCGCTGGGCACCGGTGTGGCGGTGCGGCTGGCGGGGGAGGCCGAAGTTGGCGCGGTGGTGCTGGAGTCGCCCTACACCAGCATCCTGTCGATCGGACAGGCGCGGTTTCCATTCATGCCGGTCGGCTGGGTGCTGCGCGATCGTTTCGATCTGATCGGGCGAATCGGGGCGGTTCGCGCTCCATTGCTGGTGCTGGCGGGCGAGCAGGACGCGATCATTCCGCTGGCGATGAGCCGAGCGGTGTTTGCGGCGGCGGGGGAGCCGAAGATGTTCTGGCTGGCGCATGGGGCTGGTCATAACGGCATTGGCGAGGCCGGAGGATTTGCGGCAATCCGGTCATTCATTGAGGACTACTGGACGCTGCAGCGGTAAGATATTGGGCGGCGCGATCGGCGGGGTCGCGATTTTCCTGCGCAGCCTACAGCGTTTCCACCTGAGTGGAAACGCTGTAGCTTATTTTCGCGAGCAATTTCATCAGCCTGAAGATCGCTCCGCGATTCGAGTCAGGCTGATATTGCTCTAGGACGTCGCCGCCGCCAGGTCGGCACCATCGATGCCCGGTCCAAAAAACGCCGGGGTCAGGCCTTGCATGTCGCGTCGCGAAGCAAGCATTGCGCGTAGACTGAGGGTCGTTCGGTCGATGAAGCGCGCGGCACCGATCCGTTTCGCCAGCGCCAGCGCGTCCAGGAAATCCTGCTCCGCTTCGGCATGCCGGCCCGCGCGCAGCAGAATCTCGCCACGCAACCGCAACGTCTCGGGCCGGAAGAACAACTCCTGGGGATTGATCGTCAGCGCCTGCTGCGCCGCCGCCATGGCTTCCTCGGGCAAGCCAGCCAAGACCAAAGCTTCGACCAGCCACGTCATATACACTGTCGCTCCGGCCCGCGACGCCGTACCTTCCATCCCCGCCAACCCCTCACGGATCAGCCGGACGCCCTCGGCCGCCGCCCCTTGCCCTGCCTTGGCTCGTCCGAGCGTAATTCGGGCGATGGTGGCGAACTGGGGAAAGCCGAATTCATCCGACAACCGTATAGACTCGGTCGAACGCTCCGCGGCGAGTGCCCGATCGTCGGTATGGTTCGCGTGAATTGCCGCCATGAACTGAGTCGATGCCAGATCGTACGCATTCTCATTCCGCCGTGAGATCGACAACGCGCGCTCGATGCGCTGGCGCGCGGCTGCGTCATCGCCCAGCACCCAGGCAATCTGTGCGGCATTTCCGTACGTCTGCGCAATGATACCGGGTTGCCGCTCGAAATTTTCGGTTTCGAAATAGATGCTCCCCAGAACGAAAAACTGTTCCGCGCCGCGCAGATCGCCAACCCGGTATCGTGCCGTCATCTGCACCATATGTGCCTGGCCGCGACGGTGGGGGTCCTCGATCGCCAATTCGTAGAACTGATCGGCCAGACTGCCGGCCAGCGCGTAGTTCCCGCCGCTCGACGCGGCGGCCCACGCGCCCAGGATGTGCCGGCAGCGCTGGTCCCGGTCGCCGGTTCGTTCCGCGAGAACGCGGATCCGATCCAGCGCGTGCATGACCGGTGTCGCCGAATAACCATGCGTGATCTGCAGCACCTCGGCCTGGGCGCTGCGCAGCGCCAGTTCATGAATGTCCCGCTCCAGCGACTCAGCCGTACCCGCCAGCGCGTCCACGGCGTTCTGGTAGGCCTGCTCCGCCTCATGGAATGCGCGGCTGAGCCGGAATCCGTCGCCTGCCTTCCGCCATGCCGCCGCACCGCGCGCCAGTTCCCCCGCCTCGGTCCATTGATACGCCAGCAGTTCGGGGCGCATTGATGCGAGCAGATCGAACCGTGCCTCGATCACCGTCGCCACACGCCGGTGCAGCGCTCGGCGCTGATTGCGAGGAAGCGCATCATAGGCCGCATCCCGCAGCAACGAATGGGTGAAACGATACACCGGGTTGGCGCCGGTGCCTTCCTCCCGCATCACCGCCTTGCGCTTCAGCGTCGTCAGCCGGGGCCGCAGCCGAACCAACGGCAGCTCCATGATCGCTTCCAGAACAGGCAGCGGGATCGCATCGCCGAACACCGCGGCAGCCTGAGCAACCGCCTTCGCTGCCTGCCCCACCTGATCCAGCCGAGCCGCCAGCAAAGCCGCCAGCGTGGGCGGAATCTGCCGATCGCTGCTTCGCGCCTTTGGCTCCTCGACAAGTCTGGCCAGCTCGATCCCGAACAGCGGCACCCCTTCGGCGCGTTGCACGATCGCCGCAATGCCCTGCGGCGTCAGCCCGGTGGCCTCCGTCGCCGTGGCGGACCGCCGCGCGGTCCGATGCACCCTTGCGACGATCTCCTGCAGGTGATCGTCGGTGAGGCGGTGCAAAGGCAGGCGCATGACGTGACCGCGCTCCGTCCACGGCGGCCGGAAATCCGGCCGTGCCGAAAGCAGCATCAGCACCGGCTGGTCCTTGATGCGCGGAACGATGAATTCGATCAGTTCCAGGGTTGACGGATCGACCCAATGCACATCCTCCACGACGATCGCCAGCGGCCGCGACCGCGCCATGCCCAGGATCCAGTCCAGCACAATTGAAAACAGTCGGGTGCGGCGTTCCTCGGGCGGAATGACCAGGGCGCCGGCAGCACCCAGGTTCAGCATTTCGGTCACCAGAGCAACCGCATCCGGCGCGTGAATCCCGGCCTCGTGCAACGACGCTTGGAGCCGAACGAGGACATCGGCGTGACGCCGCCGACCGGTCGGATCAAACGCCTGCCGGATCAGTTGCGCCACCGGGTGAAACGGCGTGTTCTGAAAGAACTGGGCTCCGCCGGCTTCCAGCCAAAGATGTCGAGCCGGACCGATCTGTCGGCGCAGTTCGTTGATCAGGCGCGACTTGCCGAGCCCCGCCTGCCCGGAAAGCGTAACGACATGGCCCTGCCCGGCCGCGGCGCGACGCCACGCCAGCGATAACGCCTCGATCTCCGCCGCGCGATTGACGATCGAGGAGAGCAGCGGCTGCGAACGTGTCCGGAATTGCGTCACGACCGGCCGCGGTCCGACGACGCGCCACGCCTGTACCGGTTCAGAGAATCCCTTCAGCGTAAGATGTTCGCCAGCACGGCAGACGAAAAGGTCGCCGGTCAGCCGTCGCGTGCTGTGCGCGATGACGACCTGATTGGGCAGCGCGACCGACTGCAGACGCGCCGCGAGATGCAGCGTCTGGCCCACGGCGCTCTGTTCCAGCCTGGTCCCGTCACCATGCGGATCGCCGACAATAGCCAGGCCTGTCGCGATCCCAACCCGGGTTTCCAGCTTCGTGGCGCCGTGCGCGGGCAGCGCCGGCACCCGCCTGACGATGTCCAGTCCGGCGCGCACCGCCCGTTCCGCGTTGCTTTCATTGGCCTCGGTGTAACCAAAGTATCCAATCACGCCATCGCCCTGAAACTGGGCGACGAAACCACCGGCGGCTTCGATCTGTTCGGCGCAGCACTGGCGGAAGCCGCGCATCGTTTCGCCGACCTCCTCCGGGTCCAGCTGCTCGAACAATGCGGTCGAGCCGATCAAATCGCAGAAAACCACCGTCAGTTGGCGCCGTTCGACAGCGCGGCCCCGCGCGCGCGCCGAGGCCTTGCCGAGGGATCCAGTGGCCGGGCGCACCGTCATCCGACATTTACGCCGCGGCGATGCGAACGGCTTCCCCGTCGACGAGTTCATCCGCGTCATCGCTGGACCCCAGTACGACGCCGCCGGAGGAAACCAGCCACAGACGATCCGCCGACCCGGCCGCCATGACGTTGAATTCGCCTTGGATGGCCTGCCCCGACCCCGCGGTTTTCGTGAAGGTCAGTGTCGCCGATCCGGTTCCGTCGCTCTGCATCGTCATCGTACCGGCGACAGTATAATCGCCGGTCTGCAGTTTGGCGCCCTGTGTCTGCAGCGCGGTGATCGAGGAGCGCTGGGTGCCGGTGACGTTGCCCTGCGCGTCGATCTGATAGCAGCCCAGTCCGGCCAGCCGGTAAGTGACGCCGGTCAAGACCGAATAGCCGCTGAACCGGTATGCGAAGGTGCCGGCGAACTGGTCCTGGGTGAAGCCACCGGACGCGACTGTATCGTGCGCACCAAGGTGTCCGGCCTGAGCGTGATGAATCATATGTATCACCCTTTTTTCTTGGTCGCCTGGCGGCGGGCGGCCGTCGGGACAGTGTAACGAGCTGGATTTTATCGCAAGTGAGGCATTGACGCCAGAGCAACCGCGGATTTAGGATTAAAAGCGACTAATTTATGCACAATCCAGAGGGGAAATGCGAATGCCAGGACTTACAAAACGTCCCGCGCCAAATGGCCCGGTCGAAAAGATCGCGTCGAATGCATTTTGCATGGAGCCTGACCCTAACCTCACCGATCCGCAAAAATATGCCTTGCACCAATTCTTGCACACGTTCCTGGCGGCTGCCTATGCGCTGTATCAGATCGTGCCGCCGAAAATAGCAAACCCTATCATCGAGGAAAAATTCAGATCGGCGCTCCCGCATACCAAGCCGGAGTAAGGGGCTGTCTAAAGCCGTGTAAAGCGGCGCCGGGCTGTGCGGCGGTTCTTCGATCTACAGTTTAAGTTCACGTGACCATTTGCCCGAACACGTGCCGCGTGTGGCGCCGGCTGGTTGCCTAACAGGCGCACGCGAGAGCCGCTAAGTAGTGTTCTGGAGGACGTCGTTAAGAACGCCCCTGCCCTGCGGCTCAATTATTATTCGCCCCTTACGTTCGTCACATCCATGCTCCGCCTTGGTAGTCATTTGTTCTATGAAATGGTGTTGCATCTAACGATAAGGATTTGGGGAGCACCATTGACCAAACAGCCAACGGCCCGGGGCCGGACAGCGCCTGCTCGCTATAGGGCGCTGCCGGACTGAGCGCCCTCCTGACGATCTGGCCGGACGGTTCGATCGCGATGTCACGCCAGGCCTGACGACACCGGGGTCGCTTCGCCATGCCTGGACCGTGTCCGGGCATCCTGAAGCAGGCTTGCCGGGTCATCGACCTCCGTGCTGGACCGCTCTATAGACCCGTAGCCGGCCGTCCGGCGGGAGCACCGTCGCCAGACAGGGGGGGCAGGCCCGTCAGCCGTACGTGCGCGGCATCACTCTGATCGCGGAGGTTTCCGGCATGAGCTTTGTTTCCATTTGTGAGGTTGGTCCGCGCGACGGGTTGCAGATCGCCAAGACCCGGATGAGCACGGACGACAAGGTCGCCTGGATCCTGTCGCTGGCCACGGCGGGCATCCAGGAGATCGAGGTCGGCAGTTTCGTGCCGCCGCGGGTGATCCCGCAACTGGCCGACACGGCGGAGGTGGTTGCCAAGGTGCTGGCGGCGCTGCCGAACCTGACGGTGCAGGCGCTGGCGCCGAATTTGCGGGGCGTGCAGAACGCTTACCATGCCGGGGTGCACAAGATCGCCATTCCGGTCTCGGTCAGCGACGGGCACAGCCAGGCGAATCTGAACCGGACCCCGGCGCAGTCGATCGAGATGATGCGCGAGGTGATGGACTGGCTGAAGGCGCAGCCGCGCAAGGTGCCGGTGGTGGCGGGGGCGTCCACCGCGTTCGGCTGCTCGATCGACGGGGTGGTGCCGACGGCGAAGACGGTGGCGCTGTGCGAGGGGCTGGCCAGGGCCGGCGTGGATCAGATCATGCTTGCCGATACGGTCGGTTATGCGTATCCGGCGCAGGTCAAGGAGGTGGTGCGGGCGACGCGGGCGGCGATTGGACCGGTCCTGTACGGTCTGCACCTGCACGATACCTGTGGCCTGGGCATCGCCAATGCGGTGGCCGGGCTGGAGGAAGGTATCCGCGCGTTCGATTCCTGCCTGGCGGGACTGGGCGGTTGCCCCTATGCGCCCGGCGCGTCGGGGAATGTGGTGACCGAGGATCTGGTGTTCATGCTGGAAAGCATGGGGTTCCGCACCGGTATCGACATTCCGGCTCTTTTGGAATCACGGAAGGTGTTGCATGCCGCACTGCCGGCGGAACCGTTGCATGGGCAGATGCCGAAGGCGGGGCTGCCGCCGACCTTCCGCAAGGCAGCGTGATTGTCCTGTAACGAGCGTGCAGACGAGCCGGTCTGTTTCAAATGGTTTCGGCGGCCCCGGCGCGTGCTTATTGATCGACATCCGTGCTGATTTAAAATAAATTCGTCTCGAAATCTGGCTGTCGCCAGATGACGAGGCCAGGGTCGTGGCGCAGACAAAATCGCAACAGGGACTTACGGGCGACACCGACGAACCGGCATTGGTTGAGGCTGTGTCGCTCGCCGCGTCGGCGCTCAGCATTATTGTCGAATCGAGTTCGACTTCGTCATCGGCGGTCGTGTCCAGGACGGTGGTGCCGGCCGTGGCTGTCGGGATTGCGGCGCCACAACTGGATACCTACGGCTACAGCCGGGGGTTCTCCTACGGCAGCAATTTCACCCTGGCATGGCGTTACAGTTCGGGCGCCGGGGTGACCGTGGGCCTCCTGGACGACGGCTTCGATCCGGCGACGACCGCGACATTTGGTAATTTTTCCAATACGCTGTCCGAAGTGTTCCCGAGTGGGAGCAGCATTGGGGAACCCGCCGGGACATCCCATGGCACGGCGACGTCGGGGATCGTCGGCGCGACCGGGCTCGACGAGACCCCCGAAGGATTAGCACCGAACGCCGTGGTCGTCGGGGCCAAGGTGACGTTTGCGACTGTGACGGTCGCGCTCATGGCGCAGGCCGAGACCTATCTGGCATCGGTGTCGTCAGTGGTGAACAATTCCTGGGGCTATCCCGGATACGGCGTCGGCGAGCCGAACAACCCGACCTTCGCCGTGTGGTATGCCGCGATCGAGACGGCGGTTGCCACCGATCGCGGTGGTCTGGGCGATGTCATCATCTTCGCTGCGGGCAATGACCGGAGCGGCGCCGACAATCTTGGTGTGCAGCCGATCATAGCGGATTACCGCGAGATCGCCGTAGCGGCATCCGACGCGAACGGGACGGCGGCGTCTTATTCGAACCCCGGCGCGGCGCTGCTGACGGCGGCGATCGGCGACAACGTCGCCGTGGCCGACACCGGCGGGTCGGGCTATACGGCAGCGAGTGGCACATCCTATGCCGCGCCGACCGTCGCTGCGCTCGCCGCCCTGATGCTGAGCGTCAACCCCAGGCTCGGCTGGCGCGATGTACAGGAAATCATTGCTGATTCTTCGTATGTACCGCCGCCGAGCGCGGCCCGATTCAGCTATAACGGGGCGAAGGACTGGAACGGCGGGGGAATGCATTTCTCCAACGACCTGGGCTTCGGCGTGGTGGATGCGAATGTTGCGGTGAACCTGGCCAGGGCTTGGACAGAGCAGTCCACCAGCGCCGATCTCGATGTCGCGACTGTCACGCAGGCCGCTTCTTTCAGCGTCGGACGGAACGCCACGGTCAGCAGCCATATTGCCGACACGGCGGCGGTTCGCATTCAGCATGTCGAGGTTACGATCACCGACAGTTATC
>Ga0182012_10002785_pt1 | contig 18840 bp, 15 predicted proteins | sample 612S2SmetaG_FD_120486 | JGI IMG/M metagenome (GOLD analysis project Ga0182012, IMG submission 120486) | Permafrost microbial communities from Stordalen Mire, Sweden - 612S2S metaG | ecosystem: Environmental > Terrestrial > Soil > Wetlands > Permafrost | place: Sweden: Stordalen | collected...
CAGGACGCCGTCCACAACCTCAGCGCGCCCGAGGGTCGAGCGGGACAAGGACGCAGGGAGCGTGGCGTGCTATGCACGCGAGCGACCGAGGACGAAGCCCCGCGAAGGCCATCGGGACGCCGTCCACAACCTCAGCGCGCCCGAGGGTCGAGCGGGACAAGGACGCAGGGAGCGTGGCGTGCTATGCACGCGAGCGACCGAGGACGAAGCCCCGCGAAGGCCATCGGGACGCTGAGGGCTACCAGCCGCGCTGCGCGAGCAGCTGCTCGTCGGCGAGCTTCGAGCTCTCCAGGCTCTCCATCGCCGGGCCCAGGCCGCGCGAGGCCCGCGCAACGCGCTCGGCGTCCTGCCAGTGGGTGGTCGCCTCGACGATCGCGCGCGCCCTGGCGGGGGGGTCCTCGGACTTGAAGATCCCCGACCCCACGAACACGCCTTCTGCGCCCAGCGCCATCATCAGCGCGGCGTCCGCCGGCGTGGCGATGCCGCCGGCGCAGAACAGCACCACGGGCAGCCGGCCGGCGGCGGCTACGCCCCTGACGATGTCAAGCGGAGCCGCGATCTCCTTGGCAGCACTGGCCAGCTCGTCGGAGCCGAGCATCGTCAGGCTGCGTATTTCGCCTGTGATGCGCCGCATGTGGCGCACCGCCTCGACGATGTCGCCGGTGCCCGCCTCGCCCTTGGAGCGGATCATCGCGGCGCCCTCGCCGATGCGCCTGAGCGCCTCGCCGAGGTTGGTGGCGCCGCACACGAACGGCGCCCTGAAGTCCCACTTGTCGATGTGGTTGCTCTCATCAGCCGGCGTGAGCACCTCGGACTCATCGATGTAGTCCACCTCCAGGCTCTCGAGCACCCTGGCCTCCATGAAGTGCCCGATGCGCGCCTTGGCCATCACCGGGATCGTGACCGTCTCCTGGATGCCCGAGATCATCTCCGGGTCGGACATGCGCGCCACGCCGCCGTCGCGGCGGATGTCCGCGGGCACCCGCTCCAGCGCCATCACCGCCGCCGCGCCCGCTTCCTCGGCCACCTTGGCCTGCTCCGGCGTGACCACGTCCATGATCACTCCGCCCTTCAGCATCTCCGCCAGGCCCGCCTTGACCCTGAATGTCGCCTCGTCGCGCATGACCCTAGTTTGACATCCCCGCGGCCGGATCCGCCAGCCGGCGCTCCATCACCAGCCGCATCTCCCCCGGGCCGCTGTAGCCGGGCACCTCGCGCACGCTGAACCCGAGCGCCCTGTGAAACGCCACCGAGCCCTCGTTGACCGGTCTGGTGATCGCCTTCAGCGCCACCCCGTCGCGGCTTTCCACGATCGCCTGGAACTCCTCGTACAGGATCCGCGCAAGGCCCCTGCGGCGCTGGGCAGCCTGCACTCCCACCAGGTGCACGTAGCCAACGCCGGACGGCGTCAGCAGACCGAACAGGTACGCCTGCACCCGCCCTCCCGGTCCCCTGATCACCAGCGCCGTCTCGCCGAAGTCGTGCACCAGCATGGGGTGATGCAGGTGGGCCATGTCGCGCTCGCCCCAGAACTCCCGCTGGCGCTCCACCACCTCGCACAGGTCCAGGATGCTCGCGCGCTCGAGGGCCATCTCAGAAGATGCGCAGGTCGTGCACCGCCGCCGCCTGCGCCAGCTGCTCGGGGGTGGCGGAGGGCCCGAGCGCTGTGACCATGCTCCAGTGCCGGCCGACGGGACACCACTGCAGGCGACGGGGCCCGAGGCGGATCGCCTTCAGGGAGCCCAGCGGCACCCAGATGGTGGTGAACAGATGGCCGCTGCTGCAGCGCACCGGGCGGTCGAACCTGCTCACCGCGAACCCGCCCATGCGGCGCGGGCGCTCGCCCGCCCGGAACGGGGCGTGCGCGCGGTCGCTGATCCGCAGGCGGGCGCCCGGCGTATAGGAGCCCAGTGACACAGCAACACAACCGATCTCACGAGCAGACCGTTCCAGGTCAATCCTCCAGGAGGAACATCATGAGCACAGTCGAGAACAGCGGCATCAGCCGCGGGCAGTTCCTGCGCAACGCCGGCAAGGGCGGCATCGTCCTCGCCGCCAGCGGCGGCGTCCTCGCCACCGTTGCGAGCTCCGCGTTCGCCGAAGGCCCCGCCACGAGCGACATCGAAACGCTGCAGGCCGCCTACACGGCGGAGAGCCTCGCGGTGGTCGTCTACTCCGCAATCCTCAAGGACTATCACCACTTCAAGCACCCCAAACTGAAGCCCGAAAACAAAGAATACTTCGAAGCTGCGCTGAAGAACGAGCAGTACCACAAGGCGTTCCTCGCCAAGGCGCTCGGCGCGAAAACGCCCACGGGCCTGACGTTCAAAATCCCCGCCAGCGTCACCAAGACCGGGCAGTCGCTGCTGAACACCGGCGTCGCCCTGGAGACCGCGTTCGTCGAGGCCTACCTGGGCGCATCGGAAACGTTCAGCTCACAGGAACTGCGCACGATCGCAGCGAAGGTGGCGGCCAACGAGGCCACCCACTACAGCTTCTTCGACGCAGAAGCCGGCGGCAACGGAGTGCTGCCCTCGCTGCCCAACAGCGACACCATCCCCCACACCGTCGCCAAGCTCAAGCCGTTCCTCGGCTAGCACCGCCGCCGGGCTGGTTGGACCCGCGCGGAACGCCGGGGAGCTCGAGGGAGCCTCACGCGGGCGTCTTCAGGGAGGGAACCCTGAGGGCGCCCGTCCGGGGTGTCAGCCCCGGGGTGTCAGCCCCGCGGCGCCGAGGCGTCACTTCCGGCGCGTCACTTCCGGGGCGCCCTCCACACGCGCGTGGCTCCCGGTATCAGGCGCCCATGCCGGTAGGCCCACACCGTCACCGCGCCACCGCTGGAGCAGCACGTCGGATCGTGCGGGCCGTAGAACGATTCGCTCACCGTCACGCGCCCCAGCGAGATCCTCACGCTCAGCAGCGTCGGCAGCTGTTCACGCGGCTGCACCCTGGGTGTGATCACGCCCAGCGGCGTCAGCTGCCCGCCGCGGCCGGTGAAGATCACCACCGAGTACAGCAGCGCGCTGTCCGCCGTTCCGCCGCCGTTGTTGCAGTTCACTTCAAGCGCCGCCGCCGCAAGCCCCGCGCCTTCCAGGTCGCCGAACGCCTCCGGCGCATCCGACGCGTACACCGTCACTGCGGGCCTGCCGCGGAAGGGAGCGCTCGCCCAGCGCCTGGGCACCGGGGTGAGCAGCCCCGCGTCGTCGTGCAGCGCGATCGGCGCTGAGCCGTCACACGCGGCGCCCGGCAGCACCACGTCGCGCCAGTCCACCGTGTGCAGGTCAAGCCTTGCACCCGCAGCGTGCGCAGCGGCGGTGCGGCCCCGCAGCGCCGGCACTCGCGCCGGCGCCGGCGCGGGCAACGCCACAGCCGCAAGCACCACCGCCACAGCCGCTGCCAGGGCGCCGCGCAGAGCCGAGCCGCCGCCCGGCCCAGGGGCTTCGCGCCGGCGCGCGGCGCCGGTTGCGGGCGTGGGGCTCAGCGGTCGCTCCTGCAATGCGTGCCCAGCCTAATCCACCGGGCGGGCGTGGGCTTCGCCACGCCGGGCGCCGGGCGCCGGGCGCAGCGCGCTGGGGCCGGGCGCGGGCGCCGGCCGTTGGGCGCCGGCGGACGTGAGGACCGCCACGCCGGCACGAGGGCCACCCAGACCGCGTCGCTACTTCAGGCGGAACGCGCGGATGCGATCGTCGTACTGCGCGCTGTCCTGCGCGTACACGCCGTATGCAAGAGCCTGGATCACGCTCAGCAGCGCCGTGTGCGAGCGCACGTACGCGGGGCTGTTGGAGGAGTAGTACAGCTTGATCTGCGCCAGCTTTGCAACCTCGGAGAGGGTCGCGTCGGTGATCGCAGCGGTGCGCGCCTGGCGGTGGCGTGCGAGCTTCATCGCGCGCACCACCAGCGGGTGCGGGCGACCGGCGGAGAGCCCGATCACGAGCGTGCCCGCATCGATGCGGCCCAGCCTGCTCAGCGCCTCCTGCGAGGGGCTTGCCACGACGTCCACGCGCAGGTCCAGCAGCATCAGCAGGTGGCGCAGATAGCTGGCAAAGAACGCCATCTGGTCGGTTCCCGCCACCAGCACCTTTTCCGCCTCCACGATCGCCGCGATCAGCGCTTCCACGGAGCTGCGCGAGACCTTGCGCGCGGTGTCCTCCACGTTCAGGTGATCGGCGGTGAGCGCGCTCTCGAACTCGTTCTGGTCCAGCGAGAACAGCGGCGTGGAGGACGATGAGCCCGCATCCTTGGCCGCCTTGGCGTTCACACGGCGGTATTCCTCGCGCGCTGCCGCCTGCAGCTCGGGGAAGCCCTCAAATCCCAGCGCCTGCGAGAAGCGCACAACGGTGCTGCTGGAGGTGTTGGCGCGGCGCGCCAGCTCCTCGGCGGTCTGGAACGCGGCCTCGTCCAGATGGTCCACGATGTACTGAGCCACGTCCTTCTGCGAGCGCGAGCATTCGTCAAAGCGCGCCTGTATGTACTTGGAGAGGCTCTGGTGCTCGCTGGTGCCGCCGCCCGCCGATCCGTTGGATGAGGATCCGTTGCGAGAGGAGCCGTTGCGAGACGAGCCGTTCTGCGAGGAGCCGTGGCGAGAGGAGCCGTTCTGCGCAGGAGCGGGAGCGCTGGGCTCGGTCGTGGAAGAGGCTGCACGCTTCATCGGCGGTTCTGTTCGACGCCGACCGGGCCCACTCCTCCCCGCGGAGGGTGTGCGTTGCAAACACCGTGATCCGGCGACGGGGCCGACCGCGTACATAAGCTCAGGTCCATGAGCAGCCCCCACGCACATCAGCGCCGCTCCCCTGTGCTCCCCGCGGTGCTCCCCAGATGAGGATCGCCATCGTCGGCGCCGGGGTCTCTGGCCTGGTGGCCGCCCACCTTCTGCATGAGCGGCATGAGCTGGTGGTATATGAGGCCAACTCCTACGCGGGCGGGCACACCAACACGATCAGGGTTGACACCGCCACGGCCACCCACCACGTGGATACCGGGTTCATCGTGATGAACGACCGCAACTACCCCAACTTCACCAGGCTGCTCTCAAGGCTCGGGGTGGCAACGCAGCCCACGCACATGAGCTTCTCCGTCAAGGGCGAGGAGGAGGACTTCGAGTACGCGGGCACGCCCGCAGGCCTGTTCTGCCAGCCGCGCAATCTCGCCAGCCCGAGCTTCCTGCGCATGATCGCCGATCTTCTGCGCTTCAACCGCAAGCTCCGCGCGCTGCTGGCCGGCGAGGGCGCCCAGGACGAGTCCCTCGCAGACTTCCTCGCGCGCAACCGCTTCTCGCGCACGTTCGTGGAGCGCCTGATCGTCCCGCAGGTATCGGCGGTGTGGTCGGCGGACCCGCGCAGCATGAGCCGCTTCCCCGTGCGCTTCATGGCCGAGTTCTTCTCCAACCACGGCATGCTCGGGTTTCGCGATCGGCCGCGATGGTCCACGGTGCGCGGCGGGTCAGCCCGCTACGTGGAGGCGCTGACCGCGCCGTTCCGCGAGCGCATCCGCCTGGACACGCCCGTCAGCGCGATCGCCCGCGAGCACGACTGCGTGCGTGTGAGCACGCGCGGCGGGGAGCCCGAGCGCTTCGACCAGGTCGTCATCGCCACGCACTCCGACCAGGCGCTCGCCATGCTCACCGACCCCAGCGAGCATGAGCTGCGACTGCTGGGCAGCATCCCCTATCAGCGCAACGAGGCGGTGCTGCACACCGACAGCACGCTGCTGCCGCGCCGGCGCCTGGCGCGCGCCGCGTGGAACTTTCACCTGCTGCGCGAGCCCAAGCAGCTGAGCACCGTCACCTACTACATGAACCACCTGCAGCGGCTCTCCGCCGACCGCGACTTCTGCGTGACGCTCAACCGCAGTGAGGCCATCGACCCCGCCAAGGTGATCCGCACGATCGCCTACGAGCACCCCGTCTACACGCCCGACGGGGTGGCCGCCCAGTCGCTTCACTCATCCATCAGCGCCATGGCCACGCGCACCCACTACTGCGGCGCCTACTGGGGCTGGGGCTTTCACGAGGACGGCGTCAGCAGCGCGATGGCCGCGTGCGAGCCGTTCGGGGTCTCGCTGTGAGCGCCAGCTGCCTCTATGAGGGCACCGTTCGCCACCGCCGCCGCGGAGCCGTGGAGCACCAGTTCCGCTACCCGCTGTTCATGGCATACCTCGACCTGCAGGAGCTGCCCGGCGTCTTCGACGCCAGCGCGCTGTTCTCCGCGCGCAGGCCCGCGCCCGCGTGGTTTCGCCGCGCCGACCACCTCGGCGACCCCGGCGTCGCGCTGGCGGAGTCCGTCAGGCAGCTGGTGGCCAACCGCACCGGCGAGCGTCCCGCGGGGCCGATCCGCCTGCTCACCAACCTTCGCTACATGGGCCACTGCTTCAACCCCGTCAGCTTCTACTACTGCTACGACGCCGCCGGCGAGCGCGTGAGCGCTGCGATCGCCGACGTCACCAACACGCCCTGGGGTGAGCGCCACCAGTACGTGCTGCCCGTGGCCCGCACCGCCGATCATGGCAGCGCGGAGCTCATCGAGGGCAGCTTTGCCAAGCAGTTCCACGTCTCGCCGCTGCTCGGCATGGACCACGTGTACGGCTGGCGCATGACCGTGCCCTCCGAGCGCCTTTCGGTACACATCGAGTCGCACCTGCCCAGCGGCGAGAGCATCTTCGACGCCACCCTGTCGCTGCGCCGCCTGGAGCTCACGCGGGCGCACATGCGCGGCGCGCTGGTGCGCTATCCGCTGCTGAGCATGCGCATCATGGCGCGCATCTACGCCAACGCGCTGCGCCTGAAGCTGAAGGGCGCCTCCTATTTCCCGCACCCGCCAGGCGGGACGGTGCTGCCGTGAGCGCCACCGGGGCGACGGCCGGCAAGCCCGCCGGGCTTGACTCCCAGCAGGGCCTGCGCTCGCGCACGCTGCCTCCCGGCTCGCGCTCACCCGGTGTGCTCGACCGCCTGGCACGCTGGATCGTCCTGCGGCTGCTCGGCGGCATCCGCGGCGGCGAGCTCGTGTTCGTGGAGGAGCAGGGCGCGCTGCGCTTCGGCGAGGTGCTGCCCGAGCGCCCCCTGCGCGCCACGCTGAAGGTGCGCTCGCCGCGCTTCTACCGCAAGCTGCTGCGTGGCAGCGTCGGGCTGTGCGAGTCCTATCTGGACGGGCTTTGGGACTGCGAGGATCTGGTTGCGCTCACGCGCATCGCCGCCATGAACGTGGGCGGCCTGGACCGTCTGCGCCGCGTGCTCTCCCCCGTCCTGATCCCCCTGCAGCGCTGGGTGCGCTGGCTGGCGCGCAACACACCCGTGCGCTCGCGCAGGCGCATCGAAGCCCACTACGACCTGGGCAACGACCTGTTCGCGCTGTTCCTGGATCCCACCATGATGTACTCCTGCGCCATCTTCGAGTCGCCCCAGGCGACGCTCGAGCAGGCCTCGCTCGCCAAGCTCGAGCGCGTCTGCGCCAAGCTGGGCCTCTGCCCGCAGGATCACGTGCTCGAGATCGGCACCGGCTGGGGCGGCTTTGCCGTGCACGCCGCGCAGCGCTACGGCTGCCGCGTGACCACCACCACCATCAGCCGCGAACAGCACGCCTACGCGACCGAGCGCGTGCGCGCGGCCGGCCTGGAGGATCGCGTGACCGTGCTGCTGCAGGACTACCGCGAACTGAGCGGCAGCTACGACAAGCTGGTCTCCATCGAGATGATCGAGGCGGTCGGCTGGCAGTACTTCCCCACGTTCTTCCGCCGCTGCTCGGAGCTGCTGCACGACGGCGGCGCCATGCTGCTTCAGGCGATCGTGATCGACGACCGCGCCTACCAGGTGGAGAAGGCGGGCAAGAGCTTCATCAACACCTACATCTTCCCCGGCGGCTGCCTGCCCTCGATGGAGATCATCGCTCGCTCCGTCGCGCGCGTCACCGACCTTCGCCAGGTGCACCTGGAGGACATCACAGCCCACTACGCCACCACCCTCGCGCACTGGCGCGAGCGCTTCCTGGCTGCCTCGCCGAAGCTCGCACAGCTCGGCTACGACGAGCGTTTCGCGCGCCTGTGGGAGCTGTACCTCAGCTACTGCGAGGGCGGCTTCCACGAGCGGCGCATCCAGGACGTGCAGCTGCTGCTGGCAAAGCCCGGCTACCGCTCCGAGCCGCTGCCCGCCATCGTCTCGCCGCCGTCGCCTCTGCCGCTGCGTACGCACGCGGGCGACGGCACCGGCGCGTAGCCCGCGACGGCGCCCCGCTGTCGCCGCGCCGGTCCACTAGGCTGGCCGGGGCCATGCGCAGAGAGCTCTTCGAGGACGTGCACGAGGACTTCCGCGAGAGCTTTCGCACGTTCCTGGCGCGCGAGGTCATCGGCGATCAGGGCCGCTACGGCGAATGGGAGCGGCAGGGAATCGTCCCGCGCGAGGTGTTCGAGCGCGCGGGACGCGGAGGCTTCCTGGGGATGGCTGTGCCCGAGCAGCATGGCGGCGCCGGAGCGGAGGACTTCCGCCTGAACCTGGTGATCGGCGAAGAGACCCAGCTGGCGGGAGTCGGCGGCTTCGGGCTGGGCATAACGCTGCACAACGACATCTGCCTGCCGTACTTCCTCAGCTACGCCACCGAGGAGCAGCGCGCGCGCTGGCTGCCCGGCATCGCCTCCGGGGAGCTGATCACCGCGCTCGCAATGACCGAGCCAGGCATCGGCTCGGACCTCGCCGCCATGTCCACGCGCGCGATCCGCGACGGCGAGCACTACCTGCTCAACGGCTCAAAGACGTTCATCACCAACGGCATCAACTCCGATCTCGTGATCCTGGCCGCCAAGACCGATCCATCAGAGCGCCACCGCGGCATCAGCCTGCTCGTGATCGAGCGCGGCATGGACGGCTTCGAGCGCGGGCGCAACCTGGAGAAGCTCGGCCAGCACGCCCAGGACACGGCCGAGCTGTCCTTCACCGACGTGCGCGTGCCCGTGGAGAACCTGCTGGGCGATGAGGGCCAGGGCTTTCGCTACCTGGTGTCAAACCTCCCGCAGGAGCGCCTGTCGATCGCCGCATCAGCCGTCTCCGCCGCCGAGGCCGCGCTGCACTGGACGCTCAGCTACGTGCGTGAGCGCAGCGCGTTCGGCCAGCCGATCGGCTCCTTTCAGAGCTCTCGCTTCACGCTGGCGGAGCTGCGCAGCGAAACCGACATCGCGCGCGTCTACGTTGACCGCTGCGCCAGGGCGCTCAACCACGGCGAGCTCACCGCTGAGGACGCCGCGATGGCCAAGTGGTGGTGCACCGAGCTGCAGGGCCGCGTGTGCGACCGCTGCCTGCAGCTGTTCGGCGGCTACGGCTACATGGTCGAGTACCCCATCGCGCGCGCCTACGCCGACGCGCGCGTCACGCGAATCTACGGCGGCGCCAACGAGATCATGAAGGAGATCATCGGGCGCTCCATGGGCCTGTGAGGCCTCGGGCCGGGCTGAGCGCGGGTGCGGGTGCGGGTGCGGGCACTCCGTGAATACGGCCGTGCCGTGCGCGGGCGCGACGTGTGCAGGCGCGACGTGCGCGGGCGCGACGCGCACGAACGCGCTGTGCACAGCCGCGACGTGCGCGGGCGCGACGCCGACCTAGCGAGCGGGGCCCGCTGAGGCCGCCGAACCGGAGCGCAGGCTCGCTGCGAGATCAACGAAGTAGTCCAGCGAGCGCGGGTTGGCGAGCGAGTCCACGCTTGCCGCCTGCTCGGGTGCAGCTCCCATCAGGATCCGCTTGACAGGCACCTCCAGCACCTTGCCCGACAGCGTGCGCGGGACCTCTGCCACCTGCATGATCTCGTTGGGCACGTGCCGCGGCGAGCAGTCCTCGCGGATGCGGCGCCTGATCGCGCCGCGCAGCTCATCGTCGAGCTCCGCGCCCGGCTCCAGCACCACGAACAGGATCATGCGCAGCTCGCCCTCGGGCCCGGGAATGTCCACCACCAGCGAGTCCAGCACCTCCCCCACTCTGCCCGCCGCGCGGTAGATCTCGCTGGTGCCCATGCGCACCCCCTGGCGGTTGATCGTGGAGTCCGAGCGCCCGTAGATGACCGCTCCGCCGCGCGGGGTGATCCGGATCCAGTCGCCGTGGCGCCACACCCCGGGGAACATCTCGAAGTAGCTCTCACGCAGCCGCTGCCCGCTGGGATCTCCCCACAGGTAAAGCGGCATCGAGGGCATCGGCTCGGTGATCACCAGCTCGCCCACCTCGTCGCTCACCGATACGCCGTGCTCGTCCCACGCCTCCACCGCGCAGCCCAGACAGCGGCATTGCAGTTCGCCCTCGTACACCTGCAGCAGCGGGCAGCCGCCCACGAACGCGGTGCAGACATCTGTGCCGCCGCTCGTGGAGAACAGCCACACGTCGGGGCTGACGTGGCCGTAGATCCACCTGAAGCTCTCGGGCGAGAGCGGCGATCCGGTCGAGCCGATCGCTCTCAGCGCGCTCAGGTCGTAGTCGCGGGCCGGCTCCACGCCGGCCTTCTCCGTGCTCGCGATCAGTCCCGCGGACAGTCCCATGCAGGTGATGCCCGCGCGCTCGCCAAGCTCCCACAGCACACCCAGGTCGGGGTGCGCGGGGCTGCCGTCGTAGAGCACTATCGCCGCCGGGCTGTGCAGGCAGCCCACCAGGAAGTTCCACATCATCCAGCCGGTCGTCGTGAACCAGAACATGCGGTCGCCCTCGCGCAGGTCCAGATGCAGGCGCTTCTTCAGCTGCTCCAGCAGGATGCCGCCCTGGCTCTGCACGATCGCCTTGGGCAGGCCGGTGGTGCCCGAGCTGTAGAGCACCCACAGCGGGTGCTCGAACGGCAGCTGCTCGAAACGCTCCTCCGCGTTCGCGCCGAGGGCGATCAGCTCATCCCAGAGCAGCGCGCGCCCGCCGCCCGCGGGGGGGATCGGCGCGGCGCCCGCGTCCAGGTAGGGGAGCGTGACCGTGTGCTTCACCGTCCCCAGCTCCGCCAGGATCGCCTGCACCACCTCGCGACGGTCGAAGTCCTTGCCGCCGTGCCTGTATCCGTCGACGCTCAGCAGCACCGTCGGTTCGATCTGCGCGAAGCGGTCGATCACGCTGCGCGCGCCGAACTCCGGCGCGGCGCTCGACCACACCGCGCCGATGCTCGCCGCCGCAAGGAACGCGATCAACGTCTCGGGGATGTTGGGCATGTAGGCCACAACACGGTCGCCCGGGCCCACACCGAGCCCGCGCAGCGCACCGGCCGCGGCCGCCACCGCAGCCGACAGCTCCCCCCAGCTCATCTGCGAGAGCTCCCGCAGCTCACCGGTGGCGAGCACCGCCACCGCGCCGGGATCCCTGCCGGCGAGCAGGTTCTCCGCGTAGTTGAGCTCAGCTCCCGTGAACCAGCGCGCCCCCGGCATCTCGCGTGCCTCCAGCACCCGCTCATAGGGCTTTGAGTGGCGCACCTCGAAGAACTCCCAGATCGCGGCCCAGAAGCCCTCGAGGTCATCCACCGACCACCGCCACAGCTCCTCGTAGCCGCTGAACGGCGCCCCCCTGCGCTCGCCGGCCCAGCCCATGAAGCGTGCCATCTCCACCTCGCCGGCGTCCTGCGGCGAGGGAGTCCACAGGGGCTCCTGGCCGGATGCGCTGGACATGTTCGCTGAAACGCTCCCCGTCGAATTGGTGTTCCGCCCGCCGAAGCGCTCTCCGGCAGGTGCTCTATCGGTCTTATATCCGGTCTGCGCGCGCCGCGGGCGCAGCGGCACGCGAGGTGGATGCCTCCGGCACAGATATTCTCGACCGCAGTGGATGCATCCGTCCTGCGCGCCGAGTTCCCCGTGCTGGGTGAGCTGGCCTACCTGAATGCCGGCACCGACGGTCCGCTTCCCGGCGCCGCCGTGCGCGCGGCCTCCGCGGAGCTCGCTCGCCAGCTTCAGGACGGCCGCTCCACCGCGCACTTCCAGCGTCGCAGCGAGCTCACCGAGCTGCTGCGCAGCGCCTATGCGCGTGCGCTGGGATGCCAGGAGCGCGACGTGGCGCTCAGCACGTGCACCACGGAGGGCATGGCGCAGATCGTCGGCGGCCTCGAGCTCGGCCCGGGAGATGAGATCCTGACAAGCGAGGAGGAGCACCCCGGCCTGCTCGGCGCGCTGGGCGCCGCGCGCGAGCTGCGGGGCGTGCAGGTGAGGCTGGTGCCCTTTGCGCAGGTCGCCGAGCAGGTGGCGCCCGCAACGCGACTGGTGGCCTGCTCACACGTCAGCTGGCTCACCGGCACGGTGGCGCCCGCGGAGCTCGCCCAGCTCGACGTGCCGGTGCTGCTCGATGGTGCGCAGGGCGTGGGCGCCGTCCCGGTGGATGTCGCGCGGCTCGGCTGCGACGCGTACGCCGGCGCCGGGCAGAAGTGGCTGTGCGGCCCGGACGGCACCGGCATGCTGTACGTCAGCCCGCGTCTGCGTGAGCGACTCTCGGTGAGCCGGCGCGGCTACGCCAATCTGGAGGACCCCAACGCCGGCCTGGACGCACGACTGCACGAGGACGCCAGATGCCTGGACACGCTCTCGCTTCCCGCCGAGGCGCTCGCGCTGGCGCTGGCGTCGATCGTGCTGCTCGAGCAGCACGGCTGGGAGGCGATCCACGAGCGTGCCCGCTCGCTCGCGGACACGCTCGCCGAGAGGCTGCGGGCCGCCGGGCGCGACCCGGTGGCGCGACATCGCAGCACGCTCGTCAGCTTCCACAGCGAAGACCCCGAGCAGGAGCGCGCGCGGCTGGCCGAGGCAGGGGTGATTGTGCGTAACATTCCCGGACGTCCCTGGCTGCGGGCGTCCGTGGGAGCCTGGAACGACGAGCAGGACCTGGACCGCCTGCTCGAGGCTCTCTCCGCATGAGTCTGCCGCCGCCGAGCGGAGATCAGCGCAGCGCATGACGGATCCCGAGCCTCCGCGCCCGATCGCCCCCATGAGCTCCCTTCCCCAAACCGAGACTCACACGCGCCAGCCAAGGCCGCCGGCACCGGCCCAGGCCGCACCAGGCGCCACCCGCGCACGCTCGCGTGCGCTGCCACCGCTCGCGCGCCACATCGGCCTGCCGTTCGTGCTCGGCCTCTCCGCGCTGCTGAACACCCGCAACCTCTCCCAGAACGGCTACGCCAACATCTTCTACTCGGCCGGCGTCAAGTCCATGCTCGGCTCGCTGCACGATTTCCTGTTCGCCTCCTTCGACCCCGGCGGCTTCATCACGGTGGACAAGCCGCCGCTGGCGCTGTGGGTCCAGGTGGCAAGCGCCAAGGTGTTCGGCTTCTCCCCGCTCAGCCTGCTGCTTCCCCAGGCGATCCTGGGCGTCCTCAGCGTGCTCGCGCTCTACCTGCTGCTGACGCGCCGCCTCGGAGCGGCCGCCGCCTTCGCGGGCGCCCTCGCGCTGGCCGTCTATCCCTCCTTCGTCGCGGTCTCGCGCGAGAACGGCGTTGACCCGCTGCTGATCTTCCTGCTGGTGCTCGCGTGCGCAGCGGGCGTGCGCGCAGCCGAAACCGGGCGCTGGCGCTCGCTCATCCTCACAGCGATCCTGATCGGATTGGCGTTCAACACCAAGACGCTCGCCGCGTATCTGGCGGTCCCCGGGATCGCGCTCGGCTTCCTCGTGTGCGCCCCGGACAGGGTGCAGGTGCGCGTCCTGAAGCTGCTGGTGGCGGGCGTCGTGATGGGTGCGGTGTCGTTCTCGTGGATCACGTTCGTCGAACTTACACCGAAGTCGCAGCGACCGTTCGTTGGCAGCTCAAGGAACGACACCGAGCTGCAGCTCACGTTCGGCTACAACGGCCTCGGCAGGGTGGAAGGGCAGGAAGGCGGCCCCAACCAGGTCTTCGCACGCCCGGGCGCTCGCGTGGAGCCCCCAGCGCCCAAGCCCAGCCCGAGCGCCCCGAGCTCGACCGGGACCGGCAAGCCCGGGCCTCCCCCCGCGATCGTCGCCGGGCACCCCGCAAAGCACCTCTCCACGTTCCTGCCGGACGGGCGCTACCGCAACCCGATCCCGTTCGGCAGCGCACCCAGCCCGGTGCGCCTGTTCGGCAAGGGCCTCGGCGACCAGGACGGCTGGGAGCTGCCGCTGGCGCTGTTCGGGCTGATCGCGCTGGCCGTGATGCTCGCGGTGGAGCGCCGCCGGCGCCATAGCAGGGCGCGCCCGCAGCGGCGAGCGGGCCGGCGGGATCCGGAGAGCTCCCTCCACAGCGCCACCGAGCCGGCTGAGCGGGACCTGGGCACCGATACGGGCCAGGCGCAGCGCGCGCCGCGGCCCTGGCGTCGCGATCCGCGACTGGCGACGCTCCTGGTGCTGGGAGGGTGGTTCGCCGTCGAGGCGACGGTGCTGAGCCTGTCCAAGGGGATCGTGCATCCCTACTACGTCTCCGCGCTCGGCCCCGGCACCGGCGCGATGGCGGGGGCGGGCGCGCTGGCGCTGGTGGCGCTCAGGCGCGGGCGGCGGCCCGGCTGGGGCATCGGCCTGTTCGCGTGCGCGGTCATCGGCACGGTCGCCGTGCAGGTGCTGCTGCTGCACCGTGAGCACTACATGCTCTGGTTCGTGCCGGTCCTCGTGGCCGGGGGAGCGGTTGCGATCATCGCCGCGGCGCTCGTCCGCCGCCTGGCAGCCCCGGTCACCGCGGCCGCGTTCCTGCTGCTGATGATCGCCCCCACCGCCTACTCGGCCACCACCTGGTACTTCCCGGTCGAGGGAACCTTTCCCGCCGCCGGGCCCAAAACCAACGCGGGCCTCGGCGGGTACGGCATCAGCAAGTTCGCCGAGGCGGAGAACCACGCCGCCGAACGCTACATCCTCAGCCACCACCCCGGCCACCGCTGGGTGCTGCTGACCGTATCCGCCGACACCGCCGCGCCGTTCGTGCTGAACGGTCTGGATGTCGCTCCGCTCGGCGGCTACAGCGGCACCGACCCCGCTCTCACCGGGCCTGGCCTGGCGCGCCTGATCAGACGCGGCGAAGCGCGCTTCGTGATGCTCGGCGGCGCCTACTCCACGCGCGGGGGCAACGGCGCAACCCAGGCCGTGCTGCGGGTCTGCAGGCTGCTCGACGGGCGTGTCTGGCATGACCCCGACCCCTACATCGGCGGGCTCAGCCTGTTCGACTGTGCAGGACGGGCGCGCCAGCTCGCCGAGCCCGCGCCCCGCCGGATCCCCTCGACCTAGGTCGATTCCACCTGGGCGGCGCTAGGCCGCCACGGAGAGCTCGCGATGGAACGCACGGGCGAACAGGTCGCCCTCGCGCCCCGCCGCCCAGCGCGGCACCGCCGCCTCGCCGTCCGCTATCAGGCGAAGCTCCACCGTGCCGTTGGCAACGGCGATGGCGGTCGCGCGCACCAGCTGGTCGCGCGAGCGCTCCAGGTCCTCCGCCAGGCGCAGCAGCACCGCGCAGCGATCCAGCCGCTGCGCATCCCCCTCGCCGAACAGCGCGCCCATCGGCCCGGGCACCGGCATGCCCTTGCGGTGGTAGCGGGCCGCCTGAGCGATGATCGCCGTCTCCACCGGAGCGAAGCCGGGCAGCGCGCCGTTGAGGATCAGGTAGCGCGAGTGCTTGTGGTGGTCGTCGTAGTCGATGCGCATGCCGATGTCGTGCAGCATGCACGCCGCCCACAACAGCTCACGCTCGCGGCTGTCACCGGGATGCAGGCCCGCTTCGGCCAGCGCGTCGAACATGCCCAGCGCCAGCGCGGCCACGTGCCGTGTGTGCTCCATGTCAACCCCGTACTGCGCGGCCATGTTGAGCACGCTCGCGCGCCTGACGTCCTCGAACAGCGGCGGGTCGCGGTCCTGCAGCAGCCGCTCGAAGAAGACGCCCTCGCGCAGCCCCGCTTCGGTGCTCTGCAGCCCGTCGAAGTCGCCGGCGCGCAGCACGCCCAGCACCACCACCGCTCCAGCGAGGATCAGATCGGCGCGCGCGGGCTTCACGCCGGGCACGCTCGCGCGCTCGGACGCGGGCAGCGCCGCAAGGCGCTCCACCAGCTCGCCCAGCGCATCGCGCCCGATGAACATGCCCTGCACGCCGTTGGAGGGCAGCCCGGCAGCACGCTGCGCCGCCGCAGCCAGGTTGCGCACCGTTCCGCCGATGCCCACCAGGCGCCGTCCCTTCCTGGTGTCCCCCCCATCATGCGCCGCCAGCCAGTCAACGGTGGCAAGCTCGCCGGCCACGTGCTCGCAGAGCTCATCCAGCTGCCGGCGCTTGGCCGGGCCGTTGGGCGGCAGGAAGCGCTCGCTCATCCGCACCGTGCCGAGCCGCCAGGAGGCGCTGTGGAGCGCCAGGCGCTCGCGCACGCGCACGAGCTGAAGCGACCCTCCGCCGAGATCCAGCACGTAGCCGTCCCTGAGCGTCGTCGAGTTGACCGCCGCCAGGTAGCCGTAGCGGGCCTCCTGCTCGCGGCTGAGCACACGGATGGACAGCCCGGAGGACCGCCGCGCGAGCTCCAGGAAATCCTGCGCGTTCTCCGCGTCGCGGATGGCGCTGGTCGCCACCGCGTCCACCGACTCCCCGCTCAGGCCGGCCGCGCGACAGAAGTGGCTGAAGACCTCGAGGGTTGCCAGCGCGCGGCGCATGGGCTCCTCGCCCAGCCTGCCGGTGGCGACCATCCCCTCCCCGATGCGCACCGGCTCATAGATCTCGTCGGTGCGCTTCCACCACCCCTCGCCGGCCGTGAAGACAACCATGCGAAAGGAGTTCGATCCCAGGTCGATGACCGCAAGCCGCTGATCGGGCTGCATGGACTCAGCGTATTGACCGCATCGGCGGGCTCGGATGGGCAACCGGCGGCCGTAGCCGCTCGCGGCCGGCGCGGTGAGCCGGGCACGTGCCCGCGCCGGTGCGGCAGGGCCGCTCTTGCTAGAGGCCCTCGGCGGCCGCGCTCAGCGCGGCCTGTGTGCTCTTGGTCTCGCCGTCGATCAGCGTGTAGCCGATGCGCGCGCCGGGATGCACCACCGCGGCTCCCACATCGATGCTGCAGTTTGGGATCACGCGCGCCAGACCCTCGGCCACCACGCCGACGCCGTCTTCGTCGATGTGCGGCAGCAGCACCGCGAACTGCTCCGAGCCCACCCGCGCCACCAGGTCAGTCTGTCGCAGGCGGCGCGTTATCGCGCGTGCCACACCGCGCAGCGTCTCTTCGCCCGCCTCGTGCCCATGCGTATCGCAGATCTCCGCGACGCCATCGAGGTCGACCACCAGCAGTCCCGCCACCTCGCCGTAGCGGCGCGAGCGGGCGACCTGCAGATGCAGGTCGTGCAGGAACAGGCGGCGGTTGCGAAGCCCGGTGAGCGGATCGTGGTCTGCGAGTTTCCGCAGCTGTTCCTCGAAGAGCTTGCGCTCTGAGATGTCCTGCAGCTGCGCGATGTAGTGAAGCGGCGCGCCCTCGTGGTCTCTGACCAGCGACATCGACAGGATCACCGAGGCGACCTCACCGGAGGCGTCGAAGTAGCGCTTCTCGACCTGAAATGCGGGTAGCTCGCCCGTCAGCAGCCGCTCCCGCTGCTCACGGTCGTTGAACGCATCGTCGGGATGGATGATGCCGTCGAAGCGCTTGCCGATCAGCTCGTCGGAGGTGTAGCCGGTGATGTCGCACAGCGCGCGGTTGACCAGCATCCAGCGTCCGTCGCGGTCGAGCAGCCCGGTGCCTACGGGGGCGCGGTCGAAGATCTCCTCGAAGCCGTCGCTGAGCACCGGGTACATCTCCTGGTTCAGGCGCCGCACCGTGGTGTCGCGCAGGACCGCAAGGCCGCCCTCGCGCCCGGCGCCCTGGTCGTCGGATGCGCCCAGCGGCAAGGGGCCCACATCGACCATCAGGCAGTGGCTCTCATCGGCCGTCCAGATCTCGCGCGAACGCGTCTCGCCCTCCAGCGCAGAGCAGAACAGCGGGCGGATCGCCTTCCAAAGCTCCTGCGGGAAGGCGTCGGCAACCGACTGCCCCTCGCGGTAGGCGGCGGGATTGCCGCGCCTGTCGATCGCGGTGCCTGCGGCCACGATGAACCTCAGATCGTGGTCGAACGCCAGGATCACCGCGTCGGGAAGCTCCCGCAGCGACGCCTGTGCGCTGTCCTGCACCTCGGTGCTCTTCAGTTCTGCCGCGCCTACGGGAGGCTGTCTGTCGCTCACAACCCCAGCATCGGCCGTTGCGGCGCAGGACTTGAAGGCCACGCGGACCGGATTCGGACCATTCCTGAGCCTGGCCGCCCAGGGGTGAGATCATCCGCACGTGCAGGAGCCGAGGACGCTCACCGTGAAGGAGTACGAGAAGGAGCTGCTGCGCCTGCAGACCGAGCTGGTCTACATGCAGGAGTGGATCGTTGCGCGCGGCGCGCGACTGGTGGTGCTGTTCGAGGGCCGCGACACGGCGGGCAAGGACGGCGTGATCAGACGCATAACCGCCTACCTGAACCCGCGCACCTGCCGCGTGATCGCCGTCCCGACGCCGAGCGAGCGCGAGCGGACCCAGTGGTTCTTCCAGCGCTACGTGGCGCACCTGCCGGCCGCCGGGGAGATAGCGCTGTTCGATCGCAGCTGGTACAACCGCGCCGGCGTCGAGCACGTGATGGGGTACTGCACCCAGGATCAGTACGAGGAGTTCCTGCGCTTCTGCCCCCAGTTCGAGCGCGCGCTGCAGAATGACGGTGTGCTGCTGCTGCTGAAGTACTGGCTGTCGGTCAGCGACGCCGAGCAGGAGCGACGCTTCGAGAAACGCCTCTCGGACCCGCGCAAGCGCTGGAAGTTCAGCCCCACCGACCTGCAGGCGCGCGCACGCTGGGTGGACTACGCCGAGGCCAAGGACCGCATGTTCGCCCACACCGACACGCCGGAGAGCCCCTGGAACGTGGTGGAGGCCGACGACAAGCGCACCGCGCGGCTGAACCTGATC
>Ga0182012_10002786_pt1 | contig 18840 bp, 16 predicted proteins | sample 612S2SmetaG_FD_120486 | JGI IMG/M metagenome (GOLD analysis project Ga0182012, IMG submission 120486) | Permafrost microbial communities from Stordalen Mire, Sweden - 612S2S metaG | ecosystem: Environmental > Terrestrial > Soil > Wetlands > Permafrost | place: Sweden: Stordalen | collected...
ACGTGAAAGATACCCGTGAGTTGTACGGCCACGACGTGCCCTTCCAAACCGTCCTCAGCGGCGCCGTTGCAACTCCTCCCGTGGCGGTCCACTTTGTCCGGACTTGCAGCGAACTCTTCCACGAGGGTCGCGCTCACCAGGACAAGTAATTCCCCGCCGCCTGTCCAAAGCCACAGTTGCTTCCGGGCAGGCGCTCATGCACTTGCGCAGCAAAACCCTCCAGAATGGGGCTTGTGTGAAATCACTCCAGCCCCATTCCTATACCCTAGAACCATGTCAAGATACGCCGAACCGATGTCCCGGCTCATCGACGAACTCAAGAAACTGCCCGGCGTCGGCACCAAAACCGCCCAGCGCTTCGCCTTCCACGTCCTGCGCTCCTCCGACGAAGACGCTGCCGCCCTCGCCGACGCCGTTCGCGAGCTAAAGGCGAGCCTGCGACTCTGCTCCGTCTGCAACAACGTCACCGACGTCGATCCCTGTGCCTACTGCACCAGCCCGGTCCGCAACCAACGCCTGATCTGTGTCGTCGAAGAGCCCACCAGCATCGCCAGCGTGGAGCGCACCCGCGGCTACCAGGGCGTCTACCACGTTCTCCACGGCACACTTTCGCCTCTCCATGGCGTAGGCCCGGACCAGCTCCGCTCCGCCAACTTGATCGCCCGCGTCGAGCACGGCGAGGTAGACGAAGTCATCCTCGCCACAAGCCCGACGCTCGAAGGCGAAGCCACGGCAAGCTGGCTCGCAACATCGTTACGTGGCCACGGCATCAAAATCACCCGCATCGCCACCGGAGTCCCGGCAGGCAGCGACATCGAATACGCCGACGAAGTCTCCATGGCGCGCGCTATGGAAGGCCGCCGCGAACTCTAGTCCTGCGCGACCCACCGGGCGTCTTCGCCCCCAGCCAGTTCCACTGTGAACCGCGCGCCAGCGTCTCCGTCACCCGGCGCGCCCTTAAGCCGGTAGTGCCTGGCGACGGTCCCGAGAGCCGATAAATCCACCTCAAACCGCCGCCGCTTGTCCGATAGATTCTTCAGCACAAACCCGCCTTCGCCATATTCGTAGCGCAACGCATACGCGGGCACGTCAAACTCCACCCTGCCAAAGCCATTCAGGTGCGGCGCCACCGAGACATCGGCGTCATCAGGGATTGTCAGGCCCAGCAGCTTCGAGATCAGCACAGCCGCATAAACATTGGGGTACTCGTAATACTTCTCCGCCCCGTGCGCGTTTTTACCATCGACGTAATACACAGAGTCCATGTCATACCGCTCGCCCATGAAGTAGTTGTTCTTCGCGCCCTCCGCCGCCACCGTCTTCAACTGATCCAATAACACCTGGTCTTGTCCGCGCAGTTCACGGTAAGCGGCGTCCCAATACCAGTACCGGCCGGCTGCGCACAGATCGTATGGACCGCCATTGCCAATCTCCGACTTGTCGTACCCGGCGATATCCGCGGAAAGAAAACTGGGAAATCGCTCAAACTGCCCGGCATTCTCGTCAATAAGCTTTCGCACAGCAGCTTCCTGCGCCTCATTCGCATATCCAAACGTCACGGGTTGTGCGTTTGCCACCAGATGCAAATGATCGTGAACCTTTCCGTCGCGGTCAACCCAATCCACAAACCTCTGGTTCTTCTCATCCCAGTACCCCATCGGCAAAGGAGCAACCAGGGCATCGGCGATCTTCTTCGCGATGCCGGCAGAGTAAGTGACCTTGTCCTGACGGCCGAGCACCTTCTCCATCCCCGCCAGCAACTCAAACGAACGAGCCGCAAAAGCCTGGGCCTGCGTCTCGCGGCCATCCTTAATCACCTGGTCTTCGTAATACACATCCGACCAGACGCGCCCATACTGGTCGACACTCGCCAGCGTCCAGCCGGCCGCATGTTCAAGGTTTTCGATATTCGCCCGCAGCCACGCCGCATCTTTTCTGGCCTCGTAATAGCACCATGCCTCTTCCATCACTTCAATGTTCGCCGTCAGCGGGAACATCGCGGCATTCTGACGGTTGTCCTGGCTGTTTCTGCGCACGTGATACTCGCGCCTGCCATCCGGCTGCACAGAAGTCGGAGCGCGATACAGCCGTTCCGGATCGTCGTTCATCAGCCGGAACTGCAACTCGATCATCCGCTTCACAACATCAAGATCCGCCTCAGACGCCATGGCCAGCCGTCCCTTGATCTGAAACTCATGATCGACTGCCGGATAGGACCCCGCATACGCGTCTACCTTCAACGTACTCAGGACATATCCGCTGCTATACGGAAAGCCCGATGCCATGGTCTTCTCCACGACCAATGGCAGCATGGTGCCCCAATAGAAGCCCGCCAGAGCGTCTTCCAGTCCTGCTCCTCCAGCGATCTTGATGGAAAACCGGTGATGGAAAGGGTCGCTGTGCGGCCTGGCCTCCGACTTGTGAATCGCAAAGCCATCCGCGTCCACCAGAACCCTCATCCCCGTCGCCGTCTTCGTCGCCTTCGCGCTGCCGCCATGCAGTTCGAAATACCAGGAGTGTTCCTTTGACCTTGCATCCTCCGGCAGAATCCACAAACCGCTGTTCACTTCGATCGAACTGCCCTCGGCTCCCGTCGCACCGATCGGAAGAACCCACCACCGTCCCTGCGCTTGATCGATACCCAACCCCTGACAACTCGTAAACATCATGTCCACCGGCGCCGCATGGTTCTTTCGCGACGCTAGGATCGTATCCCCGGAAGCCGTAAGTCTCGCGTTTTCCACTCTTTGCAGAATCCCTTCTTTCAATGGCAACTGCCGCCCTCCCGCGCGTGGCTCTTGTCGAGCCGGACCCACAGCTCGCAACAAATAACCAGAAACTCCAAGCAGGCACAACACTGCGAAAAGGGTCTTCATCAAGCTCCCTGCTCCTCCATCGATATTCAATCCCGGTGAAGGACATAATGCCACGCGCATCGCACCTGCGTCTCCTGTTAGAATTCCGCTGCTATCCCGTCCCAGACCAACATCGTTTCCAAATCCGAAGGAAGTGTGCCTCTTGCCTAAGTCGATCGTCTTCTTTGTGTCTTGCTTTGTTATAACTTCGCTCCTCGCCGGTTGCGGAGGAAGTTCCAGTGGTGGCACAAAAGGCGGCGGTTCCAATCCGACGATTGTCACTTACACCTTCACTGGCTCCACGCCGCTCGCAGTTGCCGCGCAAATCGGCAGCGGCGCATATACTTCGGCGACTCTCAGCTCAGGCACGCTGACCCTTTCGATCCCCAGCAGCGAGACCAATTTCTCCGTTGCCTATCTTTGCCCAGCATCGACCGGCTCGATTACGCCTCAGAACTTCGAGTTCATCGATCAAGCCACCATCGCCGACGGCACTTCGTATGCGGCATATTGCTTTACCCAAAACACGTCCAAGTTCACCACAGCCCCCCTCCAGGTCAACGCTGAGGCATTCCCCAACGCCGAATATGTCATCGTGAGCGGCGTATACCTGCCCTGGACAGACGCCATAATGGATTTCGATGTCACTTTAGAGCCGGGGAGTCAGGACGTTCCCATCTACGTTCTTAAGGATTTCAATTCGATCGACGATTACCTTGCCATCAAAATCCTGCGCGGCCAGCAGGGGCCTGGCTCTCTCAATGGCGGCCTTCCAGTCGTCCTCGGTCCCAGCGACAAGATTACGTACCAACCGATCTCGTATCAGAACATACCGGCCGGATACGGAGTCGTAAGCCCTTTTGTCGAATATGAGACCGCCGGCGGCGCTTCGATCACTCTCGATGTGGACGGCACTCCGAATCAGTACCTGGCCATGCCGTCCGGCGCCTATCAAAACGGCGACTACTACCTCATCCTCTCGGCTGCTGGCCCGGGCGGCCCACAAAACTCAGAGGGCGGAAACCTCGCTGAAGTCGAAACCATCACCGCGACCGGCGGACCTCAGAACGTTTCTTTCCCCGCCGCGTGGCCGTTCTCCAGTCCCACCGCGTCCGACCTGCCGACATTCGATTTCTCGTATACCGGGTTCTCTGGGAGGTCCAACGTCTCGAATTACGCGAGCTTCTACTGGTATCTAGGCACGACGTCGTTCAACGAAATTTCGATTTCGACAACCGCAAACTACTTGAATGGATTGACCTCCTTAACGGTACCCGACCTCTCAGCCTTATCGGGATTTCTGTCGCAAAAGGGCTTCAGCGGCACGGTCAATTGGACAACAGAGGTAGCTCAAAGCAACCTGTCCGGTACAAAACCAGCCACTGGTACCGTTCAATATGTGACCCACACCGGCACCTACACCCTGCCGTAGGCGGCATTCTGCGACTCGCGTCCGCCTACTCCAGCAGATCCACTTGGAACGCCTCCAGCGTCACCGAATCCCGGTACGTATGTCCCGTCAATACGCCTCGTTTCGCCCCGCCGATGGCAATCGTCTGCGCCTGATCCGTGGTGTTCACATAGAGCGTTCGCCCATCCACGATGCGCGCATACACCCCCGCCGGCGTCACCGGCCCCCTATCAATCCCCAGGGACGAATACAGGTTGTCGAGCAGCGGACCCAGGGTGGAAGCCTCGGCCGGCGTGGCCAGGTAAATCGCATGTCCTTTGCCGTAGTGGTTCTCGGTAATCGCCGGCGAATGCTCCGGCAGATTGCTAAAGCTCGCCAGCGTCCGCGCCGTCTTCGGCTGCAGCACTTCGTAGAAGCTCAGCGAAGCCTTGACGGTCTTGCCCGCAAACGTCATCTCCGGCAGCTCCGCCGCGCGATAGAACTCCTCGGTCCGGATGCCGAAGACATCGCTCAGGCGCCCCGGCAGCGGCGTATCGAACCACTGGCTGTACTCGTCCACCTTGGCCGACATCGCCGTCATAATCGCCGTCCCGCCATCATGAACATACGCCCGAATCGCCGTCGCGGACTTCTCATCCATCACATAATCCGCCGGAATCACCAGCAGCTTGTACTGCCTCGGGTCCAGCGCGTCATAGGCCACGTTGATAATCGCTGCATCCACATTCGCCGCCATCAGCGGCTCCAGCGCCGAATCCACCTGGCTGTGATACGGAATCGTAAAGTATTGCCGAACCGTGTTGGAGGGCCCGGGCGGATGCGACGCAATCGAGCTGTCGAAGGAATACGCAATCGCCACCTCCGGCTTGTGAAAGCGCGGAAACCCAAAATGCTGCAGCTTGTCGAACTCGGTTGCAATCTGCCTGAATTCGTCATACTTCCACGACGGCGTCCCATCGTGATCCAGGAGGCCAAACAGCGCCTGTTCTTCCCCGCCGCGATGCGTATGAAATGTCCACGCCAGCGTTGTCTGGCTGTAGTTCAATAGACCGAAATACGCCCACATACGGATCTTGCCCTTCGGCCCGCCATAGTCACCCCCGCCGCCAGTCACAAACTCATTGAACCACACCGGCGTATCCAGATCCCCTTTGGTCAGCAGACTCCCCTCCAGGGCGCTCACCGGGTCGCCGGGATAAAACCCTTCCGCCCCATAGGTCACAAACCTCTTATAGCCCTTGTAATAATCGAATCCCTTCCGCCCTGCCGTATCCCAGAGATTGGATGCCGTCGGCACATCCGGCGCAAAACGCTGCCGGATCGCGTCCAGTTCTTCCAGCGCGGCCAGCGTCTCATCCGACCAGAAGCGGTGCAGATCCAGATATCGCTCCGGAGGCCCAGGACCATCGCCATACGGCAACTCCACCTCGTCGAACGATCCCAGCCGGCGTGACCAGCGCTGCGTCGCCCACGCAGCATTCAGGTTCTCAATCGTTTCGTATTTACTCTTCAGCCAGACGATGAACCGCGACCGGTCCGCCGCCGAATACGACATGAATCCATTGCCAATCTCGTTGTCGTATCCAAATGCAATCAGCGCCGGATGATGCGCATAATGCCGAATCACCTGCTCGGCCATCGTCCGCACCTCGCGCCGGTAATCCCGATCGCTGATGTCCACCATGTACCGCTCCGCCGGATGCAACACCGCGCCATGCTCATCCACCAGATTCGCCCCCGGATACCTGTCATGCAGCCAGATCGGCGCCGGCAGACCGCTGATATCGAAGAGCACCTTGATCCCGGCAGCGTTCATCTGGTCCATCACGGAATCCATCCGCCGAAAATCGAAGACCCCCTGACGTGGCTCAATCGCATCCCAGGACAAGTCCCCGATCCGAACCATCTTGAATCCGGCAGCCTTCATCAATGCGATGTCCGCCTTGATCTGCTCCGGCGACCGGTCCACCGGCTGATAGCAGGTCCCAACGAAGAGGTGGCCTTTCCCCGGCCACTCCGGATGCTGCGCCACAGTTTGCCCATACGCGACTGTTGAGCCAATCAAAAGCGCCAGTAAACATTTACTGTATCGATTCATATATGACATTATGCAATGCCCGGCCACGCGAACAAGCGTTCCCGCCGGTCGGATTTCAACTTGCATCCAGTCCAGGGTTCTGGGAACATAGGCCCCATGCGAAGCGGAATCGGCGGGAAGATCGCACTCCTTGGTATATCGGTGATTCAGGGCGGATACATGCTCTTCGATGGCACGCACTACCTGTTCGCCGGCAGCTATTTCGGCCGGGGGCTTGGGCCATGGGCGGACCTGGCGGCGATAGTCGGCATCGCGCCCGGCTCGCTGGCTCCGGCTTTCATTTTCCTCGGCGCTCTCTGGCTTGTCGGAGCTCTGGCATTGCTTGCCAACCGTCGTTGGTCTCGGCCGCTGCTTGCCGTGGTGAGCCTTGTATCGCTCCCTTATCTCATCTTAGGAACGGTGCTCTCGCTCATCGCCCTTGCGATCCTGATTTTTCGCGGCAACGCCCTTTACGCCAAGCCGCGTCGCCGCGCATGAGTTTTCATATTCGCCCGAACCGCGCCGCGCATGGCTTTCCCACGCAAGTCTCCATCTGTTACCCTCAGTTGTTTTGGGCCGCACCCTTCGCGGCTCTATTGAAAGGTGCAAGCAATGGGTTTCAAATTCCAGAACGTAGACTTCCTCAAGTTCGATTCCCTGCTCAACGAAGACGAAATCATGGTCCGCGACACCGCTCGCGCCTTCGTTGAAGACAATCTCATCCCCATCATTGAAGACTGCTTCCGCGAAGGCCGCTTCCCGCGCGAACTCGTCCCGCACATGGGCGAACTCGGCTTCTTCGGCGCCAATCTCCACGGCTACGGCTGCGCCGGCATGTCCAATGTCGAGTACGGCCTCGTCATGCAGGAGTTCGAGCGTGGCGACAGCGGCTTTCGCAGCTTCGTCAGCGTCCAGTCCGCCCTGGTCATGTACCCCATCTACACCTTTGGCAGCGAAGAGCAGAAACAGAAATGGCTTCCCGAGCTAGCCGCCGGCCGCAAACTCGGCTGCTTCGGACTCACCGAACCCAACTTCGGCTCCAACCCCGGCGGCATGACCACGCGCGCCCGCAAAGACGGCGACGAATATGTCTTGACCGGCGAAAAAATGTGGATCACCAGCGGCACCATCGCCGACATCGCCATCATCTGGGCCAAAGTCACCGACGATGACGACAAAGTCCGCGGCTTCCTGGTAGAAACCGACCGCCAAGGCTTTCGCGCCGACGAAGTCCACGGCAAGTGGTCCCTGCGCGCCTCGGTCACCGCCGGCCTGTCGCTGCAGGAAGTCCGCATCCCAGCCAGCAACCTGCTCCCCGGCACCGGCGGTCTGAAAAGCCCGCTCATGTGCCTCAATCAGGCCCGCTACGGCATCAGTTGGGGAGCCATCGGCGCTGCCATGTCCTGCTACGACACCGCCCTGCAATACGCCAAAATGCGCAAGCAGTTCCGCAACGAACCCATCGCCAGCCACCAGCTCATCCAGGAAAAACTGGTCTGGATGATCTCGGAAATCAGCAAAGCGCAGCTACTCTCCCTCCACGCCGGCCGCATGAAAGACGCAGGCACGCTGACCCACGAAATCATCTCCCTCGCCAAGCGCAACAACGTCTGGATGGCGCTCGAATCCGCCCGCATCGCCCGCCAGATCCTCGGCGGCAATGGCATCACGGAAGACTATCCCATCATGCGCCACATGATGAACCTCGAGTCAGTGGTCACCTACGAAGGCACCCACGACATCCACGCCCTGATTATCGGCCAGCACATCACCGGCATTCCTGCGTTTTAAGACCGGCCTTGAGGATCGAGATCTTGCCTTGCGCAACAACTGTCTCTAGTGGCTGTAATTTTGCGCGTAGATATCTTGTGGCAGCCCCAGTGTACGAGAACGCCTTGCCAAGGCATAGGCCGCGTCCCGGCCCATGAGTCCACCTAACGAGACCATATACGGCGCGTGCCCGCTTGGAGCAAAAACCGACGGCTGAAGTTCCGGATGACTACGCCGCAGGCTGGCGGCCTTCTTTTCCGCGTCTTCCCTGCGATTGTAGGTGAAGGCGATCACGCGCCATTGGCCGTGAGAACTGGCCGACGCAAGGGTGCTCGCCCGCGGCGAAACCGCTGCGACTGGAGCCGAGTTGGCCGATATCGGCTCATCAGTTTGCGCGGCGTGTTGCGAGAGGATCGCAGCTGCCTGCGTATTTTTGTGCCGATGAACATTCCAGGCGTGCGCAACTCCCCATAGGCAAAGGAGCAGGAGAACGGCGGCAAGGCAGACTCCGCCAAGCTGCAACGTGGAGAGCGAAAACCTGCGGCCATCCCGCGGCACATCGTTGCGCCAGGTTTCACCAGCAAACGCCGCTTGCCGGTGCTCTTTTCGATCTTCGCCAACAAGAGGAAGAGGAAGCTGCGCCTCCTGTGGAAGGGGCTGCGGGACGGACTGTGAAATGGCTCGCTCACCAGCGGCATCCGGAGTCCTCTGAGCATTCCCAGATGCCGCTTCAGTCGCCGTCGGCGTTGCATCCGCCAATTTCGGCGCGATCGGTGGCGTCGAGCCAAACTTGCCCTCGAGAGCTGTCCGAATCTTCTCCAGTCCCCAGGTCCCATCCATACCGTTGCGAATGATCGGGCCGAATGGCGCGGGCATGGCAGAATCCGGAATGCCATCCAGGGATCGCCTTTGCGTCAGCGCCTGGAGAAGCACCGTCGTAAGGTCGCGCACGTCATGCTGTTTCGCCGCGCGGCCTTCTTCACCCTCTGGCGCTTCGCGAATACAGTCACTGCGCAGTTTGACTACATCGCTTACGGCAAAGATATTCCGCGGCTCAACGTGCTCGTGAATAAAACCGTGGGTATGCAACTCGTCCAGCGCAGCCACCAGACTGGATGCGAGTTGCGCAACATCCGTGACGGTCAGTTGGCCCTGATCGAGAACTTCCGCCAGGTTCGCATCAACCTTCTCAAAGACCGCATAGACAATGGGGCCATCATCGAGCCTGACCTTACCGTAGTGCTCGAAATTGAGAAAGTTCGGATGGTTCAACGCCTCAACGCATCGCCAGCGTGCAAGGATTTCCTCCTCGTCGAAGTGACATTCGATGAGTCGGACGACGGTTGGCTCGCCATTTGGATCGGCTGTAGAAAAGAACGCGCTGCGCCCCTCGGGCAACAGAAGCCTTTGCAAGGGATAGGCACCATCGATGGTGACCCCTTCGTAGTCAGTCCATAGCTGCATAGATCGAATCCTGCTTGGAAGTCGGGTCAAGGCAAGAAGTGCGGAGGCGCAAGTTGCTCAAGCAGGTGATTAAGCCGCGCGTGCTTGCGTGGCGGCTTTTCATCTCACATTTATTATCGCAAACAGCGGCGGGGCAAGTTGTGGAAATGCGTTACTACTTCAATGCGGACGACACTTCGCAGTGCCGCAGGACTATTTCGTACGGGCGAAGATCTGTGGATTTGACTCTGGCATTGGCCTAACGGAAAAAGCATATCGGCCTAAGAGATAGTGGGTCGCTTGGTCATCTTTGCTCGCACTTTAGAGAAGTTTTCTAGATAACGCCTGCTCTTCTCTTCGCATTGACTATCTTCCAACCCCTTGCGGTAACCGCCCATGTAGATCGTATAAATCACGGCAGCCGCGCAGCCTACGCCGAACATGAATCCCAGGATGAGTCCGAACAGCGCGGACATACCGAAAACTTCCATCCCGCCGTCCTCCCAAACTCATCCACCGAAGCAATATCCCGAGCAAGCGAGAAGCCTTTCACACTTCGCACTCCGCACTTCACACTAGCTCTTCAAACCGCCACCACAAAGCTATCTTCCGTCCGCGTCACCGAGTGATACAGCGTATCCCGCTCGACCGGCACACGCCCTGCGGCCTCAATCAGGTGGCAAAGCTGTTTCCGCGTCATCCCCTGCGGAGTGGTCGCCCCGGCGTCGTGATAAATCTTCTCCTCGATCACCGTGCCGTCCAGATCGTCCGCGCCAAACCGCAAAGCGATCTGCGCAATCTTGGGAGTCAGCATCTGCCAGTAAGCCTTGATATGCGCAAAGTTATCCAGCAGCAAGCGCCCCACCGCAACCTGGCGGATATCGGTAAGTCCGGTAGTCACTGGCAGATGATCCAGCGCGGTATTCTCCGGATGAAATGCTAGCGGAATAAAGGTCTGGAAACCGCCCGTCTCGTCCTGCACCTCGCGCAGCTTCAGCATATGATCCACGCGGTCTTCGTTGTTCTCGATATGGCCGTACAGCATCGTCGCATTGGAGCGGAATCCCAACTTATGCGCCAGCCGGGCCGTATTCAGCCATTCCGATCCGTCAATCTTGTGGTCGCAGATAATCGACCGTACCCTCGATGCAAAAATCTCCGCGCCGCCGCCGGGCATCGAGTCCACGCCGGCCTCTTTCATCTTGACCAGCGTCTGCTCAATCGTCAGCTTGGCCCGCCTTGCAAGAAACGCCACTTCCACCATGGTGAATGCCTTGATATGCACCTTCGGAAAGCGCTCTTTCAGTCCCCTCACGAGGTCGAGAAAATATTCAAACGGCAGATCCGGATGCAGGCCGCCAACAATATGAAACTCCGTCACAGCCTCCGTGTACCCAGAAGCCGCCGTCTCAAACGCCTCATCCAGCGCCATCGTGTAACCCGACGGATCGCCCTTTTTGCGGCCAAAGGCGCACAGCCGGCAGGCCGCTACGCATACATTCGTCGGATTGATATGCCGGTTCACATTGAAATAGGTGATGTCGCCATGCATCCGCTCGCGCACATGGTTGGCCAGCCAGCCCACTGCCAGCACATCGCCGGTGCCATACAGAGCCACGCCGTCTTCAAAGCTCAGCCGTTCTCCGGATAGAACTTTCTCCGCAATCGGCTCCAACCGAGCGTCATACGTCCGAAATCCGTGCCGCGTGCCTTCTGCTTGTGCCTGCATATCCAATCCTCTACAAGAATGATACTGGAATCCACAAAACGCTTCACCGAATCCAAATAGCGCGTTCATCCAATCCAAGAATTACGGCTTCTGGGGCTCCATCAGCACGCCATCCTGAAGCGAAGCGGCAAAGCGCACACCCTCCGCCGTCCGAGCCATGAAGAGCCTGTAACCAGTCGTCGTGCCTGTGAACGTCTGCGTCGCCGGGTCAATCGAATACAGAACCGGGCTGCTCCGCGAGGTCACAAGCATTCGACCGCTTTTTTCGTCGAAGTAGAGATCCCCCACATCCCGGGCCGGAACCCGTTCCAGCCAGAACCACGTTACTCCCTTATCCTTTGAAAAATACACGCCGTCTCCCGCGCCGATCCAAAGCTCTCCACTCTTCGAGAAAGCGATCTTGCGAATATCCTTGATCCGCGATGGAATACCGAGGGGGTCCCAGCTCTTTCCCTGATCTTTGGAATAGACCACCCCCTGCCGCCTCGCCGCCAGCATCTCACCATCCCACACCGCAACCGTATGATATTCTCCAGAACCTAAGACCAACCCACCCTGCCAGGTTTTTCCCTTATCCGCGCTGGTAAACAAACCCTCCGCCGTAGCCGCCAGCCATGTTTCTCCTGTCAGATCAAACGCGGCCACGCGAGCACCCATCTCTCGCGCCGGCAGCGTAATCTGCTCCAGGCGATTGACGCGCCGCCCTTTCACCGTCTCAGCCACAATCTTCATCCCGGTGTTCACGATGCTGCTGTGGAGCTCCCAATGCGGTTCTTCCCCGGCTTCGCCATCCTTCAGAGCAAAAATCCCGTGGTTCGTCCCGGCCAGCACTGTACCGTCCTTTGCCTGGGCCATCGTGTACACATCTCGCCCATCCAGGCCCGCCGAAATCTGCGCCCAGTTCCCGCCTTGATCGTTGGTGAGAAACACGCCGCCATAGCTCTTGTCGTTCACCACGCCAGCCAGAATCCGATGCGGGTCCCGATTGTCGGCCACCAGCGCCTGAACCATGCGCGCCGAGAATCCCTGATTCGATTGCCTGAAACTCGCCCCGTCGTCCATACTCGCCAGCACCCCACTGCGGTCCGTCGCCAGCAAGATATGCCCCGGGTGTTCCGGATCGAGATAGATGTCGTTGATGATCACGTCAGAGCCGGTCAGCAGCTTCCACTCGTGCCCTGCGTCGCGGGTCCGATAGAGCCCTTCCGTAGTCCCCGCATACACCACTTCGCGATGGTGCGCGTCCTGCATCAGCACCCGGGTTCGACGGGCCGTTGCCGGAATCCCCTGAATCTTGTGAAACAGTTCCCCGCCGTTCTCGCTCTTGTAGATCCCGGAACAGGCGCTGGCATACACAATCGCCGGCTGTTTGGGATCGAGAATGATCGAAAACACGTCGGAATCGTCAATCACGCCCTGCTTGATGTTGTGCCAATGCTTCCCGTCGTCCATCGTCTTCCAGGGCAGATGCCAGGTGCCGGCATAAATAATCTCCGGATTGCGCGGGTCAATCGCCAGCGATTCCACCTCATGCACCTCTCGGCTCAGCGGATCGGGCTCGGCTGGCGAGATCAGTTCCCACGTCGTTCCATGGTCGCGGCTGCGATACACGCCCTTAAGTGATCCCACCGCCAGCACATTCGGATCGGAGGGTGCCTGCGCCAGCGACAAGATCGACTGCCCTTCGAGCGCAGCGACCTGCTTCCAATTCTTGCCGGAATCGTGACTTACATACAGGCCGCCATCGGGCCGGCCGACGCGATGCACTCCTGCAAATATCGAGGCGTGATCTGACTCATCCACAACAATGCTGTCAACGATCAGATCGTCGGAGCCGTCCACCTTGCCGACACGCTTCCAGTCCGCGCCACCGTCCAGTGATTCAAAGATCCAGCTATTGGTATCGCCCAGATACAAATGCCCCGGCTCGCCCGGAACCGACGCAAAGGCCCGAGCATCACCGCCGTAAGGGCCAATCGAGAGCCACTGGTAAGGATTCGCCTGCGGAGTCGCCCCGGACGCAAATGCTGTTGCCGCCAAGCCAGTGAAAAGCATGACTGCCATACGCGGCAACGAAAACGAGAGCCAGTTCAAACCCGAAAGGTACTTCATTCCTTGCAACGAATCTCCCGCATGAATACAGAATAGCCAATCGAAACCATTCTGTTGGGACAAAAGAATGGGGCCGACCGGATGAATCGGTCAGCCCCGGTATTTCAACTGTTGTTAAGTTCTTCATTGAAAGCCGAACCGGGCGCAAACCTCATTGAGTTTCCGCCCGGTCAGTGTCTCAGCCGCGATTACATGGCCTTCTTCTTTGCGTGGTGCTTTTCCGCAAGCGCTTTGCGAGCCTGCGGTTTCACATCGCCGGTTACCGGGGTCGCTCCAGCAACGCTGAACGTTGCGCCTGAGGGAACCAGGTAATCTTCCACCTTCTTGTCGTCGCCGGTACCGGTGTAGACAGTGATGCGCGAGGCATCAATACCCTTCTCGGTGACCAGGTAGTCCTTCGCATTCACAGCGCGCTGTGCGGCGAAGTCTTCCATCTTGGCGCCCTTCTTCATGTGCTTCGGCGGAGCCTTCTCTTCCGCAGTCGAGGAACCGACAATGGCGGCAGTGGCATCCGTCTGCTTCTGCAGAGTCAGGGCGATGTCGTCAAGGCAGGCCTTGGCTTCATTGTCAACGCGGGCCGGACGCTTCTTGTCCTTGTCGAACGTCAGCGAGCAGAGAGCCGACTGGACCGGTGCGGGGGCAACATACGGAGCCTCAATCGTGACCGGTGCGGTCGCGGTTGCGGTCTGTCCCTTGTCGTCGGTAACCGTGCAGGTTACAGTTGCCGTTCCCGTGGGAGCGCCAGCCGAGGAGAAAGTTGCCGAAGTACCCGTTCCGCTCACCGAACCAGCCGAGGCAGAGTAGGTGTAGGTCAGAGGACGATTCTGAGGGCTGACGCCAGTCGCCGTGATCGCGCTGGTTTCACCCGGCTTGATCGTCGTCGGATTGGCCGAGCAACTGATCGTCGGCGGTTCGAAAGCCTTCACGGTGAAGGTCGTGGTCGCATCAGCCGACTGACCGGCCTTCGGACCCTCGGTGACATGGCAGTTGACCGTGTGCGAACCCGGCGCCAGCGAGGTGGTGTCTACCTTCGCCGTGTTGTCGGTACCCGTCACGCCATCGCCGGTAAAGCTATAGGTCGCCTTCATCTTGGGGTTCAGCATGTCGGCCGTTGCCGTGACCATAACCGGCTCGCCAGGGAAGACCGAAGTCGGATTGGCCGAGCAGGAAAGCGTGACTGGCGGCGGTGGTGCAATCGACCCGACATGGAAGACAACGCCGGCGCTCAGACGAGCTGCATTGATGTTGGCCCGGCCGCCGAATACCACGGGACCGAAATCCGCGTGCATATATTCGTAGTCCGCCTGAAACAAGCGAATTGCCAGGTGATGATGAAACAGCGGTGTCTCGTAATCCATACCGCCGCCGACCGTGAGAGCAGGTCCCCAAGTAGCTTTATTGTGGTCCGGGCCGTCGACGTACGCGCCGCCCACCAAGGCATGCGCGAACGGAGTAATGTCGGCCGTCGGATAGCGGAAGATCAGACCTGCGGAACCTGTCGCGAAACCATCATTATCCTGGCCTCCTACACTTCCGTTGTACTCGTGGAATCCGCCTTCGATCTGAGCACCGACATACTTGTTGAAGTAGTAAGCGCCGCTGAAGATTTCACCGACGTTCACCGACTTGTAGTCGAAGGGCAGGACGGTCCCACCAGCCTGTGGCACCTGGACCGTGCCGTGAGGCGCCAGGTAGCTGTAGCCAACAAAAATGTCCCAGCGGGAAGGAGAAGGTTCCGCCGGGGGCTTCGCAGCCGGCTTGTCCTGGGCAAATGCGCTAGCAGAAGCAAAACATGCCGCCGCGGCAATCGCCAGAACCAGGGGTTTCTTTACACGAAAATTCATACGTTTCCTCCGCAATGATGCCTGAAAGGCGAATCCGCTAGTCAGGCTTTCAACTCGTGAATGGGGTTCACCCGCAATGGGCGCGGGCGATATTCTCTTGAAAAACAGATCAAACCTGAACAAACCTGAACAACTACGTCATTTTCAACTTACCATAGGGCAAAATACTCACAACATAAAATTCTTGAGTGAGTTGCCCCGCCCGTTACCGGCAAAAACCACTTGCCACAGCTATCTGTGGAGATCCCATCGGCTGAAAAACCGCTCCAAGCTTCCACACTCACTAACCGAGATTTAAAGCTTTCCTGAGGCTTCCCCGCTCGCGCTGAATCTTCTCCTGAAGCAGCGTAATCGCGTACAAAAGCTGCTCTGGACGAGGTGGACAACCCGGCACATAGATATCGACAGGAATCACCTGATTGACTCCCTGCACCAATGCGTAGTTGTTGAATACGCCCCCGGATGTGGCGCAGGCGCCCATCGAAATCACCCATTTGGGCTCGGGCATTTGCTCGTACAAACGTTGGATGACCGGAGCCATCTTTTGCGAAACACGTCCAGCTATCACCATCAGATCCGACTGCCTCGGCGACGGCCGGAAGACCTCTGCTCCGAAGCGGGCCAGATCAAACCGCGACGCACCCATCGACATCATCTCGATCGCGCAGCAAGCCAACCCGAAGGTCATCGGCCACACCGAATTCTTGCGAACCCAATTGACAGCGAAATCCAACGATGTCAGAAAGACGCCCTCAGGCTGTTCAAAGCCATAACTCACCTCGCGCACTTTCGCGCGATTTTTCGCACTGCTCTCAAGCGAACCAAAAAGGTATTGGTCCTTCCCCTGAGTCAGGCTCTGGCCTTGACTTGCGCCCCCGTGTTCGTCTGCACTTCCCCCGCCTTTTGCTTCCGACATGACGTTAGTATACGACGAGGATTTCCGTTTCAAAACACTTTCCTCCAGATTTTCTTGCCGATCAACAACGCGAAGTGTATCATTCGGCACACCTTGCGGCCTTCCCGCTCAGTCCGGGGGGGAACTTCCATCCGACCGGCAACGTAAGCGTCGCACGAAAGCGAATCCAACTCAACTCTCCGAAGAGCTTGCCGCCGTCGCCGGAGCGGTCCGCATTTTGCTCCAGAGTATGTGGCACTCGCCCCAGATTCGTTGCCCATTGCCGGGCAAACGCAGGAGGGTCGCCCACTCCGGCAACCAGCCGTGAATCCACCACTTCAAACTCCCCGTAACCCACTCCCGCTCTGCTCACCATACTCAACAGCTTTTGCCCCGCAGCGTCTCTCCCGCCGGCTGATTGACTGTTAGCCATCAGCGTTGTGTATAACTCGCGAGCCCGTTTCCAGTCCTCAACGGAGGTGAAAAAACGAAAACGCCTCGGCTCCCACGCAAGCGCATCCTGCGCCCGAATCCCATATGTTGTCCCCACCTCGCGCGGATTCAACGATCCATATGGAGGCGTGGCCAGAAGCAGCGCATCCGGGTAACCTCCACCCCGCTCCCGATCCATTGCCAGATCCCAACCTGAGTATTCATTCCCTTGCTCCGGACTGCCCTTCCCCGGAGCCCCGGCAATCGGCAGCACGCGAAACTCCCACCCTTCGCCGATCGCCGCGCGCCATTCCTGCTTCTCCGCAACCTCACCGCGCAACACAATCTCCGCGCAATTTCGCGCTCCCGGCTGCGGGCTGCCGGCCTCTGCGAATTCATGCGCACAACCCAACCAGGCAGGAATCAAAATCGCCAATAAAAATATCGAAGCCCTGCGTCTCCTGTTCCCCAAATTCGCCACCCGTCTGCCCAACTTCGCACTCCTCTTCCTGCTTTGCCTTCGCACTGCACCTGTACTGTGAAATCCCCCACACATGCACCGCCGTCGGCCACACTCCCGATAGTAGCGGTTTTCATTCCCAGCCACGCCGCCCTTCCTGCACTACCGGTCTCCTGCCCAACTCCGATTCCCGAGTACTGCGCAATTCGAGGGATTCCCATCCCACTCCACCAACCTGATACGCTACTATCTGCGACCGCGAGTACCACCCGCGCGAGGATTTGGGACGTATGCAAAAGATCGAAGCCATCCTCCAGCCCTCCAAGCTGGATGCCGTCAAAGACGCGCTCCTCGAAGCCGGAATCGAAGGCATGACCATCCTCGAAGCCCGAGGCCACGGTCGCCAAAAAGGCCACACCGAGTTCTACCGCGGCCGGGAATACACCGTCGATCTCCTGCCCAAGGTCAAAATTGAAATTGTCGTCCCCGACACCCTAAGAGAAAAGACCATCGCCGCCATCATCGGCGCCGCACGCACCGGCAAAATCGGCGACGGCAAGATCTTCGTCACCCGCATCGACGAAGCCATTCGAATCCGCAACGACGAACACGGCGAATCCGCCCTCTGAACCGCGAAACCGTGATCCAGCCGCCATCGATCATCGTCCACTGCGACTGGGGCACCGCCCCGGGCAAGCGTTGGATGGCCAAGGCGCCGCTCCGCGACGGCCAGTACATTGCCCACGCACCTGAGCCCGTTGGAGAACTCAGCACCCTCATTGAGCGAATCGAATTCGAGCGCGGACCTGACGTTTCCGCACTGGTCGGCTTCGACTTCCCCATTGGAATACCCGCACAATACGCCGAAAATGCCAATGTCGACGCCTTCCCTCCGTTCCTCTTGCAACTCGGCAAAGGGAAGTGGAAGCATTTCTACGAGATTTGCGCGGACGCAGTTGAAATCAGCATCCAGCGCCCCTTCTACCCCTATAACTTCACGCCCAAAGGATCGAAGAGCCCTCGACACCTCGTCGAGAAGCTGAAGCTCTCAGAGACATCGAGCTTACTCCGAACCTGCGAACGTCCCCAGAGCGGCAGGCCGGCCGCCGGGTCGCTCTTTTGGACACTGGGTCCAAAAGCTCCCGGTCGCGGAACCCGCATCGGCTGGAGAGACGTTATCGCACCGGCGCTAAGCGATCAGAAGATCCAGCTCTGGCCCTTTCACGGCAAGCTCGCAGGACTCCTCAAGCCAGGCGCTACCGCGATCGCCGAGACCTACCCTACTCAGTACTACGCCAGAATATTCGGCAGCCTAAGCGGATCGAAGACTGATCGAGCCGTCCGAGCAAACGCCGCGCGAAAGATTCTGGAATTGGCAGAAAACCACGCCGAAGTTCTGAAACTGAACGAAGATCTGCGCTACGAAATTGAATCCGGCTTCAACGACGGCGACGACGCGTTCGACGCCGTCATAGGCCTAATCGGCATGATCGACGCACTCCAGAATTACAATCACACACTCGAACCCAAAAGCCCGACCATCCGCAACATCGAGGGCTGGATCTTAGGCCAGCCAATCCTCTAATCCACCCCACCCAGGCGCTACACTATCTGCATGTCGCAGGAAGTCCATCCCGAAACGCTTACCGCCCGCCACGCCAACCCCGGCCCCTCCGAATTACCCTACAAATTCATCGCCGGCCGGGGCGACCTGCCCAAAATCCAGATCTCCATCCCCGCCGCCAGCGCCGAGATCTACCTCCACGGCGCTCAGATCACCTCCTGGAAACCCGCAGGCCACGAAGAAGTCCT
>Ga0182012_10002789_pt1 | contig 18817 bp, 15 predicted proteins | sample 612S2SmetaG_FD_120486 | JGI IMG/M metagenome (GOLD analysis project Ga0182012, IMG submission 120486) | Permafrost microbial communities from Stordalen Mire, Sweden - 612S2S metaG | ecosystem: Environmental > Terrestrial > Soil > Wetlands > Permafrost | place: Sweden: Stordalen | collected...
TGGGGCAGCTTCGCCCGCTGGGTGCCGCATCTGATCGGCACGCGCGAAGCGGTCACCGTTGCCATGGACTGGACTGACTTCGACGGCGACGACCAGGCTACCCTCGCGTTCAATCTGGTGACCGATCATGGCCGGGCGATGCCACTGATGTGGCTGTCGGTGTGGAAGGACGAGTTGAAGACTCAGCGCAACGCCTTCGAGGATGCGTGTCTGTTGCGATTGTCACAGCTTGTCCCGCCCGGCTGCCGTGTCACCGTCATGGCCGACCGCGGCTTTGAGGCGTTCATGGCGACGGCCGCCGTGCCGAAGCGGCTGGAACTGTCGCCGGCCACGCATGATCTGCCGCGCGCGGCGCAGTGGCTCGGCGAGGCCGGCCAGGGCGCGACCGATGGCGTGGTCTCCAAGGCCGTGGCGCAACCCTATGCGCCGGGCGAGCGCGTCATGGTCAAGGTGAAAAAGCTGCGAACCGCCGACTGCGTGGTCGGCGGCTTCCGCTATCTGGCGCGGTCGGATCAGGTCGGGTCGCTGCTGCTGGGCCTGTACGATGACAAGGGCAAGCCCGACCATGTCGGCTTCACCGCCACGATCAGCGACGATGAACGTCCGGCGCTGACAAAGCAGCTGCAGGCGCTGCGACAGCCACCGGGGTTCACCGGCAAGGCCCCTGGCGGGCCGAGCCGCTGGAGTACCGAACGGAGCAGTATCTGGGAGCCGCTGCGGCCGCAGCTTGTTGTGGAGGTGCGATTTGATCATGTGACCGGCGCCCGCTTCCGCACGGCACCAAGCTGTTGCGCTGGCGGCCGGACAAGCGCCCCGTGCAATGCACGATGGAGCAGATTTCCCCGCCCGTCCTGCCTTAGCCGTCGGGCGTGCTTCAAGAGCGTCGCCGAGGTGTGGGTGTGATGTGAAGTCACGCTCGCCGCCGCCATCCCTAACGGCTGTTGCTGGTGTTCGTTGCTGCAGCCCCAACATCATCACAGGGGCTCAGCTGGTCATAGCGGACATGTTTAGCCGATCGGAACGTCCCTCGCCTCCGGCCGGGAAACTCTTGCCAATTCCTCCAGAACGCCCAGGTCGGCACTGGCCTGGGCGACCATCGCATCGAACGCCCGGGCAGCCGCCGCGGCGATGCCGTCACCGCCTCCGACCTCTTTCAGACATTCGAGAATCGTCTGTTTCAGCGCTTCGCCTGCGGCGGCCCGGCCCTCGGCGAGCTTGTTGGCGAACTTGTCCTCGGGCAACACGAGATAAAGCATGTTGCGGCTGACAGAATTGAATTCATGGTCCCTGATCGCCTCCTCGACTGCCGTTCCCGCCACCGAGCCGAGACCGAGCCACGCGGCGAGCGTGCCGATCCCGGCTACCAGCGCGAGAATGGGGTGGGCGACGGCCAACAGGACCACCAGATGCAGATGAACGGCCGCAACAACCGCCGTGCCGATGCCGGCAGCAATGGCCGTCACGCCGGCAGCCAGTCCGCCGAGTTCCCCGGCAATCCGGTCGCTTGTCCCGCCATCCACCCCGGTCAGTGACACTGCTCCCAGGGATTCCGGAACGTAACGCGAGACATCACGCGCGATCTCGTGCACATGCAGGAAATCCCGAAGATGGTCGTGGAGGATCCGCAGCAGGTCCGTATCCAGCCCACGCCAGGGCTCGTTGATGATCTCACGCGCTTTCGGCTCGAAGTCGTTGCAGATCGCGGTTACCTTGGCTTCGACGGCCCTGAGCGAGCCGCCCTCGACATACCAGACCCGGAAGGCAGCTTCGATGGGGGGCATAATGGATTTGATGATGTCCTGAGCAATGCCGTCGGCGAACTTGTCGAGGCGAGCCGACACCGCTTTCGCGACAGCTTCTCTCGCCTTTGGTCCAGCGGCGATCAGGGTTTCCCGCCGCGCCCGGTGCCGTGCGCGCAGCGCGTTGTAGAGGGCCAGCCCGGAGCCGATGGTCGCCTCGGGGTCCTCGGAACGCAGGATCCCTTTATCCGGGTCGACACCGAAGACGTCCGCGGCGATACCACGCATGAATGGCCATTCGGAGCTTCCTCCGGTCAGCACCACCTTGCTGAACCGCTCCCTGATCGGGCCGCCTTCCCCCTCGCGCGCCATCGTCCGGCGGATCCAGTCAAGAAGGTCGATGGGACTGTCGGAGGCGAGCGGCGTGGGCAGCCCGAACTGGCGGAAATAGGCGACGGCAAGCGGGCTCGGACGGTAGCACCGCGCGCGCTCGAGAAATTCCGCAACGGAGGCGTTCCTGAGAGACTTCTTTGCATCCCCCACATCGATGCGAAACCTGAAGTCGTTCATCCCGTCGCCGACCATAGCCCAGCGGCGCGAGAAACTTTCCTTGAGCTCTCGACATTCCTTCTGCCAGACGGCGAGTGCTTCCCGTTCCTCTACAGCAAAATGCCCATTTTGGTCCTGGATCCACTGGTAAAACAGGTCATCGAACAGGCGGCCACCGAGCGCCGGTTCGCCCCACGGCGCGCGCAGACCTTGCTCCGCGGTGACGAGGGCAAGATCAAGGGTGCCGCCCCCGAAGTCGACGATGATGACGCCCTGGTGCGCCTCGGACGCGCTGATACTGCCGTTGGTGAGATGATACGCCAAGGCGCCGAGCGGCTCGTCGATGCAGACGGCCTCGGCGAATCCCGCGGCGCGCGCGATTTCGCGTGTCCGGTCACGGTGATCCTGGCCGATCTCGGCCGGTACGCCGATGACCGTCAGGCCGCTGCGAACCGCCGCAGGCTGGATTTCGGCGACGGCGCGGCAGATCTTGCTGAGGAACGCCAGCGCGTCGGCCCTTGCGCGCTCTGAACGGGCGATCTCAGGCTTGAAGCCGCACGCTATGCGCCGTCCAGCCTGTTCATCGCGATCGTACTGGCTCCAGGTCTCGGTGGCGACGGTTCCGAATGCCTCGACGGCCTGCCCGCCCTCCCGCGTGGTTCCCCACAGGACGCAGGTCGCGATGGCCGACTTTCCGGCGATCTTGATCGGCACCGCCGTCAGCGCGCCTTCGCCCTGGTCGTAGCAGCAGGCGACGTGGGTGTTGCTGGTGCCGAAATCGATGCCGAGGTAGGTGGGCATTTCGCGCTCCGAACGGTGTGGCTATGGCATCTCTTTCAGGCGCGGCGAAGCTCGCCCTTGTTCACCACCTGTCCGTGCCGGGTTACGGCGGCACGTTGCGTTCGGACGGCATGCCCGGGCGGGATGGTACCGAACACATCGAACAATGCCGCCATTTCCGGGTCGTAGGGCGTTCCCGGCGACACCGATCTCCATTCGAAGCCACCCTCCTGCAACCGCTGCAACAGATCCTCGCACGACTCCCGCACATCCCGGTCGGACCCGCCCCGGGTCAACTCCGACTGCAGCTGCGACAGGGCTAAAAGAACCGGACCCGGGAGGTGGCCCGGTTCCGCCGGGCGCTTGTCCTCCGGGGCGGCGAGACGATCCGGGTGGCACCAGGATACCGCGAGCGCAAGGTCGGCGGCCTGGGCGAGTTCCGCACGCCTGCGCGCCGGGTCGACGCGCGCAGGGCCGGCGGCGACGGCAGCCCGTCGGGGCCGCAGGACGCTCATCAGCACCGGGGCAGCCAGCAGCCACAGGACGGAGCGAACCCATCCGAGCGACTCGCCGCGAATGGCCCCCCATATGCCTCTGGTGACCAGGCCACCGGCGGACAAGACCGCCGCCGACCGCACGACCGAAACCAACCGGGGACGCTCGAGGAGCGCCGAGACGCCCTTCACGGCCAGGAACGCCCCAAGCGCTCCGCCGGCGAACAGCCCGATCAGCCTGTTGTCGAACCACAGGAAGGTCAGCGGGGATAGGAGGAGGGCACCGAGACCTGAGCCTGCTGCAGCCGGGACCGCCCAAGCTGATCCAGGAACATCTCCGTCAGGTCCTGGTTCCGGGATGGGCGTGATCAGGTCGCGCAGGGCGGCCGCCACCTCGTTCACGACGAGCTGCTTATCGGCGGCCTGATTTGGCCAGCACCCATGCTCTGTCATCCATGCAAGGCAGGCCGCGGCTATGCGATGAACAGGGAGCTGTTCGGGATCCGCGGCGAATCGGCCTTGCTCGGTGCCCGGGTCCCGAGCGGGCGGTACCGCGCCTGCTTCAGCCTTGGCGATGCGCCGTGCCCTGGCGCGCCAGTCAGGCAAGGCGTCTTCGAGGCGATGATACTGTTCCATTTGCTGATCCCACGATGGCCGGTTGGCTGGCGAATTCTGTTCCCAGCGAGTGCGCTAGGCCGAGTTGGTTCCGGGTCGCGGGCGCGTCGATGACGGTGGCGCGATCAGGCGTCGCCTGCCCGGCGAGGATTAGCCATCTGAAGAAGCACGGCGGCACGGATCGCGAGTGACTTCGACACGAGCAGCGCCGCTGAGTGGCTTCATCCGCGTCCACCGTGCTGGAACCACGCGGCGGCTCGGGCATTGATTATTATGAGATACCAGCCGCATCATCGAGGGACGTTAATAGCGAATCTGCCCCGCATGGCCATGGCCGACTCTGGACCGTTGCCCGCTGAGCCTCTGCCGGCCACTCCGTCCGTCGGCCATGGGCCGGCGCTGAACGGCGAGGTGATGTCGGAACCGGCCGACAGTGGCGCCGCGACGGCGCCGATTTCGGCTGGCCAGGCCGGGCTGGCGGGCGCACAGGCGATGGCCCGCAAAGCCGCGGTCGCGGCGATGCCGCCCGCCTATAAAGCCGACTGGGCACACTACGCCGCTTGGTGCGCGCAGGCCGGGTTCACCCCGGCCCCGGCCGATCCGGCGGCGGTGGGCGCCTACCTCGCCAGCCTCGCCGAAACCCACGCGCTGAGCACGATCCGCCGGCGGCTGTCGGCGATCGGCAAGATGCATCGCGTCAACGACCTGCCGTGGAACCCGTCGCACCGCGCCATCCAGGAACCGCTGCAGGAGGCGCTGCGCGCACGCGGGCGTCCGGTGCAGAAGGCGGTGGCCGTGTCGCCAGGTCGCGTCAGCGCTTTCGGCTTGTCCTTCGAGGGCCGCGCTGTCCTCATGGGAATCGCCTGCTTTTGCTTGCTGCTGCTGCTGCTCAGCACTTTATTCTGGATGCTGCTGAAGGGAGCGGTGGTGCTGGCGGCGTTTGTTTATTTGGTCGCCAGGTTCTCCGCTCGCGGCATCGGGCCGTCGACGCTCAATTCGGCTCGCATCGAAGCTGCTGCGTGGGCAGCACGAGCCTTCGGCGGCGCCGTACACACGCCAGCTTTCCGGTTGATCGCTGTGGGAACGCTGGTGGCGGCCGTCTACGTCGGCGCGGGCCTCGCAGGTTTACTGTTGGGGCTGGGCGTATGCCTGGCGGTCTTCTTCCGTACGCGACGGCTTCCGTGGCCATGAGGCGCGGCCGGAAATCCCGTCTTCGTTCTGAGCCAAAAACGCAAAGGCCCTCGAACGCCTGGCGCGTTAGCGAGGGCCTGCATGCGAAGGCGCTCAGCATGCAAGCCGAGCATTACGTGGACTTCAAATTTGGTTACCGACGCCACGGGCATTGCTGGACACGATAGCAATGCCAGATGGCAGCCTAGACAAGGCCGTTCAGGTTGTGGTTTAATCACTGCATCCGGTGCAGTATAATACCCTGGCGATAAGCAGCGGCCTGTATGAGCTACAACGGCATTTGGCACGGACGGGTTGACACAGTAAAAAACTTGTCCCCGTGTGCCCGACAAGGGACATTATCAGGCTTACAATGGCCAAAAAGTGCTTACCGCGCCTTTGCGGCGTTGCCATAATCGGGGAAAAACGGCAGAATCGCTGGCGAATCCAGCGCGGCGCAACCAGTGGGACAAGGCAAAGCGTGCGGCCGGGACGCAGGGGCGGAGAGGGGACGCGATGACCGCAGCGCTAACGCACACGACCACCGCCGATCCGCCGCCGGTCGGTGATGCGCTGCCCTGCGACGAAACCCCCGCAAGCCCCCGCCGAGCGGCGGCGGAGACAGTCAGGCTCTACGCGGCAGATTGGAACGCCTTCCTGGCCTGGTGCAAGAGCGAAGATCGCGCCGCGCTGCCCGCCGCGCCGGCGACGGTGGCGGCGTTTCTGCAGCACGGCACCGCGACGGCGAGTGCCGGCACGCTCGCGCGCCGCGCCGCGGCGATCGCCGCGCAGCACCGCCAGGCGGGCCGCGCGCCCATGCCGAAGGCGGTGACCAGCCACGCCGCAAGGCAATGATGATGAACCAGCCCGGTATCCAGGTTAGGAAGTCCAGTTGCAGGGCCGTCGCGTAGGTCCAGGTCGCCGCAGCATACGTGCCAAGCGGAAAGACCATCGACCAGAGGCCGACGCCATAGCGCGGCGCGCTACGCCAGACGATGATTTTCCAAAGCCCGACCAAAACCAGCAGCGGGATCCACCATGTGGCGGTGGCCCAGAACGACATGACAAAGGCCGGCAGAAACTGATGCAGGCTGGCGGCCAGCGGCCCCGGTTCGCCAAGCAGGATCAGCCGGGAGCCCGCCAGCGTGGTGATCGCCACCGCGCCCATGTTGATCCAATAGGGCGGGTTGAGCTGATCCGGCTCCATGCGGAAGAACAGCGCGCGATAGACGATCAATCCGGTCAGCACGATATAAAGCATGCCGCCCAGCATGAAGAAGCCAAGGCAGATGAAGAGCATGAGTTCCCTGGCCGGCAGCGCTTCGACCACGTAACTGCCGAGGGTCGAGATGGACTGGGTCGCGGTGACGATCAGCATCCAGCCGCCGTTGATGCCAGTCTCCAAGGGCGGCTTGGGCTCGCGCACGACGGCCGGGGTGAAAAAGCTGTAGATAATCAGCACCCACAAGGCGAGTGTGAGCCACCACAGCACGACGGCCACGCCCTGCAGCGACGTGAACAGCCAGACCTGCGTGCCCAGCAGCGACGCCGGCCAGGCGCGCCAGGAAGGAGGTCCGGTGGCCGACCTTCGCCTGCCGGATGAGCCGGGGACCGTGCCGCTCGCACCCGGCGCCGCTACGTGCGCCGGCGTGCCAGCCTCAGCAGTCCCCGCACGCCGATCCCACTCAGGATCAGCACAGTCGCCATCAGGACGGAGCGATGGCGGCTGGTCCACAGTTCCCAACTCACATCGCGTGCCCGGGAATCGAAGCGCCCGTGGGCGCCCCAATCCCCCTCGGCCGGAGCGAACAGATTGGCCGGCGCGTCCGGTGGTGTCGGCTCGGCGGTAAGCTGCCCGCTGTAACCGACCCTGGCGAGATAGCGGTCGAGCAGCCCCGGCGCGATCTTGTTGGCGATGATGGCGCGAACAGTCGGAAAGCCGACCCAGATCTCGCGGCGATGGTGGGTCGCGGCGAACAGGATCGCGCGCGCAGCGACTTCAGGTTCGAAGATCGGGGGCACCGGCTGCGGGCGCTCGGGCATCTTGTTCAACCCCCAATCGAACTGGGGCGTATTCATCGCGGCAAGGTGCACCATCGTCAGATGCACATTCAGCCCGTCGTGGAAGATCTCAGACCGGAGGGCGTCGGTGAAGCCGCGCACCGCGTATTTGGCACCGCAATACACCGACTGCAGCGGCACCGCGCGATAGCTCAGCGCCGAGCCGACATTGACGATCGTGCCGCGGTTGCGCTCTCGCATCCGGCGCAGCGCCGTCATCGTGCCATGCACCTGACCCAGATAGGTCACCTGCGTTCCGCGCAGGAATTCGGCAGGCGTCAGCTTGGCCACGGGGGAAAACACCGTCGCCATGGCGTTGTTGACCCACACGTCGATCGGCCCAAGCTCGCCTTCGATCCGCGCGGCGGCCTGCTCGATCGCGTCCGCGTCGGCGACGTCGGCGGACACCGCGCACGCGTTCCGGCCGAACGAGCGCACCGCGGCCGACGCCCGATCCAGCCTCTCCTGTCCACGCGCGATGATGCCGACGTTCCAGCCGTCGCGGGCGAAGGCTTCGACTGTCGCGCGGCCGACGCCCGCGCTGCCGCCGGTGACGACGACAACCTTTGCGGCTTGGGGCCTTCGCACGACAGCAGAGTCGGGCATCAAAGCTCTCCCCGCGCGGCGAGCGCGCTGATCCGATCGGCGGTCCGGCAAGCGAGCGCCTGTATCGTCAGCGAAGGATTAACCCCGCCGACGGTCGGGAACACCGAGCCGTCGCAGACGAACAGATTGCGGATATCCCAGCTCCGGCAATCGGCATCGACAACGCTGGTTCGCGGATCGCTGCCCATGCGCGCGGTCCCGTTCAGGTGGCAGGTATCGTCCGTCTGCTCCCAGATGTCGGTCGCATCGATCGCCTGCAGCGCCCTGGTCATGAAGCGTAGCGAGTGGGCGATCAGCGCCTTGTCGTTGTCGCACCAGGCATATTCAACCCGCGCGATTGGCAGCCCGTACTGATCCTTGTCATCCGCGAGCGTGACCCGATTGCGCTCCTGCGGCAGCATCTCGCCGACGATCTTGAGCCCGACGTTGTGATTGTAGTCTTCCATTGCCGTCATCAGGCGATCGCCCCACAGGCCATGGCTGGTTGCCTGCGTGTTGGCCCAGAGCTGCGGCAGCGGTCCCTGGCTCATGTAACAGTAACCGCCGAAGAAATCCTTGTTGTCGTCGTAGTTCCAATGTTCGGTCAGCGCCAGCGACGGCGGCCCCTTGTAGCTGCGGATCTCGCGCCGGGAGAGACCCCAGACCGCCTGGTTCGCCTGCACGGTCAGATTCTTTCCGACGAGCCCGGAGCTGTTGGCGAGGCCGTCCGGAAACCGCGCGGTTGCCGAATTCAGCAGCAGCCGCGGGGTCTCGATCGCGTAGCCTGCGACGACAACGTGGCGTGCACGCTGGAAGCGCCACTGGGAGCCGCGGTGGTAGTGCACGCCGGTCGCGCGGTTCGACTCGCTGACCTCGATCCTGCCGACCATGGCAAGATCACGAATCTCCGCGCCGGCGGCGAGGGCGCGCGGAATCCAGGTGACGAGTGCGCTCTGCTTCGCGTTGGTGGAACAGCCGGTAACGCAAAACCCACGATAGACACAGGGATGCGCCAGGCCGCGCGGGGCCGACAAGGTCGCGATCGGCGTTTCCGTCCAGGCGATTCCCAAAGCCTCGCAGCCTTCCGCCAGCGCCAGCGCAGCGGCATTCAATTCGTGCGCCCGATACGGATAGCGCGGGCGCGGCGGCCCCCACGGATAGGACACCGGACCGGCGATCTTCAGCGCTTCCTCGACCTCGGCGTAGTAACGCCACATCTCCTGCCAATCGACCGGCCAATCCGCCCCATAGCCGAGCAGCGTGCGCGACCTGAACCACTCCGGCCGGAAGCGCAGCGACACCATGGCGAAGTGCACGGTGCTGCCGCCGACCGCCTTGCCGCTGTTGTTGCTGCCGAGCTGGATCGGGTTCTCTCCGGTCGAGATCCGGTCGTCGGTCCAATACAGCTTGGTTTGCTCCGCCTCGTCGGAGGCAAAATCCTCCAGCGGGCGGAACCACGGGCCGGCATCCAGACCCACCACGGAAAACCCCGCCTCGGCGAGCCGGCACGCCAGGGTGCCGCCGCCGGCCCCGGTCCCGACGATGACAAAGTCCACCTCGTCGTCGTCGCCGTAGTGCCGCATCGGCACCCAGCCGCCGGGGCGGAATACGTCAGGCGCGCGGCCGTTTCCCCCGCGGGGCGTGGTCAGCGGATCATCCGACACGGCGGTTCTTCCGGTACGCCGCAGCGATATCGCCATTGCGTACGGCGGCTGCTTCCCAGGGGTCACGCTCGTCGTAGCCCATGCGGACGTAGCCGCGGGGACTCGCCGGGCCGCCCCAGCCCATCTCGCTCCAGGCCGTCGGATGCGACCAGTAGGCATGCACGATGTCGGGGAGCAGGCGCTGGATGAAGAAGCTCTTCGACGGCATCCCACCCCACGCCGCATCACGCAGTTCGCCGGCTTGCATCCTTGCCAGCAGCGCATCCTGCGCGGCCGTGTCGAGTTCACGAAATGCTCCGCCATGCGCTTCGCGCGCCTCCTCATCCAGCGCGCGCAAACCTCGCTGCCAGGCTTCTCGCGCCGGCGGCATATCGGCGGCGCGATACCCGTCCTGCCGGTTCCGCTGCAGCTTGTCGTCGACCAGGGCCGCGACCGGGATGGGCGGCCGGTCCTTGCGCTGCGGCGTGATGCGGTCGGCAACGGCAACCAGTGTCGCGAACTCATCCCCCGTGAAGAAACGCGGCTCGCGCGGAACGGCCAGCCTTTGGTCGATCACCCGTCGCGTCTGCTCGTTCCACGACGGCGTGTGACGCTTGGCGAGCACGTCGTAGCCGGGAAAGCGCTCAGCCATCCGGGTGGTCCTCCAGCAAGCCCAGGGCGGCCAGCCCAGCCAGCGACAGACCGGTGAAACTGCGAGGCGCCGGGAGCGGCGGCCCGTCCAGCAGGTTCTGGCTCCAGTTGCGCCAGCCGCCCATGCTGCGCTGCACGCCCCAGATGTGGAAGCCGACGCCGGCGAAGCCGAGCAGCGCCGTCAGGCGAAGCCACCAGCGGGTGAGCCACCGATCACGCCGTGCCGGGCCGACGGCCGTGTTCAGCAGCAAGGCGGCGCCGGCGGGGGGGATGGTGACAGGCGCGTACATTGCGGGGTTGTGGTAGGCGCCGCGGAAGTGCAGCAGCCCGGCCTCGCCCGCGGTGCCGAGCATGCCGATGCCGCTGACCAGCGCCAACAAGCGTCCGGCCGGCATGCCAAGAACCAGCGGCACCCGGCCACGCGGACTGTTGCGTACTGCTTCCGCCGCCGTGCCAAGCAGCCCCGCGAGCAGGATCGCCATCGGGGCGCCAACCGGCGCACCGTAGAACAGGTTCTGCCACGCCAGCCGCCCTGGCCGCTTCAGAACGTTGTAGATGTGGAAGCCGGTTCCAGCGATTCCAGCGAGCGCCGCCGAAGAATACACAACCTGCCGCGTGCGATGCGCGACTGGCCGCGGGTCGGCTGACCCGTGGGCGCTGATGGCAAGGGTGAGCGCCGACACCGCCAGGGGCACGAACATGGCCGGATTCTCGAACGAGCCGCGATAGTGCTCGACCGCGCTGTCGACCAGCACCGAGGTTGCCAGTGTCCCCGCCGCCCGGTTCAGCCGTCGCGCGGCGCGAACCGTCGCACGCTGGCCGGGCACAACGCCGCCCAGCGAACGCTCGATCGCATCGAGGCGCCGGGAAATGTCCACAAGCTGCCCGAGCTGGCCTGGCGACAGCGCGCGGCTCATGCCGAGTACCTCGCAGCGTCTGCCTGTTTGAAGTCCAGTCCCAGCCCGGGGCGGGACAGATCGGGCGCGATCATGCCACCCCGCGCCTGCGCCGCGCCGTCGAACAGAATCTGTTCGATCCGCACGTGGTCGTGAAAATATTCCAGATGGCGGAAGCGGGGCACCGCGCAGGCCGCGTGCACATGCAGCGATGGCGCGCAGTGGCCGGAGAGGTCGATGTGATGCGCGCCGCACAGCGCGCCCGCAGCCAGGAAGCCGCTGATGCCGCAGCAACGCGACGCGTCCGCCTGTTGCACATCGACCGCGCCCGCCGCCAGCGTGCGGCGAACGCTGTCGAGGTCGTAGGCGTATTCACCGGCCGCGATCTCGATCGGTGCGGGCATGCGGTCGCGCAGCAGGCGGAGGCCGGCGATGTCGTCGCTGGACACCGGCTCCTCGAACCAGACGACGCCGTGTCTGACGCAGACCTCCGCAAAGGCAAGCGCCTGCTTGCGGGAATACGCGCCGTTGGCATCGACGAACAGGCCCGCATTGCCAATGGCGGCCCGGGCTGCCGCAACACGCGCCGGATCGCGGGCGGGGTTGGTTCCCACCTTCATCTTCACCCAGCGACAGCCCTCCCGTTCGACCCATCCCGCGAGCTGCGCCTGCAATCTTCCGTCGTCGTAGCTGGTAAAGCCGCCGCTGCCGTAGACCGGCACGGCGTCGCGAACCATGCCCAGCAGCTTCGCCAGCGGCAGGTCCAACAGCTTCGCTTTCAAGTCCCACAGCGCCGCATCGACGGCCGAAATCGCGGTGGCCGCCAGCCCATCCCGCCCCAGGTTGCGGACGTGGCGCTGCATCGCAAGCAACGTCCCCGGAATGTCGAACGCGTCCCGGCCCTCGGCCAGCGGCGCCAACAGATCGGTGACCAGCGCCGCATTCGTTGCGTCGCTGTAGGTGTAGCCGACGCCGGTCCGGCCCCCCGCCTCGGCATGGACCACGACCATCGTCGTGGCCTGCCAGGCGAGCGTCCCGTCCGACTCCGGCGCATCGGTCGGGATCGTGTACGCCGCAGCGGCAATGCGCGTGATCGGCGCTTCGGTCCGCACGTTGGCTACTCCCGATGGCCGGGCAGCACCGACGCCAGCACCTCCTTTGCTGCGCCCACAATCACGCTGCCCTCGTCCGGATCGCCCTTGACCAGCATCGAGGTGAACTTCTTCGCCTGTTCCAGCGTGATGTGCGGCGGCAGCGGCGGAACGTTCGGGTCGGTTTTGACTTCGAGGACGACGGGGCGATCGGCGGCGAGCGCCTCATCCCAGGCGGCGCCAAGCCGGTCGGGGTTGTCGACGTAGATCCCCCGCAGCCCGATCATCTCGCCGAAGCGATGGTAGGGCACGTCGGGGATTTCCTGCGACGCCTCGAACCGCGGGTCGCCCTCCATGACGCGCTGCTCCCACGTCACCTGGTTCAGGTCCTGGTTGTTGAAGACGCAGACGACCCATTTCGGATTTGCCCATTCGCGCCAATATTTTGCCACTGTGATCAGTTCGGCCATGTTGTTCATCTGCATGGCCCCGTCGCCCACCAGCGCAATCACCGGGCGGTCCGGATGCGCGATCTTCACCGCGATCGCGTACGGCACCGCCGCGCCCATCGAGGCCAGGCCGCCGGACAGCGAGCACATCATCCCGCGCCGGATCTTGATGTCGCGCGCATACCAATTGGCGCACGAGCCGGAATCGCTTGTGATGATCGCGCGTTCCGGCAGGCGTGGCGAAAGTTCCCAGGTCACACGCTGCGGATTGACGGGGTTGGCCGTGGTGTGGGCACGAGCCTCCATGTCCTTCCACCATGCGGCTGCGTTGGCTTCGATCCGTTCCCGCCAGGAACGGTCGGTCTTCTGCTCCAGCAGCGGCAGCAGCGCACGCAGCGTTTCGGCGCTGTCGCCAACCAGGTTCACCTCCATCGGATAGCGGATGCTCAGCATCGCCGGCTCGATGTCGACCTGAACGCCGCGGGCCTGGCCTTCCTTGGGCAGGAACTCCGAGTACGGGAACCCCGAGCCGACCACCAGCAGCGTGTCGCAACCGCTCATCAACTCCCAGCTTGGCTTGGTCCCGAGCAGGCCGATCGAGCCAGTTACCCACGGCAATTCGTCCGGCAGCACCGCCTTGCCGAGCAGCGCCTTGGCGACGCCGGCGCCCAGGCGGTCGGCGACCGCGATCACTTCGTCGGTCGCGTGCAGCGCGCCGGCGCCGACCAGGATGGCGACTCGCTTGCCTGCGTTAAGCACATCCGCCGCACGGCGAAGGTCGGCGTCGTACGGAACAATCCTGGGCGGCGCGTAGCCGATGCCCGAATGAACCGTGCCATGCTTGCGCGGCGGCTCCTCGTAGGCCTGGTCCTGCAGATCGTTCGGGAAGATCAGCGCGGTAACGCGACGCTCGCCTTTGGCGATGCGGACGGCGCGGTCGATCAAGTGGCGGACCTGCGGCGGCGTGCTGGCCTGCTGTACGAATGCGCCCGCCACGTCCTTGAACATGCTGATCAGGTCGAGTTCCTGTTGGTAGTGGCCGCCGATGGCGGCGCGCGCCTGCTGGCCAGCAATCGCCAGCACGGGCATGTGATCCAGGCGTGCGTCGTACAGACCAGTGATCAGATGCGATGCGCCGGGGCCGGACGTCGCCATGCAGACACCAAGTTCGCCGGTGAACTTGGCGTAGGCCGACGCCATGAAGGCAGCCATCTCCTCATGGCGGACCTGGACGAAGCGAATCTTGTCGGTGCCGAAGCGCTGCAACCCGCCGAGCAACCCGTTGATGCCATCGCCCGGGTAGCCGAACACGCACCGCACGCCCCAGCCGTAGAGACGCTGCCACAGGTAGTCGCCGACTGTCTTTGTCATGGTCCGCCTCCACGGTCCGCGATCGCGCCGAACGCCAGACCATGGCGTGAACTATCGTCGCGGTGTCCGGTTCACCGGTGTTGCGGCGATTTCATGCGGCGCCTGGCCACGTTGGCACCGGTCCCCCGGCGTCGACGCTTGGCGCTGCCGATCAGCAGAACAACGGTGTTGACCGTGCCGATCCAAAGGTCCGCTTGCCGCAATCGCCTCGGCGATTCCCACACAAACAAGCCGCGCAGAACAGCAGCTCTGCGGTCGTGAAATCATGGGTCGGTGGCGTTCTGCGCACGGAACGCGATGAGCGGAAGCTGTGCGACGAGACGACGGCGATCGGCGTCCGAGCCGCCGTACTGCCATCCGAGCAGGCGGCTCAATACCAGGCGGATAATCGGGGCGACGAACCGGTTGCGGCGCTCGTAGCCCGCCATCACTGTTACCGCCTCACTCTGATCAAGACAGCGAACGATGGCGCTGAAACGGTGTGATCCGATGACGACCTCCGGGCTTGGCGTCGCTACGATATTGCGGAGCCAGTCGGACGTGCGACCGAAGCCGCTCATGACGACCACCTCCGGACCTTCTCTGCGATACTCGATGACTTCCAGAACGGTTTGCCGCCGCAGGCCGGTCCGACGCCCGGTGTGGATCAACAGCAGGAAACGGTGCCCCAGCAGCCAGCCGCATCGCCAGCGATAAAGATAGACCGGGGCGCGAAAGAGGCTCCGCAGCGCTCTGTTCATTCGCTGCTCTGATGCTGGATTCTTGGCGCGCGGGTCAGCGCATTGATCCCGATGTCGTGGCGTGTGAACGAATCCAAACTGCCAAGCCCGACCAGGATGCACAGCCAGAACACGCCGGCCAGCGCGAAGGCCGGCGTCAGTCCGCGGCTACTGCCGAGCCGCATGAAGGTCAGCGCGACCAGCACCGCCATGCCCAGGCCGATGAGAGGCACCACCCCGCGTAGGGTTGGCAGGCCGGCCGCCACGAATTGCAACGCCAGCAACAGCAGCAGAACCAGCCAGACGGCAAGGACTGACCAGGGTTTCACGACCCGACTCGGTCAACCAGGTAGATGGTCGGAAACAACACCAGCCACACCATGTCCACGAAACTCCAATACAGACCGACGACTTCGACCGGCGTGAACCAGCCGGCCAGATAGCGTTGCCGCCGTGCGCTCCAGGCGACCCAGGCGACCAGGCCGATGCCGATGATCATGTGAATGGCGTGCAGGCCGGTTCCGATGAAGTAGAACGACCAGAACAATTGTGCACTGCCGCTGTGCGGGCCTGTGATGGCGAAGCCCGGCCCCGGAAACAAGTTCTTCTGAAGATCGTCCCACCATTCGTAGAATTTGAGCAACAGAAAGGCAAGCCCCAGCCCTACGGTGACCGCGCTGGCCCAGAACAGCCGCCGATTGTCGCCTTCCTTGATGCGACCGAGCCCATAGGAAAACACCGCGCTGCTGGTCAGCAGAAGCACGGTGTTGACCGTGCCGATCCACAGTTCGGTATGTCGCGACGCTTCAGCGATGCCATCCAGATGCTTGAGCCGATAGACCATATACAGCAAGAACAGGCCGCCGAAGAACACAACCTCGGTGGTCAGGAACAGCCACATGCCGCTGAGCGCCGTTTCCGCCTGGTGCTGCATTCCCTCGTATTGGAACTCGATATGCCGCACGATTTGGGGGTCGGTCGAACCCGCCCACGCGCCGTAATAGCCGCCGCTGCCGGGCTCCCCTCGCCGCAACCGCAGGACCGAGCTTCGCCGCTGCGTGCGAAGCTGCTGCCGGCGTCGGGCTTCGGTCCGGCCGACGTGCATCGGCGGTGTCTCCCGTTCGCGCCCGGTGCTGCTCAGCCATGCGACAAGGAAGCCGGTGAACAGGCCCAGACCGGGCAATAGTGCCAGAAACCGCGAACGCCGTGTTGCGGGGCGAGCGCTAGACATGCTGCCGCTCCTCCGGGCGCGGATAGTAGTAGGGGGGATCGGTGACCACAGGCGTGGACGAAAAGTTCTCGGTGCGTGGCGGCGATTGCGTCTGCCATTCCAGCCCGGTCGCGGCCCATGGGTTGGCGGGCGCGCGAACACCGCGGAACAGCGACCATGTCAGATAGGTCAGCGGTAGCAGGTAGGCTACCGCGAGGATGGTGGAACCGCAGGACGACAGGACATTCAGCACCTGGTACTCGGGCGCGTAGGACCCGTAACGCCGCGGCATCCCTTCGTAGCCCAGGATAAACTGGGGGAAGAACGTGAGGTTGAAGCCAAAGAAAATCATCACCGCTGCGATCTGGCCCCAGACCTCGGGGTACATTCGCCCGGTGATCTTCGGCCACCAGTAGTGCAGGCCGCCGAAAAATGCGGATACCATGGCGCCAACCATGATGTAATGAAAATGCGCCACCACGAAGTATGTGTCGTGGAGGTGCACGTCCGCTCCCAGGGAGGCCACGAACAGCCCGGTCAGTCCGCCCATCGTGAACAGCCCGATGAAGCCGAGCGCATAGAGCATCGGCGCATTGAAATGGATGAAGCCCTTGTGCAGCGTGCCGAGCCAGTTGAACACCTTGATGGCCGATGGTACCGCCACGATGAACGACAGCAGCGAGAACACCACACTGGAATACAGCGACGTCCCGGCCACGAACATGTGGTGGCCCCAGACGAAGAACGAGATCACCGCGATCGACACCGACGACCACGCGATGAACTTGTAGCCGAAGATGCTCTTGCGGGAGAACGCGGTGATCACCTCGCTGACCACGCCGAAGCCGGGCAGGATCATGATGTAGACGGCAGGGTGCGAGTAGAACCAGAACAGGTGTTGGAACAGCAGCGGATCGCCGCCCAGGGCGGGATCAAAAACGCCCACCCGGAAGATGCGCTCGAACAGGATCAGCACCATCGCCATGGCGAGCACCGGCGTCGCCAACACGTAGATCACTGAGGTGGCATACAGCGACCACAGGAACAGCGGCAGGCGATACCAGGTCATCCCCGGCGCCCGCAGCTTGTGGATGGTGACGATGAAGTTCAGCCCTGTCGCGATCGACAAATAGCCGGACAGGATGATGCCGCAGCACACCAGCGTGACGTAGCCTTTGGCGTATTGTGTGGACAGCGGCGTGTAGAACGTCCAGCCGGTGTCCACGCCGCCGGCGAACAGCCCGACCAGCGCGAAGAGGCCGCCGGTCATGAACAAGTACCAGCTCATGAGGTTGATACGCGGAAACGCCAGGTCGCGCGCCCCGATCATCAGCGGCGTGACAAAATTGCCGAGCGTGACCGGGATCGCCGGCACCAGGAAAAACCAGACCATGATCACGCCGTGCATGGTGAACAGGCGGTTGTAGGTCTCGTGATCGACGATCAGTCCATTCGGTGTCAGCAGATTGAGCCGCATCAGCGCCGCCGCCGCGCCGCCCAGAAAGAAGAACGCGGTGATGGACGCGAAATACAGCAGTGCGATCCGCTTGTGGTCGGTCGTCAGCAGCCACGACCAGATGGTTTTCTCCTCGGTGAGATAGTTGTCGTGGGCGGCATCGAGACCGACCAGCCCGGAAGCGCTCATGGCGCTGACGCCTGGACGACGCGCGGTGCCAGCGATTTGATGTAGGCGACGATCTTCACCATGTCCTCCTCGCCGATGACCCCGTCGAACGATGGCATGAGGGGCGCGTAGCTGGCCACGATCTGCTGCTGCGGATACAGGATGGAGTCGTGGATGTAGCGGTCGTCCGCGATTACCGTGCTGCCGTCGGAGAGCGGCACGGGGCTGTTGTACAGTCCGTTCAGGGACGGCGCGCGCACCGTTCCACCGCCGCCCGAGAGCCCGTTCTGGTGACAGCCGCTGCAGCCATACTTGATGAACAGCGTATGGCCCTCGACCGCCAGGCCGGCACTGGCGCCATTCGACTCCATCCACTTCTGGTAGTCGGGACCCGACATGACGGTGACCGTTCCCACCATGGAGGCGTGATCGGTGCCGCAAAACTGGTCACAGAACAGATGGTAGGTGCCAGGCCGGTCGGAGCGCAGCCACAACGCCTCGTAGCGTCCCGGCAGCACGTCGCGCTTCACGCGAAAAGCCGGCACGCCGAAATCGTGGATCACGTCCTCGCTGGTGAGTAGAAGCTGCACGTCGCGACCGGTCGGGATGTGCAGCGCGTTGATCTCGCGCTGGCCGCCAGGGTACTCGATTTTCCACATCCACTGCTTGGCAATCACGTTGATCGTCAGAGGATCGGATTTGGGTTGGTACATTCGGATGAACAGGTTCGCGCCCCAGATGAACAGACCAAAAAACCCGAGCAGGGTCGCTGCCGTCCATGCCACCTCGATGCGCCAGGTCTTCGTGGCCAACGCGCCGCGATCGAGGCCGCTGTCGTAGCGGTAGCGCACCACGTAGACGGCCATCAGCCCGAGCACCAAGGCCAGGACGAGCAGAGAAATCCCCAGCAGGCTGACCAGCAGCCAATCGACCTCCCGCGCGTAGGCGGATGCCGCAGGAAGCAGCGTCATGGCACGGCTTTCGGCCAATGCAGCGCGAGCAGCAAGCCGCCGAGCGTGACCACCGTCAGCAGCCCCATCAGTCGGAGCGTAACCGGTCACATCCCCCGTTCCGGGTGACGGCTGGCAGCGGACAGGATGGCGCTTGGGTACGCTGAAAAATAGGGCTTGTACCCGAGGCCGAAACGGGCTCTACCGTATGTGTGGCCAA
>Ga0182012_10002790_pt1 | contig 18815 bp, 14 predicted proteins | sample 612S2SmetaG_FD_120486 | JGI IMG/M metagenome (GOLD analysis project Ga0182012, IMG submission 120486) | Permafrost microbial communities from Stordalen Mire, Sweden - 612S2S metaG | ecosystem: Environmental > Terrestrial > Soil > Wetlands > Permafrost | place: Sweden: Stordalen | collected...
ACACCTCGTGCTGGACGATCTCGGCACCCTGGTCGGCCGTCGCGATCACGGTCGGTTCGACGAAGAAGCCTCGATCCCGGCCAGCGGACCCGCCGCCCACGAGCTCGGCGCCTGAGCTGACCGCACGGTCGATGAACCCGAGGACCCGCTGCTGCTGACGGGCTGATACGACGGGGCCCATCTCAACCTCGAACCCTTCGGCCGGATCGCCGACGCGCAACGACGAGGCCGCCGAAGCGAGCGCCTCAAGCAGCCCATCGTGGACGCGGGCGTCGGCGATCACACGGGTCGCGGCCGTGCAGTCCTGGCCAGAATTCAGAAAGCTTGCCACCCGCAAGCCGCTGAGGACATCCTCCAGATCGGCGTCGTCGAGGACAATCACCGGAGCCTTTCCTCCGAGCTCGAGGTGCACTCGCTTGAGCGTCCCCGAGGCCGCGCGCGCGATTGCCTTGCCGGTGGCCACGCTTCCCGTCAGCGACACCATCGCCACGTCCGGGTGAGCGACGAGGGGCTCGCCGACGGACGGGCCGTCCCCGGCGAGGACGTTGAGGACCCCTGGAGGGAGGACCTCGACTGCCAGCTCGGCGAGGCGCAGCGTCGAGAGAGGGGTTATCTCGGAGGGTTTTAGGACCACCACGTTGCCTGCCGCAATCGCGGGAGCGATCTTCCAGATCGCCATCATCAGGGGGTAGTTCCATGGCGTGATCTGCCCGACTATTCCGAGCGGCTCGCGCCGTACCAGAGAGGTGTAGCCCTGCTCGTACTCGCCCGCGGCGGGCGTTTGGACGGTCCGTGCTGCGCCCGCGAAAAACCGGAGCTCGTCGGAGCAGATCGGCAACTCTTCGGCGGCGAGCGACTGCGGCTTGCCGACGTTCGCGACCTCTATCGCGGCAAGCTCCTCAGCATGGTCCTGAACGAGGTCCGCGAGCGCGAGCAGCAGCTCCTGGCGCTTCGCCGGTGTCGTATCGCGAAACCGCCGGCGGGCCGCTCGCGCTGCCTTTACCGCGCGGTCGACATCGGCGCGGGTGCTCTCCGGCACGGTCGTCAGTACATCCCCGGTGGACGGGTTCAGGATCTCCCGCTTACCCCCCTCCGCGGCGTCCAATAGCTCGCCGCCGATTAGGTTGCGGTAGGTCCGAGCCGGACTCATGCCGCTACCGGAAGCCCGAACGCCTCGGCCACGGGCGCACACAGGAGCTCTCCTGCGCGCACGTTGACTCCGGGTGCGAGTCCGTGGTCGGCGTCGATCGCCGCATCGAGACCCAGCCCAGCAATCAGGCGGACATAGGGAAGCGTTGCACTCGTGAGCGCCCGTGTCGCGGTTCGAGGAGCGGCGCCGGGCATGTTCGCGACGCAATAGTGAAGGATGCCGTCGACTTCGTAGACCGGGTCGTCGTGAGTCGTCGGCCTCGACGTCTCGAAGCAGCCCCCCTGGTCGATCGCGACGTCGACGAGGACGGCACGCCGCGGCAACAGTGCCAGAGCGGCACGGGTGACCAGTCGCGGGGCCGAGGCCCCCGGTACGAGGACTGCGCCAATCACGGCGTCGGCGTGTCGAAGCTCGTCCTCGATCGCCATTCGGCTCGATATCAGCAGCCGCACACGCCCACCGAACAGGTCATCGAGATCGCGCAGCCGCGGCAGCGAGCGATCGAGGATCGTGACCTCAGCCCCCATACCGCACGCGATCCTTGCTGCCTGTACGCCGACGACGCCTCCGCCGAGGACTGTCACGTGCGCGGGTGCGACGCCGGGAACGCCCCCGATCAACAGCCCTCGGCCTCCCGCCGGCTCGAGCAGAAACGACGCGGCGGCTTGCGCGGCGAGTCGTCCGGCTATCTCGCTCATTGGAGCGAGGAGCGGGAGGCGACCTGCCTCGTCGACGACCGTCTCGTAGGCGATGGCCGTGGTGCCCGAGTTGAGCAGCACGTCGGTCAGCGGCCGGTCTGCCGCGAGATGGAGGTAGGTGAAAAGGATCTGCCCGCTGCACAGATTGTCGTACTCCGACGCCACCGGCTCCTTGACTTTGAGCAGGAGGTCGGCCGCCTGCCAGACCTCGCTGGCCTCTACGGCGACCCGTGCGCCTACGCTTGTGAACTCATCGTCCTCAAAGCCCGACCCGGCTCCGGCGCCGCTCTGCACGATCACCTCGTGGCCGTCCCCGGCGAGCTCCGCGGCGCCGGCGGGAGTGAGCGCACAGCGGCGCTCCCCGGGCTTGATCTCGCTCACGACACCGACGAGCATCAGGCGAGTGCCTCGGTCACGTGAGCACTCATATGGGTGCCAGCGTCGGCTAGGACCTCCGCCAGACGGCTCGTGATCTCATCCAGCAGTGCGGCGTCGCTGATCAGCGGCGGCGCGATCTGAAGCACGCTGTCCCCGCGGTCGTCGGCCCGAGCGATCAAACCCGCCTCGCGGAGCCGTCGCGGGAGGAAGCCTCGGATGAGGCGGTCTCGCTCGGCCTGGTCGAAGCGGCCGTTCTCCTCGTCCCTGACGAGCTCGACAGCCCAGAAGAAGCCGTCGCCGCGGACGTCGCCGACGATCGGCAGCGCTAGCAACTCCCGCATACGACTACCCAGATGGGGCGTAAGAGCGCGGACGTTCTCGAGGATTCCGTCACGCTCGAAGATCTCGATGTTCTGCAGCGCGAGCGCGGCGCACAGCGGATGGCCGCCGAAGGTGATGCCGTGCCTGAAGGTGACGTCCCGCTCGATCAGCGCTCCGGCGATCCGTTCGTGGGCCAGCACGGCACCCATCGGCGCGTACGCCGAGGTGAGTCCCTTCGCCAGCGAGACGAGGTCGGGCGTAACGCCCTCGCGTCCTGTCGCGACCCACTCGCCCAGGCGGCCGCACCCACATATGACCTCGTCGGCCATCAGCAGGCAACCGTGTTGGTCGGCGATGCGACGCAGTCCGGCCCAGTAGCCTGGGGGCGGGGTCAGGCACCCACCAGCGTTCTGGACGGGCTCGGCGATGATCAGCGCCACCTCCTCGGGGCCGGCAGCTCTGATCGCCGCGTCGATCTCACTGAGCAGCCGTGTGCAGAAGGCGTCCACATCTTCGCCGTCCGGCGCACGAAAGGCGTTGGTGTTCGATACGTGCGTGACGTCGATCGCGGGCGTGCCGAACGGCGCCTTGAATCGGTCGATCCCGGTGAACGCCAGCGCGCCCAGCGTCACCCCGTGGTAGGCGACGTCGCGTGCGATCGCCTTCGTTCGCTGCGGTTGGCCGATCGCGACGAAATACTCGCGGACAAGCTTCCAGGCTGCCTCGACAGCCTCCGAACCGCCGCTCGTGAAGAACGCGTGCCGCAGCCCCGCTGGGGCGACCCCCGTGATCCGCTCGGCGAGTTCGATCGCGACCGGCGTCGCCGTTCCCCAGTTGGTGTTGAACGCAAGCGTGTTCAGCTGAGACGCCGCGGCGGCGGCCATCTCCTCACCGTAGCTGTAGCCGATCTGCGAGCAGAACAGGCTCGACAGAGCGTCGATGTAGCGGTTTCCGTCCGTGTCGAATACGTACGGGCCCTCGCCGCGCTCGAGCACGAGCAGGTCACCGAGCGACTGCTTTGAGAAGTGCAGGAGGAGCTGGTCATTGCTCATCTTGTCCACCGTGAGGTCACGACCTTCTTGCGCGTGTAGAACTCGATCGCGTCCCTTCCGTTGGCGTGGAGGTCGCCATCGAAGGAGTCCTTCCAGCCCGAGAACGGGAACCACGCCACCGGGGCGGCCACGCCCACGTTGACGCCGACCATCCCGGCCTCGACGCTGTGACGGAAGGCGCGCGCGGCTCCCCCCGACTCTGTGAAGATGACCGCCGCGTTGCCGTAGCGGCTCGAGTTCACCTGCTTTATGGCGCCTGCGAGGTCGCTGCTGCGCGTCAGCGCCAGCACCGGGCCGAACAGCTCCTCGCGGAGCACTCGGTGATCCTCGGGCACCTCGTCGAGAATGGTCGGGCCTAGCTGGGTTCCCCCTGCGCCCGAGTCGCCGCGACCGTCCAGCACGACCCGCACCCCGTCGCGCTCGGCCTGGCCGATCTCCTCAAGAAGCCGGTCGTGGCTGCCCGGGCTGACGACGGGGCAGACGTCGGTAGCGGGGTCCGAGCCCGGACCCGTGCGCAACGCTTCCGCAGCTTTGACGATATGGTCGCGGGTCGCGTCCTGCTCGGTGCTCGTACCGACGAGAACCGCGATTGAGCCGGCGAGACAACGTTGTCCGGCGGCCCCGAAGGCGGACGTGCAGACACCCTCGGCCATCGTGTCCGGGTCCGCGTCGGGCATTATCACCATCGAGTTCTTTGCGCCCCCGAGCGCCTGTGCGCGCTTCCCTACGGCGGCGCACCGTTCGGCGATGTAGCGAGCTGTTCGCGCCGAGCCGACGAAGGAGACCGCGTCAACCCCCGGGTGATCGAGCAGGCCGTTGACGGCGTCGTGTGCGCCGTGGACGAGGTTGATCAGCCCGGCGGGAAACGCGTTGGTCTCGGCGGCCAACTCGACGATGCGCTCTGACGGGAGCGGGTCCTGCTCGGAGGGCTTCAGGATGAACGCGTTTCCTGCCGCGACCGCGTAAGGCAGGAACCAGAGCGGGATCATCGCCGGGAAGTTGAAGGGGGTGATCGCCGCGACGACCCCGACCGGCTGGCGGACGAGTTCCACGTCTACTCCACCGGCGACGCCTTCGAGATTCTCGCCCTTGAGCAGGTGGGGCACCGCGCAGGCCGACTCAACGGACTCGATTCCACGGCCGACCTCACCGAGGGCGTCTGGGATCGTCTTGCCCATGTCGGCGGTCACGAGCTCCGCGAGCTCGTCACGGTTCGCGTCTAGCGTGGCGCGCAGCGCCATCACGGCCCGCGCGCGCTGAACGGGCGAGACCTCGCGCCATGTGAGCGCCGCCGAGCGCGCGGCCGTCACCGCCGCGTCGACATCGGCGGCTCCCGACAATGGAACCCGGGCGAGTGGGGCGCCTGAGGCGGGGTCGCGGTCCTCGAGGAACTCCGTGGCGGAAGACTCGCGCCAGGCGCCCCCGATGTGGTTACGCAGTGTTCGAGTCTGGGAGGCGGTGGTGGACATGAGCGCAGTCTCCAAGCGGCGTTGGCGCACGGCAATGGCCTCCTCGTCCGATCTCCTCAACCCAGACGCGACAACCTGTCGGGATCGTTGTCGTCGTCGTGTTGTCGCTAAACCGCCGCGTCGATGACGACGAGCCGCTCGACGGTCATCTCGCGCACGGCGCTGGCGGGCCCCTCCTTACCCGTGCCCGACGCCTTCTCGCCCCCATATGGCATCTGGTCGACCCGCCAGCTAGGGCTCTCGTTTACGATCACCCCGCCGAACTCGAGGCGCTCGGCGGCCTCCAATGCGTTTCGCAGGCTCTTTGTAAAGATCCCCGCTTGGAGGCCGAATTCAGTGGCGTTGCATGCCGCGAAGGCCTCGTCCAGGTGATCGAACCTCGCGATGCCGACGAGCGGCCCGAAAACCTCCTCGCACGCGACCCGCATCCGTGGTGTGATCTCGGCGAGCACCGTCGGGCGCAGCACGCCGTTCTCAAGCTCGCCGCCGGTGAGTAGTCGGGCGCCTTCGCCGACCGCCTCCGCGATCCATGCCCTGATCCGTGCTAGCGCCTGCTCGTCGATCACTGGGCCGACATCGGTCCCCTCCTGCGCGGGGTCGCCGACGCGCAGCGCTTCCACGCGGGGCAGGAAGTCAGCCAGAAACGCGTCGTGTACGTCGCGATGGACGTAGATCCGCTGCACCGAGGTGCAGGCCTGGCCGGCGAACGCGAACGCCGTACGAGCGATCCGCTCGGCCGCGAGTTCTAGGTCCGCATCGGCGTCAACGATCACCGGGGTCGCGTTGCCGAGCTCGAGCGCGACGTGCTTGCGGGGAGCGCGGTCGCGGAGCATCCATCCGACCGCTGCGGAGCCCGTGAATGTGATCATCGCGACGCTTGGGTCCTCGAGCAGCACATCGCCGATCTCGGCCTCGGGACCGAGCACGAGGTTCAGCCAGCCCGGCGGGAGACCCGCCTCGACCTCCAGGGCGGCGAGGGCGAGGGCGCTGAGGGGCGTCTGCGGCGCCGGTTTCAGCACCACTGCGCACCCCGCCGCGAGGGCCGGTGCGATCTTGTGCGAGACGAGATTCGCCGGGAAGTTGAAAGGAGTGATCGCGGCGACGACCCCGATCGGGCGCCGCACGGTGTAGCCAAGCTTGCCCCCGCCGAGCGGCGCCGCATCGATCGCCACCGCCTCGCCGGTGAGCGTGCGCGCCTGCCCGGCAGAGATCCGGTAGGTGAACGCCGCACGCTGCAGCTCAACGCGTGCGGCCTTGATCGGCTTGCCGGTCTCCCGCATGAGCTGGACCGCGAGTTCCTCGAGCCGTTCGTCGATCAGCGCCGCGGTGCCTTCGAGTATCTCCGCGCGGCGCCAAGCCGGTAACGGATCCTGCATTGCGGCCTCGGCGGCCCGAACCGCTCGTTTGGTCGCCTCGGAGCCGAGCTGCGGTACGCGACCAACGAGCTCGCCCGAGAACGGGGAGCGCACCTCCTGCCAGCTATCCGATCCGATCCACTCGCCGTCGATCAGCAGAAGCTTGTCGGTCGCCTCGAGTCCTCCGACGCTGCCCATCACACAACCATCATCGCGCAACGGCCGAACCGCAAGTGACCATCTGTCGTGACGATGGCTTGGTCGCTGGACGTCATGTCGCGAGGCGGTGCCCGGCCGGGGACGAACGGTGCTCGCACCGCGGAAAGTGGATGGCTCGCGTGGGATGTCGAGCCGCCACGGCAACTGATTGGCCAGCTGGCGAACCGCGCGCCGGCGCCTGAGGTTTACGCTGGGCGGGATGTACGCATCGCTCGCCAACTCGTCATCCGATGCGCTGACCGTCGAGACGGCGCTCGGGCTGCCCTCGCTTCGGCGCGGAGTTCCGCGTCTGGTCGCGGGCCGTGACGGGCTCGAGCGGCCGATTCGCTGGGCGCATTCAGCCGATGTGCCGAACATCGCGCGCCTGCTGAAGGGGGGCGAGCTGCTGCTGATGACGGGACTCGGCGTCGCGCGCTCCGCCAGCGAGCAGCGCAAGTTCATGCGCGGGCTCGTCGACCGCGGCGTGGCCGGAGTGATCGTCGAGCTCGGTCACGCCTTCTCGAGTCTCCCCTCGTCGTTTGTCGACGTCGCCGAGGGCGGGGGGATGCCCCTCGTCGAGCTGCACCGCGAGGTGATGTTCGTCGAGGTGACCGAGGAGGTGCACTCGAGCATCCTCAACCGTCAGCTCGCGCTGCTTCGGCGCGGCGACGAACTGCACCGGCGCTTCACCGAGCTGATGCTCGACGGGGCGGGCATACCGGAGATACTCGGCACCCTGGCGACGGTCATCGGCAACCCCGTCGTGCTCGAAAAGGCCCGTGAGGGAGTGCTCTATCACGCTAATCACGACACGGCCGACCCCGATGTCCTCGCGGCCTGGGAGCTGATCCGTCAGGACCCCGACCGGGAAGCTCGGGCAATCACGATGCCGGTCCCGGGCTCGAGCACCTGGACGTGGGGCTGGCTCGTCGCGTTGCCATTGGACTCGCCGCTGGACGAGTTCGACAGAGTGGCGGTCGAGCGCGCGGTCGGGCTCGTCTCGCTCGCGCTGATGCGGGCTCGCGAGGAGACGATGCTAGCCACCCGCGAGCGCGGGAACTTCCTCTTTGACCTCGTCTCGGGCTCCGCCTCGCCGGCCGACGCGCCGGCCCGAGCCGTCGCGCTCGGCTTCGACCATCGAGCAAGCACTTTGCTTCCTGTCGTCCTCCTGCCGGCCGGGGCCGCAAGCGAGACCGCCTGGAGCTCCATCTGGCGCGGCTTTCGTGAGGAGATGCGCTCGCGCTCGATCCCAGTACTGCTTGGGTCACGCGGCGCCGAAGAGCAGAGTCTTATCGTGCTCGGCATCGGCGGGGCCAATCGGCGCGCCACCGCGATAGAGCTCGCCGTCGAGGCGCTGCGTCGGCGAATCAAGCAGCACACGGGGAGCGCCGACGGCGCGGTCATCGCGGTTGGTCCCACGGCTGAGGGATGGGGCCAGCTGGTTGACTGCCTGCGTCGCGCGATCGATGTTGCGACCGTCGCGATTGACGGTCCGCCGCGGCCATGGCATGACGCGGGCACGACCAACCTCGACACGCTGATGCTCCGCCTGCGCAGTGACGATCGTCTGCAGGAGTTCGCGACCAGCCGGCTGGCGCCGCTCGTCGAACACGACCGGCGTCGCGCCGCGACCCTGATGCCGACGCTCCGCGCTCTGGTTGGCCAGGGCTGGCGCAAGTCCGAGGCGGCGCGTGTTCTCAACCTCAACCGCCAGTCACTCTATCCGCGGCTCGAACGGATCGAGCAGCTGCTCGGCGTCGACCTCGAGTGCCAGGACGATCGTCTCGCGCTCGAGCTTTCACTGCGCATCCAGGATTCGCCAGGCCCGAGCGACGTCTGACGGTCGGGAGACCTCCAGCGGTCTCGCCCAGCGACAGATTGTCCGACCAGCCGCCGACAATTGTGACGTCTTGGCACTTACAGGTGCCGTCGCCGGCAGGGACGCTGATGTTGTGCAAGTGCAGCATGCTCCCGTCGCTAAGCGCCCACTTGGAGGTGCGCGGGGCGGGGTGCGGATCGTCGACGTTCGCCAGCGCGTGATCGGGCTGGACGAACCTATCGCGAACTCCTACATCTCCTTCCGCAACATGACCGCCTCGGTCGTGGCCGTCGTCAGCGACGCCGTCCGCAATGGCAAGCGGGTCGTGGGATACGGCTTCAACTCAAACGGGCGATACGCCCAGGCGGGGCTGTTGGCCGAGAGGTTCATACCGCGGCTGCTCGCGGCAAGTCCGGCGGCGCTCCTCGACGAGACGGGGCAGAACCTCGACCCGGAGCGGGTCTGGGACATTCTGATGACCGACGAGAAGCCAGGTGGTCACGGTGAGCGTTCGGTAGCGGTCGGCGTCCTTGACATGGCGATCTGGGATCTCGTCGCCAAGCTGGAGGAGAAGCCGTTGCATCGCCTGCTCGCCGAGCGTAACGGCGATGGCGTCGTAGACGAGAGGGTCTTCGTGTACGCCGCCGGCGGGTATTACGCCGCGGGAAAGTCCGCCGCCACCTTGCGCGAGGAGTTGGCAAGCTACCTCGACGAGGGCTACACCACCGTCAAGCTCAAGATCGCCGGGGCTCCGCTGAAGGAGGATCTGGCCAGGGTGGAGGCGGTGATCGACCTTGTCGGGAGCGCGGACCGCGTTGCGGTGGACGCGAACGGCAGACTCGACGAGTCGCAGGCGCTCGCCTATGGGGAGGCGCTGGCACCCTATGGCCTGCGCTGGTACGAGGAGGCCGGCGACCCACTTGACTTCCATTTGCAGGCGGTGCTCGCCGAGCGGTATGAGGGTCCCCTCGCGACCGGCGAGAACCTCTTCTCACGCCAGGACGCGCGGAACCTCTTGCGCTACGGCGGTTTGCGCTCTGACCGCGACGTGCTGCAGTTCGATCCGGCGCTCGCCTATGGCCTGACGGAGTACCTGCGCATCCTCGGGGTGGTGCGCGAACACGGCTTCTCGACGCGTAACTGCATCCCGCATGGCGGTCATCAGTTTGCGCTCGCGATCGCCAGTGGGCTCCGGCTCGGGGGCAACGAGTCATACCCCGGCGTCTTCCAGCCATTCGGGGGCTTCGCCGACTCGACCCCGGTCATCGACGGCTACGTGGCGCCGTGTGAGAGTCCCGGCATCGGCATCGAGGAGAAGCGCTCTCTGCGGGCCGTATTCGAGGAGCTGGCCGGGTGAACCGTTGGCGGGGTCTTCCATGTTGACCCGGATGTCGCTCTCCACGCGTGCGCGACGTGACTCGCGGGGGCGGCCGGGATCGGTTCGCTGTGAGCAAGCGACAAATGTCCATACCTCAGTCGACAATAGTCTTGATAAAGATTTCCTTGACAGAAGCGCAGATATCTATAGAGTCGCGGCAATGGCGAAGGACGACGCGGCGCAGGGATCGACGGTGCTCGATGGCAACGGAGCAAGGGAGGCAGCCTCCCCGGTCGGGGAGCGCCTGCGTGAGCTTCGTGTCGGGCGCAGGCTGACACTCAAAGAGGTCGCGAGCGAGGCGGGGGTCACCGAAGGCTTCCTCTCGCAGGTCGAGCGGGGTCGTTCCTCGCCAAGCCTGAAGACGCTGCAGGCGCTGGCGGGCGCCCTCGGCCTCACCCCGGGGGACATCTTCGACAGCTCGGCGCGGGAGCTCCCGCACTTCGTCGGCCGGGACAAGCGGGGCGCCATCGAACTGGGGCCGATCTCGAAGTACCGCGTCTCCCCGACCTCAATAACGGGCGTTGAGGTGATTGGCGGGACCTTCCAGCCCGAGGCAAGCGCCGGCGACCCCTACACCCACGGCGACTCGGACGAGGTGTGCGTGGTTCTCTCGGGGCAGATAGTCGCCGAGATCGACGGGACCGAGTTCGAGATGACGGCGGGCGACGCGCTGAGCTACCGCAGCTCGATGCTGCACACGTTCAGGGCGCTCGGGGAGAAGTCCGAGGTCCTGTGGGTCATATCTCCGCCGAGTTGGTGAATGGAGGCTTCGGTGACATCTGAGGAGTTCGAGGGCACGGCGGTGACTGGCGGCGAGACCAACGCGATGCCCGTGGCGGGGTCGCCTGAGGTTCATCTCGCGGAGGAGGCCGCTGCCCTTGAGCTTCAGGGTCTCACCAAGCGCTACGGCGACGTCCTCGCGGTCGACTCGTTGGACCTGCGCATCGCACCTGGGGAGTTCTTTGCGCTGCTCGGCCCCTCGGGCTGCGGCAAGACCACGACCCTTCGCTCGATGGCCGGTTTCGAGCAGCCAGACAGCGGCACGATCCGGCTGGGGGGAGTCGACGTAACCGAGGTACCACCATTTCGACGCGACGTGAACCTCGTCTTCCAAGAATACGCACTCTTCCCGCACCTGAACCTCCGCGATAACGTCGCGTTCGGGTTGAAGATGAAGCGCACAAGCCGTCGCGAGCGTCGCGAGCGGGCCGACGAGATGCTCGAGCGCGTCGCCATGACAGGACTCGGCGATCGAGGCATCAAAGAGATATCCGGAGGCCAGCAGCAGCGCGTTGCGCTGGCGCGCGCTCTGATCAACCACCCCAAGCTGCTGCTGCTCGACGAGCCGCTCGGGGCGCTCGACCTGAAGCTACGAAGGACGATGCAGCTGGAGCTCAAGGCGATTCAGCGCGACGCCGGAATCAGCTTCGTGCACGTTACCCACGATCAGGAGGAGGCCCTCGCGATGGCCGACCGGATCGCCGTCATGAACGCCGGCCGCGCGCTGCAGATCGGCCCGCCGAGGGAGATCTATGACTCACCGACGAGCCGCTTTGTGGCCGGCTTTATCGGAGAGTCAAGCTTCCTGGAGGGAAAGGCAGAGAGCTCTGGTTCAGGCCTGATTCCGTTCGTTCTCCGCTCGGGCGAGCGCATCCTCGTGCGCCCGGGCGGCGAGTTCACCGGTGCCGCGGTGGCGATGGTGCGCCCCGAGCACGTCGAGGTCACCAGACTCAACGCCCAGCGATCATCAGACGGCGCTCCCGTCAATCGCCTCGAGGCGACAGTGATCGCGCTTGAGTACGGCGGCAGCGACGTCCACTACTTCCTGGCAGCCCCAGGCGGGGAGCGGCTCACGTCGCGAATGCCCGCGTCGGACGAAGTGCTGGCACCGGGGGAGAGGGTCGCCGTGGTCTTTCCTGCGGCGAGGACCGTGCTGGTGCAGGCAGATGAGCCTGCCCAACCAGAGATCACAGCAACAGCCCAGAAAAAGGAGCAGCTCGAAGATGAAAACTGAAGCGCGAGGCCACAATAGTTGGATCAGGGCATTGGTCCTGACCCTGTTGGGCGTGGCTGCCGTGTCCGCACTTGCCGCATGCGGGAGCAGCAGCTCGACCAGCAGCACCAAACTTGCCGCCGACACCGGCAATCCGAGGAAGTGCCCTTCGCTCGGGCTCTTCACCTGGGAAGGCGAGGCACCGGCCTCCGTGCTGAAGCCGTTCGAAAAGGAATACGGCGTGCCCGTGAAAGTCTCCTACATCACCTCCGGCGCGCAGGCGCTGGCGAAGATGGCGGCAGGCGGAACGCGTCAGTACGCGGTCATCTTCGCCGCGCCGGAAACAACGCAGCCGATGCAGGAAGCTGGCGTCGTCAAGCCGATTGACACCTCGAAGATCGCTGAATACGACAAGCTCTTCAAGTTCAGCACAAAAACCTTCGAATACGGCGGCAAGACCTACGCGCTGTCCGAGGACTGGGGCGTCAACCCGCTCATCTACAACCCGAAGGTCATAAAGACGCCTCCCACGAGCTGGGCGGACCTGTGGGGCCCTGAATACAAGGGCCAGGTCGCCCTCTGGGAAGACTATTCGATGCTCTGGATCGGAGCCGCGGCGCTGGGGTATGACAAGGACCCCTCACAGCTCTTCCACTTGAGCTCCGCGCAGCTGACGGCGATCAAGAACAAGATGCTCGAACTGAAGGGCAACGTCCGCACCGTGTGGAACAGCGGCGGCAACCTGATTCAGCTGTTCTCTACCCATGAGGTGGCGGCAGCTCAGGGCTGGAGCTACGTCTACAACCAGCTCGTGGAAAAGCACCAGCCGGTGGCGCTCGCGAAAGTGAAGGACATGGGCGCGCAGGGCTGGACCGAAGGCGCGTCGATCTCCTCGGGAGCGAGCCCCGACTGTGAAGCCGCCGCGTATGCGTTCCTGAACTGGACGGTCACGCCGAAGGGCGCGGCTGCGCTTGCGGAATCCAGCGGCTACTCGCCGTCGAACCCGGAAGCCGCCAAATACCTGTCTCCGGCTCTGGTCAAAACCCTCGGCCTGGACAACCCGCAGGCGTTCCTGGGCAGCGCGATATTCAAGCAGGCGGTGTCCAGCCCAAGTGCATACAACCAGACCATGCAGGAAGTAATCGCGGGGCTCAAGTAGGGCGGCCCTCGCCCTCGCGCGATCGATCAGATGAACGTGATCCGTCGACACAGGTGGCTGCAGGCCTTGCTTCTGCTTGGGCCTGCGGCCATCTGGGGGGCCTTCTTCATCATCTATCCCGTCTTCGAGGCGGTGAAGATGAGCATGTCGGAAATGCACTACTTCCGCCTCGTCTCGAAGTGGTCGACCGAAAGCTTTCATACGATCTTCTCAAATTCGCTGTATACGGATGCGTTGATGCGCTCGGTCACGCGCGGGCTGATTGTCGCAGCGCTCTCGGTGGCGATCAGCGTGCCGCTGGCCCACTTCATCTCGTTCCGTGTCAAACGCCATCAGTTTGTGTGGTTCGGTGCCGTGGTCGTCGCGCTGTGGCTTGGCTATCTTCTGTGCATTGTCGGCTGGCGCGTGCTGTTGGGCAGGACCGGCGTGATCAGTGGCCTGCTGACGGAAATCGGCATCCTCAGTCACCCGACCGGCGGCCTGCTGTTCAACGAGACAGCGTTGATCATCGTGCAGGTTCACCTGGCGATGTCCTTCAGCTTCATCCCCATCTTCGTCGTCATGCAGCGCGTGCCACATCGCCTTATGCACGCCGCAGCCGACCTGGGGGCGAATCGCTGGCGTCAGATCATTGAGGTCGAGCTGCCGCTCGCGGGGATCGGGATCGGCATCGGCGCGGTATTCGCCTTCATCCTCTCCTTCGGCGACTACATCGCGCCCACACTGGTCGGCGATCCGGCCTCGGCGGGGATCGCGAACCTCGCCGCGAGCGAGTTCGAACATGGACTGAACTGGCCCCTCGGTGCCGCTATCGGCGTCGTAATGATCGTCGTGGTGTTGCTCGCACTGGCGATGCCCGCCATCGTCGTCGGCCTGATGCGGCTCGTCGGGCGGTTGCGGCGCGGCGCACGCCGGCCTCGTCGGACACGGTCACTAGCGCCCGAGACGAGCGCGGCGTGAGACGGCGGCTCGGCAGCCTTGGTGTGGGTACCGGAGTAGGCGCGATCATGCTGTTCCTGTTCGCCCCCGCGGCAGTCGTGGCGATCTATTCGTTCAACAAGAGCCCCCTCATGAGCTGGCCGCCCGAACTCGGAACCCTGCACTGGTACAGCAAGGCGTTCGAGAACGAAAACCTCGTAAAGGGGCTCAAGAACTCGGCGATCGTCGCGGCGGTGAGCGTTTCGATCGCGGTCGCGATCGGACTTCCGGCGGGGCTGGGGATCGACCGCTTTGACTTTCCCGGCAAGACGGCGTTCCAGCGGACCCTGATGCTGCCCTTCGTGCTGCCCGGCCTAATCGGCGGGCTGACTCTCCTGACCGTGCTCCTCAGCCTCCAGCTCGAACCTTCGCTGGGAGCTGTGATCATCGCCCACACAACGATGCTGATCGCCGTCGTGGTGATTCAGATGGCAGTCGTGCTTGCACGCTGGGACCGATCGCTCGAGGAAGCCGCCCAGGACCTCGGCGCCAACGAGATTCGGACGTTCCTCTACGTTACGTGGCCCAACATCAAGGCGGCGATCTTCGGCGCCGCTCTGCTGGGCGCTGCCGTCTCGCTCGAAGAGACGGCCCGGACATCTTTCGTGATCGGCGAAAACGACACCTTGCCGATCGTGGTGCTCTCGGGGCTGCGGCGAACGATCACACCGGAAATCAACGCCGTCGGGACCGTTGTGCTGGTCTTCTCGCTCGTCGCGATATCCGTCTGGTCGAAGTTCGGCGCCGCCGATCTCGCGCGGGAGTAGCCATGGCGCCGACGACTATCAACGGAACTCGTGACACGCGCGTAGGCATCGACACCGGCGGGACGTTCACCGACCTGCTCGCGCTCGAGGACGGCAGACTTCGGATGGCCAAGACGCTCTCGACGCCCGCCGAGCCCGCTCGCTCAACCGGCGAAGCACTCAGCAAGGTGGGCCTTGATGGCCCCGGCCAGGTTGCCACGCTCGTGCACGGAACGACGATCGCGACGAACGCGCTGATCGAGAGAAGAGGCGCCGCCGTGGGGCTGATCACGACTGCGGGCTTCGGCGACCTGCTCGAGATCCAGCGGATCTCGCGGCCGCGCTCGTTCGACCTGCACTGGGTCAAGCCACAACACCTGGTGCCGCGGCGGCTCGTGCGCGAGGTCGACGAGCGGATCGCGGCCGACGGGTCCGTGAACGTCCCACTCGATACCGGTCAGGTCCGCGAGGCCGCACGCGAGCTCGTCGCCGCCGGCGCCGGTGCGATCGCGGTGAGTTTTCTGTTCTCGTTCCTCAACAGTGACCACGAGCGGGCCGCACGAGATGCGCTCCGCGAAGAGTTCCCCGACCTCGAGGTCTCGATTTCCTCGGAGGTGTTTGGCCAATGGCGGGAGTACGAGCGAACGAGTACGTGCGTCATCGACGCCTTCCTGAAGCCGACCGTGGCGCGTTATGCCGCCGAGCTGACCGCGCTCGGAGCTGAGCGCGAGATCGGCGACCTGCTCGTGATGCGCTCGAACGGCGGCGTGATGACCCCCGGAGGGGCGCGCAAGATGCCCGTGTCGATGGTCCGTTCAGGACCCGCCGGGGGCGTGATCGCCGCAAGTCAGGTCGCCGGGTTGCTCGGGCGCGAGAACGTGATCATCGCTGACATGGGTGGAACCAGCTTCGATACCGGATTGATCCGAGCGGGAAAACCGGCCCTCACCACCTTCTCCGAGCTCGAGTGGGGCGTGCCGATCGCCGTTCCCATGGTCGACGTACGCTCCGTCGGGGCGGGCGGCGGCTCGGTCGCCTGGATCGACCCGGCCGGGATCATGCGGGTCGGCCCGCAGAGCGCCGGCGCCGACCCCGGCCCCGCGTGTTACGGGCGCGGCGGCGAGCTACCGACGGTCACCGACGCGAACGTACTGCTGGGGCGCTTGCCCGCTGAGCTGCCGCTGGCTGGCGATTTGAAGCTCGACGCCACGGCCAGCGAGGAGGTCGTGGGCCGGCTCGCTCGCGAGCTCGGACGCGACATCGAGGAGGTCGCGCTGGGCATCCTCCGGATCGCGGACAACAACATGGCGCAAGCGGTCCGGCTCGTCACGATCGACTCCGGGCATGACCCCCGCGAGTTCGCCCTGATGGCCTTTGGCGGAGCGGGCCCGCTTCACGCGAGCGCGATCGCCCGCGCACTGTCGATTCGCGAGGTGCTCGTGCCGGTGTTCCCTGGCGCCTTCTCTGCTTACGGCGCTCTGATCGCCGATACGCGATTCGACTACATGCGCACCGCGGTGATGGGTGCCGCGGATCCCGATATCGAGCGCATCCGCGCCATCTACGCCGAGCTCGAGACACAGGCCGCGCAGGATCTCGCCCGCGAGGGGATCGCGGCGACAGCACTCACGCGCTCGATCGAGCTTCGCTATTCAGGTCAGAACTGGGAGCTCGAGGTGGCTCTCGAGGGCGAGCCAGGCGAGCAGGAGATTAACGCTGTTGCGAGGCGTTTCCACGCCGCTCACGACGAGCAGTTCGGCTGGAGCCTTCCCGACGGTGAGCTCGAGTTTGTGAACTTCAAGCTCGCGGCCTTCGCGGCACGCGACACGCCGGCCCTGCCCGAGCTGGAGGAGGGCCCGATGCCCGAGCCGATCGACATGCGCCGCGTCACATTCGATGGCGGCCGCACGGAGCCCCACACACCAGTCTACTGGCGCGCAGAACTGCACCAGGGCAACCGCCTGCGGGGGCCGGCGCTGATCGCAGAGGCCGACTCGACCGTGCTGCTCGGCCCCGGCGAGGAACTCGAGGTCGACCGCTCGGGGAACCTGCTGATTGCGATTGGAGAGGAGGACCCACGGTGAGCAGCACGAGCGAGACGCTTGGGACGAGTCGCATCGAGACTGATCCGATCCTGCTCGAGGTGATCCGCAGCCACTTGATCACGAGCTGCCGCGAGATGGGTATCGCGATGATGAGAACGTCCTACTCGCCGATTTTCAACGAGGGCCTTGATTTCTCCTGCGTCATCTTCGACGCACGCGGCGAGATGATCGCGCAGGCTGACTTCTGCCCCGCGCAGATCGGCGCGATCCCTCATGTGGTCGAGTGGTGCATCAAGGAGGTAGGGCCGGAGAACATGAGCCCCGGCGACGTGATCCTCCACAACGACCCCTACCGCGGCGGCTGTCACCTGCCCGAGTTCATGGTGCTCAAGCCGTGCTTCATCGATGGCGAGATCGTGGCCTACACGGCGAACATCGCGCACATGGTCGACGTGGGTGGGCTCGTGCCCGCCGCCTTCGGCGACACGCGCAACATCTTCCAGGAGGGCCTGCGGTTTCCGCCGGTGAAGATCTACCGCGAAGACAAGGAGGTCGAGGACCTCTTCCGCGTCCTGATCTCGAATATCCGCACCCCGCGCTTCGGCTACGGGGACCTGAAGGCGATGATCGGCTCGCTGTATGTCGCCGAGCGGCGAATAGTCGAACTCGTCGAGAAGCACGGCGCGGCCGAGTTCGCGCGCTGCGCGGAGGACATCAAGAACGTCTCTGAGGTCTTGGCCCGCCGCGCGATCGCGGATCTGCCCGACGGCGAGTGGAGCTTCGAGGCCGTGATCGAGGACGACGGCGTCGATCCCGAATCGCAGTGGAAGATCCGCGCGGCAGTGGTCGTCCGGGGCGATGAGGTGATCGTCGACTACACCGGCTCGAGCCCCCAGTCGCCGGGTCCCCCGAATCAGACGTGGGGCGTGACCGCGTCTGCGACCTACGCCGCGATGTTCAACATCTACGGCGTCATTCCGTTCAACCACGGCTGCTATCGGCCGATCTCGATCATCGCCCCACCCGGCACCTTCGTCAACGTCGAGTATCCGGGTTCCTGCGTCGGCGGCAATTCGGACAGCTCACCGACAACCGTTGACGTGATCCTCGGGGCGATCTCCGAGATGGCCGGCAAGGGCACCGCAAGCGACGGCGACACGTGCGGCATCCTGAGCCTCGGCGGGGTTGATCCGCGCACGGGCGAAGCGTTCGCCCATCTCCATTTCGACGGCGGCGGATGGGGTGGGCGTCACGACCACGACGGCAACTCGGCGCAGGTCCCCAAGACGTCGAACTGCGCGAACACCCCGGTCGAGGTGCTCGAGACGCGCTACCCGCTCGAATGCGTCAGCTACCGGCTCAACACGGGCGCCAAGGGACGGCCCGGCGCGGGCCGCCACCGTGGCGGCTTCGGGACTGAGCGGGTCCTCCGCGTGAAGGCGCCGAGCATGACGCTCAGCGCCCACACGAACCGCAACACGGTGCATCCCTGGGGCAAGTCCGGAGGCGATGAGGGTGGGAACTGCACCGTGCTGCTTCGGCGTCGCGGCGAAGTGCAGTGGCGCACCGCCCCCGAGCTCTTCGGAACCGTCTCGGCGGGCAAGTTCTCAAACGTCGAGCTGCACGAAGGAGACGAGGTGCTGCTCGGGCTTCCCGGCGGCGGTGGTTACGGGGACCCCGCGACGCGTGAGCCGGAGCTTGTCGCCGAGGATGTTCGAAACGGCCTCTACACACCCGCCGAGGCGAGCGAGCTGTTCGCCGTTGCGCTGGACCCGGCGGGCGAGGTGCTCGGGCCCGAGACGGAAGGGCTGCGTGGCTGACGGTGTATCGCGAGGTTAACGAAATGGCGAAGTGCGTCAACTGCGGGATCCTGATCCCGACTGCGGAGATGCGCTTCTCCCATCACGGGCGAGAGCTCATCAGTTGCTCGGAGCGCTGCCAGCGGATCTATGACACCTACAAGTACCCCCGCTACCGCGAGCAGATCGCGGAGCTAGAGCGGTCGGGCGAGCCAGGCCTGCGCCTGGGGTATCCGCCCGCCGAGAAAGGAGCCCTCAAGCGATGAAAGGAGTTCAC
>Ga0182012_10002791_pt1 | contig 18805 bp, 12 predicted proteins | sample 612S2SmetaG_FD_120486 | JGI IMG/M metagenome (GOLD analysis project Ga0182012, IMG submission 120486) | Permafrost microbial communities from Stordalen Mire, Sweden - 612S2S metaG | ecosystem: Environmental > Terrestrial > Soil > Wetlands > Permafrost | place: Sweden: Stordalen | collected...
GAAGATCATGCCCGAGGTGTACAACCAGCTTCGCGAAATTACGACGCGGCTGGAGAAGCACTACAAAGACATGCAGGACTTTGAATTCACGATTCAAGATCACAAGCTCTACATGCTGCAGACGCGGAATGGCAAGCGGACGGGACTGGCGGCGGTGCGAGTCGCGCTGCAGATGGTAGAAGAAGGTTTGATCAAGAAGGAAGAGGCGATTTTCCGGGTTGATCCGAACCAGTTGTATGACTTTCTGGTTCCGCGGCTGGATGAGAAGGGAAGCAAGGTGGAAGTGCTGGCGAAAGGGTTGCCGGCTTCTCCGGGAGCAGCGGTCGGACAGATTGTTTTCACGGCCGATGAGGCAGTGGAAAAGGCGGGGATGGGGAAAGATGTTCCGGTGATTCTGGTGCGGGCGGAAACGACTCCTGAAGACATTCACGGGATGGAAGTCGCGAAGGGAATTTTGACTTCGCGCGGCGGCATGACGAGCCATGCGGCGGTGGTTACACGAGGCATGGGCAAATGCTGCGTGGCCGGCGCTGGCGATATTGACGTCGACGAAAAGGCGCGAGAGATGCGCGTGAAAGGGCAGGTATTTCGGGCGGGCGATTGGATTTCGCTCGACGGCACGACGGGACGCGTGATCAAGGGCAAGTTGAATACGCTCGATCCGTCGCCGGATGATCCGGAGCTGCAGAAGTTTATGAATTGGGCTGATCCGTATCGCACGATGAAGGTGCGTGCGAATGCGGATATTCCGAGGGATGCGAAGCAGGCACGGGCGTTTGGCGCGGAAGGGATTGGATTGTGCCGGACGGAGCACATGTTCTTTGGCGCGGAGAAGATTCCGCACATGCGGGCGATGATTCTTGCGGACAACGAAAAGGACCGGCGGGTGGCGCTGAAGAAATTGTTGCCGATGCAGCGCAAGGATTTTGATGGCGTGTTCCGCGCGATGGACGGATTTCCGGTGACGATTCGAACGCTGGATCCACCGCTGCACGAGTTTCTGCCGCGCCGCGAGGATCTGATGGTGGATCTCGCGACGCTGCAGTATGCGGATGCGAAGGAGAAGAAATCGTTGGTTGCGAAGTACCGCGACTACGGAGCGAAGGGTGTTGGCGATCTGAAGAAGCTGATGTCGACTTTGCTGAGCCGGGTGGAGCAACTGCATGAAGTGAATCCGATGCTGGGACATCGCGGGTGCCGGCTGGGGATTACGTATCCGGAAATTACCGAGATGCAGGCGCGCGCGATTTTCGAGGCGGCGGTCACAGTCGCGAAGGCGGGGATCAAAGTGTTTCCCGAGGTGATGATCCCGCTGGTAGCTACGGTGAACGAAATGGCGAACCAGGCGGCGATTGTGAACCGCGTGGCGAAAGAAGTTTTCGCTGAGAAGGGTCAGAAAGTTGAGTACCTGGTGGGCACGATGATCGAGTTGCCGCGTGCGGCTTTGATCGCCGATGAGATCGCGAAGGAGGCTGAATTCTTTTCGTTCGGCACCAACGATCTGACGCAGACGACCTGGGGCTTCTCGCGCGATGATGTCAACAAGATTCTGCCGACGTATCTGGCGGACGGAATCATCAAGCAGGATCCGTTTGCGGTGTTGGACCGCGAAGGGGTCGGGCAGTTGGTGAAGATGGCGACGGAGCGGGGACGGAAGACGCGTCCGACGCTGAAGGTTGGCATCTGCGGCGAGCATGGCGGCGAGCCATCGTCGGTGGAGTTCTGCTACCAGACGGGGCTAAATTACGTTTCGTGTTCGCCATTCCGCGTGCTGACGGCGCGGCTGGCGGCCGCGCAGGCGGCGGCAGGAGAGAAGCTGAACATTGATTCGGGACGAACGAAGTAGATCGCGTTCGTTCGAAGAGAAAGGGCATCGAGCCGCGGTATGCGGAACTCGATGCCTTTTTTTTGCGTTTTCACAGCGACCGCGTGTCGCGAGGAAATGTTCGATCCTTCAAGAGGCAACAGTCAATTCCGCTGCAGCCGCGTATCGACAACCTTACGGAATCATCCCTTCTCGCTCTTGCTCTGGCTATTGCACTCGTTGGAGGCGGGCGATCAGTTTTTGGGCAAGATTTTCTTCGGACTCGGACCAGAGCAGGCGGCCGGTAGCCCCCGCATTTTTTTCGACTTGTGCGGTGAATTCGACGAGCTTTTGTACGTTGCTGCGGATGTTGTGCTCGGCTTCGGCGGTGAAATCGACTTCTTCGTGCAAGAAGGAGGTGTCGAGTCCGAAATCGATTTGAATGTGGCCGGTCTCTTCGGCGGCGTGCTCCTCGAATTCAAGGCCGTGGGCGGTGAGGCGAATGAGGGCGGGCTCGAGAATCCATTTTTCGCCGGCTTCGGGCGGAGACCAGAGATCCCAATAGGATTCGAAGACGTAGGCGTAGTCGTCGTGCAGAAATTCGACGACTTCGGCGACGGCCTCTTCGGGTGCGACGCCGGGACGGTAGCGTCGCTCGAGGATGGTGGGCTCGCTCCAGGAGACAGGCTGAATGGCGGAGTAGGTTACGCCGCTGCGCGCCGCCGAAAAAGGGATTTGGCGCAGGACGCTGACGGTGCGCGTGAGAATCTCGGGCTCATCGAAGCTGGGGAACCAGAGGCTCAGGTAAAGAGAGTCGGCCATGTCAGTATTCTAAATCGAAGCGGCGGGGAGAGGTGGCGAGAGAGGGATGGAATTGGGGAGGTTGCGCGACGGTTTAGGCGGAGGGTTTTGACGGGGGAAAATGGCCCTGATAGTATGAAAAGCGGCGACAATCCAACCATCTGCAAGAGAGTCCCCGTCGTCTAGCCTGGCCTAGGACATCGCCCTTTCACGGCGGTAACACGGGTTCAAATCCCGTCGGGGACGCCAACAAAAGAAAGCAGTTGTCGCTCTCCCTAGTTTTGAACCGAAGTCCAAGTCACGATAGAGTCACGATGGAAGATCAACTAAAGACGCTTGCAAAGTCTCTAGCTCCGAAAGAATGGGAGCGCTTAGCTGCTGCGCTCGCGGAGAGATTCGACGGCAATCCGTCCATCGTAGTCAGTAGATCGTCGAAGAAGATCGAACTGCGGGGCCTGAACAAATGGCTGATTTTCGTCTTTAATGGAGAGAAGCCCTCTGTCGCGAAGGAAGCCGGAAGTAAGGATTCTCTCAAAGCAGCTACGTCCGTCTATTTGTTTTACGTGGGTGACGACAAGGAGACGGTTCATTTCCTTAAGAACAATCCCCTATTGGCAAATCTCCCTGAGCACTTCAAGAATGAATCGCTTCGTATAGCGCTGACAAGCATTCCCGAAATCGTGGAGGAAGCTTTTGCATATCTCTCAGTAGAGGCTGGCTAAGCGAGCAGGGAGATTCCCCTTAATTGGCCGCCTGAATCGACGAAAAGAAAACGATGTCCATCCAGAACTGCCTTCCACAGTTAGCACGCCAACAGTACGTCCGGGTGCGCAATCAGAAAAGCGAATCGGCTAGGGAGAGCTACCGAGCCAAGCTCACTGACCTTAGAGCTCAATCGGCAGCAAACGGCGTTTTGCGATCGGGATATCAGGAACTCGCAGAATGGAAACTGGCTGAGGAGCTTTTTGGTCAATTAGCGTACAGCTGGTTTGAAGCCGCCATTGAAACATGTAAGCTCTACGAAATTCCCCTTGATCAGAACCTCTGCAAATGCATTGAGACGGATGTGCGCGAATTACTGATTGGTCAGTATCAAAATTCGCTCAACCACGCCGGATCGCCAGCCGGAGCAGTAAAAGTGCCGCTAAGCGCTCGAAATAAGCTTTCGGGACATCTTCAGCGATGTCCGTTTCCGATTTTCAACACCATTCAAATCGAGCTTGAAAAAGAGCGCGTCGAAAGTCAGCGACGACGGAGGGATAATATGCCACGAAGCCTTACTCCCGAGGAAAGAAATATTCTTGTGGCGCTTTCTGACCACCCCGAACAACTCCAACTGGATACCCTAGCTACGCGCGCCTCCATGCAGGAAGACCAAGCTGGCCTATTGAGAGCACTCGAAAGCCTGCGGATTCGTGGCTTCGTGAAATTTGTCTCTCTCAGAGATGGTGACGCCCTAACCAATGCTGCAAATATTACTATATTGCCGTCAGGTCTAAAGTTTGTTGAGGAAGCAGAATTTTCCGATCCTGCGAGGGTGGCTAGCAGCGCAGCGATTGTAAGCAATCTTCGCGGCGCGAAAAGGCGTACTGCGATACTCATCAACATCTTGATTGCATCGCCATCAGATGTCAGCGACGAGCGGGACGTTGCTACGGAGGTGATCCATGCTTGGAATGCGGCACATTTAGAAAATACCGGAATCATGCTAAACCCCATCAGATGGGAGACCCACTCGTTTCCAGCGTCGGGAGACCGGCCTCAGGCGATCGTTAACAAACAGATTGTAGATCGAGGCGACCTGCTGGTTGGCATCTTCGGGTACCGTCTAGGAACTCCAACGGGAGAAGCGCAGTCCGGCACCATCGAAGAGATTGAACGCTTCCGAAGGACCGGTAAGCACGTTGCGCTCTACTTTTCGACTGCGGATGTTCCTAGAGATATAGATCGAGATCAACTCAAGGCGCTCGAAGTCTACCAGCGCGAACGACAGGCTGATACTTTGTACTTTCCATTTCGATCTCCTGAAGACCTTCGTAAACTTCTAACGCAGCATCTTCCGAAATTCGTTCAGGAAGTGCACGCAAAGCTACAACTAGGCGGTGAACTGACAGAGCTGAAGCAGGAAATTCAAAACATCGAAAACAAGTCGGGCTCCGAACTAGCGGCGATTGCAGGAATGGCGCAAGATTTTCGCAAAGAACGCATGTCGCTGAAAGCTAACATAGCTTGCCAGAGGCTTGCTGTTCCCGGCGGCGGTGACGACGAGCTTTACATGCTTCAAGTCGGGGTCGAAAATGACGGAGAAGTAGACGCTACCGATTTTCAGTTAGATGTGGAAATTCCTGCCCACTTTCTCGATGGAGGTGGACATCGGCTTCAGGTACCAAGTGAGAGGTCAGGTTTTGCTCTTTTCCGAATCAACAACGAAGACGTAGCCTGCCAGATGGCGCACCTTTATCCCGGCAAGAAGACAAAGGATAACCTCATCTACTTCAATTTTGTGATCCGAGGACTAATCAAGTTTCAACAGCCAATCCTCTTGCAGGAGAAAGTGACAGCGACAGTTTTCTCGGGAAACACGTCAAGCAAAACGGAACTCACTATTGCCGAACTGACTGATAAGGCCGCGCGCTAGGGGATTGCAGGATAGCGTGTCGATTGTACATCGCCTCTTCCGGGCGGTAACGCTTCCTCCTAAGTCACTGTCGTCGCGTGCTTTCTCCTCTTCCGATCTAATCCCGTCACGCTGTAATCACGTAAGCGAGTTAAAGAAGCGGCGAGCGAGATGTGAGCGCATCGGGGTGCTGGCCGCCTTTTCGCATTCGCGTTCAGGGAGAAAAGAGAAAGACCGGAACGCGAGTGCTGCTGGGCAAAGCGTGCCTGCGGGAGGAGTTGGCCCGCCGCTTTGCCTAGGTTCCGAAAAAAGGGAGGCGTCGGGCGGGTTCGCACGGGACGCTTCCCGAGCCGCCGACGCAGGAGGTGTCGCTCATGTGGCGGCAAAATTGATTCTCAGCATCGCAGCCACATCTTCTTCGTTTAGTGGAGGATCATCGGAGTCGCCGGTAATTAGCTCTTCGGCTGCATGATCGACTTCTTCCTCAAGGCCCTGGGCTTTCCAAGCATTGTTTTCGTCGTTCATCGATCCCTCCAGCCAAGTTCTAGTTCTTCTCGCTTCTTCCGCCAATATTCAGCTGTCGGAGACGGATCGTCAGTCGTCAAGGTCGCACGTACTTCTTCCTCTATTTCTTCGAGATAGATCTCCTCTTGGCTAGCCGCTGCCTTGTCGCGGACCTCGGCATCGGGCGGAATATTCGTTTTGGTGTTGATGTCGCTCGACATTGAACCTCCTCTCCGTCCTCGTACTCGGGTCAGCTTCTCGCCCCAGATAACCACTCGCTTACTCGATGTTCTGGAGTAACGTGTTCGAAAGTTGGCCCCGCGGTCACTCGTCCGTCTTCGATTGTTATCTCCATGAGTGCCTGAGCCCGAGACTTCAGGGTGTACATGGCTCCAATTGCTGCATTGAGCGTCTGTGGGCTGCCATTGAACGCGACTTCGAGATTCTCTAGAAGCGAGCAATACGAGTAGTTGAACTCTTCCTGGGCAAGGCGAATCGGACTTCCACTGGGATGATCTGCAGTTCGAGGGTTGGGGCGCATCGGATGAACCGAGTCCCAGTCAATGGAGATCGCATCTCCGCCGGGCCCGGAGTTGGGTCTTTTGTCGGGGACTGCCTCACGGTCTCACCGCCACGCATGCAGATCGAGTGAACGCTGACCTATTCGAGTTCTTGCGGTCAGTCCATTTACGGGCTGAAACCTGCCCCTTGATGCTATCTTCCAGATTAGCTTGCCAACCAATCATATGGGTCAACCCGATCCTCGACCCCACTATTAAGTTAGACCCTCTGGCACAGCACTTTTTGGGCTGGCAAATCGTCGGCTATCGAGCCGCCTTGATGCTGAACTCTTGGCCGGCAACGGGGGCCAGAAACGGGATGACGTAGCCCCTGACTTCGACCTTGCCCGCTTTCTTCGCTTCAACCACGAGATCGTATTTGAACTCGCCACGGCGGAAGGCCTCGTCGCTCAGATGGAAGACCAGCACTTCGTTCCTGGAACTGCGCAACGAAATCTGCTCGGGTCTAAGGTTTCGGACGACCAGGAGAATTTCTCCCTCTTGTTTCTTCTCTTCGACCTCACGCTTTTCTTTTTGCTCTCCCTTGCGTTCTCCCTTGTCGTCTTCATCGGCTTCGAGTTTTTTGCGAGCCTCGTCACCTCCCTGTGACAACTGGAATCCCGGAATTAACTGTTGCGCGCGCTGAAGGTTTGTGGCCGGGAAGTTGCCGAACTGCCACGATGGATCCGGTATGTCTCCGGGACCATCCAAGGTCGGGAAGGTGACCAGGGTCTCGCCGGCTTGCAACTCGCGTCCGTTATTTTTGATGAAAAACTCGCCCACTACCACGGGCAGCGCGGTCACCTTCAGACCTTCAGCGATGAACAATGGTCGTGACCCAGGCTCGGTGGGCTCTGGAATGGCGACGTAAGCGGTGTCGGCGGTTTCGGCCACGATGGTCGCCGGCCGATCTTCGAAGGCAGCGAAGGTCTTGGCGCTGTCGCCACGGAACGGGCCGCTCACCACGCACAGTTCGTCCTTCAGGCAAAACGCTGGTGCATGAAACGAGTCGGAGGGGATGGATTTCCTTTCTGAGAGCCCGGAGAAATTCAGCATTTGCGAAACGGAGTGAGCGGGATTTCCAGATTGGCGAAATGTGATGTTCAATCCGGAGCTGCGCGGCGGAACCACCAATGTAATAGGTCCGTCGGCATGCCGCGGTTCTTCGCCTTCCGTCTCGAACAACCATCCTGCCAACCTTGACGCTTCGCCGGTGGACTCGAATGGCACGGCAACACGCGTGACCGTGATCCCCGGCATTTCGCTGTATTGATCCGGATTCTCGACCACTGTTCCGGATACCCGCTCACCAGCACGGAGTTCGGCGGGTAAGACGAGTCCCACTTCTTTCTGTACCGCAGTCACAGGCGGGCGGATTGGCGTCATCGCCTGCATGTGCCCGATCTTCTGCTCCCGTCGGGCAGTTTGCCTCGCTGCCTCGAGATTCTTCATTACCTCGTCATAGGTGAATGTTTTCAGCTTCTCCGTTCCACCGCTCTCTTCCTCGCCGGAGGGGCAGTCGATGGCTCGGTAGTCCTGCGCGGCAACGTTCCATTCGGAGCAACGATACACACCGGTCCATGGATCGTGCGTCAGCTTATGGCCGCCCGTCTGTTTGCCGGACTCGTCGAAGGCCTGAATGAATTCACCGGTGAAGTTTGCGCTTTCGTCATAGGTATTGCGTGCCACCCTGCGAAGCTGGCCGCTCGGCCAATAGGTGGTGTTGGTCTGCTGGGCGACGTAAAAGCCCGGGAGATATTCGAAGTCGACCTTCTGCTGAAGTTTGCCATCGGCCCCGATGGTACGCATTTCCGTCGCTTTGCCGGCGGCGTTGTAGTCGGTTTCAATGCGTCCGTTCAATCCGTTTTTTTCCACGACAGTGTGTTGCGCCATTCCGGTGGCTGCGCCGCAAACCAGCAGCGTAACCAACGTCAGCAACTGCGAAAAAATTGAAACTAAGGACTGCTGATTTTGTGACAGGCGGATCTCTCCGTGCGGCGAAAATCGGAGTGTACCACGCGGCGAGACATGGCGATGTGCACTAGCGCTTCCGGGCGGTAGTGTCCTAATTTGATTCCCACCACGAAGTCGCCGAAAAAGTTAGGCTGGTTCAACCTCCCCGCTCTGGTTTCGTTGCTCTCCGAAACTCCTCGTCTCCGCGGTCGAACTGCAGGCTCGATGCACCGATATGCAAATCTATTCACACTATGCAGGCCGACCCAAAACGGGTATAGTCAGTCGATTCGCAACTATGGGAACTAGTAGTTCCCCAGCACCTCGATTTACTTACCGCCCAACCGAACCCCGAGAAGTAATAAAGAGAGGAACTAAGAGATCATGCGCAAAGAACGAAGCTTTGTCACATGCTGTTTAGCCTTGGTCGCGCTGTTGGTGTGTAGCCTGCCACTAGCCGCGCAAGATCAAGTGAAACATCCGATTGCATTTGCCGTTTCGCCACGTCTTGGGGATTTGGCCCAGCAACCTCAGACGCCACAGTACGGTTTTCATGAAGCGAATCCGGTTCGCCGGGTTCCCAAGCGTTTTGCTGGAGAAGGACAAGTTGTAGACAGCGTGGAACAGAGCTCAATCAACGTCCCTGAAGCAAATTACAGTGTGATCGCGAGTTTCTTGGGCGTCGGCAATGGCTTCCCCAACTACAGCGTTCCCGACGCTCCTCCCGACACCAACATGGCGGTGGGCGACACGCAGATCGTGCAGTGGGTCAACACCTCGTATACGGTTTGTTCGAAGACATCTCCCTACACGTGTGGCGCATCCATTGAGGGCAACACCCTTTGGAATAATCTCGGCGGGATATGCGCGGCGAACAATTCCGGCGACATCATTGCGCAGTGGGACGTGCAGGCGCATCGCTGGCTGCTCACTCAGAACGTGTTCAGCGGTACTTATGGTGTTTGTGTCGCGATTTCAACCACCAATGATGCTAACGGTACCTACTACCTGTATGAGTACCCGGTTTTGAACGACGGCTTCCCCGACTACCCGAAATGGGGAGTCTGGGTCAATAACTACGGCGAAACCTGGAACAACTTCGGTACGGGCAACTTCGTGGGCCCGGTATTTTGCGCCTACAACAGAACGAAAATGCTGGCGGGCGATAAGACCGCAGAGCAGATTTGCCACCAGTACACTGGTTCCGAAGACAGCCTGTTGCCGGCCGACCTTGATTCTCCGACCCTGCCTCCGTCTGGCGAAGACCAGTTCGCCATTGGTAGCGTCGGCGACGTCGACAACTCGCACCTCTCGCTCTACTCCGTACACATTAACAACCCAGCCGACTGGACGAAGGGCGCGACCTTTACTGGTGACGGCAATGACCAGCCCATTGCCATTGCCACGTTTACCCCAGCGTGTAATGGCGGCTACGGCGGTGATTGTGTTCCCCAAAAGGGGATCACGGACAAAGCCGATTCTCTCGGCGACCGTCTGATGTACCGCTTCGCTTACTGGAACGACGGCAGCGGAGGCGACCAGCACTGGTTTGCGAACTTTGATGTCACGGCCTCGGGAAACCAGGGTGGCGTTCGATGGATGGAGATCACCGCTCCAGAATCCGCCGTCGCACCCACAGCGCTGAGCGTCTTTCAGCAGGGTACCTATGCTCCCGATGGAACCTGGCGCTGGATGGGTTCACTTACCCGCGACAAGGCGGGTGACATCCTCCTAGGCTACAGCGAATCCTGTGGCAGCACGTGCCCGGGGGGAACGCCGACTTATCCTTCGATCTACGTGGCTGGTCGTACGCCCAGCGATGCCGCAGGTACTCTGGAGCCCGAAGTCCAGTTGGTTGCTGGCGCGGGTTCGCAGCCTGACACCTCGAACCGCTGGGGCGACTATAGTGCGATGCGGATCGACCAGGACGGATGTACCTTCTGGTATACGCAGGAGTATTACAAGACCACGGCGCAATTCGATTGGAGCACCCAAGTCGGATCGTTCAGCTTCGCTGGCTGCGGCGGCGGCGGTGGCCCACAGGTTACACTCGCACCCACATCACTGAAGTGGGGCAAGATTGCTGTGGGTGTCACCGGCGGCGCAAAGAAGGTCGTTCTCACGAACAGCGGGACTGGAGCGCTGAGCATCAGCACCATCGCTACCTCTGGAGATTTCGCGCTGGTGCCCGTCAAACAGACTAAGAAAGTGACTCCTTGCGTCAATGGAGGCACGGTGGCCGCTGGAGCGAGCTGCGAGGTGAAGGTGTCGTTCACCCCGACCCAAACCGGCGCGCTCACCGGCGACCTGACGTTCACCGACAACGCTCCCGGCAGCCCGCAGAGCGTCGCTCTGACGGGGACCGGTAAGTAAAACAAAACGAGCGGGGTGACTCGCTGCTCCGCTCATCGGGCGGGACCTCGGTCCCGCCCTTTTCTATCGTTTGGTACGGGGCGACGGTAGGCGAATCCGGCGCCTACGTTCTTGGACAAAGAAATGATCAGGCGCGGCAGGCGCAGCCTGTTCCCCCCGGGTGTTTCGCGTTCGCGGCAAATGTCGAATCAAAATAGGCGCATTGCATTTCTTTATCCCGTGTCTGCTGCCGAGACCCTTGGGCTCGACCCCAGCGACTCCGTTCCGAGTTGGTGAAATGTATCGCTCTGAACACTCCCGTTTTGAGCATGATTGACCATCAAACAAACATCGATCTCTCCACCAAGGGGCATAGCGGCCCAACGCTGCGGGAAGAGCCTCTGGCAGGCGCATTGTAAGTGTTCCGGAGCGTATCGAGTGGGTTCCGCTGAGAATCCGCTGGTGACCTCACGACGGCTGATCATTCGGCATGTTTTTGTTGCTCTCTCGTTCACGCCGTTCTATCTGCTATTGAACCGCCCCGAAATTATTTCATCTCGCGCATCGGATGCGTTCCGATGATTGCGCAGGCGAACACGATAGGCGTCCTGCATCTGGAATTCGGCCGCGCAGGCTGCAGGGAAATGTCGGAACGGAAGGTGACAAAGGATTCGAGCCCGATTCCTACCGGCATGACAGTGCACTTTCGTTGCGCTCTGATGCGGTTTATTAGCCGGTTCGTTTGTTATGCCTTCGTGGGTTTTTTAGCTCGCGCAAGCGTAGCGAGGTGCCCGCCTGCAGGCTTATCGCAGCGTTGATGAGACCGACATGAGAAAAGGCCTGTGGAATATTGCCCACTAATCCATATTTCGCGTCGTACTCTTCCGACAGCAGGCCCACGTCATTACGAATTGAGAGCAGGTGCTCGAAAAAACTCTTGGCTTCCTCATGTCGGCCTTGCAGCAGATAAACGTCAATCAACCAGAAATTGCATGCCAGAAACGCTCCCTCTCCTGCCGGTAGACCGTCCTTGACTTTTTTGGTGTCGTAACGCAGCAGCAAACCATCGCGCATTAAATGCCTTTCAATGGCGCGTACGGTTCCAGCAACCCGCTCATCCTCAACCGGCAGAAAACCCACGATCGGCATCAACAGAAGACTTGCGTCGAGATGTGTACTTCCGTAGCTCTGGGTAAAGCTGTTCATCCTCCGATGAAAGCCTTTCTTGCAGACTTCGGCGTGAATTCTGCTGCGCACTTTCCGCCAACAATCGACCGGGCCTTGTATGCCGAACTCCTCGACCATCCGGATTCCCCGATCAAAGGCCACCCATGCCATCACCTTCGAGTGCGTAAATTGATGCGGACCGCTGCGGAACTCCCATAATCCTTCGTCTGGCGAGCTCCAGATTTTTCCCAGATGTTCGAGTAGAGGAGTTTCAATCGCTGCGCCGCTCTGGTCGTCGTTCGGGTACATACCGTGGTGGCGGGAACGGTAAATGGAATCCAGCATCTCTCCGTAGGTGTCGAGTTGGAGTTGAGAAGACGCTTTGTTGCCAATGTGTACCGGCATCGATCTCGCATAGCCGGGAAGCCAGTCCGCTTGCCACTCTGTGTGTTCGCGTTTTCCGCTGATGCCGTACATGATTTTCAGTTGACTTGGATCTCCCTGGATCGAACGGTTCAGCCAACCTAGCCAAGCTCGGGCCTCGTCTTCGAAGCCACATTCAAGCAGGCCCTGCAAGCTGAATGTCGTGTCCCGCAGCCAGCAAAAGCGATAGTCCCAATTTCGATGGCCTCCGATTTTCTCCGGAAGCGACGCTGTAGGCGCAGCCACGAATCCGCCAGAAGGAGCGTAGGTGAGCGCCTTTAACGTAATTAGAGACCGCTCCACCTGCTCTCGATAGGGGCCGCGATATCGATTGCGCCTGATCCATCGTTTCCAGAAGCGGGCAGTTCCTTCGAATGCACGTTCAGCTTGGACGGGTTTCGGAATTGTGCCTGAGTAAGAATTCGTGTATTGCAGTGTGAAGTAATAACTCTTGCCCGCCTGCAAAGACCAATCTGCAACCAAGGTTTCTTTTTCACAGCGCAAACGAACATCGGTGCGCAATGTGAGACGGTGCGGCCCTGAAATTATCTTCCACGCGCTCTTTCCTTCGGCTGTTATTCGCGGATCTACAGCCCCGTAGTCGAAACGCGGCGAAAACAAGGTCGTCATCCGAGTGCGGCCCTCAATTCCGCGTACGAGCCGAACCACGCAGGAGTGTTTCTCGCGGATGGTCATGAAATCAGTCACAGACGCAACCGCGCCTGTGGATTCGCTATAGGTGGTCTCCACGATCAACGTGCCAGGAAGATATCGCCGTTCGATCTTTCCGGTTGTCGTGGGAGAGATTGACCAGAATCCATGCGAACGACCTCCCAGCAGGCGTGCGAAGCAAGCTTCCGAATCAAAGTCAGGCCAGCAAAGCCAATTCAGTGAACCGCAATCGCTGATCAAGGCAGCGGTGTGGAGGTCGCCGACCAGAGCATAGCCGTCGATTCTTGCGGTCTCGTTCAAAGCGGCTTTTTCGGGCGATGACGCCAAATGCGCGATTACGATGGTGCTCGACCAAGAAAGGTTGTTGCGCAAGCATTTCCGCAGGGGACGCAGAATCAAGGCCGGGAGTTCATTTAGGGTTCGCGGCGAGACAAAAAAAACGGTTGCCTTGCAAACCTCTTTGGGTTTGCCAGAATCATAGCAGCGGAGATCGACGCATCTCGCTTGCAATGGCTTTCATCTTCAAAAAGCTAACGGGAAGTATTTTGTGGGGATCGCTGTCTTCTCATTCTCCGCGCTCAGCAATTCTTTTTTCGAACCGCAAGGCTCCCGCTCAGAATCTTGCCCCCGATTCCTAATGTGATTGATAGCGAAAGAAAAGACCGAGTGATGGAGGTTGTAGCACGGTCGCACCAGGACGCGATCATTTGCAGTTCACCGAGTGCGGTGCTGCTCCTGACCGGATATTGGCCAGTAATCGGAGCAAGTGTCGTCGTGTTTACCGCCGACGGTGAGGTCCACGTAGTCCTTCCCGAGGACGAAGTCGATCTTGCAGGGCGAACTTCGGGTGCCTCACTCATTCCTTATCAGCCGTCAACCTTGGTAGCCCTGACCTCTCCGATCGAAGCGCTCGCGAATCCGTTGCGCCTACTGTTGGCGAAGCTTGGGCTGGGCAAAGCGGCAATCGGCATCGAGGTCGATGAGGGAATGCAACCTTTCAGCTACGCCTCCTGCGTACATTTTCGTTCGTCCCTCGCAGATCTTCTCCAGCAATTGGCTCCGGAGGCGCATTACGAGAGTTGCGACGCTGCTCTCGAACAGATGGAGGCCCGCAAGACAGCCAAAGAATTGGAGTCTATAAGGCGGGCGTCGGACATCGCGGCAGCGGGATTTGAACACGCGGCCGAGACCATACAAGTGGGAAGACGGGAAGCTGAGGTCGCGGCTGCCGTGCAAGCTGCTTTCCAGGCCTCAACAAAAGCTCAGGGGGTAGAACGCAGCTACGGCTTCTTCTTTTGTATGTCTGGACCCAACACTGCAACGGCCTCGGCAGCCTATGCTCGCACGCGACAACGCCAAATCGAGGCTGGGGATCTGGTGATGATTCACGCCAACACATGCGCTGACGGCTATTGGACGGACATCACACGCACTTATGTCGCGGGGGTAGCGCCGAGCGATCGACAAGCTGCGATGCGTTCCGCGATTTTTGAAGCAAGAAAAGCGGCTTTGGAGGCCATTGGTGCGGGTGTCCCGGCTTGTGATGTGGACCGTGCGGCAAGGGATGTCATGCGAGCGCATAGTTTTGGCGAGGCTTTCAAGCATTCCACCGGGCATGGGGTAGGTTTTGCGGCGGCAAATGCCAATGCCCTGCCACGAATCCATCCGCACTCTCCCGATGTTCTCGAGGGGGGAATGACTTTCAACGTAGAACCGGCCGCGTACTTCGACGGCTATGGCGGCATGCGGCACTGTGATGTAGTGACGGTGACTTCTGAAGGCGCGACGGTATTCACGGACTTTTGAGGCTGATTGTGTTCGACACGGGGAAGACCAAAATCACGGGTAGCAGGGTACAAGTCTTCAGGGTGCCGACCGATGCGCCCGAAGCGGACGGCACCTACGCGTGGGACAGCACGACCATGGTTCTGGTGCACCTGGAAGCGGGAGGGGTGACCGGTTTCGGATATACGTATGCGGATGACTCTACGGCGAAGCTAGCGCAGACGTTGTTGCAGAAAGTGGTTGCAGACCGCGATGTCTTCTCGCACGCAGCGATCCTGCAGGATATCTACCGTCACGTTCGTAATCTCGGAGAAACCGGTGTCACCAGGATGGCGGCCGCCGCCATCGACAACGCGATTTGGGACCTGCGGGCGCGCCTCCTCGATCTACCCCTGGTGAAACTATTTGGAATGGTGCGCGACGGAATCCCCGTGTATGGAAGCGGCGGCTTTACCTCATACAACGACACCCAGTTGCGAGATCAACTTGGCGATTGGGCGCAACAGGGATTCTCCATGGTGAAGATGAAAGTGGGAAGCAATCCGGAAGAGGATCCCCGGCGGGTTGAGGTGGCACGCAGCGCTATCGGCGATCAATGCGAACTCTTCGTTGATGCCAATGGGGCGTATACGGTCACGCAGGCCCTTCGTCTCGCGCACAGCTTCGCCGAGCAAAAAGTGCGATGGCTGGAAGAGCCAGTCAGTTCCGACAATCTCGCCGGGCTCAGCGAAGTGCGTGTGCGTGCGCCGATCGGGATGGACGTTGCAGCCGGGGAGTATGGCTACACTGCCTGGTATTTCCGCAGGATGATCGATGCTGGAGCAGTGACCATCTTGCAGGCGGATGCAACCCGCTGCGGAGGAATGAGCGGCTTTCTGGATGTGGCCGCTCTTTGCTGGGCCGCGAATATCCCCATCTCATCGCATTGCGGGCCGAGTATGCACTTGCATGTCTGCTGCGCCGTGCCGCGAGCCATTCACATGGAGTTTTTCCACGATCATGCCCGCATCGAAAGGATGTTTTTTGATGGCTTCTGCGCGCCGCAAAACGGGATTATGAAACCTGATTTGACTCGTCCGGGAAACGGTCTGGAATTAAAGGACGAGGATGCGGCAGCTTATCGGATCTGATTCGTGAGGCAGAAAAGTCAACTGTATAAAAAACGTATTGATAGAGAAGGTTATGAAAGGGACGGTCTATGGCTAAGCAGGTTTCCGATCTTATTGTGGAGCGCTTGATTGAATGGGGAGTGGATACGATTTTCGGTTTTCCGGGAGATGGTGTTGATGGTTTCTTCGAGGCGCTCCGAACCCACAAAGACAAGTTGAGATTCATCCAGGTGCGGCACGAGGAGGCTGCGGCGTTCGCGGCCGTGGGTTACGCGAAATATACGGGACGCATCGGTGTTTGCTGCGCGACTTCCGGCCCAGGCGGCGTGCATCTTCTGAATGGCCTCTATGACGCGAAATGCGATTTGCAGCCGGTGCTCGCAATCACAGGGCACACTTTCCACGATCTGATCGGCATGGACTACCAGCAGGATGTCGATCTCGACAAGCTCTATATGGACGTCTCCGTCTTCAATGAGCGAATCATGGGACCAGCGCATGCCGTGAATGTAGTCGACATGGCGGTGCGCACCGCCTACGCTCGCCACGGTGTTTCCCACATCTGCATCCCCAAAGATATCCAGGAATGGGAAGTTTCCGATAAGCACCGCAGCAATGCTAATGTGGCGCACCACAGCGGCGATTGGAGTGTGCCTTCGACGGCCAAACCAGCGGACTCGCTCTTGCAGCAAGCCGCCGACATCATTAACGCCGGATCGAAGGTCACCATCTTTGTTGGACGTGGCGCGCTCGCTTGCCGGCAAGAAGTCACGCAGTTGGCGACGATTGTAGGTGGGCCTGTAGTAAAAGCGCTGCTAGGAAAAGCGGTGTTGCCTGACCGCAGCCCTTACACGACGGGCGGCATCGGCCTGCTTGGCACCGCTCCCTCTGTAGACGCCATGAATGATTGCGACACTTTGATCATGATTGGCACGAGCTATCCGTACATGGAATTCTTGCCTAAGCCTGGTCAGGTGAAATGCGTTCAGATTGAAATTGATCCCAGCCGTGTCGGACTTCGGCATCCAGTGGATGTGGGGTTGGTTGGCGACGCTAAAACTATTGTTACTGCATTGCTGCCTCTGCTGCAGCGAAAGAAGCATGGCTTCCTCGAAAAGGCTCAGGCTCGCATGAAGCATTGGAACGAACTCATGGAGGAGCGCGGAACCCGTAAAGACGTGCCCATGAAGCCTCAGGTGGTAACCCACACGCTTAATAGACTGCTGAACGATGACGCTATCGTTTCTTCGGATAGCGGGACCATCGCTACCTGGACTGCGCGCTACGTAGAGATTCGAGGCAACATGCAGTTCTCACTTTCAGGCTCGCTTGCAACGATGGCCAACGGTCTTCCCTACAGCATCGGCGCGGCCATTGCTTATCCCGGACGGCAAGTGGTTTGCGTGGTCGGCGATGGCGGCTTAACCATGCTCATGGGCGAGATCGCCACGCTGGTGAAGTACAACCTGCAAGTAACCGTGATCGTGATCAAGAACAATGTGCTGGGACAAATTAAATGGGAGCAAATGATTCTCGAGGGCAATCCCGAATACGGCGTGGAACTGCAACCGATTGACTTTGCAAAAGTAGCGGAAGCTTGCGGGGCTCGAGGGTTCACCATCGAGCATCCCGAAGAGGCCGAATCGATTCTTCGCGAGGCCCTCAGCCACAAAGGGCCTTCTGTGGTCCAGGCGGTTGTCGATCCGAATGAGCCCCCGATGCCCGGCAAAGCGACGACGGAACAGGCACTGCATTTTGCTAAATCGCTGCTGCGAGGTCAGAAAGATGCGATGAAGATTCTTAAGACGATCGCATTGGACGAAGTACGCGAGGTTGTTTAGCGCGATGGCGAACCCCTCCCGACGACTGCTGTTCCGGGCTCGCAAAGACTTGGAAATGGCTGCGAATCGAATCAGAGAGGGACGATTCCAACGGAGCCTTTCTCTTTTGACTGCCGGAACCAGCATTGCAAGTGGTCTTGAAGTCGCCTACGAACATTATCGGGGCAGCTACAGTCGGCGCGTGATGTACACGCCCGTGATCATGAGTATCTTGCTGGCGATGGCGGGCATCGCCGGTTTCTTCAGCGGGCGCGCGGCCAGAACCATACTTCGATGGATTTCGGCCCTAACGCTCATGGATGCCGCAGTGGGGTTTTACTTCCACCTGCGCGGTATCCAGCGCAAGCCCGGTGGCTGGCGTCTTCCCATGACCAACATGATTATGGGACCGCCGGTTTTTGCCCCGCTGCTATTTGGCACCAGCGCCTATCTTGGGCTCATCGCTTCTTTCCTTCAGCGGGAAGGAGCTTCGCGCGACGCACGATCAGGACGAGACAGCTTGCTCGTCCGACTTTTGCCTGCGAAGGAAAGCCGGGAGTCGCTTTCGGCGGAACAGGATATTCGCGAGGGCCGCTTTCAGCGGCAGGTAGCCATCGTGACCGGAGTGAGCGCCCTGCTCAGTGGCTTCGAGGCCTTCTATTCGCACTACAAAAATAACTTTCGCTACGCCGCACAGTGGACACCCATTATTCTTGCACCCGCTCTCGCGGCCGCCGCGTTTGCTTCAGTAAAAAGCCCTCGGCTGGCAACAACGGCGCTGCCGGCGCTGTCTGTGTTGGCTTCGGCGGACGCCGCTGTCGGTTTTTACTATCACGGACGTGGGGTGCTTCGCCGGTCGGGCGCTAGCAAGCATCTTCTCTACAACATCATGTACGGGCCGCCGATCTTCGCCCCGCTGTTATTTGGCGCGGCGGGAATGCTCGGTCTCCTGGCCAGTCTGCTGCGGAGGAAGCACGCGTGAAGCAAACCCCAAAACAAATGGCCGCCAATATCGATTCCGCTTCGCTGCCTCGCGATCTCAAGGGAGTTCCGCTTCAGCCTCGCGATGCCCCAGGCTACTATCCCCGCTTCAGTACACTCTCCCAAAGCGCGTTCTGGGATGATGCGACTCGCCAAGTCGTCGTCCATCGCGTAGATTCGATACCTTCCCGCCAGTTTTTTTCGGCGGAAGAATGGGATTTCTGGACGGTTGTCTTTGCTCACCTGATTCCGCAGAC
>Ga0182012_10002793_pt1 | contig 18797 bp, 13 predicted proteins | sample 612S2SmetaG_FD_120486 | JGI IMG/M metagenome (GOLD analysis project Ga0182012, IMG submission 120486) | Permafrost microbial communities from Stordalen Mire, Sweden - 612S2S metaG | ecosystem: Environmental > Terrestrial > Soil > Wetlands > Permafrost | place: Sweden: Stordalen | collected...
CCCGCTGACCACCCCGACCGGCACCGGGTCGCGCCCCGCCGCCCCGCCGGCCAGGGCGATCACCGCCCACGACACCGCGGCCAGGGCGAACAGGACCCGGAGGACCGACAGCGGGCTGAGCAGCTCGAGAGGGGCGTCCAGGGCGAACCACGAGCGGGTCTTCGGGAACAGCCTGTTCCGGGGCCGGCCGGCCGGGGGCAGGCGGGCGCTGGTGACCGGTCGGGCCCGGTCGTCGTGCCGGTCCGACCACCCGCGCCAATTCCCCGCCGGACCCGCATGGACACCCATACCCTCCCATCGGCACGCCTCCCCCCTGACTGAACCGGCCCCGCTCCTCCCGGTGCCGGTCCGGTCCGTCCGGGTGGTGTTTCTGGCGGTCCGGTGGCCGACGATGCCGTGTACCGTGCAGGCACCGCAGGCCGGCGGGGACCGTGGAACCAGCCAAGGAGTCCGAGACATGAGCACCTTCCCCTACGACGGGCGCTTCCCCGTCCACCGTCAGCTCCCCGAGGAGGGGACGCCGCGGGCCGACATCCTCGACCAGCTCCACACCATGGCCGGCGAGGAGGACGCCACCTGGGAGTCGGGGAAGTGCTCGGGCACCATGTACTGCGGAGACCACGACCACTACCGCTTCATGAACGAAGCCTTCGGACTGTTCGCCCACGTGAACGTGCTCCAGCGGGACATGTGCCCCAGCGCCACCAAGTTCGAGGCGGAGATCATCGCCATGACCCTCGACCTGTTGCACGCCGAAGCCGTCACCGACGGTGAGCCTGCCGGTCTGGTGGCCACCGGCGGCACCGGCAGCATCTGCCACGCCATGCTGGCCTACCGCGAGCACGGGGCCCAGCACCGGGGCATCACCCGTCCGAACGTGATCAAGCCGGAGACGGCCCATCCGGCCTTCGACAAGGCCTGTCATCTGTTCGGCATCGAACTCCGGGTGGCCCCGGTCGATCCGGTGACCACCCAGGTCGACACGGGGTGGATCGACTCCCACATCGACGCCGGCACCGTGGCCGTCATCGGATCGGCCTGCAACTACGGGTACGGCACCATCGACCCCATCGGGGAGCTCTCCGACATCGCCCTCCGCCACGGGGTGGGGCTCCACGTCGACGGGTGCCTCGGTGGCTTCATCCTGCCCTTCGGCCAGGAGTTGGGCTACGACATCCCGGTGTTCGACTACCGCCATCCCGGGGTGACCTCACTGTCGGCGGACACCCACAAGTACGGCTACGCCTTCAAGGGGACCTCGGTGCTGACCTTCCGGGACAAGGCCCTGCGCAACTCCCAGTACTTCTTCCTCACCGACTGGAGCGGGGGGAAGTACTGCTCCCCGGGCATGGAGGGCTCCCGGTCGGGCGGACTCATCGCCGCCACCTGGGCGGCCATGATCCAACTGGGCCGCTCGGGCTACCGCCGCTACGCCGCCGAGATCTTCGCCACCGCCCGGACCATGCAGGACGCGGTCCGATCCCATCCCGAACTGCGGATCCTGGGTCACCCCACCTTCCTGTTCAGCTTCACCTCGGACGAGTTCGACATCTACCACGTGAACGACTTCATGCGGGGACGGGGGTGGCGTTTCAACGGACAGCAGTACCCCAACGCCCTCCACATGGCGGTCACCCGGCCCCAGACCCGGCCCGGGGTGTCCGACGCCTTCGCCGCCGACCTCACCGAGGCCGTGGCCTACGCCCACCAACACGCCGGTGAGGCCCCGGCCACCGGAGCCATCTACGGGGGCGTGGCCGGGGGCATGAACGACGAGGCCGACGAGTTCATCCGCATGGTCATGGGGGACATGATGGACACCCAGCAGGCCATCCCGGCGGACGCCTGAACGCGCCGGCGGTGGACGGACCCTGCGGGGGTCATCCCCCCCGGCCCGGGTGAGCACGGCAGGCCCGGGGTCGACCCCCCACGTCGACGACCGGTTCGTCCTGGCCGTGGACCTGGGCACCGGCGGGCCCAAGGTGGGACTGGTCTCGACCCGCGGATCGATCGTGTGGAGCGAGCACCGGCCGGTGTCCACCCGGTTCACTCCCGACGGTGGCGCCACCCAGGACGCCGGGGAGTGGTGGCGACTGATCAGGAACATGGCCCGACGGGCCGTCACCTCGGGAACGGTCCCGGCGCCCTCCATCGTGGCGGTCTCGTGCACCGGCCAGTGGGCCAGCACGGTGCCGGTGGACAACGCCGGACTCCCGGTCGGGCCGTGCCTGCTGTGGCTGGACACCCGTGGGGCGGCCGCCGTCCGGCGTCGGATCGGCGGACCGGTGGGGGGCTACTCCCCCCGTCACCTGATCCGGTGGATCCGTCACAGCGGAGGGGTGCCGTCCACCTCCGGGGCCGACCCGGTCGGCCACATCCTCTACATCGAGGAGAGCCTGCCCGAGGTGGCCCCCCGGGTGCGGTGGTACCTGGAGCCGGTGGACTACCTGTCCCTGCGGTTCACCGGGGTGGCGGCGGCTTCGCCGGCCTCGATGGCCGGGGCCTGGCTCACCGACAACCGGCGCTCCGACCCCCGGACGTACGACCCCGCGCTGATCCGGGCGTCCGGGGTGCCGGTGGGAAAGCTCCCTCCGCTGGTGGCCACCGGACAGGTGATGGGCACAGTGCTCCCCGAGGTGGCCGGGGAGCTCGGTCTCGGGCCCGGTGTGGTGGTCGTGGCGGGGACGCCCGACCTCCACTCGGCGGCGGCGGGATCCGGTGCCGCGCTGGCGTTCCAGCCCCACCTGGCCATCTCCACCACCAGCTGGATCAGCTGCCCCTTGGGGGCAAAGAAGACCGACCCCCGGCACCAGATGGCCACCGTGCCCGGATTCCTCCCCGGGCTCAACCTGGTGGCCAACAACCAGGAGTCCGGGGGCGGTGCCCTGGCCTGGCTCCGGGGGATCCTCGGGGACGGGTCAACGGCCCCCGCCTACGACGACCTGGTCGGGTGGGCCGCCGAGGCCCCTCCGGGCAGCAACGGGGTGGTGTTCACCCCCTGGTTGGCCGGCGAGAGGTCGCCGGTCGACGACCGGTCCGCCCGGGGTGGGTTCCACCGCGTGTCGCCGGGGACGACCCGGGCCGACCTGATCCGGGCCGTGATGGAGGGCGTGGCCCTCAACTCCCGCTGGCTGTCAGAGTCCGTGGAGCGGTTTGTGGGCCGGCCCTTCGGCCCCATCCGGGCCATCGGGGGAGGGGCCACGTCCTCTCTGTGGTGTTCCCTCTACGCCGACATCCTGGACCGACCCATCGAGCAGGTGGCCGATCCGGTCCACGCCAACCTGCGGGGCAGCGCCCTGCTGGCGGGTCTGGCCCTGGGGGACGTCCGACCCGCGGATCTCCGGTCACTGGTACCGGTCACCGCCACCCACCAACCCCACCCCGACCGGCGCCGGCTCTACCAGCGCCGCTATCGGGAGTTCCGGAGCCTGTACACCGACCAGCGGGGCCTCTTCCGCCGGCTCAACGGCGCCGGCTGAGCCCCGTCCCGCCGTCCCGCCGTCAGGCGCCGCTCAGCGCCCACCGCCCCATGGCGATCTGGTGGGCCGGGGCCGGGCGGGCCAACAGGAACCCCTGAGCCTCGTCGCAGCCCATGTCCCCGACCGCCCTGAGCTCCTCTTCGGTCTCCACCCCTTCCGCCACCACCTGCAGTCCCAACTTGTGGGCCAGCTCCACCACGGTCGAGACGATGGTGGGGTCCTGTCCGGGCGATCCCAGACCCGCCACGAAGCTGCGGTCGACCTTCAGGCGGTCGATGGGGAGCCCCTTCAGGTAGAGCAGCGATGAATACCCGGTCCCGAAGTCATCCAGTGCCATCTGCACCCCGAGCTCCTGGATCTTCGCCATCACCGCGCCGATCCGTTCGATGTCGGCCACCAGCACCGACTCGGTCACCTCGAGCACCAGTGACGACGCCGGCAGGCCCGACCCGGACAGGGCCGCCCGCACATCACCGATGAAATCGTGCTCGCGCAATTGGCAGGCCGACACGTTGACCGACACCACCAGATCCGGGTGGCCCCGCTCCTGCCAACGGCGGCACTGCCGGGCCGCTTCGGTGAGCACCCACCGACCCACCGGGACGATGGCGCCACTGCGCTCCAGCAGGGGGATGAACTCGATCGGGGGAACCGGACCCATCTCGGGATGGTGCCACCGCAGGAGGGCCTCCATCCCCACCATCTCCCCTCCCACCCGGAACAGCGGCTGGTAGTGGACCGAGAGCTGCCCCTCCTGGTGGGCCCGCTGCAGATCGTGGGCCAGCTGGCTCTGGCGCCGGCTGTCCGCACCGAGCACAGGGTTGTAACTCTCATACCGGGCCGGCCCCGAGCGCTTGGCCTCGTACATGGCCACGTCGGCCCGGGACAGGTTGACCTCGGGATTGTCCTCGGGGACCACCGGGGCGATGCCGATGCTGACCGACGTGTAGAGCTGACCCTCACCCACCGGGACCGGGGGGCGCATGGCCTGATGGATCCGCTCGGCCAACGACCGGGCCGCCGCCTCGGGGTCGGCCAGGTCCTCGGCCAACACGACGAACTCGTCACCACCCAGCCGGGCCACCGTGTCCGCCCCCCGGACCAGGCCGAGGAGTCGGTCGGCCACCGCCACCAGAAGGCAGTCCCCGGCGGCATGGCCGAAGCGGTCGTTGACCGCCTTGAAATTGTCCAGGTCGAGGTAGAGGAGCATGGCCCCGTGGCCGCCACGGGCCACCGAGTGGGCGGCGTGGCTCAGGCGGTCGGTGAGGAGGGCCCGGTTGGGCAGTCCGGTCAGCTGGTCGTGGAGGGCCTGGTGGGCCAGGGTCTCCTGCTCCTCGTGCAACCGGACCTGGAGGGACCGCCGGGTGGCGTCGAACTGCCGGATGATCCGGACCAGGCTGCCGTCGCAGCTGAAGCGCACCACGTCACAGGCCAGAGTGACCAGCTCGTCGCCGACCCCCAACCGCTGGGCCTCTTCGACCAGCACCGAGGTGGTGCAGTCCCGCCAGGCCAGATAGGCCTTGGCCACGTCGGCCAGGTCGGTGTTCTCCAGGATGGCCTGCTCGCCCTGACGGGCCAGGGTGGCCTCATCCTCGGCCGAGGCCGGCTCGTCGGTGGCGATCCAGCGCCCGATGAGCTCGGTGGCCAGCCGGCAGGTGACGAAGGCCTGCCCCCGCAGTTGCTCGGCGAACCGACCGTCGACCCGCCGGGCCACCTCGTCGGCCCGGGCCCGGAGGGCGGTGCCGAGCGCCACCCGGTCCCAGCCCAGGCCGGGCCCGGCCGCCTCCCCGCCTCCTCCTACCTCCCCGTCGTCTTCCGCCTGACCACCGTTGTGCATACCGTTCTCCATCGGATCACCGGCCCCGGACCTTGACCGTGGGTCCCTCCCGACCGGACCCTGACGTGGGCGTCGACCGCTCAGGGAGCGCGCACGACGGTCAGGGCCCCACCGGTCATCGGGCTGGCCGGGTCCCCGGCGCCGGCCACGAGGCCGTGGCGGAGGTGCTCGCGGCACCACACCCCGAACAGCCCGGCTTCCATCGGGCGGGCCAGAAAGTACCCCTGGGCGCTGGTGCACCCGAGCTCGGTCAACTGGTCCCACGTGGAGGCGTTCTCCACCCCTTCGGCCACCGTGCACAACCCGAGGTTGCGGGCCAGGTCGACCACCGAGCGGACGATGACGGCGTTGTCGGCATCGCGATCCATGTCCTGGACGAAGGTCCGGTCGATCTTCAGCTGGTGGACGGGCAGGTCCCGCAGGTACGCCAACGACGAGTACCCGGTGCCGAAGTCGTCGATGGACAGGGTCACCCCCATGTCGGCGAGCTCCGACAACACCCGGCGGGACCGTTTGGGGTCGGTCATGATGATGGTTTCGGTGATCTCGAGTTCGAGCAGATGGGCGGGCACCTCCCACTGGGCCAGAGCTGCCGCCACCGTGTCGGGGAGATCGACGTCCAACAGGCTGTGGGCCGACAGGTTGACGGCCACCGACAGCGGTCCGGGATGATCGGGGTCGACGGCGTCCATCCAGCGCCGGCACTGCCGCAGGGCCTCGTTGAGCACCCACACGGTCATCGGCTCGATCAGCCCGGTCCGCTCGGCCTCGGGGATGAAGGCGTCCGGGGAGAGCAGACCGAGGGTGGGATGCTGCCACCGGATCAGGGCCTCCGCCCCTTCCACCCTCCCGGTCTCCATGGCCGCCTTCGGCTGGTAGTGCAGGACGAACTGATTCCGGGTGATGGCCGTGCGCAACTGGCCGAGGAGGGCCAGCCGGGCCGGCGTGTTGACGTTGAGGTCCTCGGTGTAGACCTTGACGCTGGCCTGGGACTCTTTGGCCACGTACATGGCCACATCGGCCCGCTGCAGAAGCAGGTCGGCCGTCTCCCCGTCCCGGGGGGCCAGGGAGATCCCGCAGCTGGCCTCGATCCCGAGCAGGGTGCCGTCCACGTCGAAGGGCTCCTCCAGGACGGCGATGATCCGCTCGGCCACCTGTACCGCGGTGGCCTCGTCGGCCACGCTGGGCAGCAGGACGCAGAACTCATCCCCACCCAGGCGGGCCAGCGTGTCGCCCCCCCGCAACACCGCGCCGACCCGGGGGCCCACCTCGATCAGCACCCGGTCGCCGTAGCGGTGCCCCATGGTGTCGTTGATCTCCTTGAACCGGTCGAGATCGAACAGCATCACCGCAGACACACGGCCTTCGGCGCTGCTTCGGGCCAGGGCCTCCTCGGTCCGCTCGTAGAAGTAGGCCCGGTTGGGAAGCCCGGTGAGCATGTCGTGCAGGGCCTGATGGGCCAGCAGCGACTCCGCCCGTTCCTTCTTCTCGCCGGTCGCCCCGGCCATGCGCACCACGATGATCAGCACCATGGCCCCGAGGGTGCCGACCGCCTCGGCCTGGCCCCGGGACAAGAAGGAAGGGATGAGGCCGAACCACAGGAGGCACTGGGCCACGGCGATGTTGGCCAATGACCACCACAGCACCGGCTTCCACAGACTCGAACCCCAGAGGTCGAGCTCCTGGAGGGCCACGAAGGCGTAGGCCATCCCGAGGACCGGCCCCCAACCGGTCATGTAGATCACCGCGGTGACAGACAGGATGTGGGCGGCCAGGCGTCCATGGCGCCGGAGCGATCCGGGCGGCGCCGAATGCCAGGGCTCCACGATGATCGATGTGGTGACCGAGGCCCCGATGACCAGCAGGTAGGTCCACACCGGCAGCCGGTCCACCAGTCCGTACTGGCGGAACATCACCAGCACACCCAGGGCCAGTGGCGCCACCACATAGCTCAGCACCCGGGGGGACAGGCTCTGCGATGCCGATGGGGTTGCAGCACCGGCGGACGGCGCCGGTCCCCCGGCGGAGGACCGCGCCCGGAGGGATCGGCGGTCCGGGCCGCCGTCGGTGGACAGGTCGATCTCCACAGTTTGGTATCGGTCGGGATTTTCCCGTACTTGAGAGCACGGACCGACCCGGGCGCTACGTCGCCACGCCGGCCGGCTCGGATCCGACCCGGAGCGCGGCCCCACGGAGCTTGTCGGTGGCGGTGGCGATGACACTGGGTTGTCACGTGCTGCGGACGCCGCCGGTCTTGCCCGGGCCCGGGCTTAAGCTCGCCGTGACACGAGACAAGGAGACGGCCCGGTGAAGGCAGCGGTGTACTACGAGACCGGCGGACCCGAGGTGTTCCGCTACGAGGACGTGCCCGATCCGGTGGTGGGTCCGGGTGAGGTCCTGATCCGGGTGGAGGCGGTCAGCATCGAGGGTGGCGACACCCTCAACCGGCTCGGTGGGGACCTGACCCGGACACCGCACATCGTGGGCTACCAGTGCGCCGGGACGGTGATCGACACGGGTGCCGGCGTCGAAGGGTTCGGCCGGGGGGACAGGGTTGTCACCGTGGGGGTCGACGGGTCCCATGCCGAGCTGCGGGTGACCGGGGCGTCGTTCTGCTGGCCCATCCCCGACGGTGTGTCCACCGAGGCGGCGGCGTGCGTCCCGGTCCCCTTCGGCACGGCCCACGACTGCCTGTTCGAGTTCGGGCGGCTCGGGGCGGGCCAGACCGCCCTCATCCATGCCGGGGCCAGCGGCGTGGGGATCGCCGCCATCCAACTGGCCCATCGGGCCGGGGCCACGGTGCTGGCCACCGCATCGAGCGACAGCCGTCTGGAGCGGCTCACCGGACTGGGACTGGACCACGGGATCAACTACGCCACCGGGGAGTTCGTCGACGAGGTGCGGCGACTGACCGGGGGGCGGGGCGCCGACGTCATCGTGGACTCGATCGGCGGCTCGACCCTCCAGAAGAGCCTGGCCTGCCTGGCCTACCGGGGCCGGTGCGTCACCGTCGGTGACGCCGGCCGAGAACACCCCACCACCTTGGACATCTCGACCATGCGGACCAACAACCAGACCCTGACGGGGTACTTCCTCGGTGCCGAGCTGTTCCTCGGCCCCCGGGCCCACGCGGCCATCGCCCGGATGTTGGCCGATATCGCCGCCGGGGATCTCACCGTGGTCATCGACCGTCGGTTCCCGCTGGCCGAGGCGGCAGCGGCCCACGCCTACATCGAGAGCCGTCAGGCCTTCGGACGGGTGCTCCTCCTCCCCTGACCGAGCGCCCCCCGGGGTGCTCGGTAACCTGGGCCGATGATCCGGCCGGCGGTCCCTTCCGACGTGGAATCCCTGGTGGAGCTGGTCCACGCCCTGGCGGAGTACGAGCGCTCACCCGGGTCGGTGGAGATCCGGGCCGATCAGCTGGGTGGCGCCCTGTTCGGCGATTCCCCCACCGTCTTCGCCCATGTGGCCGAGGAGGACGGGCGGGTGGTGGGCATGGCCATCTGGTTCCGCACCTTCTCGACCTGGACGGGACGGCACGGTATCTACCTCGAGGACCTCTATGTGCGTGACGAGGCCCGGGGCCACGGGGTCGGTCGCGCCCTGGTCACCGCACTGGCCACCATCGCCCGGACCTCCGGATACGCCCGCCTGGACTGGTCGGTCCTCGACTGGAACGCGTCCGCCATCCGCTTCTACGAGTCGCTCGGGGCGGTGCCCATGGACGAGTGGACCGGGTACCGCCTGGCCGGCCGGGCGCTCGATGCGCTGGGGTCGGCGGGCCCTGTGGAGGAGTGACCCGGACCGACCCGTCGAAAGGAGCCGGGCGGAGTTGTCCGGTGACCCATCCCGGCGATCAGGGCCCTGAGCCATGCGCGGGGCCGGCCGGCCGGTGCCGGTTCAGATGGTGAAGGCCAGGTTGGACACCAGTTGTTCCCCGAGGGCCCGGTCGCCCGAGTAGCGGATGGGGTCCGGGTCGACCTGGTGGAGGTCCCGGCGCCCGCCGGTGAGCCGCAGGAACTCCATCGCCGACATTCCGACCCCCACGGTCGGCGGGCCGTCGAACGAGTCGACCAGGGCGGCCCGGCCCTCCACGGCCACGCAGAAGGTGCGCGGGGCGGGTCCGGACAGCTCCACCAGGACCCTCGAGCCGTCCGGCAGGGCGGCGCGGCGGCCGACGATATATCCCAGGCCCGTGGCGACCTCGTCCAAGGCGGAATCCAGCGCCTCGGCCTCGGGCCTCACGGGGGCACCGACGGCGTCGCGGATGTCGTGTTCATGGAGGAAGCAGTCGAAGTGCCTGATCCTCATGAACCGGCCGTAGGTCTCGTCCCGGCCCGCCGGGGTCCACGACGGCGCATCGAAGTCGGCCTGGGTCATCGACGCCAGGGCCTCGAGCCGTCGGGTCACCACCTGGCGGAATCGGGCCAGGACCTCCACCCCCCCGAGGGGGCGCATGGACTCCACCCAGACCTCGTTGGCCTCGGCCACCGGGTTGCGCATGTGGTGGAGGTGGGAGGTGTCGGCCACGGGCGCCGGATCACCGGCCAGCATGGCCTCGGTACCGATGATGTGGCTGAGGACGTCACGGACCGTCCAGCCGGGCAGGCAGGTGGCCAGGTCCCACTGGTCGGCGGCCAGTCCGGAGCACAGCCCGTCCAGCGCCGCGAACTCCGCCTCCAACAGTTCGACGGTGCGGACTTTGTCGACGAAGGTGGGCATCGCCCGCCCACCGTAGCGGTCGGATCCGGCTCCGCGCCGCTGCCACCAGGGACGATCGGCCGGCCGAAGGTCCGGTCGGCTCAACCAATCCGGCAAATCATCCGATAGGTACCGGGTGAGACGTCGAGGCCGGTCGTGACGTTCAGAGCACTGGCATGGAAATTCGTCCTGGTCATCGGGCTTTGCGCCGTGGCCGGATCGGTCCTGCTCCCGGGTCCGGCCGACCGCCACGTGGTGGGCCAGCTCCTCGGCATCGGTGCGGCGGCCTGCATCCTGGTCGGCATCCACGTCCAACGGCCCGAAGACCGGGTCGGCTGGTATCTCCTGGCCGGCGGGGTCCTGGGGTTCACCGGGGGTGACATCGGCGCCGAGCACGACCATCTGGCCGTCCACATGGGGGGACCCCAGGTCAACGGGGCCACCGCCGCCTACCTGATCGGGTACCTCCTCATCATGGCGGGGGCGGTGCGACTCGGGCGCAACCCCGGCCACTCGGGCGGGCGGGAGGACACCGCCGACGCCGCCATCATCAGCCTCGGGGCCCTGGCCTTCTCGTGGCACTTCCTGATGGACGCCTATGCCGCCGCTCCGGCACTGTCGACCCACGGGAAACTGGTCGAGCTGATCTACCCGGTGCTGGACATCGTCCTCATCTTCATCGTCTTCCGCTCGTTGTTCTTCGGATCGCCCAACCGGCCCTACCACCGGCTGATCGGCGCCGCCCTGCTGGTGGTGGTGGGGGCCGACTTCGCCCACGGTGTGTTGGACCTCCATCACGTCCACACCGTCGGCGACCTGGCCACTGGAGCCCTCCTGGTGGCCGATGTCCTGATCGGAGCGGCTGCGCTCCATCCCTCGGTGGGCGACGTGGTGCCGGTGGCACCCAAGCCCGTCCCGAACATCTACCGACGGGAGACCAACGGTCGCAGCCGGATGCCGGTGGTGGCCTTCGCCGGATTCGTCCCGCCCAGCATCCTGTTGGTGTCGACCGGCCTCGACGTGACCGTCAACGTCCTGGTCATGTCGGCCCTGTGCCTGGCCGTGTTCGCCCTCATCTACCTGCGGATGATCTGGCTGATCGAGAAGATCACCGGCCAGACCAACGAGATCGAGGTCCACGCCCACGCCCTCGAGGCATCGCACCGCCAGCGCGACTCGCTGGAGGCCGACCTCCGCCATCTGGCCTTCCACGACGAGCTGACCGGCCTGGCCAACCGGGCCCTCCTGCACGACCGGGTGGAGCACGCCCTGGTGTCGGCACCCCGGACCGGCAAATCGGTGGCCCTGTGCTTCGGGGACCTCGACGGCTTCAAGACGGTCAACGACACCCTGGGCCACAACGTCGGTGACAGCGTCCTGGTCCGGGCCAGCCGGCTGCTGGCGTCGATCGTCCGGCCCGGCGACACCGTGGCCCGCCTGGGCGGCGACGAGTTCGCCGTCCTGATGGTCGATGTGGAGGAACCGCAGGCCGCCGTGGATTTCGCCCATCGGGTGGTGTCCGTGCTCAGCAATGCGCCGGACTTCGAAGGCACCCGGGTGGGGCTGTCCATCAGCGTGGGCGTGGCCTACGCCGGGCCGGGGACGACCACCGAACAGCTCCTGAGCGAAGCGGACTCGGCCATGTACGAGGCCAAGGAGAAGGGGAAGAACCGGGTCGAGGTGTTCCAGAACTCCATGCGGGCCCGGATGCTCGAACGCCTGGACATGACCAACGGCTTCCGGTGGGCCCTCGGCCGCTCGGAGTTCTTCCTCCAGTACCAACCCATCGTGTCTCTCTCGGACAACCGGCTGCGGGGCTTTGAGGCACTCGTCCGCTGGAGCCATCCCCACCTGGGGGAGGTCGCACCCCTCCGCTTCATCCCCATCGCCGAGGAGACCGGCTTCATCGTCCCCCTGGGCCGGTGGGTGCTGGTCGAGGCGTGCGAGCAGTTGGCGTCGTGGGACACCGACTCCCACGAGGACCTGAGCCTGTCGGTCAACCTCTCGCGCCGTCAGCTCGTCTCGCCCCATCTGGCCGAGGAGGTCCGCATGGCCCTGTCGCTGAGCGGGATCGATCCCAGCCGGCTCATCCTGGAGATCACCGAGAGCGTGCTGATGGAGGACCCCGAACACGCCACCCTGGCCCTGTCCGAACTGCGGGACATGGGGATCCGGATCGCCGTGGACGACTTCGGGACCGGCTATTCGTCCCTCAGCCACCTCCAGCACTTTCCGGTGGACATCCTGAAGATCGACAAGTCGTTCATCGACCCGCTGGTGGGCCCGGATTCCGACAGTTCGGCCCTGGTGACCGCCATCATCGGCCTGGCCCGGAGCCTGGGTCTCGATGTCATCGCCGAAGGCATCGAACACGAGAGCCAACTCCACCGCCTGGTCGATCTGGGCTGCCAGCACGGTCAGGGCTTCTTCATGGCCCACCCCCTCGACGGGGAGGACGCGGAAGCCCTCATCGCCGACTTCGCGGGAATCGGCGCGCCCGGTTGACGACGGCGTGAACCCACCCCTCTACACTGGCCACGGCGGCGTGGCCATCCCACCGGGAGACCTTCGATGACAACCCTGCAGACCCAGTTCAGCGAAGCGGAGCTTCTGGCCGACCACACCATCGTCGAGCCTCTGCTGGTGGGCGGCATCCGCTGTCACGGGGGGTTCGACGAGAACGGCACCTACGTGTCCCCCCGGACCAAGTACCGCGGGCCGGCCATCGGAGCCTGGGAGGAGCAGCGCCTCGAGCAGTTCTCCACCCCTCCCCTGGACGTCCCCCTCGAGTCCTGGCCCGAGAACTTCCCCAACGTGGATCAGTCGAAGTTCCTCATCCGCCAGGGCGCGCCCGAACCCATCATCACCGCCCTCACCCGCATCGGGACGGTCGAGGGTTTCGGCGCCATGCTGCGCCACATCCCGCTCCCCGACTTCTCCCGGTGCTTCGACGAGGACATCACAGGGACGGCCATCGCCCACATCGACCACGGCCTGTTCGAGGCCCACGCCCGGGACGAGGCCGGCTTCGGTGACCAGGCCGGCCATGACACCATGTGGTTCGTGGCCCGGGACATGGCCTTCGAGCACCCGCCCACCGCCGATCTGACCGCCCGCATGCTCGATCGCATGGGCATCGACCCCACGCCCCGGTCCCCGGCCGAGCTGGACCGGATCCACCGGGCGGCCCGGAACGGTCGCGTGCTGCCCACCGACATCGACTTCACCCTGGAGGCGGTGGTCGGCCGGATGATCGGGCTTTTGCTCATCGAGATCTCCGCCTTCCACGGTTTCCAGTGGGCTGAAGAGGTCCTGGGCGATCCCGATCTGGTGGCCGGGGACGGACAGCCCGGTGCGTTGATCTCCTACATCCGTTCCGATGAGGCGCCCCACGTGGCGTGGTTGCGGACCGCCCTGTCGGAGATGCGCGACCGCACGTGGCTGGGAGACGGCGGTGCCGCCCACCGCGGCGAGGAGATGATCGACCTCATCTGGGATCAGGCCCTCCAGGACTCGATCGTGCTCCGTCGGCGGCAGAACATCAACTTCTTCATGGCCGAGCTGGACGACGCCCTGGCCGGCCGGGCCGACCGGGACGATGTCATCGACGAGATGCTCTCCCTGGGCACCGTGGTGCGACTGGACGACGGCACGGTGGCCGACCCGGACGACAGCCCGGCGCCGGTGTGAAGTTCGGCCTCTTCTACGAGCATCAGCTCCCCCGACCCTGGACCGAGGGGAGCGAGCAGCGGCTGATCTCGGACGCGCTGGACCAGATCGAGCTGGCCGACCGGCTGGGGGTGCAGTACGTCTGGGAGGTCGAGCACCACTTTCTGGAGGAGTACTCGCACTCCAGCGCCCCCGAGGTCTTTCTGGCTGCGGCCTCCCAAAGGACCCGGCGCATGCGGATCGGGCACGGGGTGGTCCAGACCGCCCCGGGCTACAACCATCCGGCCCGGATCGCCGAGCGGATCGCCATGCTCGATCTGGTGTCGGGCGGCCGGGTGGAGTTCGGCAGCGGCGAATCGTCCTCCGAGGCCGAGCTGGCCGGGTTCGGTGTCGACCGCCTGACCAAGCGGGAAGCGTGGCTGGAGGGGTTGGAGGTGGCGGTCCGCTGCATGACCGAAACCCCGTTCGGCGGCGTGGAAGGTCGCTTCGTCACCATGCCCCCCCGCAACGTGGTCCCCAAACCCGTCCAGAGGCCCCATCCCCCGCTGTGGGTGGCCTGCAGCCGGAGGGACACCATCCTGTTGGCGGCCGAGAAGGGCATCGGGGCCCTGAGCTTCGCCTTCGTCGAGCCCGAAGAGGCGCGCACCTGGGTCGACGACTACGAGGCGGTGCTGGCCGAGCGGTGTGTTCCGGTAGGCCTGGCCGTCAACCCCCAGGTGGCCTGCGTGACCCCGATGATGTGCGCCCGGCGGGAGGAGGACGCCCTGGCCCGTGGCCTGGAGGGGGCCAACTTCTTCGGCTACTCGCTGGCCCACTACTACGTCTTCGGTGAGCACGTCCCGGCCGGAACCGATGTGTGGGAGGAGTTCCTCCGGCGCCGGGGCCAGACGGGGTACTCCCCGGAGGCGGCTCTGGCGGAGCGGCACCAGATACTCGGGGCCAGGGCCTCGGCCGGCCACCAGAGCGGGCTGCGCGGCGCCATCGGCACACCGGACCAGCTCCGGGCGTTCCTGCGGCGCTACGAAGATGCCGGCGTGGACCAGCTGATCTTCGTGATGCAGGCCGGCCACAACCGCCACGAGGACATCATGGAATCCCTCGAACTCTTCGGTACCGAGGTGCTTCCCGAGTTCGCCGAACGGGACGGCCCGGCCGCCGCGGCCAAGGCCGCCCGGCTGGCTCCGGTGGTCGAAAAGGCCCTGGCCCGTCGGGACCGGAACCCTCCCACCATGCCCGGTGACTATGTCATGCGGGCCATCCCCAAGCAGATGGTCGATGCCCTGGACAGTGCGCCGGCCCGGCAGTGGATGGAGGACCTGGCCGACCGACAGGCCGCCGGCCTGGCCGATGAGGAGTTCCAGCGCCTCGTGGACGGCTGAGTCCACGCCCTGGTCGAAGGGGGTCCGGAGCCCACGCGTCCCGTCCCGGGCGTCCAGGAATTACGCTGGCCACATGAGTTCTCCCTCGTCGCCCGGTACCACCGCCCGCCTGGACGTCACGGGAATGCACTGCTCGTCCTGCGCCAGCCTGATCGAAGAGACCCTGTCCGAGCGGCCCGGGGTGAGGTCGGCCTCGGTGGATCTCGACGCGGCCCGGGCCACGGTGGACTATGACCCGGCGCGGGTGGGCCTCGACGACCTGCGGGCCGCCATCGAAGAAGCCGGGTACTCGGCCACACCGGTCGGCTAGGGACCGGTCGCCGATGGCCACCGCCTCCCCGGAGGTCGCCTCCCCGCCATCGCCGGACGCCCCCGGTCTGACCACCGCCGAGCTTCAGCTGGGGGGGATGCACTGCAGCGCGTGCGCCACCCGCATCCAGAGGTCACTGGGCCGGCTGCCCGCCGTGGCCAGCGCGTCGGTGAATCTGGCCACCACCCGGGCCTTCGTCTCCTACGATCCGGTCCGCCTGAACCCCGAGGACCTGTGTCAGGCGGTCACCGACGTCGGGTACACCGCATCCCCGGTGGACGACGGTGGCCCGACGGCACCGGACGGGGGGTCCGACCACTGGGGGTTGCGGGCGGCCATCTCGTGGCCCCTGGCCGTGGCGGCCCTGGTGGTGGCGCTGGCTGCCCCGGAGAGTGCCACCGCCGGGTGGACCGTGCTGATCCTGGCCATCGCCGTGGAGATCGCCGGGGGATGGCCCTTCCTCCGGGACGCCGCCCGGCTCCTCCGCCACGGGGCCACCAGCATGGACACCCTCATCGCCCTGGGCACGCTGGCCGCCCTGGCCGTCAGTGCCGTCGAGGCCATCGCCCTGGGTGGCCGCCATGTCCACCTGGGTGGGAGCGGTGCCTTCGCCGCCCGTCTGCACGGGGTCATGGCCCCCCTCATCGTGGCCATCCTGGTGACCGGACGGGCCATCGAGGCCAAGGCCCGGGCCCGGGCCGCCCGGGCCATGCACTCACTCCTGTCGCTGCGTCCACCCACGGCCCGGGTGGTGACCGGGGTGGACCACGAGGAAGGGGAGCTGGTGGCCCCGGAGAGCGTGCCGGTCGGCGCCCTGGTCCGGGTCCGGCCCGGTGAGGCGCTGCCTCTCGACGGCACGGTGGTCTCGGGTTGGTCCCCGGTGGACGAGTCCATGCTGACCGGCGAGCCGCTCCCGGTCGACCGCGGCCCCGGCGATCCGGTGACGGGCGGGACCCGCAACGGCAGCGGCGTCCTGGTGGTCCGGGTGGGGGCCATGGCCGCCGAGTCGGTCCTGGCCCGACTGCAGCGCCTGGTGGAGGACGCCCAGCGGGACAAGGCCCCCCTCCAGCGGATCGCCGACCGGATCAGCTCGGTCTTCGTCCCCGCCGTCCTGGTCGGGGCGGCGGTGACCTTCCTGGTGTGGTGGCTGGTGGTGGGGAACTTCGGGAGGGCCGTCCTCAGCGGGCTGGCGGTCCTGTTGGTGGCCTGTCCCTGCGCCATGGGTCTGGCCGCGCCGGTGGCCATGATGGTGGGGTGCGGCCGGGCCGCCGCCCTGGGCATCTTCATCCGCAGCGGCGACGTGCTGGAGCGTCTGGCCAAAGTGGACCGGGTGGTCTTCGACAAGACCGGCACCCTGACCGAGCGGCACGCCGAGGTGACCTTCGTGACCGGCCGCTCCGGTCTCACCGACCGGGACGTGCTGCACCTGGCGGCGGCGGTGGAAGCGGAGAGCGACCATCCCATCGCGGTGGCCATCATGGCCGCCGCCGGTCCCGGGCTCCCGGCCGGGTCCGGACGCGCCACCGGGGTGCGGTCGGTGCCGGGCATCGGGGTGACCGGGGTGCTCGACGGCCACCGGATCGAGGTCAGCCGGCTGGTCCCGGCCGACGGGGGTGCCGCCTTCGGTCCGGCGTTGGCCGACCGGTACGACCGGGGTGAGACGGTGGTGGTGGTCCACCGGGACGGGGAGCCGGTGGGGGCGGTCGCCGTCACGACGCCGCTGCGGGCCGAGGCCGGGTCGGCGGTGGCCCACCTGGCCTCCATGGGACTTCCCTCGGCCATCCTGAGCGGGGACAGTGCGCCGGCCGTCCGGGCCGTGGCCGCCGACCTCGGCGTCACCGAGGCCCGGGCCGGGCTGAGCCCGGAGGGCAAGGTGGCCGAGCTGACCTCCATGCGCGGCCGTTCCGACCGGGTGGTCATGGTCGGCGACGGGGTGAACGATGCACCGGCCCTGGCCGCCGCCGACGTCGGGTGTGCCATCGGGAGCGGATCCGAGGCGGCCCTGGCCAACAGCGACATCGCCCTGCTGGGGAACGACCTCCAGGGGGTGCCGGCAGCCATCGGCGTCGCCGGCTCGACGTACTCGGTAATCGTGCAGAACTTCGGGTGGGCCATGGGGTACAACATCTCGGCCCTGCCCCTGGCCGCCTTCGGCCTGCTGGACCCCCTGGTGGCGGCGGTGGCCATGGGCCTGTCCAGTGTCATCGTGGTGCTCAACAGCCTGCGGCTGACCCGGCTGGGCCGCGCCGGCCTGGCCGAGGTGGGCACCGGCCGGTCCCGGCGGTCCCGAGGGGGCCTGGTCCTGTCGGTGGTGCTGCCTATCGTCCTGTTCGCCGGCCTCACCGGTGTGAGCCAGGCGGTGTCACCGGCCCGCGGCGAATCCCTGCTGCCGTCGTTGCCGTCCATCACCACCCAGGCGCTCCCCCACGGGGGTTCGGTCGAGGCCTATCTCGACCCCGGCTCGGTAGGTGTCAACCAGTTCCATGTCATCTTCAGCGGCACGCCGGCGCAGCTGGCCGCCGTCCTCCCCCGGGTCACCGCCGGACAGAGCGGTGCTCCCGGCACGGTGCTGCGGCAACTCAAGGTGAGCGCCGGCCACTACACCGACTTCGTCGTGCTCTCACCGGGACGGTGGGCCTTCCACGTGACGGCGGAATTCGGAGGGAGCCCGATCTCTGTGACCGTGGTCCGTTCCCTGTCCTGAGTGCCCACCGCCGGTGGTCCCGGGGCGCCACGGGCGGCACGGGCCCCACGGGGGCACCCGCACGCAGCCGGTCAGTCGCCGGCCCAGCACCCGAGGATGATGTCCCCGACCGTGACCGCCACATCTCCCGAGCTGGTGGGGGGCACACCGAACTGGGCGGGCAGCCCGGCCGTGTCGACCAGGAGCACCTTCCAGTCCTTGCGGACCACCACCGAGCCGTCGGTGGTCTGGAACGCGCCCTGGCCCAGCCCCTGGAGGTCGCGGGCCTTGCCCATCCGCGCCGCCAGACCATCGAAATAGGCGGTGGTCTGCTGCCAGCTCGACAGTTCCTTGATGGACAGCTGCATGGCTCCGGTGGGGTACCGGTACCGGCACGAATAGACATGGTCCTGCCAGGTCGGGGACGAGACCACGGCGGGCTCCCCCAGGGCCGAGGCGATGTCCTGGCGGGCTTCGTCCTGACACACCAGGCGGGCGATGGGTGACGGGCGGGGACCGGCCGGCTGCGGGGCCTCGGTGGTCGAGGTGGGGGACGCGCTCCCACTCGAGCATCCGGCCATCAACAGGCCGACCACGGCCACTGCCACGACGACCCGACCACGCACGGGGCGACAGTACCAGGCACCCCCCGACCGTCCCGATCAGGGCGGACCCTCCCGGCTCACCCCGCTCACCCCGCTCACCCGGGACGGCGGCTCGCCCGGCTCACCCGGGACGG
>Ga0182012_10002796_pt1 | contig 18789 bp, 17 predicted proteins | sample 612S2SmetaG_FD_120486 | JGI IMG/M metagenome (GOLD analysis project Ga0182012, IMG submission 120486) | Permafrost microbial communities from Stordalen Mire, Sweden - 612S2S metaG | ecosystem: Environmental > Terrestrial > Soil > Wetlands > Permafrost | place: Sweden: Stordalen | collected...
CCCGGCGCCGGGAGCAGGAAATCAAAGCCGAGGCCCGAAAAGCGAAATGGCAGCTATGTCTGGCCTGGACGGCGCAAACACTCGGCTGGATGAGTTTAATATCCGTGGCCGCCAAGCCGATCCGTAAACGCACAAGTAAGGCGCTCGCCGTTAGGCGGTCTGAAGTGGAAATGCTGGCCCGCAATCTTGCCGCCACGAAGATTTCTGTGAATTTTGATATGGACTCGGAGGTTGCAGCGCCACATCGTAGGATGCAGGCTGCTTTCGACCAGATGGCGTCTTCGCAACGAGCGTGGGGCGTGCAAACAACGCAGCGCATCAATCGCGTGAAAGCGAGAAGATGGTCGGGTACCGTGGTCTCACGCGGACCCGCAATTCTCCGACGATTGGCCGCATCTTTGGTTGATACCGACGATCCCCCCTTAGCGATAGACATTTTGAAGGGCAAATCCACCGCGTACTTTTACCCTGGCTTCGTTCTGGTGGATGGACGCCCGGAATCAGACTTCGCCCTAATAGATATCACTGAAATTGGGATTACCTCGGCCACGATAGACTTTGAGGAAAGCGAATTCGTGCCACCTGACGCCCAAGCTATAGGCTCGACCTGGGCGAAAGCAAACAAGGATGGGTCGCGGGACCGACGTTTCGCGCACAACCGAGAACTTCCGATTATGCGCTATGGCCTTCTAAATCTTTCAACTTCCAGTGGTATGGACGAGGCTTTCATGTTCAGCAACGCACAAGCCAGCGCCGAATTTGGGGCGGCGGCGGCAGACCTGAAGCGCGTCCTCGCCTCCGGCCACAAAGTTCACCGGTTCCAGCAAGACCAAGTTCTACTAGACGGGCCGACCCCACCGGCTGAAAGTGTGATACGGCGTTGCCCTCAATGTGAGAGGGACTTGCGACTCCCGAGAGATCGAAGTGGGAACGTGCGCTGTCCAAAGTGCGGGATGCGCTTTAATGCGACGACATAGGCTACCTGCCGTTGTTATTTTGCAAAGTTGTCTGGATTAGTTACCATTGAAATATAGCGCTTCGTCCTGTGGTTATCACACCCTGATCCTCTCGATCTCACCAAGTGTCACGGTATCCTGCCGGCGGTCGTAGAGCTGGGTGGTGCGCGTGCTGGCATGATTTGCCATCGCGGCGGCTGTCTCCAGCGTGCCTCCGTTTTTGAGGTAATCGGTGATGCCCGTCGCCCGGAAGCTGTGGTTGCCGAGCAAGGTCTCGATGCCGACGGCAACGGCGCGGCGGCGAATCATTGCATGAGCGTCGGCCTGAGACATTGGCGTCGCCGTCAGACGGTCGGTGCCGCGGCCGATGGTGGGAAAAAGCGGTCCCTTGGGGTCGGTCATCAAGCCGGCGCCGTCGATATAGGCGTGCAGATATTCCTCCAGGCTGTGATGGCACGGCATGGCGTGTGCCTTGCCGCCCTTTTCTTTGAGCCGCACCCAGAGGCGGCGGTTCTGCGTGTAAACGTCCTCTACTTTCATGCCGAGCGCGGCGCCGACGCGGGCGAGAGAGAACACCATGAGCGCGATCAGCGCCCGGTCGCGCAGCCCAATCAGCGAGATCCCGGTCGTGTCGATCGCGGTGCCGTCCGGCCGGGTCTTCGTTTTCACCACCTTAATGCTGTCCAGTAGAGCGCGGGCCTCGGCAGCCTCAAGCACCGGCGTTTTGCCGTTGCGCACGATGTGCTGCGGTCCCCGGACGGAAGCGGCCGGATTGACCGGCACGACCTGGCCGGTCACCAGCCAGTCGAACAGATGCTTGATGGCGGCGAGACGCTGCTTCACGCTCGGTGCGGATACCCTTCGCGTCTGAATCTCGATCCAGGTCGCCACATGAAGCGGCTGGACTGCGGCGATCGACGGCACGCCGGCGGCGGCGCACCAGGCGAGAAACTCCGCAACGGCCCGGATGTAGGCGCGGCGGGTGTGCGGATTGCGGATGGCAGCGGCAAAGAATTCCAGGAAACGCAGGCTGGCGCGGTCGCCGGCGGCGGCGATCAGCACGGGGACGATGGGCAGGTTTTTGGCAGGAAGGGTGGCGATCTGGTTCATGGCGTCTCCCCATATCCAAAGTCGTAGGGAGGCTGGCACACCACAATGGGCAACTGGGCAAAGCCAACCGCGACCGATGCATAATAGCGGTGATAGCCGTTGCGAACCTTGAAGCGGTAGCGCCCCGACGACGCGAGGAACACCTCGACAGGGGGCAGCGCGCCTTCCGGCGATTGGAACGCAAATAGGACTGGCAAAAGCTTGTATTTTTTGAACGGCGGGACGCCTTCGTTCCGCAATGGCGGCTCCACCTCCGCGAGACGCACGACTTCAACGTCGCCGCCCGGAGCGCCCATGATTTGGTGATACGGGTAGAATCGGCCGCCCTGCAGCGTGAAGCTGTCCATATCGGCGAAGGACCACCATTCGTCGGGAATTTCGAAGCGGGTGCCGGTGACCGGTGTTTCAAACTGCATGGGATGCCCCCTGATCATTCCGGCTCCCTTGTCGGTGAGCGTCATGGGCCGCGTGGCGCGGCGTATCATCGTTCACGGTAACCTCCCGCGCATCGCCAGGAAGTCCCGGACAGTGAGGATGCGGGTGCCCTTATAGAGATTGATCCCCAGAAGATCGCGCTTGTCGCCGGTCACGAGAAAATCGGCCCGGCCCGCCTCGGCCATCGCCAGAAGATAGTTGTCATAGGGGTCGGCGCAGGCATCGACGGTGGGCAGGTCCGTCACCCTGACACCGAGATCGCGCATTTCGTTGATCAGCCGCCCGGCGACCGCAGATGCGAGACGGGCGCGTATCCTGGGATAGCGGCTCACGCGCATCAGCTCCTCGACCTGCTCGGCCGACGTCAGCAGGTCGAAAGAACCTTCGCGCCAAAGCACGACGAGATGCGCCGGCAGCGATGCGCTCACCAGCAGCGCGCTGATCAGGATGTTGGTATCGATGACCAGCCGCACCGGTTACCCGGCCTTGAGGGGATTCGCCGCGCGCGTGGCCGCGACGGCTTCGTCGATCAGCGCCTCGGCCTCTTCGGGCGGCATGTCGGCGAATTTGCTGCGAGCCTCGGCCAGGGTCTGGTCGAACACGCGCCATTTGACGGCCTCCTCGATGAACTTCGAGAGGTCGCCTTTTTTCATGCCGCGCTGGGCGAGAAAACTGCGAACGGAGATGTCGGTCTCCCTGGCGACGGAAACCGTCCAGCGTGTGGTGTCGTCGGGCATGAGCATAGAGCCTCGATGCGATGAGTTGCTAACTGGGTATCAGTTTAGCATGTTATACGCCTATGTGCAATCATGCCAGATCACATACCAGTGATAAAGGACATTATCACTGATAGAATGACCGAGGAGTAAGTAGCGCGGGTTCCTCAGCGTCAACGCCCAGTCGTGCTGGCCGGTGTCCGACTCCCGTTGTACCAATAATAGGACAGTGCGTTTTCCGAGAAGATTGGTGCGATTGCATCTGGAAAGGCAACCAATTTCGATCTAAAGTTGCGACATGGAGAGGATCAGGCCTCAAGTCGCCCTACATTCTGACACCAAAAGGTCAGCTCCCGGAACAATCGGGGGAGCGCGGCGACTGATTTCGCGTCCCCGCCACCCCGGCGTTGCTGGCGTCTGTTCAATACTCATTGCGATAGGGTTCAGGGGGTCGTATCGATGAAAATGCGATTCTTTCTGGCACTCATTATTTTGGCTGACTTTTTCGTCCAACCTCTGCTGATTCCACATCCCGCCTGCGCGCAACCATTGCCGATAACAATCGGAGTCGATCAAGGCACACTTAATGTCATCAATGGACTTCCAAACGAAATCCGGGTGCAATTAGAGAAGGGTGTCAGAGATCTGCTTCCGGACATCGATAAATCTGTGGAAAAATACATCACCGATATAGACGGTGTTATCAGCAAGAACATGATGGATGGGATCAACGCGTTGCAATGCTCAGCAACCGGAGTAATCGAAAATGCGAAGCAGACCACTGCCGCTTCTCTCGCCGCGATCTTCTTCCCCGACAACAGCAAGATCGAAGCGCAAGGTATACCTCACACCTTAATGAAACTGGATGAAACCATTCGGCAGACGCGAGCCAATATGGAGTTTTCAACGGCTCCCAGAGACATACAACTGGCATATCTGGATTTGCTCCATTTTGCATCCATCGTCAATTGCCAAACTAAGATCGATAACTTGGCGGTTTTATTTGAGGTTCAGGGCCAGACGATACGTCTTTTTTGGCCTGCCATGGAATGGCAGATGCTTGTTGGCAATCCAGACGCTCCAAATTGCACTTCAATTTCAGATTGTGCAAAAAAGCGCCGGCAAGAGCTCCAATCACTTATTGGCACTGATACCAAGCCGGGCACTGCAGACCCACGCGACGTTAAATTGTCCGATGCTATTGCTCAATCGAAAAAGCTGCCAGCAGACCCGGAGTCCCCATCCTGGATTGCGCGCGTTACAAAATCCGACCATATCGATATCCTAGCATACGAAAGTGTATTCGTACGTGAGCGACAGATTGAACGTGGCGTCTCAGCTGCTCGCATGTCGCGTGAAACCAAAGCGGCCGACCTTTGGGATGCAGCGGTGGACCTAAAAGAATATGGGAAGGATAATCTGAGGCGGACTGCCGATGTGCGGCTTCATCAGATAGAGGCCGAGATATCGGCACAAACATCAATTGTGGACTATATAAATGCAATCACAGGAACCGAGGCGATTCTGAAAGAGCTGAGCGACGCGAGGTCCCTCGCAAACAAAGCGAGCGAGTTAGATCCTCGCCTTGCTCAGTTGTATCCGGCCTTTGATGCAAGCGCGAAGTCCTACGAAACTCGGGCCTCTGCGGCTCACGATACGGCCGTGAAGACCGTAAAGGCTCATCATATTTCGCAGTTCCTTATTAGGCATTGAGCATCGCTCTTCGGAATGCCTCGTCGACGAATAACGCTCGCGATGGCGCGGTGCCGCCCGCGAAACCGACGCTCCACGCGGTAAACCAGATTATCACGTGGAGCGGAGAGGGCAAGGGAAAGGAGCCCGCCTTGTCGACTTTGAAAACTGACAGCATCAATCTGAATCTCACGAATGGGACAGGACGTTATCATGCGTGATGGGGTGAGTCCTATTATTCTTATTTCGTAATAATTGTCGCGTGTTGCCGGCGGCGGTCGGTCGGAGCGTCGCCGGGCACACGCCACGAAGCTTGCGAAACTCTGGCCATTATGGAAGGATCGGAAGCAGAATTGCGAAACCTCTATCACATTGATAAAGAATGGATCAATGGTTGATTATGAAAGCCGCGACGACGTCTTACGAATCCCCTCTGGCGGCTTGCAAGTGCCGCATTGGGGTCGGGCGGCAGGCCTTGGGCCTGTGACTTCCGGCGCTGCCGCACAGCAATGAATGACGCCGCCGAAAGCCCGGTGCTTGCAGACGGCCGTGTCGCCGGACAGCGCGCCGATCCTCGATCCGGCACGCGCCCGCCCGGGCGCCGGCCGAAGCTGTCCCGCGAGCAGCAGGCGGCGATCGTGGACGCCGTGCGGTCGGGACAAAGCACGGCGGCACAGATGGCGCGCTGCTACAAGGTCAGCGAGCCGACCGTGAGCCGAATCCTGGCGGCTGTCCGTGTGACCGGGGAGGCCCCCGCTGGAGAGGCCCCCGCTGGAGAGGCCCCCGCTGGAGAGGCCCCCGGTGACGAGCGGATCGTCGGCATCCTGCCGGTGGCCGCACTGGATGAGCGCCTGGCGATTGTCGGCACGGCCGGCTCCGGCAAGACCTACGCGACGAAAGGCCTGGTCGAACGGTTGATGCAGGATGGTGCGAGGGTCTGCGTCGTCGATCCGCTCGGGGTCTGGTGGGGCCTGCGCCTCGCCGCGGACGGCACGACCCCCGCCAGCCTCCCCGTGGTGGTGTTCGGCGGCCGGCACGCCGACATCGCGCTCGCCCCCGGCATGGGCGCGGCACTCGGCCGGCTGGTCGCAACCCAGCCCCTGGCCTGCGTGGTGGACGTGTCCGACCTCGGCAGCGCGCCGGCGCGGCGGAGCTTCATGACCGCGTTCACCGAGTCCTTGTACGACAGCAATACCGAGCCGCTCCACCTGGTGCTGGATGAGGCGGACCTGTGGGCGCCGCAGCGCGTGCAGCTCGACGGTTACGATCTGCTCGGCCGGATCGAGGAGATCGTGCGGCGGGGCCGCGTGCGCGGCTTCGTGCCGTGGCTGGTCACCCAGCGGCCGGCGGTGCTGCACAAGGACGTGCTGAGCCAGGCGGATATCCTGGTGTCGCTGAAACTGACGTCCAGCCAGGACCGGGCAGCGGTCGGCCGCTGGATCGAGGGCCAGGCCGACCAGGCGGAGGGACGCCGCATCCTGGCCGAACTGCCCCGGCTCGGGCGCGGCGAGGGCTGGGTTTGGGCGCCGTCCGGCGGGGTGCTCGCGCGCGTGGCGTTCCCGCGCATTCGGACCTTCGACAGCTCGGCGGCGCCGCGTCGTGCCGAACGGCTCCAGGTGGCCGCTCCGGCGCCGGTGGACCTGCCCGCTCTCGCCGCCGCCCTGGCAGGCCGCGGGACCGGGAAAGGCCGGGCCGATCTTCTGGCGCACGGGCAGATGTTCACGCTCGAGCAGCGCCTGCAGCAACGGGAGCAGGAACTGGCCAGTGCCCTGATCGAAATAGCGGCTCTCAAGGCCGCTATTCAGGCACGATAGGTCTTGGCCGGCATCGCCGCCATTGCCGCGGCGTTTCGGCGCCGCCCTTGATGTTGGATAGAATCCTGGATCGCGTTCTCACAGGCGCGCCGAGTTTGCGGATTGCTGAGATTGGCGAACCACTCGACCTCGGGCGGCACGTCGGCGAGCCGGTGAAACTCGCCGGCACTCAGCAGCCGATTGGCGGGTGATCCTGTTTCGGCGCGACTTCTCTGACACAGGGGAAACCCTACAAGGCACGAAATGAAACTCTTCAGCTATTTTCCTCGCAGCGCAATGCAATTATTATCAGGCTTCGGATGTCATCCGACATCATGGGGATACGATTCAGCCAGTCTGGATGTGCGCATAATAGTCGGCCCGCGTTCCCCCTCATACCTTCAGCAAACTTAATTGCGATGCATCGATTTTGTGAATCATCATCGTCGCATTTGGAATAAGCCATGACAAGTTCTTCACCGATGTCGATAATCAGCCTGTTGCGCTCGTCGGTGGTCATCTGGCTGTAGTTTCGCCGGTTCTCCGGCGCTACAGGCGCTCCGTCAGGTTCAACGGGCTCTGACGGAGGGGGAGGCGGCGGTTGATAGCCCCTGTCTCCATAATAATTTGGCGGCGGCGCTACCTGCTGTCGCGGGACATAAACCCCACCGTAATTATCCTGCATCACATTGCCCAAGGCTAACATGCAGACGGCGTATTGATCGCCATGTCCCTGGCCATTGGAGCTACACCAACCTTCGTGGGACATCGACGATGCGCCCGGGCTCCGCTGGTAGACGTGATATGTCTTCGTCGCTAAAGGCTGACCAGAACATCCTGAGAGTGTAAGAATTAGTGCCATTACAACCAGTGCGCGCACTTCCCGTTCTCCCGACGGTCTTGGGTCCCGTCTTGGGAACCAGATGTAAACCGTATCGGTACGGATTCGTTTTGGCAAATAAAGCCGTTTATTCAAACGAGCGCTATCCCGGCAATCTTCGGCAACATGACAAAACGCTGTCGCAGGTGGAGCGACATCCTCGCAGCGCGACAAACACCTTGCCGCTATTGCGGAGCATGGACGCATGGTCCGGCACCGAAGCTCGGGTTACAAACAACGGATTATGGTGGAAACCGTGATATTTCGTTACAACGTCGTTATCGGCCGGCGGCTTCACGCACGCAGTCTGCCCGATCAACGGAGCGAGGCAAAAGTCGGGTGCGGCGTGCTCAACTGGATGACAGGTCTCGGCATGCCCGGTCTCCACCCGGATCTGCTGACAAATGAGCCGGGAGGGAAAACGCGACCAACAGTTTATTCGCGCAACAACGCGACTTCAAAAGCTCGACTTTCTGCCAGCCGCATAAAATGCTGGAGGGGAAAGCTAAAGAGGCTGACCCGGAATGGAAGCGGAACGGTCTTTCGAGTCATTTCAATGCGCTGGACCGACGCCGCATGGTTCGCCCCCAATCGGTCAAAAAAATTATTGCGTGATTTCAGCGGCTTCGATTCTCTCGTGTTTGCGAAGACAACGAGGAGTCACGTCATGGCCTGGACTGAAATCACGCGCCCCAAGTATCAGCGCGACGGCTTGCGCTACGCAAGCGATACCACGGATGAAGAGTGGGCATTGATCGAGCCGCACCTGCCGCCGCCGGCGTCGCGCGGGCGGACGCGCGGGACCAGCATGCGCGAGGTGGTCAATTCCATCTTCTACATCGCCAGAAGCGGCTGCCAGTGGCGTCTGCTGCCCAAGGAGTTCCCGCCGTACACAACGGTGCAGCGGTACTTCTACGCATGGCGGGACAGCGGCGTCTGGCGGACCATCAACCATGTGCTGCTGATGGAGGTGCGCGAAGCCGCCGGTCGGGAGGCCAGTCCGACTGCCGGGGTCATCGACAGCCAGTCGGTCAAGACAACGGAGTCCGGGGGACCGCGAGGTTATGCCGCTGAAAAGATGATCAAAGGCCGCAAGCGGCACATCCTGACCGACACCATCGGCCTGCCGGTTGGCATGATCGTGCATCCGGCGAACGTTCAGGACCGCGACGGCGCCCCGGACCTGCTGGCGAGCGTGGGCAGCTTGTATCCCTGGCTGCGTCATGTCTTCGCGGATGGAGGCTATGCGGGCGACAAGCTGAAGGGTGCGCTCGAGGGCCTCGGCAACTGGACCATCGAAATTGTCCGCCGGTCCGACGCCGCGAAGGGCTTTGTTCTGCTGGCTCGCCGTTGGGTGGTGGAGCGCACCATTGCCTGGCTCAACCGCAATCGCCGCCTGGCAAAGGATGTTGAAGCGAGCATCGAGAGTTCCGTTACTTGGCTCTACATCGCCAGCGTCGCACTGATGTCGCGGCGTCTGGCCGCCGCTTGAGGCCACCGAAATGGCACAATCCCCAATGGTTCAGTGCTACCGCGTTGCGGGACCGATTCGAGTCAGACTCTAAGGCCGAACTAATGGCGCAAAACCTGACGGCACCTGCTCGACAGCTCACCTATACCCAAGTCACCGGGAGCCATCACTCAGTTCATGGAAAATATAACGGCGCAGAAAATGAAGGCAACCCACCGATAGAAGGTATCAAACGCAGTATATACCGCCCCGATCCGAGCGGACGAACGATGAACCCTTCTTGGAAGTTCGGAGTATGGGCAACCAACTCATTCATCTGCTCCGTCGTTGCGTAGCTTTGAAAATCTGCTCCTTCTCGGGTCGTCATTTCTATTTTGCCGCGGGAAACCAACGCTTGGCAGATGAACGAGCTAGGTTCGCTCTTCGTGAACCCCCCACCGTCGGTGGCCGGGCGAGAAAGCATGACTTTGGGTTGGCCCATATCTTTCGGGCAAGTGCCGGTGATTGCGCACGCTAAAATCGGTCCCATACGGGCGGCACCGCTGTGAGCCTGCTGGTCCTCGATATTCTGCATCGCTTCCCGCACTCTTTGCGACCTGCAAACCCGATTCTGCTCGTCGGTGATCCCGGCTTTTTCATCACATTTTCTTGCGAAGCCGACGGGTCTGCCATTGAACTGCTGGCGCTCGCCACCCGCGAGTTGGATCACGTCAGCGATGGCCATCGCACGTCCGGTCAGAGGGAATTCTCGCGCCGGACAAGCCCGCAGGGGCCCTTCCGGTGGCTCGGGAGGTTGAGGCGCCGCGCGTAGAATCCGCCGAGCGGGAAGGGTTCGAGCAATCACCGTTCGCAAAGCGCGCGTCCATCGTGGGTTCGACCACGAACGGAGTTTCCCGATGCGCCCCTTGCTCGTCCTGGCACTACTCGGTGCGTCCCCTGCCCTTGCAGCGGCGCCGCGGTGCTCCCTGCCAAGCCCGTCGCCGATACAGGTCGCCGAACACGGGAACCCTGCCCCGCCGCCAATGCCTCAGGCCAATGCGCAAGGACCCGCCGCCCCGGGCCAACCCGCATCCCAGCTGCCGGCAACCCTCGCGGACATCCCGTTTGTTCAGCATGTCACGTCGGCAGGCGCGGTCATTTCTGATTTCGGCTCGTCGCATGGCCTGCGCTCCATCGCCGCGCGCAATGGCGATCAGTTCATGATCTTCCAGATCACGCCGGACGGGCAGGCGGCGGTGTCCGGAGCGCTCACCGACCTGACGGCCGCGCAGCTCACGTCTGCCGCCAACGGCAACGTCACCAAGCTAGGCAACCAACATGGCCTCGACGGCGTGTTCGTGCGCAGCGGCGCGCAGTTCCAGGTGTTCTACGTCACCCCCGACCAGGAACGGGTGATCCCTGGCGTGATGTGGGACGCAACCGGGAAGGATTTGACGCGCGAACAGGTGGCCAATGTGCCGGGCGCGATTCCGACCGTCGTCGTGGGCGACGTTGCCTCCGCAACGGCGGATGCCAAACCAGGGGCGCCGTCCGTCGCCGCGCTGTCGCTGGTTCAGAAGGCAAATTACGGCACGGTGGGATCTGCTCTGGCGCCCCATCTCTGGATGCTGATCGACCCCCAGTGCGTTTACTCGGTTCGCGCCTACCAGATGCTTCATCCCTTCGTCGAGGCGGGCAAGGTCCAGCTGTCGGTCATTCCGCTTTCGGTGCTGGATTATGAGGACAAGGGGCAAAGCACGAAGAGCGCGCTGGCCCTGCTCAGCAAGCCTGGCGAGCAACTCGTGCCGTCCTGGCAGGCGGGGAACGTGAACGACCCGCCGGTCCCTGCCGCGGCCGCCCGGCTCCAGGCCAATATGGCGATCGCGCAGGCCATCGGCCTTCAGGGCACGCCGACGCTGATCTGGAAGAAGGCGGATGGAACCGAGGGCCGGATCGACGGCGTGCCGACCAGCGTGGAAGCGCTGATCGCATCGATCGGAAGCTGACCATGACGAACTCTCTTGGTAATCAGCGTTCCTCCGGTCCGCCGCCGGACGACCGGAAAAAGCGGCGAACCTTCTTCGGCAAGATATTCCGCGGCACCGGATGGCTGGCGGCCGGGCCGGTCGATTGGGCGGGCACGCGACGCATCCGGCGAGGCTGGTCGTTCATCGGCGACCTGGTTTCCACCCTGCGCAGGGGGCCGACACGCGACAACCGTTTCAAGACGGGGGAAAGCGGCGTGTTCGATGTGCGCGCGACAGCCTTCAGCTACGGCATGTCGGTTCCCGAACTCGAGGCCAGGCTGCGATCGCGCCGGCTCCAGACCGCCAGGATTGCCTACGCAACGTTCACGCTCGCGTGGCTTTTCTTGTTCGGCTGGATTTGGCATGCCGCCGCATCCCCACTGACGGCCATGCGCGTGACGTCGGCACTCTATTTCCTGCCGTTCTGCGCACTGTTTTTCCTCATCGCGGTCTACAATGCGCTGCTCAATTTCCAGATCCGGACTGGCCGTCTGGCGAGTTGGCGCGAGTATCTCGCTACCACGGAGACGTTCTGGCCCTGCTGAGAGGCGCCGGTCGCGCGCTTGATTCGGTCAGCCGGCCGGCGTCAGGTGTGTGGCAGCCAATGAAAGATCTCAATTCGACCGGGATCGTGGATATTCATCAGGCTCGAACAATCACGCCAAAACCGCCGAGCCGACGCGTCATGCACTTGAGCGGCGATTTGCTGGGGCGAGAGCCGGCGATCGGCCGATTGCTTTACTTGCGAAACTCCAACAGACCCGCACGGCCCGAGCACCACCTACCAAACCGAGCCAGGCCGGTCGGGGAACGGTTCGAGCTAAAACGTGCCAGGCGGCGCGTTCTGGCTGCCGCCGGATGCACCGGACGCCCAGGGGGCGAACTCGTAGCCGGGCCGATTGGATTGGGACGCGGGTTCGGTCGGCTTCGTGATCGTGCCGTCCCGATTGAAGACGGGCGGGGTCCATGTCGCGTTGGCTTCTCCATAGGCCGCATAAGGATTGTAGAGCGGGTTGCGGACCGGAGGGGCGGCCGGGGCGCGGTAATCCTTGGCGGACTTCACATTCGGGCCGCCGGTGCATGCGCCAAGGCCGATGGGGAGGACGATGAGCAAGGCGAGTGCGCGACGCATGATGGGTCTCCATTGTTCTGGATCCCAAAATGCGCCGCTGCCATGCGAACGGTGTTGACCCTACCGGTAGATGTAGGCTTCCGGATGAAGCTCCCTGTCCAACCCGCGCAGAACAGCCAATTCGCCCTCAACGTCGACGAGGCGACTGCGCAGCTGCTCCTTTTCCGCCCGCAACGCGTCGTTCGCCGCTTTGAGGTCAGCAATGGTGCCGGCCTGGGTCTCAATGGTCTCGTCGTTCAACTTGGCCAATTTATTGGCGTCGGCGAGAAGACGGTTATAGCGGTTTACCAAGTCGTTGTACTGGTTTCGCCATGCGGCGTCGCTCAGCGCGACCGCGTTCGCGTCACGGCTGCGCGCGAAGTAGTCCTCCCAGCGATAAAGATCCAGCTGCTGGCTGATCAGCAGCGCCCCGCCGAGGCCGCCAAAGTCAGACATCTGCCTCACCCTCCTTCTCGGGCGGGCTACCGGATGTCGCGCGGAGGGTGGTATCCATGCCCGCACCGCTTCGACCTTCGGCCCCGCTTACCTCGGTAGGTCCTGAAATAAGGCCAGTGGATCGCCCCCGCAACTGCTGCATCTGCTGGCCGAATTGACGAGCGCCAGTGCCCAGCGCCCTGGCCGCACTCCCAGAAATTTCTCCGCCGGGTGCCCACGCCGCGCGCTGCTGGAAATCGTCCATATCGACCCGGTTGGCGGCGGTGAAGCCGATCAGCCGCGGCAGATGGTGCGGCAGCAGCGCCACCATCCGGAAGGACATCAACGCGGCCACGACGTGCGTCATCACGAAAATCGTGAGCAGCACGCCGAGGCCAATGAAGTTGCTGACCAGCCACCCATTGGCCAACACAAAGCCGGCCGCGATGCCGAAACTCTCGCGGATCAGCCAGCTCATGCAGTCGAACACGAAGTAGCCGAGGAACAGCCCGATCACCATCAGCGTCGGCCGGAAGACCACGTTGAACAGGAGGCCCCAGCCCTCGATCGCCCGCCCGTGCAGCCCGTCGCCGCCGACGGTCATGTGCGCCAGCATCCAGAGCGGCACCGCGATCATCGCCTCGCAGACCAGAATGATCCAGCCGGCGACGCCCGCCATCCACATGACGTAGGGGATCATCGGCAGGATGTACGCGATGGTGATACCCGGCACCAGAATGGCCAGGAGTCCGGCGAAGATCGGCGTCCCCAAAAAGCTCATCAGCGCATGCCCGGCCACGGTCGCGGCGGCGGCGCCCCAGTTGAACGTCAGGGCGCTCCAGATGGCCGCCCCCGTGGACGCCGTGGCCGAGGACAGGATCGCCGCGGCCCCCATGGCGATGAGGCTCGTGTTGATCAGCAACTGCCCCATCGACATCAGGCCGCCGAACGGGTCGGTCCAGATCTGGGTCTGCGGCACGATGAACCCTGTGATCTTCTGCAGCACCGCGTTCGTCAGGTTCATCTGCCCGAACACTTGGGAAAGCACGTCCGCCCCCGCCGCGTCGTTCTTGGCATCGTTCAGCGTGTGCGGCACGCCGTTGGGCGTCTGGGTCGGGTCGGACGACTGCACGACATAGCTCAGCGTTGTCATGAACTGCTTGGCCGCCGATTCGAGCGGGGCAAGGTCGTACGACAAGCCTGTCGGTATCCCGTCGTAGGTCGGTGACGTAGTGATCGGCGTGGCGTTCAGCAGCGACAGCGTCGCGGCGTTCAATTTGGCGATCTCGAGGTAGTAAGCCCCGGCCGCCGTCCAGCCGAGCGTCGATTGCTGCACCTCATTTTGCAGCAGGTCGCTGGCGCCGTTCCGCGCCTGGGTGGCGTTGGCTTGCACGGCCGCGTTGAGCTGCTGCGCGGTGGCCTGGGCGGCCGAAGTGAGCCCGCTCGTGTAGGTGCTGACGGCGCTGGCATAGATGCCCTGAAGCGGCGCCAGGGACGCCGCCGTTTTGTTCTGCCAGAGGTTTTGCGCGACCGTCAGAACCTGCGGCCTGATCGTGCCGGTCAGGACGTTGTTGAGAATGGCTTGCTGCACTGCCGCCATATCGATCGAGACGCCGGCGACGGTTTGCTGGTTCTGTAGTGACTCACGCACGGTGACAGTGCCGCAGGCCGGGTTGCCCGACTCGTCGCCGGTCGAGAGCGAGTATCGGTAGGTGATGTAGCCGCCATTGCCGTTGTCGGTCACGCTCACCGGCTGCGGGATCGGCACGAGGGCCTGGCCGCCGGTGTTGCCGGCGAGATTGACCAGATCCATGCACAGCTCGTTGTCGATCAGCCCGGCGACGATCTGCTGGGTTCCCGGAATCATCGGCTGCGCAATCACCGCCGCGTCCGGACCCACGGCCTGGATGGCGTTGGTGTAGACCGCCTTAGCCATGCCGACGCCGAACATGGCGGCCTGCATGACCATCGCCTGCCCGGCGGAAAAGCCGCCTCCGAGCGGGAACATCATGATGCCCGCGAAGCCGACGCGGACCACGAACATCCAGCTCTGGCCCTGCCCGAGAATGCGCGAGCTTTCCGCGGCGCGATGGATGTTCATGATGGTGGTGTAGGCGACGAAGGCGCAGGCGATCGCGCCGACGAAGCCGGTGAACTGGCCGACGATCTGCTGGATGACCGTCGTCTCCTGTCCGGGCGACGTGCCCGGCGAGGCCGTGGTGCCCGTTACAGGAAAGAGGGACTGGATGACCTGGGCGGCCCAGTCATTGCCGGGACTGAGCGCCGACCAGCTGACGTTGTAGGGGTTGGAGGGCGCGGTCTGCGCGAGCGCCGGCTCCACGAGGGCTGTCACCGCCAGGACGGCGGCAAGCGGGATGATCCAGGAATTGCGCATGACGGGCCTCGCGGGGATTGCCCGGCAAGGCTGTCACGCGCCGTTGCGAATAGCGCCGCCTACGGACTTGGCGAGGGTGAAGGCGCCGTGCTCGCGGTTGCATTGGCAGAGGGCGACCGGGCGAAGGCCGATCTGACGGCATCGACGGCCCGCTGCAGGAGTTCGGCGGCCTGTTTGGCCAGATCATCCATCATGCTTCGCCCCTCGGTCTTGCCCGGCGTGCTGGAGGCGGCCTTGCCGATTTCGGCATCGAGTTGCTCGAAGCGCTGGGTCAGGGCGTTGGCATCGGGCCGGCGGCTGATAATGCCCTCCACGTCCGTCCGATTCTTGCCATAGGCCGCCAGCGAGGAGGCCGCCTTGTCGTAGGCGGCGGCGACACCGGCATCGTCGGCCAGGGCGTTGCCGAACTGCTTCCGCAGGTCGGCGAAACGTCCACCCTCCCGCATTTCCGAGAGCACCTGGGCGATACCGCCCGGCTCCGTCTTCGCCGCGGCATTGATCCTGCTCATGACCGCCGCGCCCTCGCCGTTGGCAAATCCCTGCAAGGCATCCAGCGCGGCCTTGCCGACCGCCTCTGCCCGAACGAAGGCGCGGTCGTCCTTCTCCGCCTGGCCCCGGCGTTCCGCGGCGTCGATGCGGCTGCCCATCGGGGTGGGCGGCGGCTCCCACGGGGCGGACGGTTGGTTGCCGCTCGGCCGCATGGCGCGCAGCAGGGTGTCGAGCACCGAGTGCTGAACGGTGACGGGCGCCTGGGCCTGGGAGCCGCCCTGGTATCGAATGTCACCCTGCGGCGGCGCGCCGAACCCTGGGCCGTTGGCCGGCCGGTCGCTTCCGGGGTTGAGAGTTGGTCCCGGCGGACGGGACTGTGTCGCGCGCGGCTCGCGGGCCGGCGCCTCGTTCGGGTTGTGCGACGCAGCCGATGGTGCCGAGACGGTAGGCTCGGGTGGGCGCCCGGTCAGGCGGACCTTGTTCTCGATCACGTCGATCCGGCTTTCGATGTCCGGGTTCTTCTGGTCCGCCCGCCGGGCAATGTCGGCGCTGAAAACACGTATCTCCTGGATCAATGCCCGGTCCTGCATGGATGCCGTTGCCCGCATCAGTGCCTGCAAGCGTTCGTTCTCCAAACCGACGGCGCTGCCGGCGAGCTGGGTCATCTCGCCGCGAAGCTGCGGCGGCAGGTCGAGCCGGCCGATATGAAAATTCTCGACGTCCTGCAGGGCATAGGCGACCGCCGTGCGGAACCCAGGTTGCGCTCTTTGCTCGGCGTCGGCGCCACGCCGGCTGAGCTGCTGCATTGTTTTCGCAATCTCGGGATCAGCCGGCGCCACGAGAGCACGCAACCGGTCCATTCGGTCGAGCAGCTCGCGCATCAGATCTTTTTCAGCTGACTTAGTCTTGGTGGGATCGACGGCCTGGCTGGCAGCGCCCGTACCGGCTGAAGCTGCAATCTTTGCGGCATCCGCTGGATTCGGCGGCGACGTTGCGGGCTGCGGCGTGGTCGGCGAACCGCTCGGCGTTTCGGCCATGGTCTTATCCTCCGGATCAGGTTCCGCCGTTGGCCCTGGCCGCCATCGAGGGCGTCGGCATCTTCGCTGTGGGCATGAAATTGCGATCGGTGTCCTCCGCGAGGTGCGTGGCACTGATCAGCGTGTGCGAGAGGTTCATCTTCAAGGTCTGGAACAGGAGGTAATTGTTCAGCGCCAGCTCGAGCGCCATTTCGCGTTCGACCGCGGCCGGGGGCATGTTCTGCAAGGCGGCATGCCAGCTGACATCGCTGACCCGCCGCTCCGATTCGATCTGCAACACCTGCAGCCAGGACCCATTGCCGCTGGCGGGAACAGGAAGGCCCATGTTCTGCAAATACTGAGTCTGCGCGGCCGTCAGCGGAACGGAAGGCACCTGCATCCCGATCGTGTTGTCGACAAAGCTTTGCGCCAGCGACATGCGCGCGTTGTAGCTGTGGCGCCGGACAGCGGCGTCCTGCCCGTTGATCGAGGCGAGCTGGTCGCCCCGCAGCGCCGCCGGCGCGACGGGCTGGATGATGTTGACGGCATAATCCTTGGCGGTATTGACGGCGGTCTGGTCGGGGTAAACGCCGCTGCCGAGCAGGCTCGATGATTGCTGATCCGCATCCGGTGCCGCGCTCAGCGCGCAGAGATTGGCGGCGGCATCATCGGCGTTGCAGTAAAGGCTGGCGTGCTCCGCCGCCATCGAGGCCACCCCCTGGGCCTGCCCGAAATGCGACGGCATGCCCACGCCCGCCTCCCCGCGCTGATCGTGGGTGGCGGCAATCGTCTGCCCGACCGCGTAGGCCTGCACGGAAGCAGATTGCGTGCTGACGCCGCCATCGATCGCAGCGCAATGCGTCGGGCTCGCCGTTTGCTCGTCGCGGATCCGGGCGTTGCGCATGTCTCGGGAGAACCGCGCCATGGCGGTATTGGAAGCATCCGTCAGCTGCTGCTGCGCGCCGATCTGGGCTTTCGAATAGTTTGCGTTCTGCGTGAACCCCTGTTGCAGAAGCGTTTGAACGTCTCCGAATTGCCCTGTTCCCAGCGCCTTGTTCACGTCGTTCATGGCGTTCTGGATAGCGGTCATCGTGTTGCCGATGGTCTGCAACGTATTGTAGATGCCGATGTCCTGCTCGATCGCCTTGATGTCGATGACGGCTTCCTGCGCGGAGGATGGCCCGGCGTTCACGATGACCGCGCCGAGGATGAAGCCGAGCGCGGTCGTTCCGATGAGGGTGAGTCTCTTCATGATTGCGGTGCCTCAGAACGTGCCGGGTTGAAGCGTGGGCGGCGCCGTGTAGCCGCTCGGCGCCATCCCGGCCCCCTTGATGTAGAGGCCGCTGCCCGAGCCGAAGCCGAGGCCGATGGAGCCAATCGGCGGGCCGCCGCCGCCAAACGTCAGCTTCGGGCAGGAAAGCCCGCCGCCCAGTCCGCCAAAGCCGAAATTAAAGCCGGTCAGGGTGAGGCCGCACTGAGCGCTGCCGATCAGCTGGTTCCATTCCGACTTCACCAGCGCGCAAATCTGCCCCTCGACAGCCTGGAGCAGGGTGCCGGGGTTGAGCAGGTTGGTGACCAGATTGAGACCCGTTCCGTTGAAGAAGCTCGTCAGGCAGGTCATGCTGGTGACGCTCATCGGCGGGTTGATGGACTGGTCGTCCGCGCCCACGCGCGCCGTCAGGCCGTTGGCGGCCGCCTGGGTGATGGCCGCGCACCCCACGCTGCCCGTGCTGTTGGTGGTCGTTGTCTGACCCCGGGCCGGGCCGCACAGGGCGGCGGCCGGCAACGCCGCCAGCAGCCCGAATGTGGCAAGTCTCTTCATTCAGGCGTCCTCTTTCAGGATGTTGCAGGCGATGGCGAGGGCGGCGATCCGTTCCGGGGCGAAAATCCGGCGCACCCTCGCTTTCTGCGTCACCGCCGCGACGGCGGCGCGAATGGACCGGGCCTCGGGTCCGTCCTCCTCCACCAGGGCGGCGATAACGGCGTGGCAGTCGGGAAGGTCCGCCTCGGCCAGCCAGTGCAGCAGGCGGAGAGTGCGGGCGGCCCCGAGCTGGGCCAGCAGGGCTCGCACGTCGTCCCGCAGTGGACTACGGCACAGCGCATCGCTCAGCGCGCGCGGATCGGCCTTGGCCAGATCGTCGAGCGTTGCTCCCAAGGCAACAAGGCGCTCGGGCAGAGCCGCCTCGGTCTCGACCGGTCGGATCGCGGGCGGCCATTCCGATAGGGCCGCGTCCGGTCTGAGCTCGGTCAGCCAGGCGGTGACCGCGGTTTGTTCGAGGTTCGG
>Ga0182012_10002797_pt1 | contig 18780 bp, 17 predicted proteins | sample 612S2SmetaG_FD_120486 | JGI IMG/M metagenome (GOLD analysis project Ga0182012, IMG submission 120486) | Permafrost microbial communities from Stordalen Mire, Sweden - 612S2S metaG | ecosystem: Environmental > Terrestrial > Soil > Wetlands > Permafrost | place: Sweden: Stordalen | collected...
CGCGACCGTAGAAATCCTCAAAGAGTAAGAGACTGAGATGATCGTTAAGCAGCTTGCGAGCTCTCAATTGAAAGTCGATGGCCCAATTCTCGATAAAGTCCCTTAGACAAGAAAGCTATAAAGAAGCGAGACCTGACAGGCAGACCTCGCTTTTTCACAGGCTTGACGTAGTATTTCCGATTCTTTTCGAGTTTTCAAAATGCCTCGAAAGACGGCTATTGTAGTGGGACGCTTCCCTGCACGGCAATGCCCATGGCACCCTCGTTTTCGGAGCCGTTTTTGGTGCATTGAGTCAATCGCTCTTGCGGATGAACTTACCGAAAGCCCACATTCGTTTAACCAACATGCTAGTGTATCGCCATATTCATTTCTCGAATTGAAAATGATTTGATGAGAACTAACAAGCAGCGACATGCAAAGAAAGGCTTCTTCCTGATCTTTCATAAGTCGCTTGTAACCCAAGAACCAGCAGCATGAAAGGTTGACGTGAAATGCGTCTCCTTGGTTGGCGTTACAACCAACCAATCGACACACTTCGCTCTCTTAGTGATCATGGCAGACGGACCAAGCGACGCACGCCGCTTGTTCTGCGGTAGGCCCAGACGCCATAGCTGGCGCCGGCCAGGGCCACGACGTAGAACGGGATGTGAACCACTGTATCTACTGCCGTAAGCCCGATTAGAGGTACCCAGGACGCACTGGATCGCCACGCTGTTAGTTTTGACCTCGTTTCGAGTACTTGCAGAATAAACAAGAATACGACGAATGTCAGCGTTCCAACGCAAAGCGCCCCCATATTGACTTGCCATTCCAGGGGTTTGTTCGCATGATGCCCCCATGACTCCAATATGTCGTCGATTGTGTTCTCTATTGTGTAGAACGCACAAGCACCGCCAAACGAAGCGACAAGGAGCGTCGTCGGGAGATGGAAATACTCGTAGGTCGATTTTTTCTTCCATTTCCTCATTTGCCTCACCAGTGAGTAGTCAACCTCTACCTTCTGATCGTTAGGACGGGACATTCCGCATCGACTATGATCCGGAAGGCGCCAGATGTTCTCATTTCCATGCTTAAATGTGAAGTCTTGCGGATTCCGAGCACCAGAAGGTCAATCGATCGTTCTCTTATGTGCTCAAGGATTTGATCGTGTGCCTGGCCGACAGACACAAAGGTTCTCGGATTGCAAAACTCTCTCGCCTGCTGCGGCACGAGGCCATCAAGAGATCCGAAGAAGCGGGTCTGAAGTTCGGATAGTCGATCCGGATGCTCGATGGCATCGTCTTGAATTACATTCAGCACGTCGATCTTTGCTCCAAAAACTTCCGCGAAGGTCACTGCATAGATTGCTGCGTTTGTGGCCGCCACAGTAAAGTCGGTGGCAAACAGGATCCTCGTAAAGGGGAATTTCTCTGAAGCCACAGGCTTGACCTGCGGGCCAACGGTAAGTGTCGGCCATTGGGAAGAACGAAGGATCTTCTCCGCGATAGAGCCGATAATCCCTCGTTCTAGCCAGCCACCGCCATGTGTCCCCAATACGATCATGGCTGGGGCATTTCTATCGGCCAATGCTGGGATGACCGTATGTGGATCACCATCCAGAAGGGTGGCGATCGCTTCGGTGGAATCAGTTGCCAAAAGAGCGGCCTTCCGAGATAAAAGGGACTTCAGGTCCTTTCTCTGCTGACTGACCAGGGTTTGGTCGATCTCAACCTCCAGGGCCGCTTGCGATAGGGTGAATGCATGAGTAACCAGTAAAGTGGCAGAGAAGTGGGATGCAATCCGAGCAGCGTAAAGGCCGGCGCTTTGCGAGAAAAGGGAGAAGTCTGTTGCGTACACAACTGCTTTCAGGTTCAAGTCGGGCCTGTCACCAATCACTGGCATGATGTCTATCTCCTCGTACAAAAACTCAACACCAAAATGATGAACACGATCACACTTACCGCCGCATAGAGACGGTCTCTTAGAATGGAAAACCCAATGACACCGAGGAAGACGCGGCATACCGGCGTGGCGATCAGTATCAAGATTCCGATTGCGATCAAGCTTCCGCTGTCAACGCGGCCTACTCCAAGCAAAACTCCGTGAACTGACTCATATGCGGCTGGAGCACCATGAAACCGCTGGTAGTTGGGCACAGGGCCTGTGAATTGCCTCAGATATATCACGCCGCCAACCATAACTACCAATGCCGCAACAGTTACACCGATTTGAAGCATGCGTCCCATTACTGTCTCAAGGCCTTGATCGTCTCTATGGATCACTCACAGCCTCCCCGTCAATCCGTTGAAGATCATTTCAACCCCCAACGCAACAATGACAATACCGAATACCAGGCGAAGCGCCTTGACATCCGCATTAACCAGGATGCGCGAGCCAACCAGCGCCCCTACGAGAACGCCCAGCATGACCGGCATCGACAACCCAGGAAGAATATATCCACGACTTAGATAAACTCCCGCACTGGCTGCGGCTGTTACACCGATCATGAAGTTGCTGGTAGTCGTGGAGACCTTGAAGGGCAGCTTCATGACCTGGTCCATTGCCAGAACCTTTACCGCTCCCGAACCGATCCCGAGTAAACCCGACAGCGTTCCGGCCACGAACATGATTCCAAAGCCGGCCGGGACACGTTGAGCAACATATTCTTCCTTGCCGCCTTGAACAGGGTAACTCCCTTTCAAACGCAAGCGCATCGCAAGAGAGTCAGGTTGTAGGTTGTTTTTCTCTATGGGCGGCTTGCGCAGAGATGCCCACGCCGAATACAAGAGCACCAAACCGAAGATCATTCCGATCCAATTTCCGGAGACCTTGGCAGTCAGATACGCACCCAAAAGCGCGCCAAGCGTAGTGGCAACTTCCAAGAACATTCCGATGCGAATATTCGAGTAACCCTCGCGGACATAAGCTGCTGCAGCTCCCGAAGAGGTCGCAATCACGGACACAAGCGAGGCCCCAATCGCATAGTGAATGTCGATTTTGAACAGAACACACAGGACGGGAACTATAACAACGCCCCCTCCGAGCCCCGTTAAAGCACCGAGGAAGCCGGCCAGGATCGATGTGCCAAATACGCCAAGTGTGAAAGACAAAACACTCATTCAGAGAATTGCCCCCAGACGTTCTTCCGATTGTGCAGTTCCCGCCACGAACCTTGTTGCCGGGTCGTCACTCGCATGACTCATCGCCGAGATGCGTCGCATAGCCGCACCATGTTCCCGGAGAAGGTCCAGCAACTGACCGACAGGTCCTCTTGGATCTGGTCCGTTGAGAAGCGCAATGCTCAGTTGGCGTCGTATGGGACCGTTGTCGAGGTGGACGGCCTTGACGCTTCCCAACTTCAAGGCCTTTTCAATCGCCAGACAGGGAGCAAAGCCAATGCCGAGTCCGGCCTCCACCGCGGAAATTATGCCTTCGGTGGAGTTTATGTCGATACATGTGCGAAGCTGCTGGCGCAAAACGCCATTCCGTTCGAGATATTCCTCAACAAATTGGCGCATGCCAGACCCTACTTCTCGAAGCAGGATCGGCTCCTGAACCAGTTCCGCAGCTCGAACCGGCTGTTTTTTCGTCAAGCGATGATCCGGTCTCACAATGAGCGCCAACTCATCCTCTCCGAATGCTTCAATCTTTAAATCCGGGCGATGGGCCGGAGCCTCGATTAGGCCGACTCCTATCTGATGGCTGGTCAGTGCCTGAAGGATTTCAGTCGTGCTGCCGCCTACAATATGAATTCGCAGCCTGGGCCATTCGCGCAAAAGATTGGGAAGAAGCTTTGGCAGGAGATAGACTGCAACCGTATGGGAAGCTCCAATACTCAGCTCGACACCTTCTTGACTTCCGAACGGAGCAAGTGCGGCAATCGCATCGTTGGTAATCGCCTCAATCTTGCGAACATATCCCAACAGCGTTACTCCGGCTGGCGTGAGGCTGGTATCGCGGCCAATCCGATCGAAGAGAGCGATTCCAAGACTATCTTCGAGCGACCTGATCTGTGCCGTTACAGCGGGTTGCGTGAGATGAAGTTCATCCGCCGCTCTTCGATAATTCAACATGTCCGCGACAACGCGGAACACCTTCAATTTGAAGTTCTCAATCATGGAGTTGCTCCAGTCTGGTAACTGAGCGTGGCAAGAGCCAGCCGGTACTGGTATTGCGCATCTGTGTTGCCGATTGCCGCATCGGTCTGTTGGAACTGCGCCTGGCTTAGTTCCACGATCGAGCTGAGTCCAAGTTGGTAGCGTGTTTGCGCGAGTTTGAGCGCGAGGTTTGCCTCGGTCAGGAGTTCGGCTGTGACAGCGACGCGTTGATAGGCCGTGTTGGATGCCAACCACGCAGTACGAACATCCCTCGCGATCCGGTCGCGCAAATCGCGGCTCTGTTCAGAAGCCGCCTGGGCCCGGATGGACGCTTCTTTTGCCTGGGCAGAATAAAGAAAGCCGTTGAAGACCGGAATGTTCATATTGACGCCAATCCCACCCCACCAATTGTTCAGGTAGTACACTGCGGGGCGAATGGGGACGATACCGACAGTTCCCGCGGCACTGATGGTCGGCAGCTTCTGATCGCGCTCGGCGTGACTGAACTTGATAGCTGCTTGCCGGCTATAGTTCAAAGCCTGCAGATCCGGGCGCTGCTGAAGTGCAAGTTGCAGGAGTTGATCGGCGTCTGTCGGAGGGGCACTCAATGGAGCACTGTCCTCTACCAGTTCGTACGTCACCTGCCGATCAAGGCCCAACACTGCGTCCAATGCCGCCATGGTCGAATCGACATTATTCCGGGCATCGAGTTGCAATAACTTGGCTTGCGATAAATTGACGTCGGCGAAACTGAGATCGAGAGTCGACTTGAGCTTGTTCTTCGTCAACTCGCTGATCTGTGTTTCCGTGGTCTGCCGGGTATTTACGTTCTGATCCGCTACTTTGAGCAACGCTTGCGCCTGAAGAGCATTGAAGAAGGCCTGATCCGCAACAAGAACAATATCTTCAACAGTGGCGACGGCGTTTGCATTCTGCGCCTTTTCCTGGAGCTTCGAAGAAGCTACAAGATTGCTTGTTTTTCCAAAATCCGTGATTAACTGGGTGAAGCCTCCCCCAGCGCCAGCATGTTCAAAAAGACGCGAAGCGGTTAGCGAACCCGCGGAGATGCGGCTTGCATTTTCGGCATCCTCCGCCGTAATGCTGGCAGATCCCGTTGGCAGCTCGGCGGCTCTGGTTTCACGAACAACCTGATGCTGGGCCAGCGCGAGCAGGTGGGCAATGCTGACCCGAGGATTGTTTTTGAGGGCCATCTTCTCTGCATCTGCCTGTGTGAGGCGTGGGTTCTGCCCAGGAGTTGTGCTATCCGCTTGTTCCGGCGAGACCTGGTTCATTCTTGGCGGCATTGGCGTTGCGATCTGCGGAGCGAAGGCCACGAGAGGAACCGGTGGTGCATCCGGCAACTGAGAGATGGGCGTTGTGGCTTGTCCGAGCACAGAGATCGGAAAGGCGACTGCAAGGGAGAAGAGGTACATTGAATTGCACCACCAAGCTGTTGGTCGCTTCATCATTTTCACGCCTCCTCCGCAACTGCGGACTTCTCTTCGTGGCGGCCATGGACAATCAGGTAAACTGCCGGCACCAGGAAAACAGTTACGACCACGGAAACAGCCAGCCCGCCGATGACAGCGCGCGCCAGCGGTGCATATTGTTCGCTGCCGGCTTCCACTCCAAGTGCCATCGGAATCATGCCCAGAAGCGTCGCCAGCGAGGTCATCAGGATTGGGCGCAACCGGATTTTGCATGACTGGACAACGGCCTCCAGCAGCGTCAGGCCTTGTTTATGCAAGGTCCCGGCGAATTCAACGATCAGAATGCTGTTCGAGACTACGATGCCGGTCATCATGATCACGCCCATCAACGACATAATATTCAGCGTGCTCCCCGTAACGAGAAGGATGAGCACGACCCCAGCCAGTCCAGGAGGGATGGCCATGAGAATGATGAATGGATCGATGAACGAGGTGAACTGGGTCATCAGGATCAGGTAGACCATCAGGACCGCAATGATGAGTCCAACTCCAAACTCCGCAAACGATCCGTTCATGCTAATCACCGCTCCACGCAAATTCAAAACGGTATTCTTGTCGGTCTTCGTGTCATCGAGAAGCTTTCGAATGTTGCCACCTACGCCTTGCAATGCCTCTGTCTTGGTGGAAACGTAAATGTCAATGACTCGTCGGATTTGATAGTGATCCACTTCTGTCGGAGTGTTGATCAGCTTGAGGTCCGCAACCGAACTGAGAGGCGTATATCCGGCAGTGTGGTCACCGCTCGAAAACTGGCGCGCCTCTGAACCAGCCTCGTGGGCTTGCTGCATCGGGCTGTAACCGCTTGGCTGAACGCCGCGTAGAGGAATGTTTTCGAATTTCTGCATCGACATATTGTTGAGGATTTGGTTCGCATATTGGACGGTCACCATGTAGTTGTTCCCGCTCTTCGGATCGATCCAGTAGCTTGGAGCGACCATGCCGTCTGAAGTCATGGCAGTAACCACGTTGTCCACCACGTCCTTGGCGGACAGCCCGATCAGGCTTGCCTTCTCACGGTCGATGTTCAGTGCAATGCCTGGATAGTCTAGATCCTGCGGGATATAGACGCCGCTCACGTTCGGCATTACTTTGATCTTTTGGGCGAGTGTCTTGGCCAATGCGTAAGATCCTTCCATATCCATCGAACTCACCTGAATGTCGATTGGAGCCGCCAGCCCCTGATTGACCACGCTGTCCACCAAGCCACCGGCTTGGAAGTATGTGGTAAGCTCGGGCATTTCGCTGGAGAGTTTCTCGCGTACGCGTTGCATATACTCATAGCTGCCGACGCTATGTTTCTCTTTCAGGCTGACCTGTACGAAGGCCGTGTCCATGGATGCATTTGTGGTGTAGATGGCCGACAGATCGGGGTACACTCCGATGTTGGAGACGATCATATCCAGGTCTTTGGGGCGCACTACACCGCGTATTACGTTCTCAACCTTCGCGATGTAATCGTTGCTGACCTCCAACCGCGTCCCACTGGGCATCCGCACATTGATGACGAATTGGCCTGGATCGGTTCGGGGAAAGTAAGCGCGGCCAAGAAAGGGGGACGTCAGTGCAAGCACCAGCGCAACGCCACCGAGAATCGCGGCCGCCGTCAAGCCTGGCCTTTGCATCGCCCGCTTGGCAAGGCCCTCATACCAGTTCAGCATCCTCTCATACTTGTCGTTGAATGACCGCTCGAATCGGCCGAAGATGCCAGGCTTCGACTTTTTCGAGGTTTCCCCTGCGTGCTGGAGATGAATGAACTTCGCGCAATAAAGAGGAACAACTGTCATGGCGAAAAAGTACGAAGCGAAAATCGAGAGCACAACGCCCATCGCCAACGGAGTGAAGATGTATTTGCTAATGCCGTTAAAAAACGTGACCGGAAAGAACACAATCGAGGTTGTAAACGTGGCGGCAAGCACCGCCATTGAAACTTCAGTTCCACCGCGCTCCGCGGCAACGGTCGGTGATTCTCCCATTTCCATGTGGCGGAAGATATTCTCAAGCACAATGACCCCGTTATCAATGAGCCGGGAGAACACCAGGGCCAGACCGCCCAGAATCATGGTATTGATTGACCCGCCCATGTAATTGGTGATCAGGAGGCAGACCACCATAGAGAGCGGCACCGAAAGCAGCACGGCTATCGTGGCGCGCGGACTCCCTAGAAAGATAAGGATCATAACTCCAGTCAGCACCAGGCCGATGGCCGCCTCCCTTGTCACATTTCCGATCGCCAGTTTGACGAAGACGGACTGGTCGAAAACCACAGCCGTCTTCAACGATGCTGGTATGTCGACCAGATGTTTGATGGCGGCCTTCATTCCATCGACGATGGTGATGGTGTTGCTGTTGCCGCCCTGCTTGAAGACCGGTATGTAGACTGAGCGTTGTCCGTCGATGCGTACGATGTTGTACTGGAGCGCGCCCGAGTCCTCTGCCTTGCCGATGTCGGCGACGAGGACGGATGCGTTACCCACCGACTTGAGCGGCATCTGATTCATCGAGTTCGCGTCGGGAAATTGGCTGTTGGCGTAAATGTTGAAGTCCTTCGACCCCACGCGTACATCCCCAGCAGGGAGAATCAGATTCGAGTTGTTGACCGACTGCACTACGTCGTTCAAGCTAAGATTGCGCGCCTCCATCTTGAGCGGGTCCACATACACCTGGATCTGACGGTAGGTTCCCCCATATGGTTGCGGAACCGAAGCGCCCTGCACGTTTGATATCTGGTTGCGCACCTGAAACTGCGCGATGTCCTTCAGATTCGTCTCGTTCAGCCCCTGCCCCTTCAAGGTCACCAGACAAACCGGCTGTGTCGAGGCGTCCATGCCCAGAACCACTGGGGGCAACGTACCCGGGGGCAGGCGCCGCAGGTCCGCCATGGCCAGATTGGCAATATTGCTTAGCGCAGAATTGGGATCCGTACCCGGCTTGAAGTAGATCTTGATCAGGCTCACACCCGTCAACGAACGCGATTCGCTGTGGTCAATATTTGCACCCAGGGTAAAAAAGCGCTCAAACGTATTCGTAATGTCGGCTTCAATCTGTTGTGGCGGCATGCCGTTGTAAAAGGTTGCCACCACGACCACGGGCATGTCGATCCTGGGGAACAGATCGACCGGCATGCGAACGACGTTTACCATCCCCACAAGGGAGACCATCAGGCACAGCATGATGATGAAGAAAGGATTGTTGAGAGCAAACTTCGGCATTACTTCGTACCTCCGTTAATCGCCATCACTGCACCATTCTTCCGAGTCGGGCGCGGGCGTCCATTGCTAAAACGACTTCTGATGCGAATTGCCATTCTTTATGCCTCCCCTGCAACCGCGGACTCCTTTTCCCGCGCGCCGTGAACGATCAGATAGACTGCCGGCACAAGAAAGACGGTTACGATCACAGAAACTGCGAGGCCGCCGATGACTGCACGCGCCAGCGGCGCATATTGCTCGCTCCCAGGCTCCATTCCGAGTGCCATCGGAATCATGCCCAGAAGGGTTGCCAATGAGGTCATCAGAATTGGGCGCAGCCGTATTTTGCAGGACTGCACCACGGCCTCCAATAGCGGAAGTCCCTGCGAAAGCAATGTTCCGGCGAATTCGACGATCAGAATGCTGTTCGAGACAACAATGCCGGTCATCATGATCACGCCCATCAAGGACATGATGTTCAGTGAACTGCCGGTTACCAGAAGGATCATCACAACCCCTGCCAGTCCAGGTGGAATGGCCATCAAAATGATGAACGGATCGATGAACGATCTGAACTGGGCCATCAGGATCAGGTAGACCATCAACACTGAAACAATGAGCCCCACGCCAAACTCCGCGAACGACCGGTTCATGCTGACCACTGCGCCTCGCAGGTTCAGGACGGTATTCTTGTCCGTCCCGGTATCCGCGAGAAGCTTTTTTATATTGGCACCTACCCCTTGCAGCGCCTCTGTCTTTGTCGCAACATAGATGTCAATCACACGCCGAATCTGGTAATGGTCGACTTCCGTCGGTGTCGTGATCTGCTTGATACTCGCAACCGAGCTCAGTGGCGTATATCCGGCCGTGTGATCACCACTCAACAGTCTGCGTGACTGAGCACCAGCCTCGTGGGCTTCCTGCATCGGGCTGTATCCGGCTGGATGAACACCACGAAGAGGAACATTATCGAAGTCCTGCATCGACATGTTGTTGATCAGTTTGTTCGCGTACTGGACCGTCACCATATAATTGTTGCCGCTCTTTGGGTCGATCCAGTAACTGGGGGCGACCATGCCATCGGAGGTCATGGCAGTAATTACGTTCTGCACCACATCTTTGGCGGAGAGGCCGATCAGGTTGGCCTTCTCGCGGTCGATGTTCAGGGCAATGCCTGGGTAGTCAATATCCTGCGGAATATAGACGCCGCTCACGTTCGGCATCGCCTTGATCTTCTGGGAAAGATCTTTGGCAAGTGCGTAGGCCCTATCGATATCCATCGAGCTAACCTGGATATCAATCGGAGCAGGCAGTCCCTGGTTGATTACGCTATCCACCAGGCCTCCCGCCTGAAAGTAAGTGACAAGCTCAGGCATCTCGGTGGAGAGTTTCTCCCGCACACGTTGCATATATTCGTAGCTGGCAATACGATGGTCCTCTTTCAGGCTGACCTGCACGAAGGCTGTATTCATTGAAGCGTTGGTTGTATAGATGGCGGAGAGGTCAGGGTAAACACCGATGTTTGACACGATCATATCCAGATCGGCCGGTTTGACGACGCTGCGAATAATGGTCTCGACCTTGGCGATGTCATCGTTGCTGACTTCAAGCCGCGTGCCACTGGGCATCCGTACATCGATGACGAATTGGCCAGGATCGGTGCGCGGAAAGAAGGCGCGTCCGAGAAACGGGAAGAGCACAAGCAACGTGAGCGCAACGCCGCCTAGAATCGCGGTAGCCGTGAAGCCTGGGCACCGCATTGCTCGTTTGGCAAGGCCTTCATACCATGTGAGCAAGCTTTGAAACTTCTCGTTGAACTTGTGTTCGAAGCGGGCAAAGAAGTTTGGTCTATTGCCTCTCCCTTGTGTTTCCTCATCTCGCAATCGGATGAAGTTGGCACAGTAGAGTGGCACCACTGTCATGGCGAAGAAGTACGAAGCGAAAATCGAGAGCACGACACCGAGAGCCAGGGGTGTGAAGATGTATTTGCTGATTCCGGAAAGAAAGCTTACTGGAAAGAAGACGATAGACGTTGTTGAGGTTGCGGCAAGGACAGCAAGCGAGACCTCCATGCCTCCCTTTTCTGCTGCCTCTCGGGGCGGAAATCCCAACTCCATGTAGCGAAAGATGTTCTCCAGAACCACTACCGAGTCGTCGATCAGGCGCGAGAATGCCAGCGCCAATCCACCCAGAATCATGGTATTGATCGAGCCTCCCATTGCACTTGTCAGCAGGAGGCATACAAGAGCTGAAAGCGGAATGGAAAGCAATACCGCGAAAGTTGCTCTCGGACTGCCGAGGAAGACAAGAATCATGATGCCGGTGAGCACGAGGCCGATGCTGGCCTCCTTGACGAGATTCTCGATGGCGAGTTTTACAAAGATCGACTGATCGAAGACCACAGCTGTTTTCAGAGAGGCCGGGATGTCAACCAGATGCTTTATGGCGGTCTTCATCCCATCGACAATTGTGATGGTGTTGCTGTTGCCGCCTTGCTTGAAGACGGGTATGTAGACAGAACGCTGTCCGTCGATGCGCACGATGTTGTACTGGAGCGCTCCCGAGTCCTCTGCGTTGCCGATGTCAGCCACCAGCACCGATGCGTTGCCCACTGATTTGAGGGGCATCTCGTTCATCGAGTTTGCGTCCGGAAACTGGCTATTGGCGTAGATGTTGAAGTCCTTCGAACCGATGCGCACGTCGCCGGCGGGAAGGATCAGATTCGAACTGTTGACTGACTCCACCACGTCATTGAGGCTGAGATTGCGTGCCTCCATCTTTACCGGGTCCACGTATACCTGAATCTGACGGTAGGTTCCTCCATAGGGCTGCGGCACTGAGGCGCCCTGGACATTCGATATCTGATTTCGCACCTGGAACTGCGCCATGTCCTTCAGATTCGTCTCGTTCAGTCCCTGCCCTTTCAACGTCACCAGGCATACCGGCTGCGTCGAGGCATCCATGCCCAGCACCACCGGAGGCAGCGTGCCCGGCGGCAAACGTCGCAGGTCCGCCATGGCCAGGTTGGCTATGTTGCTCAGAGCAGAATTTGGATCGGTGCCCGGTTTGAAGTAGATCTTGATCAGACTCACACCCGTCAGCGAGCGCGATTCACTGTGGTCGATATTGGCGCCCAGCGTAAAGAAGCGTTCAAAGGTATTTGTAATGTCGGCTTCGATTTGTTGCGGCGGCATGCCGTTGTAGAAAGTCGCCACTACAACGACGGGCATATCAATCTTGGGAAATAGATCGACTGGCATGCGCACGGTGTTGACCACACCTACGAGGGTAACCATCAGGCATAGCATAATGATGAAGAACGGGTACTTGAGAGCAAACTTCGGCATTACTTCCCACCTCCGTTGTTCTCTTGTGCTTCCGCCTTCATGTCGATCACGCCGCCCGATTCGCGCATAGCATCAGAAGAGGGTGTCTGGGTGAGGATTGGAGATACCTGTTCACCTTCGGTGTAATTCTCCTGACCTCCGAGAACCACCCGATCACCAGGTTCGAGGCCGCTCTTGATTTCAGCTAACTTCGATCCCTGAAGGCCAACCTCTACTGTCCGGATGCGAATCCGATTACTCGCATCCAGCGAGTAAACCGATTCCCGATTTCCCTTCAGCACCAGCGCCTCGACCGGAATGGTGGTTACGTTGGACGCACGCGCGAGTTGCATTTCAGTATTGGCGTACATACCCGGCGAGATAGAGAGGTCCTGGTTCTCAACGTCGATCTCCGTCTCCATTGTCCGTGTTTCAAAGTTCACGTCACGGGTAAAGCGCACGATTTTCCCCGTGAAAGAACGCCCAATAGCGTCAACGCGAACCTGCATTGGGTCTCCGATATGGACAAACTGCACGTCGTTCTCCGGGATTGGCATTCGCAGGCGTAATAGGCCGCTCTGGGAAAGCCGCACGATCGGAATGTCTTGTTCATTTGAGTTCGTTCCGCTCTGGATCAGCGCGCCAGTATCGGCATATCGCCAAACGATGACTCCAGCCAGCGGCGCAACCACGTTGGTGTAGTTCTGGAGCGCCTGCACCCGGTCGTTATCAGTGTGAGCCACCTCCGCATGCTGCTCCGCGCCTGCTGCGGCGGCCTTGGCTGCATCTACCTGCGACTCCGAGGACAGGTCCTTGCTCTGCGCATCATCCAGTTCCTGCTGCGCAATCAAGCCTGGTTGTGCCTTTGATGTCTCAAGCAATCTCTCATAGTCAGCATGGAGCGCCGAATGGATGGCATCTGCGCGCTTGATTTCATGCTGCGCGCGAAGTAGATCGTCCTTTGCCCGCTGCATTTCGAATACAGTGCCCTTCAATTGAGCATTCAACTCCGGCACTTCCAATACCGCCAGAGTTTCGCCTTTGCGCACCCGATCTCCAATATCCACGTTGATCTTCGCCATGAAGCCAGTCACCTTGGGGTGAACATCCACCACCTGGTAAGGCTGGAACTGGCCGGCCAGGCTCAGCGTGTGAGCGATGTCTCCGCGCATTGCCGTAGCCACTTTAGCCGATGGAGGCTCCGCGACGTTCGTACCGGAGTGTTGACTCTTGAAATCGCACGCAGCGATGCCGGCCAGGACAGGAAACATCATTCCCGCAGCGAGGATCGATGAGGATCGCTTTCGCATATCTCGAATGCCCCTCTAAATGACATGTGGGTTGTAGGGTCAGAGATGGCAGGACACGTTCCCGTACAGAGAACGCATACCGCTGCATTCGACCATTGAATCTGATCAAACGCTTCAGCTTTGGCTGTTGGGGAATGGCTAGGCGAGGACGGGAGGGGGGCGAACGAAGTAGGTTCTTAAGTGAGCGCGACGGAGAGGGCGCAACCGGTTTGCACGTTGTTCCCTCTGGCTTGATAACGGCGGGTTCAATGTGCTTAGGATCAGCAATAAAATGAAGCCGACGACAGAGAGTACGGTGTAAACAACCTTCGTAGATGTTCGTGTCCGCACGACCAACGGGCTTTCGGCGGAATTGGACCGCTCGTTCTTGGAGAGCAGTTTGGCCGTCGGAACATGGTGAGAAGGCGCCTCAGGCGGGTCGTACAGGGAAAGCTTGTATTGCAGGCCCCAAATAAAGACGCAGAAAGCCAATCCGGTGAACGCGATGGCGCCAATGCGACTGAACGGCCGATTTTTGCTGCAACGATTCATAGCCACCGAAACTTAGGATTCAGGCCTACAGACATTAGGTGCTGCAACAGATTGCCATAGCGGGGAGGAGAGAACTCATGCTCTTTGATAGCACAACCGCACAAAAAGGTTGCTCAATCATTTTCTATCTATCATAAGAAAGACTTTCCGATTTAGGGATGCTGCACAGAATTATCCCGAACTTTCCTTGGAATCGTACCGGGCTGGACCGGGCCCTGCGGAGGAGAATGGACACCGATTCGGGTTGTCGAGATGGGTACATGCTAGGAAGCATGGCTTCGTTCACGGCGCCAATGACGGGAATTAAAGACGACAGGGGTGGAGCTCCAGACGGTTTGGCCTCAGCGATCAAGAGCCTGAGGAAGGATCCACTCTGGCCTCACCTCCCGGTCAATTGACTCAACCGTCCCCTCCCCGATGTGGGCAATCGAACAGACGATAAAATGCCACTCAACTGGCTGTGTCTACAAATGAATGAATCCAGCCCGGATTAAAGCAAGCGATCCCACCGCGACGAAGAGCCAGAGAAGAACCCCCTGAAGGAATGGTCGAATGCCCACTTCACGGAGAGTTTTCATCGAGAGCCCAGTTCCAATCAAGAAGAGCGTGACTGTAAGACCGATAACGCCAAGATGCTTCAGCACCGGATAGGCAGACTGGAAGATGTGAAGGTAAGTATTGGCCACCGCCGCAAGGCAGAAAAAGAGAATGAACCAGGGCCATTGGATGCGTGCCTTGCTCTTGTTTGCCATTGCGGTTCCGATTGAAAGCGGCACGATCCATAAGGCGCGGGCCAACTTAACGGTTGTGCCGACGGCAAGAGCAACGGCGCCGTACTTCGCTGTAGCGCCAACAACAGAACTTATGTCATGAATGGAAAGCGCCGACCACAGGCCGAACTGAGTCTGCGTCATGTGCAATGCTGTCCCGATTACCAGGAAGGTGAGTAGTGCGATCGAATTCAGAATGAAGACAGTTCCGAGCGAGACGCCAATCTCTTCCTGGCTCGCATTGGTGATCGGTGCGACTGCACGGAATTAAGACAGTACCGAAGACCACGAGACGGAAGTTTTCGAGGCTCGCCATTCGATAATTAGAACCCCAGTTTACTGCGTGCTGCGACGGTGCGGCTCCATGACCGGTCGATTTTGCGGGCGACATATCAGGAGCGGACTAGGCCTGATCCGCGATACCCCGCGACCCAGATGTCTTAAGGTCAGTGAGTAGCGAGAAAACTGCGCAGCAAGGCTTCGATCTTACCGGGATCGGTTTCGCCTTGGAACTTCGCACGCACTATCCCATTCCGATCGATGAGGAATGTCAACGGCAGGCCAAGTACGCCGCCATAGCGCTGACCCAGCGTCGCATCACCCATGGCAACGGGGTAATCGATGCGTTGTGCGTGTATCATCCTGCGGACCGGTTCTGAATCGTCGTCCATCGAAATCCCAATTACCGCCAACTGCTGCGGCCCAAATTGCTCTTGCCAGCGGGCAAACATAGGCATTTCGACTTGACATGGTGCACACCAGGTCGCCCAGAAGTTCAGCAGCACAACCTTGCCGTGCAGTCGAGCCAGATCGATGTTATGGCCGGTGAGGTCGCGCCTTACAAACTCCGGAGCCCTGCGACCCACCAGCGATTGTGTCCCAATGGTCTGCGCCCCCGCTTGCGGCAGGAGGGTGAGGAGCAGAAACGTAAATCCCCATCGGAGCGCAAGGATGCTCGTTCCGTTAAAACGCTTAATGCGCAACCGGATACCCTTTGCTAACCCAGTCGCTCCCGAAGTTATCCGCGATGTAGAGAACTCTCACATTTGTAAACCCAAGGTCGCTTAGAGTCTTGTATGCGCCTCCCACATTCGGGCAGCGGCTCCATGGGCAGCAACCGCAATAGAGCACTATGAACCTGCTCTTCGCCAACATCTTCACGCGATCACGAAGCAGGTACAGGCCATCCTCGCGCGAGCCTGGTCCTGCGTACTCCGAAGTTGGGATATGCGCCTGGTCAAACATGACGCGCGAGCCGACCTGCAGGATCAACGGCTGGACCGCATGGGTAGAATTCAGCATCGTTTTCAGTTCTTCCGGCTGAATCAGTTGGGTCGAGGGAATGGTTGTCGCAGCGAGCGGAAGTGCGGACTGCGCACGTGCCGGAGATTGGATCAACACGAATGTAATTACGGCAACGCTTCCCATCGTGGCGATCGATCTAATTCTCATGTGGGGCTCCGAAACCAGTATATCGAGTAAATCGCGGCCTGAGACTTTGACCCTTAGAGGGTTACTCGGACTGGATGTTTGCTCGTCTCATTTTGATAGACCAGTTCGCACAACCTGGACACGCTGGCGCTCTTAAGCGAATAGACAACGCTGCTCCCCTCGCGTCTGCGTCGCACAATGCCAGCTCCGTAGAGGATTTGCAAGTGCCTGGAGACGTTTGGCTGATTTCCATCGAGCGCGTGTACCACTTCGCCAGCCGTCATTGCTCCTCTCATCAACACCTGCAGTATCCGGAGACGATAGGGCTCTCCCAAAGTGCGAAATCGAGAGGCAACGCGATTCAACATTTCATCACTCATTCTCAATTGGCACGAACCGTGATTCTGGACCATCTCTAGCTGGTCATTCTCGTATCCGTCCATTGGATTCAGATTTCCCTGCCCACCAGATCGGGGACTTTGAGCTCGACCTCGATCTGCGGAGGGTTGAGGAGCGTGTTTTTCACTAGACAGTGTTCGACAGAGCGCATCAAGCCTTCACGTTGCTCGGTCGTGAGGTAGACAGGACTGTCGACGCGGATTTGGAATTTGCCGAGTCGCGAGGGGCTCTTGAGTTTTTCGGCCTCGACGGAGACCTCCACGCCTGTATTTGCGAGATTGCGTGTTTTCAGATACTGCACGGCATAGAAGGCCGCGCAAGATCCGAGCGACGCGAGCAGCAATTCCGGAGGCGTCATGCCGGAGTTTTCCCCGCCATTCTCTTCCGGCTGGTCGCAAATAATTGAGTGTGATCGCGAATGAATCGCAAATCTGACCTTGTCGAGATGAGTAATCTTTACTTCCATCATGGTTTTCCTCTTCCATTAGAAGAAAGGCACGAGGGCTGCTATTCGTTACAGAATCGCGAATGCTTTTTCTTTGACGGGCATAACCAGCATACGCAGATACTCGCGGGTAAGGAGGTCGCGCAATCGAGGCGCGACAGCCGGGTCACAGGGAATCTCCAGGGACCGGCATCGATCGATGGCAGCGCGCAGGTCGCGCATAAATGCCACACAGGCTGGACATGCCTCGATATGTGCGCGCATCTTGTCGCAGGTAAGCGGCTCCACCCTGCCATCCAGGTATTCGGAAAGGTCGGCGAACAAATCGCGGCATTCCGCAGGACGCTGCCCGTTCCTGGCTTTGGCAACTTTTCGCTTCTTCACAGAGGGCTTTTGAGCATTCTGAACTTCAGGAACTCCATGCAGGAGTTGGTTCATCTCTTTGCGCACGCCTAGACGTGCCCGATGCAGTCGAATGCGGACCGTTCCCTGCTGAAGCGAGAGAACCTGTGCAACCTGCTCGGTGGCCAACTCCTCCATATCGTGGAGCACGAGAACAATGCGTAACGTGGGCGGGACGCGCAGGATCGCCTGGTGCAACAGTTGGTGCTGCTCGGCCGCGAGGATATTGCCTTCCGGCCCCACCGCGGCATCCGCAAGCAGTCTCCCCAATTCTTCCTTCTCTGGCATTAACTCGTCGAGCGACAGGAGGTTCGTCGGTGCGTGCGCAGGCTTGCGGCGCATGCGCCAGCAGCGGTTTCTAGTGACGGTGTAAAGCCAGACGGCCAATTGTTGCGGAGACTGAAGTTTGGCGAGGTGGCCGATTGAGCGGGAGAGCACCTCCTGCATGGTGTCCTCCGCATCTTCCGGATGCCCGCAGACCTTCATGCTGAAGGAATAGACCGTATTCTGCAGCAAACCGATAGCCTCTTCGACAGCTTCCGGAGTGTTGCGGCGCAAAAGGTTTGTGGCTCGGATTAGTTCAGGTCGCATCGCAAGGGATTGTCGTGTGCAAGATCAGTATATTCTCCTGCGTCGTGAAGAGAGCCCTTCGCCCCGGAGACTCTTCGATCCACCGCGCCGAACATTCAGCAAGAATGGCCCTTCGCACAGGGAAACGTTGCGACACCGGCTTTCAAAGCTGCCTCGATCATCTGAAGGCAGATTGGAGATACTTTCTTTAGCCAATCCTGCTCTTCGCCTCTTTCAGGCTTGGAGTCAGCAGCAAGCCATGCGCGCAACAAGGCAAGTGCGAGCCCCATCTCCGCGCCAGGGCGACTTTCCTCCAGTCGAAACATCTGGCAATAGACTTCATCTTTGAGCTGTTCGCTTTGATTTCGACACGGCTTGTTCGACCTGACTGCTGCTTTCCGCGGCGTCATCGCTGCGTGACTCCTTCTCACTTGGCAATGCCGCAATCGACATTCTTCAGGCCCATTGCGCGGAGGATGTTCATGGCCGGGCACCAATTTGTGAATGCCGATTGCAATAGGTTAAGCCCGACGAAAACCGTTAGCCAGAGCCAGTAGAGGGAGAAGAAATGTGCAAGAGCAAGCGACAACAGTACCATAATGCATGCCATCAGGCGCACACCGCGTTCGACTGTCATTTGAGATCTCCAATTCCTGTTTCGGGGTTTAGATCCGCCGCCAAATTGCGGCCTGAGAAAGCCATGTAGTAAAGGACAGGTACTGCGAGCCTGGCCAAGAGCGTTGATGCCGCTTCTCCCGCTATCAGCGACAAAGCCAGCCCTTGAAAGATGGGGTCTGGCAAGATAACGCTTGCACCCGCTACGACTGCAGCGGCGGTCAACA
>Ga0182012_10002799_pt1 | contig 18774 bp, 15 predicted proteins | sample 612S2SmetaG_FD_120486 | JGI IMG/M metagenome (GOLD analysis project Ga0182012, IMG submission 120486) | Permafrost microbial communities from Stordalen Mire, Sweden - 612S2S metaG | ecosystem: Environmental > Terrestrial > Soil > Wetlands > Permafrost | place: Sweden: Stordalen | collected...
ATGCGCCGCGACAAAATTTCCACCCCATCTTCATCGGTGGAGGCCACGATGACGAACGCCTCTCCTTCCGACTGGTGTCCCAGGGTCGGCAGGATAACGTCCTTGTCGGTGTAAATGCACTGCAACAGAGTCTCACGAAACTTTTCTCTCACATCCATCCACAGGCCGGGCGCGGAGCGCGGAATCGGCGCGATGCTGACGGTCACGAGTGACAGAGCGGGCCGCAGGCGATCCTCGATCGCGATAACCGGAAGCAGCAGGTCTGGAATGGATAGAAGAGGAAGTGTAAAAGTAAAAGTGCAGCCGTGGCCCAGTTGGCTTTCAACCCATATGCGTCCTCCATGCATGCGCACAATCTCGCGCGCAATGTACAGGCCCAGGCCCAGGCCTTTGCGGCTGTTGTCGGTCGCATTCGGATCTTGGTAGAGGCGTTCGAAGATCAGCGCTCTGGCCTCGGGACTGATTCCGCGTCCTGTGTCGGTGACGGAAATGTAAACCCATCCCGGATCGGTCTCAACCAATGCGGCCTTTACCATGACCGATCCTTCGGCAGTCGTGAACTTGAGGGCGTTGTCGATGAGATTCATGAGTACTTGCTGAACCCGGTCGGGATCGGCGTGAACCAAAGGAATGCGGCTATCCACCGCCATCTCGACGCCGACGTTTTTCTCTTTTGCGAGCACTCGCAACATCGAGACCGTCTGATAAATCACTTTCTCAACCGTGATGCAGCGTTGCTCGACGCGCAACTTGCGCGCCTCGGCCCGGGTCGCCTCTAGTAAATCTCCGATCATGTGGCGGAGTTGGTTGACGCTTCGTAGCACGGTTCCCAGGTGTTCGCGTTGCTCCGGTTGAATATCCCCGGCCAGTCCGTCGAGAACCAGCGTGACAAATTGGTGGATGCAGGTAAGAGGCGTGCGCAATTCGTGCGAGACGTGCGAGAGAAACTGATCTTTAAAAACCAGCTGTTGCTGCCGGCTGGCATCCAGCGAGGTCATCAGTGCCTGACGTTCCACGGCATAGCGAATGGTTCGACCCAACTGCTTGCCATCAAACGCGCCCTTCACCAGATAGTCCTGCACACCCTGATGCACCGCCTTGAGGGCAAGCTCTTCGTCATCGTAGCCGGAAAGCACGACCACTGGCACGCCCGGCGCTTTGTTGAGTACGCTACGAAAAGTTTCGGCCCCGTGGCTGTCAGGAAGGTTCAAGTCCAGCAACACCACCGACGGAGTATTCTGACTGATGGCGGCAAGGCCGTCGGAAAGGCGATTGGCGAAAGAGACTTGCAGGCCGGAGTTGGCCTCAACCAGACGCAGGCGGACCAGATCCGCATCTCCGGGGTTATCCTCGATCAACAAAACGCTGGTGTATTCCATCACGCTTTCTCCTTTAATTTGCGGGTTGCGCATTGCGCGACCAGAATTCCCCGATCGAAGTTACGGCTGTGACGAAGTCGGTCAGATTGCAGGGCTTGCAGACGTAGCTGTTGGCGCCCAGTTCATAACTGCTGCGAATGTCAGTCGGCGCCTGGGAGGTACTGAAAATCACCACCGGAATGGAGCGCAGTGCGGGGTCGGCCTTGATTTCAGCTAACACCTCACGCCCGTTCTTAAGGGGAAGATTCAGATCGAGTAGCACCAGGTTGGGCAGCCGCATTGCAGCGGAACTGCTCTTGGTGCGGAGGTACATCAGGGCCGCGACGCCATCGGCTGCGTGATGAATCAGAGGGGCGCAGGGATTTCTTCCCAGTACGTCGCTGGTCAGATCGCGGTCCGCTGGATTGTCTTCGACCAGCAGAATCTCGGTGACAGAAGCCTGCGTCATGCCATCTCCTGAGCTGCGGTCTGCCGGACGGAGCCCGGGTCCTGGGGGGTGAGTTCTTTGTGATTGGGTAAACTGAAGCGTAGCTTTGTGCCCATTCCCGCTTCCGACTCCAGCCATATCTTTCCTCCATGGCGCTCGACGATTTTCTTGCAGATCGACAGCCCGATTCCATTGCCGGGATACTCCTCGCGAGTATGCAGGCGCTTGAAAACCGAAAACACCATATCCGCGTTCTCGAGAGCAATCCCGATCCCGTTGTCTTGCACGGAAAAAGTGCATTCCTCCACGCCCGCCTCCGCGCTGATGTGAATCACGACGGGATCGAGGCCGTGAAACTTTATGGCATTGCCGATCAGGTTCTGAAATACCTGCTGCAACTGCGTGGCGTTGGCCCAGGTCGTGGACAGCGGACCGGTGGTCACTACGGCGCCACTCTCTTGAATGGCGACACTGAGGTTGTCCAGGGTACGTTCGATGATGGCATCGACGTTCACCGGTCCCGTCTCCATGCGGGGTTGCCCACTGCGGGAGAAGGCCAGCAAATCCTGAATCAGGGTACGCATGCGGGCCGCGCCATCGACTGCATAGTGAATGTATTTATCGGCCTCCTCGTCGAGTTTGCCTTTGTAACGTTCTTCGAGCAATTGGACATAGGTCGTGACCATCCGCAGCGGTTCCTGCAGATCGTGGGATGAGGCATAGGCGAATTGCTCCAGATCTTGATTGGAGCGAGCGAGTTCAGCGACTTTCTGGGTGAGTTCGTCTTGTGATCGTCTGCGCTCCTCCGCTAGTTCTTTTTCCTGCAAAGCTCGCCGTATGGCCGTAGACAGGCGAGCCAGGGAGTCTTTCAGCACGTAATCGGTGGCGCCCTGCTTGATGCACTCGACCGCCGTCTCGTCTCCCAGAGCCCCTGACACTAAGATCGCGGGTACATCCAGGCCCTCCTCGCGAAGCATCTTGATCGCCTCCATGCCCTGCCACTCCCCCAGGTGATAGTCGGCGAGTACCACGTCGGGGCGATTATTGCGCAAGCGGGCCCGGAATTCCTCCGCCGTCCTGACCAACTCCGCGCTGACCTCGAAGCCGCCCCGTCGCAGCTCGCCAAGAATCAACTCGTAGTCGGCAATGTTGTCCTCGACCGCGAGTATCTTAATCGCCGCGCTCTTTTGTGCGGTCTGCCTGCGGGTAGCCTGTGCCTGGGTCAGCTCCCCATTGGCGAGCTGCGGCCGTGCCAGCGTTGCTTCTTTGTCTGCTGTGGATCGATCGCGGAGGAGGGTTGTTGTCATTAAGGTTGAGGTTGTTTCCGGCATAGTCATTGCGCTCCTACGAGTCTCAGCGCCGGATTGTGCACCGGCGGCTGATTGATCTTGAGCCAGTAGTGGCCCAGCGTTTTCAATAGCAACCCGAATTCCCCGGCATCCGCAGGCTTGCGAATGCAGGCATTCGCCCCGTAACGCCGAGCATCCTTGAGATATTGCTCGTCCCGTGCGGAAATCATCACTACGATTGGAATCAGCCGCGAACGCGGATCGCTCTTCAGATTCCGCAGAATCTCCAACCCGCTCCCATCCGGCAGCGCCATGTCCAAGAGAATGAGTTTGGGCGAGTTTCGCAGCGAGCGTTCCGCAAACGCGCCGCGGCAAAAAACAAAGTCCAGCGCTTCCGCGCCCTCGCCGACAAAGGAACTATTGCTGGCGAAGCTGCCGCGGCGCAGCGCGTGCAGCACCATATCCACATCCTCTTGATTATTGTCGACCAGCAATAAATCGACGTCAGACCTATTCATAACTTTGTTTCGACTCCAGCGCCAGATCGCGTTCACCTCGGGCGTCTCCGAGGCTCCTCCCGGGCTAGGAGCCGACTGATGACGGAGCGACCTCATAGGCATCAATCGGCCTGAGGGGCGCGAGCTTTAGGTGGAAAGCGTATTTAGACGCAGAATAAGGACACCAATTGACGAGCGCGGTGGGAATCGAGCCACTGTCTTCCGTGAGATTTCTTAAGGAAGATCTAATGAATAAGGAGTGATCGCAGAAAAATTTAACTCTCCAGCCGGAAGCGCGTCTCCGCCAAACGATACATCCGCCGCCATACCAGCCGGTTCGTAATCACCACCGCTGTCGCCATCACCAGCGTGGACGCAATCAGCAGCACGAAATTGCCCGCGTCACTGGCTTGACTAATCAGCGATCCCAACCCGACGGTCGAAAACGTGTCGCCTTTGAGGTGGGTGTATTCAGCCACGATGCTGGCATTCCAAGCGCCGCCGGAAGCGGTCACCAGGCCAGTAAGAAGGTATGGGAAAATGCCCGGCAGGATGAGTTTTCGCCAGCGCTGCCATCCCGTGATCCGGGCAATCGCGCACGCTTCCTTTAGATCCGTCGGAATGGCCATGGCGCCTGCGATCACGTTGAATAGGATGTACCACTGCGTACCCAGCAGTAGAAAAATCATGGCGCCGATGCCGATGCCACTTCCGATCTTAATAAGGAGCAGCAGGATGACCGGAAAGTAGGCCGTAGCTGGAATGGAGGCGGCGATTTGCGCCAGCGGCTGAGCAATGCGCGCGAGCTTCGGATTGAATCCAATCCAGACGCCAACGGGGACGGTCCATGCCGCGCCCAGAAGCAGCGTGAGATTGACTCGAAGGAAGGTTGCGAACAAGCCCATGCCCACTTCGCCGACTTCGCCGCGAGTCAAACCTGTCAGCAAGAGAACGACTTTAACGATGGCGTATCCGATTGCGCCTACCGCCGCGAAGCCGATAATCCGGACGATCCATGATTTAGAGTCGGATCGCGATACAGCTTCTTTTGGCGCGACATGCTGTTGCGCGAAGTGAGACATCAACGATTCGCGCATCGGCACGAACGCCGCCTTGCGAATAGCCGCTAATCCAGTGGAGCGCCGAATGACATTCAGCACCCACGAGTGGGGGATGTCCGAGCTTTCCACTTGCTCGACTTTGAATTTCTCCGCCCACGCAATCACTGGGCGCCAGACCAACTGATCGAGCAACACAATCACTGCAACCATGGTGCCCAGGCCCCACAAAATTGACGCAGTGTCTCCTTCGCTGGCGGCGGTTTGCAAATAGGAGCCGAGTCCGGGCAGCCGGAAGTCGCGCGCTCCCAGGACAAACATTTCGCAGGCCATCAGGAAAAACCATCCGCCCGCGACCGACATCATCGAGTTCCACACCAAGCCGATAGCGGCGTACGGTAATTCAACCTGCGTGAGGCGCTGCCACCAACTGAAGCCGTAAATGCGAGCGGCCTCGCGCATGTCGCGCGGAATGCTCTTGAGCGAGGCATAGAAACTGAACGCCATGTTCCAGACTTGTCCTGTGAAGATGAGCAGTATGGCGCCCAGTTCGACTCCCAGCTGGCGGCTGGGAAACAATGCGACCATGGCCAGCATGACTCCAGGAAGAAAACTCAACACCGGAATCGACTGCAACACATCGAGCAGCGGGATCATGAAGCGCTCAGCCCTCGGATTGTAAGCGGCAATGTATCCGTAGACGAGGGTGAAGGCTAGACTGACGACGTAGGCCACACCGATGCGCAGCAAAGAAAATCCGGCGTACGCGGGCAGCGCCCAAAGGCTGCGCGAGATCGGTACTTCCGGAGTGATCGGCCCCAGCCACGACTTGCCGACCATCACAATGCCGTAGAAAAGTGCGATGCCGCCGGCGAACATCAGCAGGTCGGGCAGCGACGAGGTCTCCACTTTCGGCAGCAGCGACCAGTAGGCTGCAAACGACCGCGAACCGTCGGGACGATTCATGGCTTGCCCGCTGGGGCAGGAGTTTCAAGGGAAGGCTCGGACAGGATGAGGCGGCCGCTTTGCGGATCGTGATCGAAAATTTCCGCATAGCGTCCCCAGTTCATCGCCGTCTGAAACTGGCGTTCGACTTCATCGGCGCTGAAATGCTCATCCAGAATATCGTGGAAAAATTCGTCTGGAATGGAATGATCGGCCTTGGCTTTGAGTACACCTTCGATGCATTGCAGAATGGTAACGTGCTTCAGTGCGGCTTCGCGGAAAAGTACTTTGCGAGTTTGAATATCGGCTTCCGCAAAAGCTTTACCTTCAGGCGTAATCTGCACATCGCCTTCCTGAAGCGTGGCGAAGCCGAAGAGCGTGGCGGCGTCAATGATGGGCAGCAAGTCTTCCGCATCCATTACAAGTTTTTCCGCGAGCTTGTAAAGATCGGCGTGGCCGCCGCCATCGAGCACAATCTCGAGCAAGCCCGCGACGCCGGCCATGCGCGCGTGAGGTAACATCTGATACTTCTGCCGCGGCGGACGCTGAGTTGTCGCAGCTCCATGCCCCGGCGTAAGCGTGGCAGGCAGCACATCCGGCTGCGTCATGATCTTGTAGACGTAATCGACGTACTCAGAAAACTGCGCCGCCTTGCGGTCGCGCGGACGCGGCAATTCGATTTCAAAGTCGCTGCGAATGCGCGCCGGATTGCGTCCCAGCACGATGACGCGATCGGCAAGCAGAATCGCTTCCTCAATGTTGTGCGTGACCAGGAAAATCGCGCTGGTAGGCATTTTCTTGCTGAGCCAGAGTTCGAGCAGTTCGCCGCGCAGATTCTCCGCCGTCAGGACGTCCAGCGCAGAGAACGGCTCATCCATGAACAGCACTTCCGGTTCGACGACGAGAGCGCGAGCAAAGCCGACGCGCTGCTTCATGCCGCCGGAAAGCTCTTTCGGATAGGCCGTTTCGAAGCCGTCCAAGCCAACCGTGTCCAGCATTTTGAGGGCACGCTTGCGCCGTTCGATGGCCGAAACTTCGCGCGCTTCCAGCGGAGCCTCGACGTTTTCCAGAACGTTTAGCCAAGGGAAAAGCGCGAAACTCTGGAACACAATCGCTACGTTAGGCGGTTGATCGGCGACCGGTTTGCCATGCCAGAAAACTCCACCAGAAGACGGCGGCGAGAGCCCGGTCAACATGCGCAAGAAAGTGGATTTACCGCTCCCCGATGGCCCCAGCAGCGCGATGATTTTGTCCGGCTGGATCGCGAGGTCAGTGGGAGCGATCACCTCGATGCGATTTCCGTCGGGCTGCGTGTAGTACTTTTCTACCGCGCGCGCTTCGATGATGGCTTCGGACAAACTAAAATCCCCTGTGGCCTGCAGAATTTCGACTAGTGAAGATTGTAACTAGATTGCCGCGTTGCAGATTACAAGATTGTAAAAGACAAACGCGGAGCCTAACAGAGGAAGTGCATTTTACGCGGCAAATTCTTCTGGGGACGAAAGCGAAATCGGTTGCGGCAGGCGATCCGTCACTTCGGCCATGCGTGCCAGCTTCTTAGCCAAGTCTCTCGTCAGGACGCCGGACTGCATACGCCAGAGATAATTCCCCTCGTGCCGGCTGGGAACATTCAGCCGCGCCTCGCTGCCCAGACTCAAAACATCTTGCACCGGAAAAATGGAAAAGTCTGCGACTGAACCTTGCGCGGCGCGGATCAGCGACCAGTTCACCCCGTCGTCAGATCGGCCCACCAGGGCTTCGGCGGCGCTGCGCTCGGCGTCTGAAATGCTATTCCACCATCCCAGCGTGGTGTCATTGTCGTGCGTCCCAGTGTAAATCACGCGGTCGTGGGTAAGCCGGTGCGGTAAGTATATGTGCGCACCCGCATCGCCAAAGCCGAATTGCAACACCGCCATGCCCGGAATGTGGAGGCGTTCCCGCAGCGCGTTCACATCGGGAGTAATCACGCCAAGGTCTTCCGCGAAGAATGGCAAAGCGCCAAGACTCTCGCGCAGTTTCACGAACAAGTCATCCGATGGGCCATCGACCCATCGGCCATGAATCGCAGTGGGCTCGTCGGCTGGAATTTCCCAGAATTGCGCGAAGCCGCGGAAGTGATCAAGGCGGATGAAATCGCACGTGAGCGCAGCCCAGCGCAGACGCTGAATCCACCAGTGGTAGCCGTCTTGCCGCATCTTCTCCCAGTTGTAGAGCGGATTGCCCCAGCGCTGGCCATCGGCACTGAAGGAATCCGGAGGAACGCCGGAAACGACTTCAGGATCGAGATTTTCTTTCAGCCGATAAAGCTCGCGATGCGACCACACGTCGGCGCTATCGTAATCGACAAAGATTGCGATGTCGCCAACCACCCGAATCGAGCGTTCGGCGCAGGCTCGGCGCAGCGCGCGCCATTGCTCCCAAAAGAAAAATTGCAGCACACTGCATTGCTGCATTTCGTCCGCAAGATCACGCTTCGCATCCACCAGCGCCGTGGCTTCGCGTCGGGCAAGCTCTTGCGACCAATCTTTCCACGCACGGCGCTGATACTTATTCCGAAGCGCGTCGTACAGTGTGAAGTCTTCCAGCCACCAATGATTCTGCACCAGAAAGTTTTCGAAGCGTGATCGCGCAGAAGCCGGCGCCCCGTTCAGGAAGTTTCGTGCCGCCTCAAGCAGCAGCGGAAACTTTTGCGCACGAACTTGCTCATAATCGATGGCGGAAACTCTTGCGTTGAGTTCGTCCAGCCGGGAGTGATCAATCCATCCCTTCTCGGCCAGCCGCTCCAGGCTGATCAACAAAGGATTTCCGGCGAACGCCGAAGTGGACGAGTACGGCGAATTCCCATTCGCGGGCGGGCCGAGCGGAAGCACTTGCCATAGTCCCTGCTTCGCTTCCTTCAGGAAATCAATAAACTCATAGGCGGCGGGACCAAAATCCCCAATTCCTCCGCGCGACGGCAAGCATGTGGGGTGCAGCAGGAGTCCGGTGGAGCGGGGGAAAGACATAAATGCTTCTGGAATTCCAGTTCGTGACGGAGCTTATGACTCGCCGCGATGACGCCTCGCGCCCTAGTCGCCTTCCTCGCCTTCGCCGCCCTGCGCGTGGGTAAGATTCTTCAACTCTTTGTCGTTGATCTTGATCTTGCCGCTTTTTTCCATCTGATCGCGAAGATTCACCACGAAGATTCCGAACAACTCCTGTTGCTTGCCCTGCAGCAACGAGTCGCGAATCTGGTCGGACTTCTGGGCGTACTCTTCTTCCGAGGGAGCCTGCTGCGCGGTCACTCTCAACACCGCTCCATCGGTAGCATTCACCAGCGGACCGCTGATGTCGCCTACCTTCAGGCTGAACGCCACGTTGGCTGGGCCAGACATGGCGCCGATGTCTTGCACCTGCGCATCTGGCTTCACGAATCCGTCAGTGGACTTGATCGACGCCCCTAACTCTTTCGCCGCCTTCTTCAAATCATGACTGGCTTTGGCGCGGTCGGATAATTCCTGCGTCTTCTGCGAGAGCAGCGAGGTCGACCGTTCTTCTTTGAATTCACTTTCCACGCGGCTGCGGATCTCATCGAACGTCGGCGTCGCAGCTGGCTTGATCGCCTGCAACTGGAAGATGACGAAGCCCGAGGGAATTTGCGCTTCATCCGCAGGAGCCTTGTCGGCGGCATTGAACACTGCGTCCATGAATTGTGGCGCGCTTCCGATGCCGGGCAGCGAATCGCTCTTGGCAACAAAGTCCGTGGTGATCACCGAAAGCCCCTTAGATGCAGCAGCCTTATCCAAGCCTTGGCTGCGTACTTGCACTACCAGTGCGTTGGCCTGGCCTTCCGCCGCCTGCTCCGCCTTCTGCTGCTTGATCAGCGGCGCAATCTGCGGCGTCACTTCAGCCAGCGACTTCAGGTGTGCATCCTGCTTGTCGTCGATATGAATGATGTGGAAGCCGTAACTGGTCTGCACTAAATCGCTGGTGCCGCCCTTGGGCAACGAGAACGCCGACTTCTCAAACTCAGGCACCGTGCGCCCGCGCACGATCCAACCCAGCGATCCGCCATTTTTTGCGCTACCCGGATCCTCAGAATATTTCGTTGCCAGCGCTGAAAAGTCGCCGCCTGCTTTCAGTTGCTTCAACACATCCGCGGCCCTCTGGTGCGCGTCTTCAATTCCCTTTGGGTCGACTTTGCCGTTCGCGTCCGCAGTCGGCGTCTTAATCAGTATGTGGCGAACATTGACCTGCTCGGCCACACGATATTCGTCCGTATGCTGATCGTAATAGCTTTGCAAATCGGCCTGTGAGACTTGAACCTGGCTAAGCAAGCGCGACTTATCCAGCACAGCGTATTGAATCTTGCGCTTCTCCGGAATCGAATTCTTATACTTCGCCTGATTCGTCTGGTAGTAGGACTTGAGTTCGGCCTCGCTGGGATGAATGTCCTTCATCACATCTTCCTTCGTGATGACGGCGTAGTCGAACTTCACTTGATCGTTCTGCTTATTGAATTCCTGGCGTACTTCAGCGTCCGTCACAGAAGCGCTGCCCGCAACCAGATTGCGCAGTTTGTCGAACACGATCTGGTCTTTGACGCCCTGCTCAAAAGTCGCGACCGTCAGATTGTTTTGCTGCAACAGGTTCTCGTACTCGGTCTGGCCGATAAAGTTGCCGCCGGGAAAGAATGTCTGCGCATAACGGCCATGCTGCAACTCTTCGCGCAACTCTTCGTCGGTGGAGCGCAGGCCGAGATGATGAGCTTCCGCCAGAATAACCTGCTGATCGATTAAGTTGTCCGCTGCCCGCTGCGCGAAAAATGGTAACAGTGCGGCGGCCTGTGCTCCTGCGTTGCGGAATTGCTGCGCCACCATTTGCTTGGCTTCGCGCTGCACTTCAGGCGCAGTAATCTGCTCGCCCTCAACAGTTGCGACCACGCCTTGACCAGGCGCGCCAATGCCGAGGCTCGTGGCCAAGCCGCCGGGGATAAAGCTGATGACCATGGCCGCGCAAATGAGTAAAAGGATGCCGCCGAGGACGGCCTTCTTGAGAGGGCTGGGAGTTTGCAGGAAACGTATCATCGATTATGTTTTGCCTTGATTATGGTTCACTTTCCACGCCAAACAGGTGGGAGAAGAAATTCAATTATAAACCAAGGCCACGGCGCGTTTTCTTACGATAGAGGCTTAAATTCGAACTAATGGTTGTGTCCGCCCAGAAATCGTCCCAAGCCAATCCGTACCTGCACCGTATTAATCCCCGGATTCGGGACGGACAAACCTGCGTTGGAGATATGCGCGTAGCGAATCTCGGCGCTCCAGTTATATTTTCCCCGCAGAAAATGCGCCCCCAGCGCGGCCGCCGGAGTGAAATTCACGTCGTTCGTGCCCGTCGGAACATCGTGATTCGTAAACAGAACCCCTCCGCCCAGTTCTAAGTAAGGAGCCATTCGGCCGCGCGTGGCGAAGTTCCACTTCAATCCCAGCGGATCAAATCCTGCGCCATACGCCGTGTTGTACTTCTGAAAAATTACATAAGCGGGGATGATGCCGACGATGTATTCAAACCGTCCCTTGAGGAAGCCCGGCCCAATCGGCTTGGTGAGAATGCGTCCGTAACGCGCACCGACATTCCATACGCTGGTCTCGGCCGTGCCGCCGGGGACGGAGTGGCCGCCGCCCGTGTAAACCTGAATTTCGCTTCCCCCCTCTTCAGGCCGCCCCTGGGAAAAGGCCGCAACAGATAAAGATAAGCAGACAGCGACCACGACCGAAAGAGCTTGCGATTTCTTCATAACCCCAGTCCGCCGTCGACCGCCAAAATCTGCCCCGTGATGAAGTGAGGAGCAGTCGCAAAAAACAGCGCCGCAGCGCCAATCTCTTGCCCTGTGCCGTTGCGCCGCATCGGCGTTTGCTTGGCCATTTTTCGCATAAACGCAGCCGCCGATTTTTCTCCCAGATCGATCATCCCCGGCGCAATGCAATTCACCGCAATCTCTGGCGCTAACGCCTTCGCCATCGCCTTGGTCAGCATATGCACTGCGGCCTTTGACGAGCAATAATGCACATGATCCGCCCAGGGACGCAATCCTCCTAGCGAACCCATGTTGATGATTCGACCACTCCGTTCCCGCAAAGTCTTCAGCGCAGCTTGCGAAACCAGAAACGGCCCGCGCGTGTTGGACGCAAAAATCGCGTCCCATTGCTTCACCGTGATGTCGGCAAACTCTACCGTCTCGTAGTTCGCTGCGTTGTTTACCAGAATGTCGATGCCGCCAAGCTCGCGCGCGGTATCTTTAATCGCCGACTTCACACTCTTTTGATCCGTGATGTCGCAGCGCAGCGCGATCGCGCGTACGCCGAATCCTCCCAAATCGATAACCGTATGCTGCGCGTCTTTCGTTGAGTTGCGAAACGTGATGGCCACATCCGCGCCCGCTTCCGCCAGCGCAAGTCCGATCGCGCGCCCCAAGCGGCGAGCGCCGCCCGTGATCAGCGCCGTCTTTCCCGCCAATGCTTTCGCGCCAGACATTCCCCCAGACATTGGAAGATTGTAGCCTCTTTCCGCGCTTGCTTAAGATTTCCTCATCTCACAAAATTATTTAGGAAACCGCTAAGACCAATTGATAGACTCTGTTTATGCCTGAGCCCAAGGAAGTCATCGTTTACTCGCGCAAGGGCTGCCATCTTTGCGAAATCGTCAAGGAAACCATCGGCAAGGTTCATCGCCGCGGAGGCTTCTCCTGGCGCGAAGTCGACGTCGACGCCGATCAGGATCTCCGTCGCGAATATTCCGATGAAGTTCCCGTCGTCTTTATCGACGGTCGCAAGGCTTTCAAATACCGCATGACCGAGCAGGAATTTGTCCGCAAGCTCGCCAGCTAGGCCGTCCACCTACTTAGTCGCTGGCACAGTAGTCGGCGCCACCGTCATCGGCGCATCCTGCCCCGTCAACACCGCAGTGGCCGTCGCAGGCATTTTATCGGCGTTGGCCAGCATCAGCGACACTTGCCACATTTCCAGATCGGACAAACTCTTGCGGAAGCCAGGCATGCCAGTCAGACGAATGCCATTGGCCGTCTTCCAATACGTCTCGCCAGCGGGATCGTCGGTCACGCCGTGGCCGCGAAACAGTTGCGGCGGATGCGGAAATTCTCCCTTGGCGATGGCGCCCTCTTCTTTGCCCGGGGTCCCGTGGCACACCGCGCAGTTGTTGAGATACACGTGCACACCCGCGATATAAGTCGCTTCGTTGATTTCGAATGGCGCTTGCTTGGGAGCTTCTTTATCGACACGGGCATCCAGCGCCATGTTCGCGAGCTGTTTTTCGAACGGCATCGGCGGAGCCAAAGTGGCCACCGGCGCAAGGCCACGCGCGAAATAAACGTAAGCGCCGCCAGCAAGGCACACTAGCGTGACGACAATTCCCAACAGAAATCCCTTCATTCGTTCTCTCCTGAAATGGCGTGCGGACTTGTCGAAATTCTACCAGCAGATAATCCCGTGTAAGCACAAGCGTCCTCGCTCGTGCATAGTCGTGGAAACGCATTCGCGCGACGAAGTACGAGCGAGGACGCTGGCGCCTGCAAATTACACATTTTTACGCTTGCACCATTCGCTTGCGCATACTGCGCAAGAGTTTGCGATGTTTGCCAAAAAAATCTCAGTCGCACGCAGAAATCCGCGTCCAGCGGCTAATTTCCCTTGACTTTATTTTCATCGGAGTTACGATTCAATCCGCGGAACATTACAGCAATTTTGGATGCTCTCGCAAAAGTCCATGAAACGCTTCAATGCACCTTGCAGTAAAAATCCCAGGAGGAACAACCAAGTGAAAAAGAGTCTCTTTGCAGTTATGTTTGTTGCCGTATTCACCTTTGCCGCGATGGCAGCTGAACCTTCCTTGACTTTGGACAAGAAAGGTACGCAGTCGCACAGCGGATACACCCCGACTTGGGGCCTGCCGCACACCCCCGGTTCGATCATTTTCTACGGTGGCGACACCAACCCGAATGATCCGAACGCTCAGGGCTTCGCCAACGAAAACACCCTGCTCGTTCCGACCAGCTACACCTACGCAGCTGTGAAGGCTCCTGCGAAAGTAACCGTCGGCGCCATCTTCAACAACACCGTATCGACCATTGGCGACATCTTCGATCCTGCAACCGGAACCTATGATGTTCGCACTGGCGTTTCGGAAGGCAACGGCGGAAAAGATCTGACCAGCGGCAGCGGCGCGCAAACCGCAGTTGCTACCGGCCGCGATCCTTTCGGCTTGCCCGAGTACACCCTCACCGTGAAGTTCGCAAAGCCGCTGACGGCGACCGCGGGCACCACCTACTGGTCCACGGAAGTTCCGCAGTGCACCAACAGCAGCGATTCGAACTGCGATTCCGCCGAGTACTTCGTGGATAACACCACGCAGGAAACCAACGGCGTCAACGCGAAGGATCAGGTTGCTGGTCAGCTCTACTTGAACTCGTCCTACTTCGGGTTCACTTGGGCCAACTGGTGCGATTCTTCCCTCGGGCAGGATTCTGAGCAGTGCGCCCGCGAGTCCTTCGGCTTCACGAACTAATTATTTGTGAAAACGAAGAAGCGCTTGCAGTAAATTTGAGGAGGAGTTCGGGGCAACCCGCACTCCTCCTTAACCTTTTGGCGAGACATAACCCCCTGTTACGGAGAACGCCGATGAAGCGCACACTCTTTGCAAGCGCGCTGGCCGCACTGGCCAGTTTCCCCGCGCTGGCGCAAGATGCCAAAACCCCAACCCTGATTTTGAATAACACCAATTCATCGCAGCCCGTGTCGGCTCGCACTTGGGGATTGCCGCATGTTCCTGGCGACATTGTTTTCTATGGCGGCGACAATAACCCCAACGACCCTAACGCCGGGGGATTCGCCAACGAGAACACGCTGCTGATCGGCGATACCTCAACCTATGGCGCCGTGACGGCACCTAAGAGCGGCAAGATTACGGTATCCGCGCGGTTTGACGCTCTGTGCCACTAGCGAGCTCGGTGTCGCAGTCGCCGTTCGAAACCCCTGTTCGGACATCATAAGTACCAACGGCAGGATCAAAAATATCCCCAACCGTCGAAACGTTATTAAAGAAAACCGCGCGGTCCCAACTGGCCGCAGTCCATTTGGCTTGCCGGAATATACAACGACGGTGTACTTCGCGAAACCCCTCACGGCCAAGGACGGCACTACCTACTGGTTCAACGAGACGCCGCAGTGTACCAACACGCGTGACGCTAACTGCGATTTGGCAGAGTATTTCTTCGACAACACTACTCAGCAAACCAACGGAGTTAACGCGGATGCGCAGCCTCCGTATCAGCTGTACTTGAACTCGGACTACTTCGGATTCACCTGCTCTAACGTATGCGGCGGAACGAACTCGCCCGCGTGTAAATACGGTTCGTGGGGCCTGCTGAAGTAAGCTGATCCACTTTTGCCTCGCCCCGCAGGTGAGAACGCGGGGATCTTCGGGATGACTCGGCTAATGGGAAGGCGAACTCTAGCGGCCACCGGGGACTAGTTTTAGTCCTTCGGCTTGCAGGATGCGTTTGACCTGATTGCGGGCGTGCGTTGCCCAGGGGCCGCAGGAATCCAGGCGCAAGTAGGCTTGCCAGTGGCGAAGGGCTTTGCGCGGCTCTTTGATCTTCTCGTAGGCCAGCGCGACGTTGTAATGCGCGTCGGCGTAGGTGGGCGCGAGTTGCAGCGCGGTGTTGTAGGTGATGATGGCTTGGGCGACGCGTCCGGTTTCGTCGAGCACATTGCCGAGATCAAAGTGGGCCAGAGCGTAGCGCGGATCGGCCGCGATAGCTTTGCGGTAGTGTTCTTCGGCCAGCGCGTAATCCTGACGGTTGTAATGCAGCGTGCCTAAATTGATGTGCGCGGCGGCGTGGCTGGGATCGAGCTTGAGCACCCGCTCATAGGTTGCGATGGCCTGCGCTTGGGTGTTGGGATCCTCTTCGAGAGCAATTCCGCGAGTGAAGAGTTCGGCGGCGTTACTCGTGTCTACCTTTGTTGGCACTGCGGCGATCGGTGTTCGCGTCAACAGCTTTTTCTCGCCGGCGAAATCGAACATGAACTGTCCGGCGATGGGTTCGACTAATTTCCCTTCATGGCGGAAGGCGACGCGATGCCCGGAAGTGTAAGCGGTTGCCTGGAGCAGGGGATTGTCCATGCCGGCGACTTGTTTCTGCATCGCTTCCAGCGACTGGCGAATCACAGCCGGACGAACTTTCTTCGCGCACAAGTCGCGGACTTTTTTGACCTGCAACAGATCGAAGAAGGAATAGTCGTCTGAACCCGCAACCAAGCCTGCTTTCTCCCACGAACTCAACTGGCGAGGCGTGATCTGAAGGATACGGAGCAGATCGGTTCGGGCGTATCGATGCACAGTTGGAATACTCCTATTTGATTATCGGCACTCCGGGCTGTGCGAGCAAGTGGAAATCGGGGAAAGAACCAATCGAAACAACGTTCAAGACAGGGCGCACGTCGGCCTGTCGCTGCCTCGTTACCAAAGAGAGTCCAATGTTACGGGATTTTAACTCTCCATTCATGCCCCAGAAACGCTGCAAGGCTAACAACAATACATATGCCCATTCTGGACTCGCCCGAGCGGTCGAATGCAACGCCTGCGCTGGTCGATCTGGAAGCCTTTTCCATTCCGCGCATGGTGCGAAGATTTCTGCCTATGCAGCGGGTGAAGGATCTTTATGTGCGGGCGCGCTATCCGGAAGAGCGGCCGTTGCTGGAAAATCTGCTGCGCGAGATGCGGGTAGAGTATCAAGTCTCCGACGACGACTTGGCCCGCGTTCCGCGGAGTGGCGGCGCGATCGTCGCGGCGAATCATCCCTTTGGCCTGCTTGACGGAGCGATTCTCGGATGCCTATTCGGTCGCGTCCGCCCCGACGTAAGAATTCTTACCAACTTTTTGCTGGCGGGAATACCCGAACTGCACGACCATTGTTTTTTTGTCGATCCCTTCGGTCACTCTGGGGCAGTGGGCCGCAACCGTCGCGCCTTGCATCAGTCGCTGGAATGGTTGAAGTCTGGCGGGCTGCTGGTGATCTTTCCCGCTGGAGAAGTCTCGCATATTCAGCTTCCGCAGATGGCTGTCGCAGACCCGCGGTGGAATCCTGCGGTGGCACGATTGGCGCGGCTTAGCGGTGCGGTCACGGTTCCCGCATTTGTTGGTGGGCGCAACAGCGCTACGTTTCAAGCTATTGGATTCGTCAACCCGAACCTGCGCACCACCTGGCTGCTTAATGAATTTCTCGCCCAGACCGATAAGAAAGTGACGGTGCGCATCGGGAATCCGATTCCCGCGGAAGTGGTGAGCGGGGCACGCGATGATGAATCCGCAGCAACTTATCTGCGCTGGCGGACTTACTTGCTTTCGCAGCGTCAGGGTGGGCGCCGCGGCGTGCCGGATGTAATTAAGGGGGTGTTGCCGCCGAGGAAAGAAGAAACCATCGCCGAGGCCATAGAGCCAGCGTTACTACGCGGCGAGATCATGCGGCTAGGTGGCGAATGCCTGCTCGAGCAAAACCGCGACTTTGAAGTCTACATTGCGGACTCCGGCCAGATTCCTAACTTGCTCAAGGAGATCGGACGCCTGCGAGAGCTCACCTTCCGCGAAGTCGGTGAAGGATCAGGAAAGTGCTGCGACCTTGATCGCTTCGATGCCCATTATAAGCACCTGGTGCTGTGGAGCAAGCAGAAACAAGAAGTCGCCGGCGCATACCGTCTGGGATTGACGATCGACATTCTTCCTCGGCTCGGCATCGAGGGTCTCTATAGCAGCACTCTTTTTCGTTACGATCCCGAATTCTTTGAGCGCATGGGTCCGGCGATTGAGCTGGGACGGTCGTTCATACGGCTCGAATACCAGCGCCAGTTCGCGCCACTGCTTATGATTTGGAAGGGTATCGGCCGCTACCTGGCGTCAACATCCGGACCGGCAATTCTATTCGGCGCGGTCAGCATCAGCAGCCGCTATAACCGCATTTCGCGCGAACTGATTGTGCGCTTCTTCGAAGCCCAGGAACAGAATCGCGAGAGTCTGGGGCGAGATGGGCAGGAGTTAAGCGCTGCCGATCTTGCGCGCTGGATCACGCCCCGCAATCGCTTTCGTCCCAAGGGCATCAAGTCGGCCGACTGTCGCAGCGTCTGCGCCGGGCTCAGCGATTTGCAGGAACTCTCCGATCCCATTGCGGATGTGGAGAGCGACGGCAAGAGCGTTCCGATTTTGCTTAAGCACTATGGCAAGCTTGGCGGGCGACTTATCAGCTTCAACGTCGATCGCAACTTTTCCAACGTGCTTGATGGCTTCGTGCTGGTCGATCTACGGCGAAGCAACCCTACCGTTCTAGCCCGCTATATGGGACAGGATGGCTTCGCTGCATTTCAGCGGTATCATCATATGTCGCCCTGTGAAGCACGCGCGGCAATAGCTGGCCAGGATTGAAGCGTTCGGCTTCCGGAATCTAGCGACGACCATCCGGGGTTCGTTTCCGTTGGAAAATCTTCAAATCAGAGGTCGCGGAGGTATCACAGAGTTTCACAGAGGAAATATAAATTCCCAATGATGCATTCTGAAAGCTCATGAGCGCGAAGAAAAAAATCGCCAAGAAGAAAACGGTCCGTAGGGTCGACACAGAATCAACGGCTGAGCTCACGGGGATTGTTTTGCAAGCCTGCCTCGTGGCTAAAGATAGCGCGTTCAATCTGCGCGATTACATTGAGAACACTTCGCACATGGCGTTCCTCGCGGTGAAAGACTGCGAAAAAGAACTTGACCGCATGGAGCGCCGCGTCGACGAGGAAATCACCAGCGCCATCACCCAGGTCAGCGAGGCGGAAGCGCGCCAACTGCTCGCGTGCCTGAAATTCATCATCGACCTGGAACGGGTTGGCGATCTGACTTGGTCGGTGACGCAAAGACTGCAACGGTTGAACACCAAGCTGACGCGCGAGGATGCCCGCGATTTGATCCTGATGTGCCAGATTCTGGAAAAAATGCTGGCGACGGTTCACGACGGATTCGCCAACCGCGACCTCAACAGCGCCACCTGGGTGCTGCAAGCCGATTCCGAAATCGATGCGGCCTGCCGCTCCGTTTTCCATCGCCACCTGGAGACCCACGACCGGCAGCGCCGCGAGTACAGCACGAATC
>Ga0182012_10002800_pt1 | contig 18774 bp, 16 predicted proteins | sample 612S2SmetaG_FD_120486 | JGI IMG/M metagenome (GOLD analysis project Ga0182012, IMG submission 120486) | Permafrost microbial communities from Stordalen Mire, Sweden - 612S2S metaG | ecosystem: Environmental > Terrestrial > Soil > Wetlands > Permafrost | place: Sweden: Stordalen | collected...
GAGGCTCAGAACAATGCCAGGCGACGAACTCATCGATAGCGTGCTGATATCCGCGCCTCGAGTCGGGAGATCCGAGGCTCCGGAGGACCGCGGCTTTCGAGTGCTCCAAATCCGGTATACCGAGCTTAGTCTTGGGTTGGTTCTTCTTGCCCTTTGCCTTATTGGTTAACGTTTTCCTCATGATTGCCGCCCTCCATTGCGGCGGATCATGAGGTTAATTCGTCAGTGAAATCTGCGCCCGCTTCTACCTGTTCCGGATCAGCTAACTGATATCCGGTTTTACGTCGAGGTGCATTGGATTTGTAAACACTTGCCGACTTATCGATACCGATCCGCTTTGGCGGCGGTGCCAACTCGCAGCCTTCTCAGCATGCAGAGTGCTGGCACCAGGCCTGGAGCAATTGACTCATGCCCAGCTCGAAATCACCACGCTTCAAGAGGAGGTTTGCGCAACGCAATCCAGTTTCGTTTCGAATCCCGCATATGCGAGGCTTGCGGCACTTTCTTATGCCTATGATTCCGATATCTTCACAAAGCCCTCTTGAACAAGTTGCGTCGTTCTTGCCATCGCGTCAGTGTTGATCTGGATTCCGGGCAAGAGGTCAACGTTTCCCCAGTTATGAACCTTCGCAGTAGCTCCACACAACTCGATTTGTACGCCACCCTTCAAGAGATCAGCAATCAAGTCTTTGTAGGGATTGCCGGTGGCGACGTTTCTGTCGACGTTGTACGCTGTGTCGTGGAGTGTTACATGTCCAGCATTTGTGTGGAAGACGGCAATGACCTGAGAGGAGGCATTCCAGTCCGCGACGTCGCCAACCATGAGGTTGAGGTGGAATATGGAAGCCGGAAGATCTCCCTCGAATGACAATGAAGCGATGCTGAAGACAACCTTCACGTCTGCCAACTTTACAGGGATATCGATGTAGATTGTTTTTTCCTGTAGAGACATGTCGCAGTTCCTTTCGCTTGGAAATGAGTTAAGGCCGCAGCCATTGAGAATTCGGAGTCCTTCAGAGAATGAAATCAAGGCTCATACACGGTGATTTCAATTCCCCTTGAGCTAAGAGCTCATGGATATAAGGATGAACGAGTTTGGGTTTGTTGACATCACAGGAAGAGATAGTTATTGCACTGCATTTTTCTTTAGTTCAGCAGTCGGCCGACTCTCCGTTAGTTGCTTAAGGTCCTCGGCAAGCATTGTCGATGACCGAAAGACCGGCCGTAGTTTTGACCGCGGGATGGAAGTTCAGACGAGATTCTTTGCGAGGAATTCTCTCATTGCGGCGGCGATCTCTTCCACATGGGTCTCAAGAGCGAAGTGCCCTGTATCGAGAAACTGAACCCTGGCGCTTGGAATGTCCAGGCGGAACGCCTCCGCACCGGCCGGGACAAAATATGGATCGTGCTTGCCCCAGATTGCCAGCAGTGGCGGGGCGAACTTTCGGAAGTACTTGTGGAAGGCCGGGTAGAGCTTGACGTTGTTGGCGTAATCGAGAAAGAGGTCAAGCTGAATGTCGGTATTGCCGGGACGTGCCAGCAGCGCAGCATCCAGCGTGTACCCCTCGGGTTTGATCAGATCAACGTTCGAGATACCCGAAGCGTACTCTCTACGCATGCCCTCGGCATTGAGGCCCTTGCGTATGGCTTCGCGATTCTCTGAGGTAGGGGCGCTCCAGTAGCGGCGAATGGGCGCCCAGGCATCGCCTAGTCCCTCTTCATACGCGTTGCCGTTCTGCGAGACGATTGCCGTCACTCTTTCCGGATGCGCCATAGCCAATCGAAGTCCCGTCGGCGCACCGTAGTCGAAGACGTAGAGCGCGTATTGCTGCAGATGTAGCGCGTCTGTGAATGCGAGGATCGTTTGCGCCAGCGCGTCGAACGTGTACCGGTATTTGCGCTCCGCGGGCACTTCGGTAAACCCAAAGCCGGGAAGATCAGGTGCGAGAACGTGGTACTTGTCAGCAATGCGCGGAATCAATTCTCTAAACTGGAACGACGACGTCGGAAAGCCGTGAAGCAACAGCACAACCGGACCATTCACCGGCCCAGACTCGCGATAAAACACCTGAACTCCGTCGGCTTCGATTCGATGGATCGAGGTCAAGGGCACCATCGGATTTTGAGTCATACATCCTCCTTTTGTAAGCTGCTTTTCACGCGGAGCCAAGGCGTCTCCTGGGATAGCTTCCGCTACCGCGAATAGGCTACCTATCGAAATGAAGTCTCGTCGATTCATGAAATGTGCCACAGCGTAGTCATTGCAAAACAGCATCACCGCTCGACACAATCAACGGTCGTGTAGGCGAGCACGAACCCCGCATGTTGGCGCGCGATAAAGTCGGGCCTTCTGGATGGAGATTAGCCCCTCATTCACACCACGACAACCCCGCGAACCACGGAAATCACCCTGTATTTTTCTTCAGTTACCGTGCCGCGAAACCGGCAATTGATTTAGAAACCTGCACAATCCAAGCGCTCGCGATGTATGCTATTTTGAAAATGGAGCACGTGTCCGGCCTTCCGGCCCATTCCCCGGCGGAGGTTTCCCGTGGTTCAGTCCCGACCTATTCGCATCCTGGGCGTTGAAGATCATCCGGTATTTCGAGAAGGGTTGAGCACCGTCATTGGGTCTCAGCCAGACATGCTGCTCGTCGCACAGGCAGCCAATGCGACCGAGGCAATCGCGTCGTTTCGCCAACATCGACCGGATATCACACTGATGGATTTCAGACTTCCCGGGACAGACGGCACCGATGCGCTTATTGCAATTCGAGGTGAATTCAAGGATGCCCGCATCATCATGCTGACAACTTCAGATTGCGATGGCGATATACAGCGGGCCTTGCGTGCCGGCGCATCCGCCTACATTCTGAAGAGCATGCCGAAAGCTGAAATGTTGGCAGTGATTCGATCGGTTCATTCCGGCCGGCGGCTCGTCCCCCCGGATGTTGCTGCACGAATCGCGGAGCACATGGGCGAAGAGGACCTCACTGGCCGGGAACTGGACGTTTTGCGGCTGATCCGGGACGGTTACCGCAACAAACAGATCGCCGACCAACTCTGCATTGCGGAGACCACGGTGAACTTTCATATCAAGAACCTGGTGGACAAACTGCGAGCCAACGACCGGACCCACGCGGTAACCATTGCGATCCGGCGTGGCCTTCTTCATGTTTGATCCCGCTGTTTAACCTGTAGAAAACTTCAGGATGACTACTCCAGATTCTCATCTAGCGCGATAAACATGAAATCTGTATGGTTGAGAAACTCGGCGCACGGACACGTGGGAATGACGACGGGTCTATGACGTACTGAATGGTTGATGGCCCTGGTGGCTGATGAGTGCGCCTGTGAGAGCCAGCATCAAAAGTGAGCGCACTTGAATTGCGGCGCAAGTGCTGTTGCCGAGGCCAAGAATGTGAGAATTCAACGGTCACTTTCGCTGTTCGTTCTTCTATTGCTCCTCGCAACGTCTCCGCTCCGGGCGATCGATCCGAACAGGCACGTCTCCCAATATGCGCATACCGCCTGGAGGATAGAGGATGGATTCTTCGGTGGGACGCCGCTCGCGATCACGCAAACAGCGGATGGTTACCTGTGGATAGGGACCCAAGATGGCCTCTTGCGTTTCGATGGCGTTCAATTTGCTTCGTGGACTCCACCGGACGAAATGCAATTGCCGTCTCCAATCATCACCTATCTCTTCGGGGCGCGCGATGGAAGCCTGTGGATTGGAACGCACGCCGGGCTCAGCCACTTGGTAAACCAGCACCTGGTCAATTACTCAAGTGCAATGGGCGTCATCACCTCTATTCTTGAGGATCGCGATGGAACAGTCTGGTTCACGCATTTAGGAGCTCTCGATGGCTCCGGGCCCCTTTGCCATGTAATTGGTACAAGCACCCAGTGTTTCGGGAATGCGGATGGAATTCCGACTTTTGGCAACGCCGATTCGCTGGATGCCGACTCGCTGGGCAATCTCTGGATCGGCGGTGACACGGCCCTTGTCCGGTGGAAACCGGGTTCTTCCACCCTATACAGCCCTGACGGGCTGAAATCCAATGAGGGCATGGCGGGCGTGACCGGTTTTGCGGCCGATGCCGATGGCTCTCTATGGGCCGGCATGGCACTTCCTGGTCCGGACATGGGGTTGCAGCACTTCATCAAGGGCGCATGGAAGCCATTTATCGCACCCGAATTGGATGGGCGCACCCTGGAAATCGAAACACTATTCATGGACAGCCATAATGCGCTCTGGGTCGGGACGCTCAAACAGGGGATGTATCGCATCTTTGCGCACAGGGTGGATCATTATCAGCGTGCAGACGGGCTCTCCAGCAACTCGGTGTACCGATTCTGCGAGGACCGTGAAGGGAATATGTGGGCTGTCACGTCCAGCGGTGTGGACAAGTTCAGCAATCTTCAGGTTGCCACATTTTCAACCCGCGAAGGACTCGGTACGGAAGAGGCCGATGCAGTCCTAGCCGCCCGGGATGGCACAGTCTGGATTGGCGGTGCGGAGTCTTTCGACGCACTCCGGGACGGCAAGGTGTCTTCCATGCAGGCAGGGAAGGGCCTGCCGGGAAATCAAGTCACTTCGCTGCTTGAAGATCATGAGGGCCAGTTGTGGGTCGGCATTGACAGCACCCTGACCATATATAAAAATGGGCGATTCCACAGGATCAACAAGCCGGATGGAAGTCCGTTCGGCGTCATCGTGGGGATGGCCGAAGACACTGACGACAACATCTGGCTTGAGACCATCGGGCCACCTCGAACACTCATTCGCATTCACGACTTGAAGGTGCGGGAGCAATTCCCTGCGCCAGCAATGCCTGCGGCCCGCCAGGTTGCCGCCGATCCTGCGGGCGGCATTTGGCTCGGCACGAGGAATGGCGATCTGGTGCGTTACCGGAACGGCCATGCAGAGGTAATTGCATTCAAGCACGCCCCGGATTCCCAGGTGGACCATCTCCTCGTCAATTCCGATGGCTCGGTGCTGGGCGCCACGGTGTTTGGACTCATTGCGTGGAAACAGGGTAAAAAGGAGACACTCACAGTCCGGAACGGTCTCCCTTGCAACAGTGTCTTCTCAATGATTCCCGATAACGCAGGCGCCCTATGGCTCTCTACGCAGTGTGGGTTCGTTGAGATTGCAGGCACGGAGTTGCAACAGTGGTGGGAGCAGCCTGATAGTGTGCTGAAGCTGAGGGTCTTCGATGTATTTGATGGAGTTCAACCGGGGTGGGCACCTTTCCAGACTGCCGCGAGAACTCCGGACGGGCGTCTTTGGTTTACAAACGGTGCTGTACTGCAAATGATCGATCCAACTCACCTGTATGAGAATACTTTGCCGCCGTTGGTTCATGTTGAGGCGGTTATTGCTGATCGAAAGGGCTACTTGCCCAATGAGGGCCTTCGTCTTCCTCCTCTCCCGCGTGAACTGGAAATTGACTATACGGCGCTGAGTTTCATGGTTCCGCAGAAAGTGCGATTCCGCTACAAACTCCAAGGCCACGATGTGGACTGGCAGGACCCGGGAACACGGCGCCAGGCCTTTTACAATGACCTACATCCTGGTAATTACAGCTTCCATGTGATCGCGTGCAACAATGACGGCGTTTGGAACGACACTGGCGCAACCCTCGAATTCAACGTCGCACCAGCATGGTTTCAGACGATCTGGTTCCGAATTCTGTGCGGTGCTCTGGCGATTCTTCTAGTCTGGGGCATCTATACCTTCCGTGTTCAACAGATCGCGTCTGCGCTTAGTGCCCGCTTCGATGAACGCCTCGCAGAGCGAACCCGCCTCGCACAGGAATTGCATGACACTTTTCTCCAGACTGTCCAGGGCAGCAAGTTGATCGCCGAGGACGCCCTCGACGCTGACGCAGATCAAAATCGAATGCGTCAAGCGCTGGAGAAGCTTTCAAGATGGCTGGGGCAGGCCGTAGACGAAGGGCGAGCCGCGTTGCACTCACTCAGAGTCACTACCACTGAGAAGAACCATCTTTCTGACGCTCTTCGGCGAGCAACTGAAGATCATCAACCACCGTCTTCAATGACTGTCGCATTTTCCGTGATCGGCGATCCCAAAGATCTGCACCCGATCGTTCGAGATGAGGTTTACCGCATCGGCTATGAGGCTATTCGTAATGCTGCTGCCCATTCAAGGGCAAGCCGTCTCGAGATCGACCTTCGCTACGCGAACGATCTCTCATTGCGTATCAAGGATAACGGTTTCGGAATCGACCCCTTTATCCCAGAGATAGGGCGAGAAGGGCATTTCGGATTGCAGGGAATGCGCGAGCGGGCCGCGCGCATCCACAGTAAACTCACCATCGTAAGTTCTGCGAGCTCGGGAACAGAAGTGACGCTTATCGTTCCGGGCAACGTGATCTACCGCAAAACCCACTCGACTCTACTTGACAGATTCCAGGCAGCGGTTCAGCGGCTGCTCGGTATATCGGGCCTCGATGGCAAATAAGGATCTTCGGGATGCACCGCCGACAAAATGGCGTTAGAACGATTCCGTAGAAATTCACATCCCTGTTATTGAGTAACGAAAGACTAGAGAAAAACACGGGTCCGATCCCTCAGTTTTAGAGCTGTTCAGCAAACCGTTTCGAGCTTAGGCTTTCGGAATACGAGCTGGATGCGCCTGCAACAATTCCAATCGGAACCTAGGCAATTAGCCCGTTGCAAGACTGTGAGGTCCTCGACTGGACTTCACTTAGCCGACAGCCAAAGTTAGAAAGGAGACCACTCCAAGTGAATTTCACCGACGCGATCAGGAGGCATGGCCAACAGAAGTCGGACTCGGATGACACTGCCTTGGTAATAGCAGCCAAGGCAGGCGAAGGGGAAGCGTTTACGGAATTGATCACGCGGCACAGAAAGCTCATTTTGACTGTCGCGCAGAGAATTACGAACAATCATGCAGATGCGGAAGATGTATTTCAGACGACCTGTCTTCAGGCCTTTGTTCACGTTTGCAGATTTGATGGCAGATCGAAGTTCTCTACCTGGCAGACGCGTATTGCCATCAACTCTGCGTTAATGGTCCTGCGCCGGAATCGAGCGGCCAACGCGACCTCGATGAATGACTTAGTGGAAGGCGATTCGTACCGATTGAGGGATCAAAGGGTTGACATATGGGCGGAGATTCAGGAACGGGAGCGCGCATGGCACGTGGAGAGAGCGATTTGCCAGCTTCAGCCCTGCCTACGAAGTGTGATGCAGATCCAGAGACAATTTCAGGGTTCGATCAAGCAAACAGCTGAGCTGTCCGGACTTTCCATCCCCGCCACAAAATCTCGATTATTCCGCGCCAGACGGGAACTCCGGCGACACCTTCAGGCATGTGTTTGAAACGAGCTTGAGCTAGGAGTTTATTGCGAGTGGATGTCCATTGAAAATCTTGGCGGAGGAGTCATGGATTTGCGTGACCAAACCGTTAGCGGCTCTCAGCCGGCACACCGCTCGCCGTCTGTGCCCGAGCAACCATGTGCGCATTGCGTCGAGCGAACTTATTTGAAAACTCTTGTCGCAGAGCTCTTGTATAAGAATCAGGTCCTTCGTTTTGACCTTCAGGATGCGCAAGAGCGACTTGACAGAGCCGAAAGAGACCATAGCAAAGCACTTCTCAGAACGAATTGGCTTCAGCAATTGTAAGGTGAAAGTTCATGGAGGTAGATGTGACGAACTTTGTCTGGGTCGTCGATGAGCCTGGTGGGGCCTTTCGCAGGGCCGAGTTCCCCATCCCAGTATTGCTAGCCAATCAGGTCTTAGTAAGGATCCATGCCAGCGGTGTGAACCCACTCGATACGAAAATCCGCCTGGGTGAAGCTGCTCATGCCCAACATCCGCTCCCCGCCGTCCTCGCTCTGGATATGGCTGGGATCGTCGAAGAGGTTGGTTCCGGAGTCGCCTCATTTGAGGTCGGCGATGAGGTCTATGGCATGGTTGGCGGTGTGGGGGGACGGCAGGGCACACTCGCTGAGCGGCTCGCTGTCGATGCCGATCTCCTCGCGCACAAGCCGAAGAATCTCACAATGAGGCAGGCAGCGGCGTTACCACTCAGCGTGATCACGGCATGGGAGGGACTGGTCGACCGGGCAAACGTGCGGGAAGGGCAGAGGGTTCTCATCCACGCTGGCGCGGGCGGTGTCGGTCATATTGCCATCCAAATTGCTCGCGCCTTTGGCGCAGAGGTCTTCTCCACCGTTTCGCCGCAGAAAGCGGAGATCGTCCAGGGACTTGGCGCGACTCCCATCGACTACATTTCCATGTCTGTCGAAGACTATGTCGTAAAGTTCACGCGGGGAGCTGGCTTCGACATCATTTACGATACCGTTGGTGGCGCGACCCTCGATGCATCTTTTCATGCCGTGAAGCGGTACACCGGCCATGTTGTCAGCATTCTTGGCTGGGGCACGCATTCTCTGGCCCCTCTCTCTTTTCGCGGAGCCACCTACTCTGGCGTATTCACCTTGTTGCCTCTGCTCTCGGGGCAAGGTTTCGTCCATCACGGCGAAATCCTTCGCCGCGCCGCGGCTCTGGCAGACGCTGGCAAGCTTACGCCCCTTCTCGCCGGGCGGCTTTTCTCAACCGCTGACATTGAGGCTGCTTTCGCTTTCGTTACGTCTGGCTCCGTTGGAAAAGTCGTAATCGACTTCGGAATCAAAGATTGACTATGGACTCATCTCGCAGAGCCTTTCTTCGAGGTGACCTGCATCGCATCGCCTGAAGAAAAATGCAGTGTGAAAACTATCGCATTCAGTGTGGACGATATTTCCCGCCTGCCTCAGTCTTAGTGCAGTGACGAAGCGATACAAAGTTCGCTGCGGTCATCCACTCAAGGAGACGATCCATGTTAAGGAACGTGTGGTCAATGGCGTTTGTCCTTTGCTTAGGCATCAGCATTAACGCCTTCGGTCAGGACAATGCAGGCGCGACAGGTAAACCGCCTCTTCACATCGACGTTCCCACAAAGCTTGAGAGAGCCAACGTCGCAATTGACTTCGGCCACGCTGTGTTTGCAGGCGATATGCCCTTTGCTCTTGGAGACATACGTCTTCTAGCGGACGACATTCACGACTGGGACGCGAAGGGCCAGATCGTCGTCATCTTTCACGGAGATGCTGCATATCTCATATTGAATGACGAATCGTACAACAAGAACCAACATGTCACGACAGGCAATCCGTACAAGGAGATTCTAAACGGATTGCTAAAGCAGGGTGTACGGCTTGAGCTATGTGGCGCCACCGCAAAGGGAAATGGCTGGGGTAACGCAAACCTTCTTCCCGGTGTCAAGGTCAACGTCAACGCAATGGTTCGATTGACCCAGTTGGAGCAAGATGGCTACGCGATGATCTATCAGTGACCGCCAGGCACGCGGCTGCGACCAATGCAATAGTGAAAGGCCGAAGGAGGCATGTCGTGAAATTGTGGCAATTTGCAGCGCTGCTGACTGTTCTTGTTTTACCATCGGTGGCGGAGGATAAGAGAGTGAATGAACAAAACGGCATCGTCACCATTCTCAGTAATCACACGGTTGACGAGACAGTAGAAAGACTCAAAGTTCTCCTTCAGTCGAAGCGAGTCACTCTATTCGCTCTGATTGACCACAGCGGAGAGGCGGATAAGGTGGGCATGAAGATGCCCCCCACCAAGCTGTTGATCTTCGGCAATCCAAAAGGCGGCACGCCCCTTATGCTGGCTGCTCCCAGCATCGCCATCGACCTGCCACTGAAGGTTCTGGTTTGGGATGACACCCACGGGAAGGTATGGCTTTCTTACAACAGTCCTAATTACTTAGGCAGCCGGCATGGCGTTCCACAGGATCTGCTGAAGAATATTGCCGTGGTAGAGTCTTTGGCGGCGCAGGCAGCAAAGTAGCGGCGCGTGAATCACGCGCCGGAGAGTGTTGCTTCTTTCAACATTCTCATGCGATGAACAGAATGCGGATCGGAAAGCAGCCATCGTTGAACTGCACAGAAGCAAATGGATACGTACCCGGGAAGGAAGCTATCTATGACGACCAGACCACAACTCGAAATCTCGCGCCGCCAGTTTCTCGTTGCAGGAAGTCTTTCGGTTGGCGCGGTTTGCTTAATGCCAAGAAGCCTGTTCGCCCAGACGGGCGATCTCGTTGGGGATGCCCTCAGGGAATCTGCCACTGCTAAGATTTCGGTCCAACCCTTGCGCCGGAACGTCAGCGTTCTTTTGGGTCCAGGTGGAAATATTGCTGTTCTTACGGGGCCCGACGGAAAACTTGTAGTGGACGCGGAGATTGTCACTGCGCGCCCGAACGTCTCCGCAGCTCTGGCGAGCATCAATTCAGATCCGATCAAGCAATTGATCAACACTCACTGGCACTTCGATCACACCGGTGGCAACGAGTGGCTTCATGAAGCCGGAGCCAGCGTCTTGGCGCACGAGAACACCCGCAAACGCCTTCTGGTGGACACTCGCGTCGAAGGCTGGAAGCACACTTTCTCCGCCGCGCCGGCGGGTGCAATTCCCTCAACTGTCTTCACGGACGACTACTCATTGCACGCCAATGGCACAACTCTTGTTCTCAAGCACTATGCGCCTGCGCATACGGATTCCGACATCTCCGTGTACTTTGCAGAGGCCGACATCCTTCATGTAGGCGACACTTTTTGGAACCGAGATTACCCCTTCATCGACTACTCGACGGGCGGTAGCATCGACGGACAGATCCGGGCGGCGGAGGCGAACCTTGCAATGGCTACGGATAAGACCATCGTCATCTCCGGGCACGGGGCGGTTGGCGGAAGGGCCGACCTTGTCCTGTTTCGAGACGTGCTGGTTGAGATCCGTGACAAGGTGGCTGCGCTCAAGAAACAGGGTCGGACCCTCACCGAAGTTATCGCGGCCAGGCCCAGCTCACGCTATGACACGGAGTGGGGCAACTTATTCATGACCCCGAATGCATTTCTTACGCTCGTGTATCAGGGGGTTTGATTTGGAGCAGGAATAACGAAAAACGAAAAGGAGAGTGTCATGCCCTTTGTAAATATCAAGCTCGTTGAAGGTGTCTTTACAACTCAACAGAAACACGAGATGGCCGCCGCCATTAGTGACGTGATGGTCCGATTTGAAGGTTCCGAGGCCTTTCGAGAAGTTGTTTGGGTCCTGATCGAGGAACTACACAAAGACGGGTGGCATATCGGTGGACGCCCCTTCTTGGGCCCTGCGTCGCTCATGGAGACCCTCAAGAACAGCAAGTCCACTGTGGAGGCGATCGGGGGAAATCCGACGACTCACGAGGCATTAGCTGAGGGTATGCCCGTAGTTCCCAGGTAAGTGATCGAAACAACGCAGTCAGGCTATCTTCGGCTCCCTTGCTACTCGGCAGATCGATGTGTTCTGCAAAATGCGCCCCGGTTCGTTTTCGGGCGATCAAAGGTCGGTTTGTAGTTCATACATGCCGTGCGAAAGGTAAGCTATGAGCCACACGAACGCCTCTTTGCACCGAATGAGCCGCCGCGAATTCGTTGTTGCGACCGCGGCTTCCAGTGCAGCACTCGCACTGTCGTGCTCTGCGACTGCGGCAACCTTCAATCGAATTTCCAATGACCAGCACTCAAAGGAGAATTGCATGGACATGATCACGGTGAAAGATGGGGCGCAGATTTATTACAAAGACTGGGGCAACGGTCAACCAATCGTGTTCAGCCACGGTTGGCCGCTTTCGGCAGACGACTGGGACGCGCAGATGCTGTTCTTCCTCAATCACGGCTATCGCGTGATCGCGCATGACCGGCGCGGCCACGGGCGCTCGACCCAGACAGGTGAAGGCCACGATATGGATCATTACGCCGACGATCTTGCGGCGCTAACTGCGCATCTCGATCTGAACAATGCCATACATGTCGGCCATTCAACTGGCGGCGGCGAGGTAGTGCGTTATCTGGCCCGACATGGAGAGAGCCGCGTGACGAAAGCGGCAATTCTCTGCGCGGTGCCGCCATTGATGGTGAAAACGGCAGCCAACCCTGGTGGCCTGCCCAAGGAGGTCTTCGACGATCTTCAGAAGCAGCTTGCAGCGAACCGGACGCAGTTCTATCGTGATGTCGCTTCGGGCCCCTTCTATGGCTACAATCGTCCGGGCGCGAAGTCCTCTGAGGCGGTAATCCAGAATTGGTGGCGCCAGGGAATGATGGGCGGGGCAAAGGCGCATTACGACGGCATCGTCGCCTTTTCACAGACCGATTTCACCGACGACCTCAAGAAGATCACTGTTCCAGTGCTGGTCATGCACAGCGAGGACGATCAGATCGTTCCCTACGCCGATGCCGGGCCCCTGTCGGCAAATCTGCTGAAGAATGGAACGCTCAAAACCTACAAGGACTTCCCGCACGGCATGCCCACCACGCACGCGGAGACGATCAACACCGATCTGCTAGCCTTCATCACGAAGTAGCGAACGATCTGTGGAGAGGCCCGTAAGAACTCTCCACTGGCAATTCCTCTGTTCCATATTGATGTCAGACGCTCTCCAGCAGAGGCCCCTGGCGCTACATTGAGTGGAAATCACCGTTTCACAATGCGGCGAACCAGCCCGTCCGGCCCCGGCAGGATGGCTCTTGACCAGCCAGATTACTCACTTGCAGGAAAGTTGTAATTCTTTAGCCTGGATTAGTCCCGAAAAACGATAGATCCCTATCGGGACCGCCCCGGTGGTTGAGGCGAGATTCTGCGCAGTTTCCCGACCGGGGCGGTTTCGATAGGGCCGTTTGGAGTGAGTCGCTGGCGCGACGGACGCGGTGATCTGGCTATGGGATTTCAATGAGCGCAAGATGGCCTGCGAGGGTCCGCGAGGCTAGAGCGCAATGGGCTTGGGGGCAGCGAGTTCTGTTTCCGGAGCAAAATTGGAGCTGGTTTCGCAGCGTCGAATGCGCGTTGTGAAGGGCGTCATCGGAGTTGAAACGCACCTCTGCGTTGAGTGCTGTGGCACGCAGTGGTGAAGGATGGATATCGGCCGGGCGAGTATAGAGGCGCTCAGGAAGTGTCATCGGCGGACCTCCTTGGCTCGGACAGGGTCAGGCTTGGCCGGAAATACAGCTGGCCGTAGGTGAGCCGCTCGACGACCAGCATGATGCCAGAGCAGGTTGGGCATCGCAAGCTGGGTGGCTCCGGCGGGTCGGCGCGCTCCGCCAAGCCGAGTAAAGAGCGGCAGCGTTCGAGTGCAGCCCGTCGTCTTCGGTTGGCGAACAGCCCGAAGTGGCGGATGCGGACCAGGGCGCCGGGCAGGACGTGAAGCAGAGCGGCGCAGGAACTCATGGGCGGAAACGGTCATGACCTTCTTCTTGCCGCCGTGTGCATAGTCTCGCCAGCGGAAGGAGACGCGGTCGTTTTCAAAAGCGACGAGCCGATGGTTGGAGATGGCCACGCGATGGCTGTAGCGGGCCAGGTAGTTGAGGACATGCTCCGCCCTGCCGAAAGGCGGCTTGGCGTAGACCACCCAGTCCTTGCGGCTGAGTTCCCCCAGGAACTGGATGAATGCGTCAGGCGAGGCAAGTTGCTGAAGCGAGCCATGGAACTGGAGTCTGTCTTGCTCGAAGAGTTCACAAAGCCCGGCGCAGAACTTACGGCGGAAGCGCCGGCTAAGCGCCTTAACGGGCAGGAAGAAGCGTGGCGAGGAATCGATCCATCTGGAACCGTCGAGAGCCAGGCCGCCGGCTGGAACGATGTAATGGACATCGGGATGATGTTCAAGATTCTGTCCCCAGGTATGGAGCGCCCCGAGGAATCCGATGTCCGCTCCCAGGTGCTTCGGATCGCGAGCCAGTTCGAGCATTGTCGCGGCGCTGGTGCGATAGAGCAGGTCGTAGAGCAGCCGCTTGTTCTGGAGAACGAGAGCGGACAACTCGTGCGGCAGAGTGAAGACAACGTGGAAATACGAAATGGGCAACAGTTCAGCCGAGCGCGCCGCCAAGCGCGCACAACAATCGAGATGATGTTGGAAGGGCCCAATTTCTCATTGAACCGAAGATGACAACGAGTCTGGCTGCTTTTAGGCAATGTACGTGTTATGGTGATCTCGTCATGTTATGGTTTTCGAGCGAAATTGACTGTATTGGAAGGGACTATAGTGACTAGGGTGTCTGTGGTTAGTACCGTTAAGTTGCTTAGTTTCTTATAATTATCTTTCTAATCAATGAGATGCGTAATTGTATGGCGGAGAGGGAGGGATTCGAACCCCCGATAGCCTTGCGACTATGTCTGATTTCGAGTCAGGTGCATTCAACCGGGCTCTGCCACCTCTCCGCGTTGTCGACAAAGCTTCCGGGAGTGTTCCCGACCACAGCCCGATGGCATTGGCTGTCGCATTGGGAGTTCCCCGGCCAGCAGCGAGTGCGCTACGGCCTATACCAGTTTACCGTTGACGGTGTGCGCTTGCAATGACGGGGGCGCACGAGCCGGAATTCTGTTGTAGCGGAGCTGAGCTACACTGACAATTCCGCTTCCGGTTTGTTCTTTGAATCGCAGGTTCCGGCGGTGTTGGCCTCATAGGTGATACTTTACCTTTTGGTTGCTATTCTGCCGCAGAGATGAGGCGAACCGGCGGGCAGAGCGGAGTTGGGGCAGAGGTACGGTTGCGGAGCGATTCGGCTTCAGTGTTGAGTATCGTTTTGTGGGCGGCGGTAAGAGTTCGGGAGCGCGGGTTCTTATGATGGAATTTCACATTGCGCGGAATGCGCGGGAACGGTATGAGTTTGCTGAGACGCTGTTTTCCTATACGGGAAATGTGGTGTTCGCCAACATGGCCGGAGCCCGGGAGTTTGCGCATCGCATGAACCTCGTGCGCGAGGTCGAAAAGCATCCCGAGCGGGCGGTTCACGCGGGTGCGCTTTACGCGATGGGCCTGATCGACGAAGCCAGCCACGTGCTGATGGCGCGGTATCGCGAGGATTTCGATCCCGAGGTGATGACAGCGGCGCTGGCCTGGTTTTCAGAGCAGGTGGGCGCTGACGCGCTGGATAGAATGCTGCTGACATTCGTGGAGCAGTTTCCGGGATCCAGCGTGATGAGGGGGCTGGAAACGCCGCAGCAATGGCTGGCGGGATCGACCGATGGCACGACGCATCGAGCTGCTGCGATGGAAGAGCTGCTGCTGTTGTGGACGGCAAACCGGAATGAGGCTTTTCGCCCATTTGAAGAGCTGTTTGAAGACAAAACCCTGGCCGAGAAGACGGTCTACGCCCAGGTAACGCAGCAGTTGCCCGACTATTTTGCCACACGGCCGCTGATTCCCATTGAGGGCGCCACGGCGGTGAACCTGCTGGACCTGCTGAGGGCTCCGGCGGTCAGTTCTCCAGGGTCTTTGAGTGAACAATTGGCGCTGATCCGGCGGCTGTGGAAGCCGCTTCTGGGCGAGAGCCTGGATCGCTTTCTTCTGATTGCGGGCGAAATCCTTCATGAAGAAGAGCTGGCCATCTGGATGCAGTTCAATCCCCCTGCCGCGCAGGCGCATGCGGCGGCGCAGGCTGCGGCCCAACGCCGGCGGGAGCGAGGCGAGCAGCAGTGGCCTTCAATTGCGAGCCATGCCGATGTCCCGGAATTTGGCGATCAGGCGCATGAGTACGAGAAGTTTTCGCCGGACACGGCATGGATGCCGAACACGGTGTTGATTGCCAAGAGCACGTACGTGTGGCTGGCGCAGTTGAGCAAACAATACGGGCGGAGGATTGCGCGGCTGGATGAGATCCCCGACGAAGAGCTCGCAACGCTTGCCGATCGCGGACTGAATTCGCTTTGGCTGATTGGCGTGTGGGAGCGCAGCCGGGCGTCGAAGACGATCAAGCAGCTTTGCGGTAACTCGGACGCTGTGGCGTCGGCGTATTCGCTGTTTGATTACAAGATTGCGGAAGACCTGGGCGGCGATGCGGCTTATATCAACCTGCGCGATCGCTGCTACCGGCATGGCGTGCGGCTGGCGAGCGACATGGTGCCCAACCACATGGGCATCGATTCGCCCTGGGTGATCGAGCATCCGGAGTGGTTTATTTCGCGGCAGGATTCGCCTTATCCCGCTTACAGCTTCAATGGCCCAGATCTCTCGCACGATGGGCGAGCGGAGATCAAGATTGAGGATCATTACTTTGAGCAGTCGGATGCCGCGGTGGTGTTTCGGCGCGTGGATCGCGCAACGGGCGAGACGCGCTACATCTACCACGGGAACGATGGGACAAGCTTTCCGTGGAACGACACGGCGCAGCTTGACTACTTGAATCCCGCAGTGCGCGAACAGGTGATTCAGACCATTCTGCATGTTGCGCGGCTGTTTCCGGTGATTCGATTCGATGCGGCGATGACGCTGGCTAAGCGCCATTTCCATCGGCTGTGGTTTCCTGGGCCGGGAGCGAGCGGCGCAATTCCGTCGCGAGCGGAATATGGGATGAGCCAGGCGGAGTTTGACCGGAACATGCCGCATGAGTTCTGGCGCGAGGTGGTGGATCGCGTGGCCGCGGAGGTTCCGGGGACGTTGCTGCTGGCGGAGGCGTTCTGGCTGATGGAAGGCTACTTCGTGCGTACGCTAGGCATGCATCGCGTTTACAACAGCGCGTTTATGGTGATGCTGCGCGACGAGGACAACGCGAAGTATCGGTCGGTGATCAAGAATACGCTGGAGTTCGATCCGGACATCATGAAGCGTTACGTGAACTTCATGAGCAATCCCGATGAAAGAACGGCGATTGACCAGTTTGGTAAAGGCGATAAGTGCTTTGGAGTTGCAGCACTGATGGCGACGCTGCCGGGTTTGCCGATGTTCGGGCATGGGCAGATTGAGGGATTTACGGAGAAGTACGGCATGGAGTACCAGCGGCCGCGCTATGACGAGCGGCCCGATCATTGGCTGGTGGAGCGGCACGAGCGCGAGATTGCTCCGCTGCTGAAGCGCCGCTCGCTGTTTGCGGAGAGCAGCAATTTTCTGTTGTACGACTTCTTTCAGGCCAACGGCTCGGTGGACGAGAACATCTTCGCCTACTCCAACCGCAACGGCGGCGAACGTGCGCTGGTTGTGTTCAACAACCGCTACGGCGCCACGCACGGGACGATTGATTTCTCGGCGGCGTATGCGGACAAAGGGGCGGGACAACTGCGCCAACAGCGGTTGCGCGAAGGACTCGGGCTGAGCGGCGATGGCGCGGCGATTCTTGCTTTCCGCGATTCACTCACAGGGCTTGAATACCTGCGGCGCGCAGACGATCTGCAGGAGCGCGGGCTTTCGCTCGGCCTGCATGCTTACCAGTGTCATGTGTTTTTGGATTGGCGCGAACTGCGGGTGACCGCGGAACAGCCCTGGGACAAACTCTGCGCGCAACTGAATGGGCGCGGGGTTGCAAATCTTGACGATGAGTTGGTGAATTTGGAATTGCGACCGGTGCATGAAGCTCTGCGCTTGCAACTCGATTCCGCTGTGGTGAGGATCTTCGCGGATTTGGCAGAGCATCCGCGCATTATCGCGGGCGGGCCGATCGCCAAGGACAAGAAGATTGAGCTCGAGCGTCGCGAGTTCTTCGACATGGCGTGGAGGCGCTGCGAGAACTTTTTGCGAGAAGCGCAAAAGGCGTATGTTTCTCGTGCAGGTGCGAGGAAAGAGGGTGTTGCTGTTCTTGCGCCGACGAGTCCTGCTTTGCTTGGGCCGGCCTTCCGTGAACGGCTGCGCGGGGCGATGCGGATCCCAGTGGTGGAGGCGCTGTTTCCGACTCCGTGGACCGTGGCCGCGCGGCGTGTGCTGCCGAGTCCCAGCCCGCAGTTCACGGCGACGGCGATGTGGGGTCCGGTGCTGGCGTGGTGTGCGTTGGAGCTTCTTGCGGAATCGATTGACGCGGAAAAACCGGAGCGTGTGGCGTTGGATTTATTTGACAGGCTGCGGCTGCGCGAGCCGTTCGCACAGGCATTTACGGCGCTGGGATTTGAGGGTGAAGAGGGCTGGCGGGTTGCGGCGCGGATCAAGGTGGTGCTGCTGAGCGGCGCGGACGTGGGTAAGGAACAAAAGCCGGACTCTGTTGAGGAGATCGAAGGTTTCAGGGGAACGAAGGCCGCTGAAGTTGAGGCCGAGACGGTTGCTAGCGCGGAGACAGCAGATGAGCGAGTTGCGCTGTCGGCGGCTTTGTGGCTCGATCCCGATGTGCGCTGGCTGACGGGGGTGCATGAGGCCGGTGGTCATTCTTACCTGGTGCGCGAGTCGTATGAGGAGCTGTTGTGGTGGTTGCTGATGCCGTCGCTACTGCGGCTTGCGAACGAGCCGGTGCTGGATCGCGCGGCGATTGAGGCAATGGGCAGGACGGTGGAGGAGGCGCTGGCTTCGGCGGAGGCTGCGGGGTATCGGATCGATGCGCTGCTGGGGCCTGCGGTTCAGGAGCAGGAAACTCTGCCTGAGCCGGTTGAATCGGAAGAGACGACGGCGGAGGAGAAGACGGATGCAGTGCCCGTTGAAGCCGACGAAGCAGCAGTCTCGATTGAATCTGAATCCGAGGCGACGGTCGCCGATGCTGGCCTGACAGAGCCTGAACCCGCGCGAGCGGAAGAAATCGACGAAAAAACCGAATAACCTGCACAGTACTTCAGCTCTCGGTACTTGCCATCGCTCTCCATTTGAGCGAAAGCGATGGCATACTGGATAAATCCCCGCGCTGTTTGAAAATTGGAGGCCGTTGCATGATCCGGGTGCGCAACCTGAAGAAGACTTTTGGCTCCTTTACCGCTGTGGACGATGTTTCGTTCGAC
>Ga0182012_10002801_pt1 | contig 18769 bp, 26 predicted proteins | sample 612S2SmetaG_FD_120486 | JGI IMG/M metagenome (GOLD analysis project Ga0182012, IMG submission 120486) | Permafrost microbial communities from Stordalen Mire, Sweden - 612S2S metaG | ecosystem: Environmental > Terrestrial > Soil > Wetlands > Permafrost | place: Sweden: Stordalen | collected...
GTCCACGTCCGGTCGTCGTATTCGGAAAAGCCAGGCACTTTTGTCATCGGATCAATCAAGGACATGCCCATGGAAGACGCCATTCTGACCGGAGTCGCGCACGACCGCAGCGAGGCCAAGGTGACCGTCGTCGGGATACCGGACATCCCCGGATACGCCGCCAGGGTGTTCCGCGCCGTCGCCGACGCCGACGTCAACATCGACATGGTGCTGCAGAACGTCTCCAAGGTCGAGGACGGCAAGACCGACATCACCTTCACCTGCTCCCGCGACGTCGGGCCCACAGCGGTGGCAAAGCTGGATTCGCTCAAGGCCGAGATTGGCTTCACCCAGCTGCTCTACGACGACCACATCGGCAAAGTGTCGCTGATCGGGGCGGGCATGCGCAGCCACCCCGGCGTCACCGCAACCTTCTGTGAGGCGCTGGCCGAGGTGGGTGTCAACATCGAGCTGATCTCCACCTCCGAGATTCGCATCTCGGTGCTGTGCCGCGACACCGAACTAGATAAGGCCGTTGTTGCGTTGCACGAGGCGTTCGGCCTCGGCGGCGACGAGGAGGCGACGGTGTATGCGGGGACGGGGCGGTAAATGGTTTCGATTGGCGTAATTGGCGCCACCGGTCAGGTCGGCCAGGTGATGCGCACGCTGCTCGAGGAGCGTGATTTTCCGGCCACATCGGTGCGGTTCTTCGCCTCGGCCCGTTCGCAGGGCCGCAAGCTGCCTTTCCGCGGCCAGGAGATCGAGGTCGAAGACGCCGCAACGGCGGACCCGACCGGCTTGGACATCGCATTGTTCTCCGCGGGCAAGACGATGTCGCTGGTGCAGGCGCCGCGGTTCGCGGCGGCCGGAGTGACAGTGATCGACAACTCGTCGGCCTGGCGCAAAGACGCCGATGTGCCGTTGGTGGTGTCGGAGGTCAACTTCGAGAGAGATGTACGCATGGCCGGGACGCTCAAAAAGGGCATCATCGCCAACCCGAACTGCACCACCATGTCCGCCATGCCGGTGCTCAAGGTGCTGCATGACGAAGCCCAGCTGGTGCGCATGGTGGTCTCGAGCTATCAAGCGGTGTCCGGCAGCGGCCTGGCCGGAGTGGCGGAACTGGCCGAGCAAGCACGCGCGGTCATCGACGACGCCGAACAACTGGTGCACAACGGCAGCGCCGTCGAATTCCCGCCGCCGAAGACTTACGTCGCACCGATCGCGTTCAACGTGGTGCCGCTGGCCGGATCGCTCGTCGATGACGGTTCGGGGGAGACCGACGAGGACCAGAAGCTTCGTCACGAGAGCCGCAAAATCCTCGGGATCCCCGACCTGCTGGTCAGCGGGACCTGCGTGCGGGTACCGGTATTCACCGGGCACTCGCTGTCGATCAACGCCGAGTTCGCGCGGCCGCTGTCGCCGGAACGAGCCCGTGAGCTGCTGGACGGCGCCCCGGGCGTGAAGCTGGTTGACGTGCCGACGCCGCTTGCCGCGGCCGGAATCGACGAGTCACTGGTCGGCCGGATCCGGCACGACCCGGGGGTCCCGGACGGGCGGGGCCTGGCGTTGTTCATATCCGGGGACAACCTGCGCAAAGGGGCGGCGCTGAACACCATCCAGATCGCCGAGTTACTCGCTGCTGGAGTGTGATCCCCGGGTGAGGCCCACCCGGGTCGCGCTAGCGACGTGGGTGGCGTGTTTGCTTCTGTCGCAGAGCTTTTGGCCTGCGCATGCCGATCCACCGGCGCCTGTCCCCGAGCCGATACTGCAGCCGCTGGCGCCGGGGCAGGTGCTGCGGATCGGGCCGACGGCCGGCACCGGAACTCCCACCGGCGACTACGGCATCGGCGCCACCGACCTGTGTGAGTTCGTCGAGTTCCCCAGCGAGCTGCTGCAAGTCTGCGGCGACAGCTTCGCCGGCCAGGGTGTCGGGTTCGGCGGCTGGTATTCGCCGGTCGCGTTGCGTGTGGACACATCGTCGGTCGACGACCCGATCGGTGTGCGGTACACCGGCGTCACCGGGATCAGCCAGCCGCTGCTGGCCGACCCCCGGCCGCCGGGGGCATCGCAGCTGCCCGCCGGGGTGGTGCAGATCAACCGGCGCAACTACCTGATGGTCGCCACAACCAAGAACCTGACGCCACAGACCACCCGGCTGGTCATGGCCGAACCGGAGCGCGGCGGCTGGCAGACCGTTCCGGGTTCCCGGCGCGACGGCTCCTATCAGGGCGGCTCGCAGACGCAGATCAGCGGGTACTACGACCCGATCCCAACGCCCGACTCGCAGACCGGGTGGGTGTACATCGTGGCCAACAGTTTCACCCGCAGCCGTCCGGTGGTGCTGTACCGGGCGACGCCGCAGACGTTCACCGACCGGTCGAGGTGGCAGGGCTGGGCGGCCGGCCCGGGCGGCGGCTGGAACAAGCCGCCGACGGCGTTGTGGCCGGACAGTGTGGGCGAGATGAGCATCAGGCAGATCGACGGCAAAACCGTGCTGTCCTATTTCAACTCCGCCACCGGCAACATGGAAGTCCGAGTGGCAAACGACCCCACGTCGCTGGGCGATGCGCCGGTGACCATCGTTGTGCAACACGACGAGTGGCCGGACCCGGCGGAAAGCCTGCCGCCGCCGTACGACAATCGGCTCGCGCAACCGTATGGCGGGTACATCTCGCCCGGGTCCACGCTCGATGAGTTGCGGATTTTCGTCAGTCAGTGGGACACCGGCGCGCGGGTACGAGCGCCGTGCCGGGTGATCCAGTTCGCGGTCAACCCATTCAAGCCCTAGTCGGAGGCTATTTTTTGGCCCTCCGTCCGCAGTGCGTCCGCAGTAGATCCGAGAGCCTGGTCGACCAGGCCCGCTGCGGCCTTGCGAGTCCGGTCGTTGGCATCCGGCCACAGGTGGCTGTAGGTGTCTAAGGTGACCGAGGCCGACGAGTGGCCGAGCGCCCGTTGGACCGTCACCACGTCGCACCCGGCACGGATAAGCCCGGAGGCGTAGAAGTGCCGCAGGTCGTGCAGCCGGTGCTCGATCTTGATCTTGTCGCGGACCTTGCGCCACCACCGAGCTACCGTCGCCGCGTGCGCCGGCAGCTGGTCGTCGCGAGCGCCGGGGAACAACCACCGGTCCGGGTCATCGCCAGGCCGGTACAGCCGGATGTGCTCGGCGAGGATCTTCACCAGGCCGTCAGGGACGTACACCGTGCGCTCCGACCCATACTTGGGGCCGCGGATCTCCATGCGGCCGTCATCGGTCCACTGGACCTGGCGCTGCACGCGGATCTCCCCGCGCAGGAACTCGACGTCGGACACCTTCAACGCGCAGGCTTCCCCGCGCCGCAGACCGGCGAACGCACAGACCGCGATGAAGCCCGCGTACCAGGGCTCAATATCGTCCGTTGCCCGGATCGCGGCCCCGACCTCTTCAACGGTGGGAATGGTCATCGCCGCGGCCGCCTTCCGTGCCCGCGGCAGCTTTATCCCGGCAGTTACGTCGCGTGCCATGAACCGATCGCGGACGGCGGCACGGAAGACATTGCGGACGTTGGCGAACCGGGTCCGGATCGTCGTGGGCTCTAGGCCCTTGTCCTGCATGGCCTTCACCCACGCCTCCACATGCGAAGGCCGTATCTCTGCCATACCGACACTGCCGAACGTCACCGAATTCGCGGCCAGGTTCATCGAGTGGACCGTGCCGGACACCCATACCTGCCGTGCCGACCACTCCGAGTAGTACGAAGCGAAGGTGACCTTTCCGCGCTTCGGATCGACATAGGTTCCGGTGGTGAACTTCGCGGTGATCTCGGTATCAAGCCACGACTGCGCATCCGCCTTGCGGGTAAAGCCCCTCGCGTGCTCGCGGCCGTCCTCATCGACGTACCTTGCCCGCCAACGCTTCCCTTTGCCATGCAATGCGGAGGGGACAGTCTCGGTTGTGCCATCAGGGAGTCGGACCGTTTTGGTCCAGCGGTCCTCGACGCCCGCGCGGCGGTTACGTGTCTGCACTGGAGTCGGCTCCGTTCTCGAACGCTGAGCCGAACCGTTTGGTGAACTCTTCTTGGCCGTACGCCTCGATGAGACTTTCCCTCGCGCGACGGATGATGTCTTGGCGGTATAGCTCTCTCTCGGCCTCCGTCGTCTCAAAGATCTCTTCTTCGGTCTTGTAAAGGTTTGCCGTTACGGCACTGATGAGGATTTCCAGCATTTCCCTATGAATGGGGTCGGTGACGAAGACGTAATTTGCGCGCCCGGATTCGTCGTCAACGCTGAATCGCTGAACCATCTCGTCGCGAATCTTTTGCGCCCACTCAGTCGCAGTTGTCACCCCACGCCGGCCTAGAACCTGCAGCTCCGCGTCCTCACCGAACAGGCCGTCAAAGGCAACGTGCTGTTCGTGGCAGATCCCGAGGATTCGACGCCGCGCGCGGCTCATCTCGCGCTTCATTAACTCTTCTGAAGTTGCGAATTGACGTTCGCCGCCGTCGATCTCGTAGAGGTCGCTCGTGGACAGGGTGAATCCGAGCACCTCCGCGATTGCTACCGCTTCGCGGAGTCGCGGTTCTCGGGCGCCCCCTTCAATGCGGGTGATAGCTGAGCTGTCGAGCTTGACTCGACGGTCTCGGAGCAATAGCTCGGAGAGTTCTCGCTGGGTGAGACCTTCTTCGTCTCGGGCGCGCTTCATTCGCCGACCGAAGCTCATGGTGGTGTAGTTGCCGGGCTCCTCTTCCTGACCCAGCTCACCTTCTTGGTTCTGCACGGATGCAGCGTACATGCGTTGACTGCAGCAAGGAAGCGTGATAGATCTTGATGCGATACTGCAGCACGAACTGCAGCAATGCAGCACGGGAGGAGTGAGCTTTGCCCGAGTACATGTCCACAAGCCAGGTCGCTGAGGAGTACGGCTTCAATGCCGGAACTCTCCGGTACTGGCGCAGTACCGATCAGGGACCGGCGTCGTTCACGCTCGGGCCGCGTGGCCGGGTTGTGTACCGGCGGTCCGAAGTCGAGCGGTGGCTGGCGGCACAGGAGTCCGCTACTCGCCGCGGTGGCGGAGACGCGGCCTGATGAGCCATCCCCATGTTGTCCAGCAGGACCGAGATGCGCTCGATGATCTTGGCCTAGTCGAAGACGACCACACGGAAATGCTGACGGCTCCCGTTGGTTCCTGCGTTGGCGCGCAGGACGGGAGCCGTCCGAACCGACCCCAATACCCAATAAAGGAGCAAGTCCGATGACAACGATACAACCGACCAGCGACACGAACCTAGAGCGTCACGGGTACCACACCGTTTGGTGCTCAGACTCAGACGATCTGCACGATGATCGGTCTCCATATTGCGAGCGCCTGATCGGCGGCACCGACGGCGTCACAGAACCCCGCTGGGCACCGACGCAACTGTGGGTGTCGACGATCCACGCCTTCCTTCACGGCACCTACACCGCCAATGAGGCACGCGCAGAAGAACAACACCGCGTAGGAGTGCAGCTCAGCATCCTCGTCCACGATGGCTCCGAATGGGTCGAAAAGATGATCAACATGCGGTCAGGCGATGCCCGCACCCTCGCCGCGCTACTCGTCGCCGCCGCCGACATAAATGACGGCATCGCGCCCGGCAGCAGGGCCAACCGGTGAACCCCCATTGGGGGTCGTTGCCCGCGCTCGGCGTGCGTTGCCCGATTTGCGATGCCGCTGCAGGTCAGCCGTCCAGAGAGGTGCCCACCGGAATCGCCGGAGTTCGTCTCGCAGGGTCGGCTGACGTACCGCATGCCTACCGGATACAGGTCGAGGCCGAGGAGTGGGAAGCCTTTGTCACTGAGGAGGCCAAGCGACGGTGACAGATGCCCGTGTCCCGGATCGGTGGTTGTCCGATCGCCGCCTTCAGCGGTTGTCGGATGCCCACTTCCGGGCGTTCATCACCTCGTTGGTGTGGTCGGTGTCGAACCGCACCAACGGGGTGATTGAACCCGAGGATCTGGGGCTGATGCCCAACTTCGCCGCCGGCGCCGCGAAGGCATTTGTCGAAGCCGGGCTGTGGTCGCCGCTGGAGAAGGGCTGGCAGATCGGCGATTACGCCTCGACGCAGACCAGCAGTCAGCAGCTGGCCGCAGCTGAGGCGGCTCGGATTCGGGAGCGGGAGAAGAAGGCCCGGCAGCGTGCGGCGAAGCGTACCGCCTGCACCAACGGTGTTGTCCCGGGAGATGTCCCGGGGGATGTCCCTGGGGACAACACAGGACAGGACAGGCCAGGACAGGACAGGCCAGGAGAAGGCGACACCCAGCTAGCCGCTGCTACAAGCGAACCGATATGGCGCGGCGCTGGTAATGACCCCTACGACGAATACAACTAACCCCCCCAACGTCTTTGAGAAGGAGTAACGACATGACCGATCTACAGGTAGTTGATCACCCGGATGTTGAAGTCCCTCTGGACCGGCTCGCAGCCGAGAAGCTGGACGGCCGCATCCGCCGTATGGCCGAGAGCGCGCGCGGTCAGCTCATGAAGGTCGCCGAGTTGGTCGAGGAAGCCAAGCGCGGGCAAGTGCACCAGGTGCTCGGGTATCCGTCGTGGACCGCGTATCTCGCCGACGCGCTTGGCGGCCAGCTGCAGTTGACAGGCGAGAGCCGCCGTGAGGTAGTGGCATTCCTCGCGGGCGAGGGCATGAGCGTGCGCGCCATCGCGACCGCGGCCGGAATGTCCAAGTCAACTGTTGACCGCGACCTCGCGCAGGTGTCCCACGATGGGACACCTGACGCTGACGAGGCTGTGCCTTCAGGTGTCCCACAACGGGACACCTCGACTGACCCCGACGCCGCGGACGTCACGATCACCACTCTCGACGGCAAGACGTTCACCAAGCGCAAGCGTGAACGGAAGCCGCGGCAGACGGCAGACCCCAAGACCAAGGCTTCGCCGAAGGACAAGCCCACAGCGCCCGAACGGCGGGTGCAGATACCGACCGCGTACCGCGAGCAGGTAGACGGACTCAGGCCACTCATCGCCGGTCTCAAGGTTCTTAAGTCGGATTCGCGGTGGGACAAGGCAACAGAACGGTTCACGCATAGAGACCGCGCCGCGCTCGACGAGTTCATCGTTGCGCTACAGGAGTTCCGCACTGCGATGGGCGAGCTGTGCAACACCACTGAGGTGTCGCCGCTAGCCGACTTGCCGAGCACGGCATCGTGACAAGTCGTCCTGACCTGAACGAGACGTGGTACTGCGCTACCGCGGAGGTGGTCCGCCGACGGAGGCGTGGGCAACCGATCCCGCAGTGGCTCGCGCAGTTCCACGCAACTCTCCACACCGAGATTAGCGGGTTGACGCAACCGCGACACCGAGGACCCGAAATCGGCGGCGATAAGCGACAATTGAAGCAGGACGACCTTCTCAGTACCGAAGAGGTCGCGGAGCTGCTGAACTGGTCACCGCGGAAGGTCCAGCGCCGCAAAACTGATCTCGGCGGCCGGATCGTCGGCCGTGGACTGGTTTTCGACCGGTCGGTGATTCTCGAGTTTAAACGAAAGGGGCACTGATGCCCGATATACAGGCTGCACTTGAGGATTGGGCTTCTGCAGTGCCGGCTGACGAGTGGCGATCACTACGCGATCGCGTACGTCCATTCGATGAGCCGTCCACACCTCCGTTGGAGGGGTCCGATGACTGAAATCGAGTACGCCAGCGCCACCCGCAGCGGTCTCTCCGCGTACGCCGGCCTTGCCAGGTGGTCTGGGTTGCCGTTGGAGGATGTCATCGAGGCCGCCCGCGAAGACCGGCTCGGCCCCCTGGTCGAGTCCCGCCAGTTCGCGCGGCCGTTGAGTGGTGCTGACGCGCTTCGACGGTTGCGCGAAAAACGCTACGCGCCGGGTGAAGTGCCGAAATCACCGGCCGAGCTGGTGGGCGAGCTGCGAGCACTGCGGGCTTCGTGGCTCGTCGAGCACGAAGTTGTCCGGCGACAGTGCAGCCCTGAGTGGCGACTCGGCGAGATATACGCCAAGCGCCAGCCACCCTGGGTGCACTGAGATGGCCGCAAAGGTGGTCCGCTGCGACCGTTGCTCGAAACGTCTGCGGCGGCGCGCCTTCGAGGACAGCATGGCCCAACTCAAGGACGGCTACATCGACCACTACGTCTGCGAAGGCTGCCTGTCGCCCGAAGAATTCGTCGCAATGGAGGTCCGCGCCGAGCTGATGGAGCTCGGCATCACCCCGGACGGCCGCATCCTCACGCGCCCGAAATACAAGCTACCCGCGTAAGAATAAACAGGAGAGAAACCGATGGCTCAGCAAGATACCGTGCCGTTTCGGATGGCAATCGGCATCGAAGGCAGCATTGCCGGCTATCCGGACGGTGTCCAACTCGGACAGGTGATCGCGTTGGATTCCATGACTGCGCACCGATACCAATATTTCGGGTACGGCGAAATCCTTGGGGCAGACGATGAGACGCCCCGCGAACGCCTCGCACGCAGCGAGGCGACAACGCGGATCGTGCAGGATTGGCTTGTCGCGCAGGCCAATGATATCGAGCGCGCCCGCATCGCGGCCCGTAGTTACACCCTCGACACCGGCACCGGCAAGGCACTGAAGAAATGACGAATGGGTCGGATTTGAAATCGGGACCCCTCCGAGACCGCCGTGATGGCGCCAGTTTTCGTGGAGGGGCAGCGCGCGACCCTAGTCCTTGCACGCGCGCACCGTTCGGCCACCCAACTTCAACTTTGGAGCCGACCAGGGCGAATCCGGACGAAATGAGACCGACACCCACGCCCTTATGACGAAAGGAGGCGAATATGCCAAGGCGACCGAAACCGCAATTCGTACCGCAGCTTCCGGCTGCTGAAACGGCAGCCCCACCGCCTGATGCGCCGAAGGACTTAGGCGAAGCCGGACGCCAAGCGTGGGACTTCCTCTGGGATTTGCCGTGGGTCCGCCCGACCCGTCATCGCCTTGCGGTGGAGCGCTACGCCCGGCTGACAGATGTTCTTGCGGCCTCATTCGCTGAGTTGGAGCGCGCCGGGATGATGCAGTTGGGGTCAGCCAAGCAGCTGAAGTGCCACCCCGTGATGATCGAGATTCGACAGCTTAGCGCCGAGCTGCGGGCCCTCGATATTGAGCTTGCGGCGACCCCCTCCTCGTCTTCGAAGGCTGGCGTCCCGCTTGAACTTCCGCCGACAAACCTCGACTCCATAGTCGCGGCGCGGCGCCGACTTCTCGATCCTGGTGATGAAGACGATTTCAGGCTCGCACTCGTCAAAGACGGGAATCCGGCATGAGTCAATCCGAAATCGACTGGGCAGCCGTCACTGCCGCTGCCGATAGACGCATCGCTGCACTACTGGCAGACGGTCACCCGTTGGGCGACACGCTCGATTGGTCGGCATTGCGCGACGCGTGCGACCGTCGAATAGCCGCCCTCCTAGGCAACGCCGAAGGCGGGGAATCCTAATGGCTGCTGCCCTCATTCGGTGGACACGGCAGGCTCGCAGCCGTCCATGGTGCCCGGCGCAGGCCGACGGAGGGGTGCCGACCATCGGGAGGGGTGCGATTTGAAATCCGGCCCTTTTGAGGGGCACAGCGCGGCGACTGTCCAAGTGTCTCCTGATCTGTCTATTCGACCTGAATCAAACGGAAAGTGGTCAGATATGACCGAAAAGCAGCCCGCTCCGCCCAAGGGCACCCGTAGCGGAGGCAAAAAGCTCTGGTGCGACGTTCTCGGCAAATACGAGCTTGAACAGCACGAAATCGCCTTGCTGCGAGAAGCCGTGCGTACTGTCGATGACCTCGATGCCTTGGCGGACGTGGTGGCCGCCGAGGGCGTGACTATCGGCTACCGGGTACATCCGGCGCTCGTAGAGGCTCGACAATTGCGGATTTCACTGGCGCGACTGGTTGGTGCGTTGCGGCTCCCGGCCGGGGACGAGGACGACCAGCCCGCTGGCCGGCGACCGCAACGGCGCGGTGGCGCACGAGGCGTCTATGCGCTCGGTGGCGCGTCGTGAGGCGCCGATGTGACGAAGTTCTACCGCCCCAGCTGGTTGTGTTCGATGGCCACGGTTATGCGACATATGACGCCTGGGTTGAAGCGTTTGAGGAATTCCACGCAGCGCGGGAGCAGTGGCGTACGGAACGTGCGCTGCCCGTGAATGCCCTGCCGGCATGGTCAGTTGACGGTGATTGCCCGTGGGATCAAGAAAAAATCTGATGCCGGTATTCACTGAAGAGAGATCCCCGTAATGACCTCAGCAATAACGCCTGATCCGTCGATCCACAATATTCCGTCGTTTGATTCTGGTGCGATTACGCTGCCGGAGATTGAGGCGCAGGGCCAGCAGATCCTCACGGGGATCGAACAATGGATTGCGTTGGCCCTGTTGAACGTGTCGATTCTTGGGGTTAAGCCTTTTGCGGCGTTGCAGGCGTTCGGGAAAGACCCCGGTGGGGTTATCACCGCCATGCTCACGGGCTTGGGTGCCTCCGGCAGTGATGTGGCCGCGCTCCAAACGGCGATGGGGGATGTTGCCAGCGGCATCACGGACGCTGAGGAGTTTATCCAGCAAGTCCTCGACGCTATCGCAAACGCGTTAGGCCAGACGGGAACTAGCCACACCGCAACTCAGGTCAAGGGCTACCTCGAAGAGATCCCGGGCGCCAATATCGTTGGGGAGTTGAATTCGGCGGTGTCCGTTGCGGAGTCGCAGGTGTCGAGCGTCTTGGGTGGTGCAAGTACCAGTTTGGGTCAGGACGTGTCCAGCATCGTCACCGATGTCACGAACGCGGTAACAACCCCTTTAGCGACAGCGGAGACGGCGGTGAAAACCCAACTGACGAATGCGTTTACCGGATTGTTCAATGCTCTCACGGGCGGCTCATCGGCTGCTGCGTCGGCTTCGGATGTCGCGACGGGTGCAGCAGCGCACTCGACCAACATCATTGCGACGGGCTCGTCAGTGGCACAGTTGCAGCAGCCCGCTGCGAACCTCGGGCTGGTCAGCGCGGCAGTGAACTTCGCCCTCTACCTGAACTCGTCCACTCCTCCGCCCCAGTTCACGACCACCACAGTGGGATCTGGAACGGGTGTTTGGACGATCAGCAACGGCGAATTGGTTTGGGCTGGGGGAAATTCCAGCGCCGTTACACAGTACGAAATGTACGACGTCGAGCCGACCGGCACTGACTATCAGCTCGTATCCGCGATCCTGAACGGATCTATCGCGGCTGGTGAGGATCTCTGGCTACTGGGCCGCGCTAATTCTGCGTCATCACCGACCGAGTACGTCGGGCTGCAACTCGAATACGACACTGCAACCGAATTAACCGGCCAGATTAACTACAAAAACTCTTCTACCACAGGGGCGCTCGGATCTAGCTTCACGTTGGCGTACGTGCCGGGAGCAACGTACGCCTTGCAGTGCGGAATCTGGCCGACCCTCATTCAGACCATACAGACCAATACGCGTATCACGCTGAGTTATACGAGCGCCCAGGGGGTCACCCAGACCACTTCCACGATAGCTGCCGGGGCCAGCGCGGCGACAGTTCGATCCGCATTGCAAGCGCTCAGCCTGATCGGATCAAATGTGACCGTCACGGCGTCTGCCGGGGTGGGATCGAACACCATATACGTTATTTCATTCGGGGGAAAGTTCAGTGAATCCAACACCCCGACTGCATTGACAGCAAATTTAGTTGGCACCGGAGCTATTACTATCCCCACCCTTAATGGCGCACCGTGGTTTCAGGTTCTGATAAATGGTGTCCCGCAAATCATTAACCCTTCCGCCAGCGGATACGCGCAGTACTACATTCAGGACACCGCCCTGGCGACCTTGTACGGTTCCGGTAATCGGTGGACCGGCTTCCTAGGCGCAATGGGTTCTAGCCAGCCATCCGCGGCGCCGCCAAACCTATCTTGGTGGGGTATGCAGGATCAGATATTCCCTGCCGGTCCACCCTCGACCGCTCTGGTCTCCACGAGCGAATCCACCAGCTCTACCACCTACACCGATCTCACCACCACCACCGACACCGTCACCGTCACTATCGGATCAAGTGGCATGTGCGAGGTGTGGCTCAGCGGACTACTCACCACCACCTACGACGGCGGCGGCGCATACATGTCATTCACCATGTCGGGGGCCAACACTCAAGCCGCATCCGACGCGGAGAGTATCTATTGCGAGGTCTACGTCCCTGGCTCGGCTGGCGCGATTGGCGTTAGCTCGGTCGGCATTCCACTGATGCTCTACAACCTCACACCTGGCGTCACAACATTCAAAGCGAAATACCGCAGCAGCGCATACACCACAACCTTCGCCAACCGGCGTATCACAGCCATACCCATCTAGATCCGTGATCACCGATGACCGTGATGGCGTGCCGGAGCCGCTGTGTGCCCTGCCGCTGCGGTGGGAACCCAGCGCAGCTCGGCGCTCGCGGCAACCAGCCACCAGCGCGATACGTCGACAGCGACAGCGGTGTAGCGCTGCCCCGCTATCGTGGGGCCTCATGACGACTCGGCTTTGGTTGGCGTTTGGCCTAGCGTGTTCGGGAATCATTATGGCCCTGACTGCATTAGTGATTGATTTCTACGGTCGTGATTATCATGTGCACTACGGCGATGTAGGAGGATGGCTCGGGGGTGTCGGATCAATTTCTGCAGCCGTCGCGGCTGTTGGCATAGCAATCCACGGCAACCGTCGACAAAATCGGAAAGAAGACGAAGCGAGGGCGGAATCTAGAGCGCGCGCATTACGCAGAGCCAGAAATATTAGGTTCGTAAATAATCGTTATCACACGACATCGGTTGAGATGCGAATCCTAGAAAGTGTTTCCAAACCCTCGATATACGCGATCCAGCTCGAAAACAACGGGTACGCTCCCATTTACGAGGTACAGATTGGCTCACCATTAGTTGCCTACATTCCGAGCGACGGAAGCGCGTGGAGAATAAGGTGGGCACAAAGCGCAACGGTCAGTGCCGGCCAAGGTCAGCCAGTTGGCGTTTTGGACGCTGATCCATTTGTGCTCGGACCCGGAGAATCTGCGGTGGTAAAAATCGAGGTCCAGAACATGCGTGAACCGACGGGGCATAGCCGACCCGCGATGCCGTTTACCACATTTCATCGCGCATCTTACGTTGATGAGGAGGGTTATCTCGTCGGATGGACTTACGGCCGGACGGATAAAGATGTGCCGATCGTGTCAGAAGGATCCGTACGAGGTCGCTGGGCATTCGTTACAGATGGCTATCCGGGCGACGCAAATGATGCCCTAAGAGAACTGGTTGAGCAGGTACAGCCAGGGGATAACCCGCTGAGTGGCACGCTGTAGGCCCCGGTGTTTTTAGTGTGCACCGCGGGTCTGACAGTTGCCAGAATGCGCGCGGACCCGACTTATGCCAAACGGCATGCGCGGATACGATCAAGCGTCGCATTAGGGCGGAAGTGGCCCGCACAGCTTATTCAGTCCGTACTTGACAAGTAATACGGCGACGGTAGCGACGCCGGGAATTCCCCCTAAAGCCAACAACACATCGGCAATCGCACCCGCGAGAGTTACAGCATCAGCACCGTCGCGCCGCAGCTTGCTAATCGCACCGTTGCCACAGACGGCGCCCGCAAAACCTGCTATCCGTGCCTCGAAGAACGACCGTCCAGCCTGCTCGGCCTCATCGTCGCTCGCCGCCGCTTTTTCGACTGCCCAGCCGAGCTGCTGATAAAGATCCGACTCGTCGCTATCTAACAGAGCTTTGAAGTCCGGCATCTATTTCGTCCCTTCCATTGATTCTGCTGTTGGCGAATCGCTAGTGTCGAAATGCTTGCGCATGTTTCGCAATGTGCCGAGCTCGGTATCATCCTTGATCTTTGAAAACTCCGGGCCGGTTGGACAGTTATACTTCCGACTATCGGCTTCGTCGCTAGCATAGGCCGTTGCTACTGGGAAGATCATCAACTGGGCCACTCTTTGACCCGGTGTTATTGCGATTGGCATAGATCCGAGGTTGACAAGCTCGAGCGTAAGGCAGCCTTTATATGCAGGATGGACTTGAACTGCGGTAGCACTGAGCAAACCTAATCGACCATAGGATGACCGCGTTACAACCTGCGCGCAGAGATCGTCAGGCATGACGATGTACTCGAGTGTTGCCGCTAGCACGAGCTGTCCTGGGTGAAGATAGAATGGGTCTCCCCAGCTCTTCTGAACTTTCGACTGCATCCGCCTCGGATCTTGTTCTGCCTGAAGAGCATCAAAGGCTGCATTTGAGGTCTGCTCGAAAACTATAAATCGGTTACTTAAGCGTAAGTCGACACTAGCGGGGCCCAGCGCGCCGGGGAGCAATGGCGTCATGGCGAGCTCATCAATCCGGCCACTATTCACGCGTTGAAAGAAATTCGCCTTGGTCAGAACGCCAAGGTAAGCTTCGGATGGGTCACTCGGAGAATGCGATGCCACGTCGCCACCCGCTGCCTGCCAAGATTGCACGAAATACAAATCATCGACAGCTTTGGACGCTAGTTTATCCGTAGGGTATCTCGTCGCTTGGCTGCCCGCACGCCAGCAAGAATTCACGATATCGACGATGTCGTAGTCTGCTCCGGTGGTGAAGGCACCCGGTATGCCTCGGGCGAGCAAGTCTGAAAGTTTTTCAATTTTCTCCTGGCGCGCCGCGGCATCATACAGACGAACCTTCGACCAGGCATTTACAGCATCTTTGATAGGAAGAGTTTCTGCTCTGATGGCTTCGCAAAGTTCAACAGCCTTGGCGAATGGTTGTTCACTCGCAAGGTTTGTTTGTAGCGCTGCCAGCACTGGCTGGTCGCCAGCTGGAATATTCGGTTCGAGCCATTCCTTCATTAGGGTGGCTCTGAAGCACGTCGGTGGATGCGTATTTGTCGCCTTCGTTGGATCGCCGAGTGAAGTAAGGAACTCGAGTCCGGCTGCTACTGCCGCGGGCCCAAATAGTGCCACCGAATATGCATCACAAACCAGTTCCTCAATCCAAGCGTGAGCTATTTCATCAGTCCACCATTCATCGGCAAACGACCCTGGATTTTCGGAATCAGCCGCCTGTTGGCGCGTCATCATTAGCCGGTCGTGAATGCGCGACTCAATGTCTGCTAACCCTGGAACTTGATGATGGATGATTAGATGGTGTGCAAGCTCATGGCCCAGTACAATTGGAACCCATTTAGTCATCGTCCCCTCGTGCTCGGGAATGGCGATCGATAATATTTCTCGAGAGGCGTTTGAAGCGCTAGAAAACATGGTCGCCCAGAAAGGCGTACTTCTGGTGACGAAGTTGCCTGGGCCTCCGACAGTGATGGCTATGTCAACAGAGGGTAATTCCCACTGGACGCACGCCTCATTGACAAAATAAGACAATGCCTGCGTTACTTCTCGACTATCACGAGAGAATAATTCATCGAAAGCGCGGTGAATTGCCTTGAATTGTGTCAGAAGTAAGCGAAGCTTAGGTACCAAGTCATCGGGATCGGTGAAAGGGTCAGCTATATGGTCCGCGACATCTTGTGTGACTTGATCTACATAACTCTGAAAAAGAGTAAACATGCGGGCGTGACCATGCATGCGTTTGGGCGACTCGAGGTGCACCCGCTCTATCTTCGCTCCAAACCATTTGAGGCGATGCGTTAGTGCATCGCCTAAGACCCGCACGCGAGTCGGGGTGGTCAATGTTTAGCAATTCCCTGTCGCGCAGCTAATCGGGAAACGATGATGATTCACCAGAAGTGGTGAGGCGGGCTTGGATCGCGCTCGACAGGTCTCGTAAAATGGTTTTTACAGTTTGCGCTCTATCCTGATCGAATTCATCGCCTTCGGCTACCGCATTTAGAGTTTCACCGAGGAGTTCGAAAAGTTGTATCGCGCTGTCCTTGTCGAGACTGTCGTGTTCTTCGAGGGAGTGAATATGCGTCGGGTCCGCGATCAACGTTGCGCCCGCCAAAGCGTGTGCGGAGCGGACGTATCCGCCGGCCTCTGTTCTTGCTCGAGGCCTGCGGTCACGCAGTCGTTCTGCCTCTTGAATGAACCCGTCAGCCAGGCCTCGGAGGGCGCCGACTTCGTCGTCACGCAATTGCGCACCACGCAGCGCCCGCCCCATGGTTATCACTGCATCGGAAGCGGCGAGACCGGCTGTTGCCATACGCATCTGCTGATCCACGGCATCATCGAGAGCGCTGTTACCCATCATCGCGACTCCTCTAGTTGTTGTGGCTTGGCGCATGTTCGTACTCATTGATCTCGCCCCCTGGATGGATCATCGGACGAGGCAGTCATAGCACGAGATCCCGACAACACAGACGAGAGGCAACGGTGAAGCGCGAGCTGCTGCACACCCAAGAGGCCACGCTCGTCGTGACGACGGGTCGGCTCTCCGCGGAGTAGCTCGCCCGGAATGTCAGCTTTGCGGCCAAGGGGCGCCTCACTCCGTTTACGAAGCCGATGGTAGTCGGAAAAGCTGAATCTTGTCGCCGCAATTCCAGCCTTCCTCCGATGCATCTGGACCGCTGTGCACTCAACAATGCACGGTGTACTATGCATTGTTAGCTTGTCATCCGAGGAGTGCAGCATGCACGTCATTGTCCCGCCATACGAGTTAATTAGCACGTAGACACGCCGCGATGTCAATATCTAGCAAACGGCTGCGGTTAGTAGCTGATGACCAGTCGACTGTGCACGTCGGGATGGCCCTCAAGCGGCGGCGGGAGGCTGCTGATCTCACGCAGGAACAGGCGGCAGCGAAGGCGGGGATTACTAGGAATGCCCTGTCGGCTTTGGAGAAGAAGCAGTACCCGGACCCCCACCTGAGCACGCTGCTGGCGCTCATGTTGACCTACGAAGCGCAGTCGATTGAGGCCTTGCTCGGTCCGGTGCCGTCGCAGCTCATCGCTGGACAATGGCAAGCCCATGGCTGGTTAGGTGGGAAACCGGCGAACAAGGTGGGTGCGCCAAGCTAACTGGTTGATGTTTGGCTTTGAAGCCGCATTTCAACCGAGCTTTTGACCAACTTCGACGATCCGCCGTTTCTAACCGTTGATTCCCAAATACCCTGGTCGAGATCGTTCGGGACGAAGAGGCCGAGTCGAATGGGCGGAGGACCATCTCGCAGCCACGCTTCGCGCCTTGTACAGCCCAGCGCGGTCTCTTTGGCTTGGCGTCCGCAGTGCGTCCGCAGTAGCTTCGGTAGACGTCTTTAGCCGCCAGCAGCGTCAACATGCCTGACCTGCATACGCTGGCTAACCCAAGCTATTTCTGCTTTGCCAAACGCCCAGAAACGGGTTCGCGGTCAACCCGTTCAAGCCCTGGTGAGAGGCACCTTTCAGCTCACAGCTGGTACTTAAGTTGCGCATAGCGGTGACTATTGTTTACCCAGGCATCATGCGTCTCATGAGTGAAACATCTGAAACCCCAACAGTGCAGACTGCAACTGCAACAGCACCACCACCTCCGCCGCCGGCCGAGGTGGTCCACCGGACCCCCAGGGTCTTCCAATTCGCGGCGTGGGTTGCCATCGTCGCCGGGATCGTATTCATCGTCGCGGTCATCTTCTTCGCCGGCTTCGGACTCGGTAAGCATTCGGGTCATGGCGGCGGCTTCCATCACGGTCACCACATGGACCACGCGATGATGATGCATCCGCACGGCCACGGTGGCCCGGGCGGCGGCGGACCATCGGCAATCCCTCAGGGTGCGCCTTCGTCTGTGCGTCCGAGCACCGGCCCCGGCGGTCCCGGACAGATTCCGTTGTCGGTCTATCCGTCCGTGACAGCGACGCCCTAGAAGGAGAACCCCAGCGGGCCAACAAATCCACAAACCCACAACAAGTAAGCCCGGCGCTCGCCGAGAGCGCCGGGCTAACTCCATTTGTCGCCGCCGAACGCGCGGCGCCGATTCACAGCAAGTTTGTTACCGGAATGTCGCCGTGACGACTGCTGCCCGGGCAATATGAAGGCATGAGTGAAACACCTGAACCTTCAACCGTGCCGCATCCTGTCGCCGCCCCTCCGCCGCCGCGGGTCAAGCCGCCCGCGCTCTACGCGGCCGCTGCGTGGGTGGTCATCGTCGCCGGCATCGTCTTCATCCTGTCTGTCGTGTTCTTTGCCGGTGCCATGGTCGTCATGGGGGCCTGCCACGACCACCATCACGGCATGATGTTCAACCACGAGGGCCCCGGGGGGCCGTGGGGCGGCCCGTGGAGGTTTGGCGGACCCGGTGGCCCGGGATGGCAGTTCGGCCCATCCGGTGGTCCGGCTTTCGGTCCGGGTGGTCCGGCCGGTCCCGCTCAACCACCGGTGACCAGTGCCCCGAGCCCGGCTCCCGCCCCGCCGGCGCCGCGCCCGTAGCGCTACTTCGCCGCGCTTGAGATTCGCGCGCTTGGGTACCCGTGTACACCATGACGGAACGCTTTACCACCACGGACGCAGGTATCCCCGCACCCAGTGACGAGCAGTCGCTGACGATCGGTCCCGACGGTCCGATCCTGCTGCAGGATCACTATCTGATCGAGCAGATGGCCCAGTTCAACCGGGAACGCATCCCGGAACGCCAACCCCACGCCAAGGGCGGCGGCGCTTTCGGTCACTTCGAAGTGACCGGCGACGTCAGCAAATACACCAGGGCGGCGGTCTTCCAGCCAGGAACCAAGACCGACACATTGACCAGGTTCTCCACTGTCGCCGGCGAACGCGGCAGCCCAGACACCTGGCGGGACCCGCGTGGCTTCGCGCTGAAGTTCTACACCACCGAGGGCAACTTCGACATGGTCGGGAACAACAC
>Ga0182012_10002802_pt1 | contig 18758 bp, 18 predicted proteins | sample 612S2SmetaG_FD_120486 | JGI IMG/M metagenome (GOLD analysis project Ga0182012, IMG submission 120486) | Permafrost microbial communities from Stordalen Mire, Sweden - 612S2S metaG | ecosystem: Environmental > Terrestrial > Soil > Wetlands > Permafrost | place: Sweden: Stordalen | collected...
CCGGGTTGGGAAGCCCGGACAGGACGCCGCCGATGTCGTACTGCGCGAAGTTCATGAAGAAGAGATTGAAGCCGAGGTAGCGCAACGTCGAATGCGGCGCGCTGAACGGTCCCCCGGGCAGCAGCAACATCATGACGACCGTCTGTACCAGCACGGCGCAAGCGTACAGGGGATATAGCCGGAACAACCGCCGGAGATAGAACGGCGCCAGCCCGCGGGTGCGCTCGTAGCTGCCGGTGATCAGGTAGCCGCTGACCACGAAGAAGCTGTCCACCGCGGCATCGGCGAGGTTGAACGGAAAGGCCGGCGCCGGGGTGCCGGACAGCAGCTTGAAATGGCCCAGCACCACTGCCAGCGCCAGCAGGTTGCGTAGCAGCGTGAAGTTGTTGTTGTCCTCCGAGCTCGGTATCCTCATGTCAGTTCCACCATCGCACCGCTCTTGGTTGGCCTGCCGAATACGATTGGCACCGGCACCCGCATGCCAGCACCCACGAACGGATCGCTCCAAGGGCGGGCCAGGGCGAACTGGCGCATCTGCCAGAGCAGACCGACCGACGCACCGATGAACAGCGCGGAGACCTGGTCCTCCAGCATCGACAGAGCGACGCCGTAGCCTATGTTGAAGGTCAGCACGGCAGCGGCCGTCGTGCCGGCCGAGCGCAGCTCCCGCGGCAGCAGCAGCATCTGGGCGATCGCCCAGCCAAGGTAGACAAGGCCCAGCACGCCGAACGTGCCATACAGGAACACGTACAGATTATCCGAGGGGTTCATGAAATCCTCGGCAAAGAACCGCTGGGCGCCGCCGATGCCGCCCAGTCCGACGCCGAAGGGAAAGAGCTGGTTGTCGTTGATCCAGCGCCAGGCATCCGGCCACGTATCGGTGATGCGCATCGCGAAGGAGGACAGGCTGAACACGCCCCCACTTTCGGCAATGAGCAGACCGGCGGTGAAGATCGGCATCATGATGACCAGCATCGTGAACCCGATGCACTCCCATGTGAGCATCGTCCAACGCCAGGCCATGGGAACAAGCAGCGCAACCGATACCCCGGCGATGGCCAGCACCGACCCCTTCTGGGTAGTGAGGAAAACCGTGCCGACCGTGATGGCGAGCACCAGGAAGCGAATCATCCAGTTGCTCTGGCGGCACGCGAGGATCAAGCCCAGGACGGGAATCAGCATCGCCGCCGAGATTGAACTCCGCATGAAGCCGGCGGCGCGCTTCTCGATACCGGAATCGATGTCCCAATTGACCGACATTGGAACCGTGATGCCGCCGACATGGGTCGACAGGCCGGTCCAGGGGAAGCTGTAGACAAACTTCTCCAGGCCCACACCGACCACGCAGACCAGCCACACGAGCGCAAACAAGGCCAGAATGGAGCGGCCTGGCTGCAGGAGCTGGCGGGCCGCGATGAAGCCGAAGAGCACGTTGACCAGCATCTTTGCGCCGTAGATGGCCGGGATCGTGGTGCGGAAAACCAGGGTGGCGATCAGGCCATGCAAAGCGATGATCACCGCGAAGACCCAGAATGCCGGATGCACACGCAGCCGAAAGCATTGCGCAACAAACAGAATCGCCAGCGGCACCATGATCAGCGCGTCACGCGCGAGAATCGCGTTATCCATGCCGACCGAGAACAGGCCCCAGCGGATCGCCGCCTCGAAGGCATAGATCAGCAGGTATATCACCGCCCCGAAGGAGAAGAGCCTTGCCATCCATAACTCCCGACGGTTGTCGGCGCTTCGCCGACGCCACATCTTAGGACGCCGCCAGAAAGAAACGATGGCGACCGATCCGAATGGCATTCACACCTTCATGAGATCGTCCCCGCCGCGCCCCCGCGTGCTATGGCACGCACATTGCGTCGATCAACGACGCCGTTCACCTCGTGCCAGTCAACAAACGTGTCATGAAGCAGGTGCAAGAAATGAGATCCCCTTCGATCCGGCGGACATCGCTGCATGCGGCCATGGTGCTCCCGGCGTTGTCGATAATATGCGGCCTGCTGCCGGCGCGGGCTCTGGCGGCGCCGTTCTGCATCGAGAACCAGGCGCTGTCGCCGCAATGCATCTACTACGACGCCAGCGAGTGCCGGCAGGATGCGCAGCGCCAAGGTGCCACATGCTCCGCAAACCCCCAGGAGGTGCGGCTGACGCCCGGCGTCGGTCAGTACTGCATGGTGACGTCCGGTCTGGTCTCATTGTGCGTTTATGCTGACCGCGAACCATGCGAAGCGGACGCAGTGCGGCAGAACGGTACTTGCACCAATGCACCCCAGGTCGCCCCGGTCGGCGCGCCCGATCCGTACTCCGCAGTCGGCGGACGCTGAGTCCCGACAAACAGCAGGCCGAGCCCGCTAAATGCCAAGCTCGGCCTTGCCGCGGAGTGCGACCGCCGGCGGCGGCGCCCGGTCCGGTGCAACCGCTCCGCCCCGCCGCGCCAAAGCGGCGTAGTGATCGAGATAGGCATCGGTCATTCCGGCCACGCTGTGCCGCTCGGCCACTGCGTGCGCCTGTGCGGCGAAGTCGCGCAACACCAGGCTGCCATCGGCAAGCTGCCGGATTGTTGCGCCGAGGCCTGCTGCGTCGCCGGGTTCGAACAGCACCCCGGTCCGGCCCTCCTCGACCGCTTCAGGGATGCCGCCGATCCGGCTGCCGATCAGGCCAAGACCGTAGGCAGCCGCCTCGATCACCGCGACCGGCGCATTCTCGTACCACAGCGAGGGCATGAGCAGATGGTCAGCGCCGGTCAGCAAGGCTTCCTTGGCCTCGCCCTGGACGAAACCGGCGAACCGGATGCGCCTGTCTTGTTCCGCCGCCGCGCTGACCTCCGCTTCCAGCGGGCCTTTCCCGGCGATCACCAGTTCGACCGGCACGTCACCGGGCAGGTGGCGCATTGCCTGCAGGATGACGCGCACGCCCTTTTCCACCGTCAGCCGGCACAGCAGCAGGAGGCGCATCGGCTCGCCCGGCATGCGAACGCGCGGCGCGCGTGGTGTCGGCAGCGGAATGCCGTTGCGCACCACGGCGCTGCGCCCGGGCCGCAGACCTGCCTCGATATGGCGGTCGAGCAGGAAGCGCGAAGGACTGGCGAACAGATCGACGTCCGCCGTGGTGTGCAGGTGCCAGGCGCGATAACCCCGGCAGAGGGCGCCCGGCCGGGTGCAGAGCTTCCAGTCCCGCGTCAGCAGGAAGGCGCGGGGGCACATCAGGTGATAGTCGTGCGCGGTGTGCAGAACCGGCACGAGGCTGTTCCGCGCACGCCGCCAGATCGCGGCGGAAAAGCCGTCGATCACGTGGGTGTGGACGATATCCGGCTGCGCGCTCTGCAGAATTGCGCGGAACCGCCGCCCGGCATCCCGGTTCCAGGCGTCGCGCAGGTGCCAGAGCGCACGCTTGAACGCCGGCTGGCCGGCTCTGGTGAAACTCCAATACACGTTGCGCGGGAAGAAGCGGATGACCTCCACGCCATTGCGCATCTCGGTGGGAGCGGGCTCCATCTCCGGCGCGCAGGTGGAGACCGCGGTGACGCGATGGCCGCGCTTCGCCAGCTCCTCGGCCAGGTACGCGACCACCAGTTCGGCTCCACCCGCCGCGATCGGCGGGTAGAGATTGTTGGCAAGCAGGACGTGCATCGCTACAGCCAGCGCTGCAGCCAGCGCGGGGCGAAAGTTTGGTAGCGGGTCAGCACGGCCCCGACGACCATGCCGCCCGAGGCGCTCAGCGAGTTGCGCAGTTCCGCCGCCACCGGTGCGCGCGTACGCCCCGATTCCAGCACCAGGATGTTGCCATCGACGAATCGCGACAGCAGCATGCCCAACGGCGCCTCGGCCGCGGACGGCGATGCGATCACGACCAGGTCGAAGGCGGCGCGAAGCTTGCCCAGGAAGTCCGGAATGCGGCTCAGGGTCGGCATCAGCTCCACCGATCCGCGCATGGTCGGCAGGTTCATTTGAAACAAGTCCAGGCCTACGACGCGGGTGATGCCCTGGTCCGCATCGGCGAAGTCGAAGCCGTTGCCGAGTTGCGGATCGCGCCGTTCCGCCCGGTAATGATCGGTCGGATCGAGCCGCAGTCCGGTGCCGTTCACGAACAATACGCGCTTGCCTAGCCAGGCAGCAGAAATATAGGCGAGGTCATAGACGACGTCTTCCGTGCCCGACCCGCTCTCCGGCGCGATGAACTGCACCACCACGCCGCCCTCGGTCCCGATGGCTTCGGCGAGGGAATGATGCAGCTTCACCAGCTCGCCGGGAGCAAGGCCATGCGGCCGGGGGCCGACAGAAAGCTTTTGCGGCAGGCGCTCCGATGGAATTGGCAGACGGGATTGGCTCGTCGCCGCCTCGCACGCGGTCGTGATGTCCATACTGCGTATCTCCGGCTTTTCGTTTCAGGAAAGCGCGCGAGGACGGTGCTCAGGCGTCCTTCCCAAACGTCGCGAGCACCGGCAAACGCAGAATCTGTGCCACTTCCTGCGGGCTGCGCAATCTGTCATCGAACGCCTCCACCGCCAGCACGCCGCCGGCCGCGAGGATCAATGCCGCCAGCAAGGTACCAAGCGCCACCAGCTTGCGGCGCGGCCGGGCCGGCTCTTCCGGGAGAGAGGGGGCTGCAATCACGGCGGCGGCAGAAATTTTCTGCGCGTTGCGGTTCGCCTCGACGCGCGCCTCCTCGTAGCGGATCGCCATGGAACGATAGGCATCATCCTGGATGCGCACGGTGCGCTGCAGGTCATCGTTCTGGCTGCGGGCCGATTCCAGGTCCGCCAGGCGCTGGTTGATCTGATCAAGCTGCTTCGACAGCACCTGCTGCGGCTCGCGCGCGCTCGTCGCCTCCGCGGTGGCGCGCAACAGGTCCGTCTTGATGTTTTCGTAGACCATGTTCGGTTGCGTCGCGCTGCGGCTGCGCGCCTCGCCGCGGCTCTCCCGGGCCGATCCCTCCAGCGAGGCGATGCTGGCATCGAGCTGACGGAACACTGCGCTGTCCGGCGCATAGCTGGCGGCCATCTGGTTGCGCTTGGCCCTCAGGGCAGCGATCTGGGTCCCGACATCGTCGACGCCGCGATACGTCTCCCCCGCGGCCGAGGTGGAGAGCGTCTGCGGCACGGCCGACAGCAGCGCCTTCAGCGCTATCTCGCGCTGCTCGGCCTCCAGCACGCGCCCCTGTGCCTGCTGCAGCCGGCTCTCCACGTCCGTCCGCTGCTGTAGGAGCTGGCCGACCTGCCCGCTCAGGTCGGCGATCTGGTGGCTGGCCTTGAACTGGGTCAGCGCGGCCTGCGCGGCAGCCAGCTTCTGCTGCGCACGCCTGGCCTCCTCCTCGGCGAACTGCAGTTGCGGATTGGCGTAGACGTTGGCCTCCAGCGCGTAGAACTGGTCGAGCAGCGCCTGCACCGTGCCGTGCGCGACCTTGGCGTCGCGATTGAGAAAACTGATGTTGATCACGTCACTTTGCAGGCCGACATCGACCAGAAGGTCGCTGTTGAAGGACTGCAGCGCCTCCTCCTGCTGGCGGCTTTCGCTATGCCCGCTGGCGGCGATCGTCGGATAGAGCTTGGCCAGCCCCACCTCGGCGATCGTCCGTTTCATCAGATCCGGGCTCTTCAGGATGTCGGCATCCGAGTACAGGATCTCACGCCGCTCGTTGGCGCCCAGCGTCATATTGGCTGCCCGCGAGCGGTCGATGTCGGGCACCGTGTTCTGGTCGAACCGCACGACAAGCGACGCCGCGGACAGGTACAGCGGGGTCGTCAGCAGCAGATAGGCGGCCCCGGCAAAGCAGACCGCACCGAAGATCAGCCAGAACGTGAACTTCCGGCGGAAGAACGTCAGGATCGTGTCACGAAAACTCGGCTGAATGACCATGGCTGAAACCCGGCTGTGGCTGATCGACAGGAAAGGCATTACCTGGGAAAAATCACGGCGGCGATACACAACGACGCGCCTGCGGGGGCCGCACCTAGTGCGTGCTTGTCCCGAGCACCGTCGTGCCGCCCGGCGTATTGTTCACGACGTACGAGAAGCCCCAGCTCACCGGCACGAACTGCAGCAGGTAGGAGTTGACGAAGTTGTACACCTCCGTGATGCCACTCTTCGGCACGTAGACCACGTCGTAAGGCGCCAGCCGGACATCCGCCGTGGCGTCCCGGCCGTGCACGATCGCATTATAGTGCGTGGACAGGAACTCCGGCACGTCGTTGGCGCCGCGGCGGATGATGATGATGTGCGCCTCGTCGCCGGCCACCTTGGTGCCGCCGGCACGCGCGATCGCCTGCGACAGCGTGAGCGTGGGTCCCACCGTGATGAACTCGCCGGGCGTGGCGACCTGGCCGCCGACGTAGATTCGCGTCGGCGCAAATGATTTGACGACCACCGAGATGCGGGGATTCTGCAGGTCGCGCGAGTAGTCTCGCCGCAGCGCCGCCGCCAGTTCCGGAACGGTGCGCCCTGCGGCGATCTGGTCGGGTACGACGGTCGTGGAGATATGCCCGTCCGGTCGAACGATGACCTCCTCGTTCAGTTCGGGATTGAGCATCAGGCGCAGGTCCAGCACATCGCCCACCTGAAGACGGTAGGGCGGCAATGCGGCCGCTGTCACAACGTCCGCCGGCACCGGCGGCGCCGGCGGAATATTGCTGGCCACCGTCGAGCAGGCTGCAAGGGCCGTTGCAGCGCCGAGCAGGAGCGTGCCGCGAAGGCTGCCGGATCGCAGGCAAACGGCGGCGGATCTTGGCGAAGAGGAATATGCCGGAACTGTATCCATTTTGTGTCGCAACTCCCGTTTGACCAGCGGTTGGTATCAGACGGCTCAGGAGGGAAGGCGGAACGCAGGGAGCGCTATTGCGCCCCGCGCTGCAGAAAGACGGCAGGGATGGTCTTCAGAAGGATCGCGATGTCGTGCCAGAGGGTCCAGTTGCGTACGTACCAGACATCGAGCCTGACCCTGCGCTCGTACGAGATGTCGCTGCGCCCGCTGACTTGCCAAAGCCCGGTGATCCCAGGCTTGGTCTCATAATAATAGTCGATATCTTCGCCGTAGCGGACCACCTCGGCCTGAACGATCGGGCGCGGGCCGACCAGGCTCATTTCGCCCCGAATCACGTTGAACACCTGCGGAAGTTCGTCGAGACTGGAACGCCGCAGAAAGCGCCCGACGCCGGTCACCCGCGGATCGTTGCGCAACTTCTGGGTGGCCGCCCATTCCGCGGCCGCATCCGGGTCGGTGGCGAGCAGATCGTGCAGTACGCGGTCGCCATGCTGCACCATGGTGCGGAACTTGAGGCAATCGAACGGGCGCCCGCCGGCGCCGATCCGGCGATGGCGAAAGAACGCGGGCCCGCCGTCACGACGCACCATGATGGCGATGCTGACCAATAGCGGCGCCAGCAAGACCACCAGCAGGGCCGCCATGACCTGGTCGAACGCGGCCTTGGTAATCCGGCTGAACGGCCGCGCCAGATTGTTGCGGCTCACCAGCATCACGATGTCGTGGCTGAAAAAATGGTGCTGTCGCAGGCCAACAACAGGCAATCCGTCGAGCGCCGGCACCAGCGCGATCTGCCGCTTGGTCCGCCGCAGCGCGTTCACCACGGCGCGCTCTGTCGTCGGCACGGCGCTGCCGACCGCGACCACCACGAATTCGGCGCCGCAGCCATCGATCAGTTCCAGCAGCTCGCCGTCGGACAGGTTTGCTGCCTCCGAGAGGTGGATCGCATCCACCAACCGATAGCCAAGCGCGGGATCGGACATCAGCGCCGCTCGTGCCGATTCGAACATCGGCGGGCTGGCGATGATCAGGGTGTTGATCGTCCACATCCCGGCGGCTTTCAGCGCCAGCCGGACGACAGCACGAAAAGCGAGCAGGGTGGGGCAGAACAGGACCCAGCGCAGCAAGCCTTCGACCTGCACCGGATTGTCGTACACGGCGATCGTGAGGAAGCAGTCGCCGGCCAGCGCAACGGCCGTTGCCATCACGACGTCGCCCAACTGCGTCCAGAACGGTACGCGTGAGGTGTAGTGGCCGCGCGCCGCAAAGAAGCCCAGCAGGCTCACGAAGACGAGAAGCGTACCCCAGCCGTGCCAGTGCGCGCCCTGACTGCTGACATTGCCGATGGCACGTGCAAACGGCTGCTCGGCGGCGACGACCACCGCGAAGGCAAAGAACACCGCCAGGACGAACGCCAGCGTATCCGATACCACCAACGCCACCGGGCAAAGGCTGGAACCAAGTGCTTGGCGACGCCGCCCGATCAGCGCGGGCGCGCCACTCAGCGCGTTCTCAGCAAAATCCTGCATGCGTGCAATTCGCCTCATCGGAGTCTTCGCGCGTCCCTGAGTGAGCAATCGGCTGCTCACAGTTTACCTTTTTGAGCCAAGCGCATCAGTCGGCATCCAAAAAGAGCAGGGAGCAAACGCCATGCCAGTTACCCCAGGCATCGGACGCCTGACCGCGAAAATGTTGCGCTGTAACAAGGTCTCGTGCCGCGCGAGACGGCAACTTGTCAGGCGTTCGGCGTGCGGATGGTTGATGTCGTGCGCCGTATCAGCCGTTCGATCACGAAGCGGCGAGCCGCCTGGACGGTACGCGCCCCGCGGCGCGCGGAGCGTTGCACGACCAGCGGCCAAACCGTCGGATGCCGAATTGCCGTTCCCGCAAGGCGTACCGATGATGCGCCGCCCGCGCGCAGCCGGTTCAACTCCTGCAGCCAATGCAGCCTGCGGAACGCGCGCGCGCGCGCCAGCAGCAAGCAACCCAATTCGCGATCGCCGCGGGCTTGCATGATCTGCTGAACCTCAAGGTTCGCACGAGCGCCGGACAGGAAGTCGTAGCGCCACTTCCCCTGTCCGGTGCTCGTCCACTGACGCGACAGTTTTCCGAACGCCTGGCGCCAGTAGTACAAGGGCTGTGCGACGAGCCAGCCTTCGCCCCCGGCGGCAAGGAACTCGGCCAGGAACAGAAAGTCCTCCGACATCCGCGCGTTCTCGCGATAGCGAAGCCCGGCCTTCCGAATCGCGCTGGCGCGAAGCATCGGCTTCAGCATCCCGACGTCGAAGTCGGCGTAGGGATTGCTGCCCGAGACCAAGGTTGATTTGTCCAGGCGGCGGCTCCCCTTGACCGTTGGAAACGCCGTGCCAACCACCTGCCGGGCGCCGTCGTCGTAGATGTATTGATTGTCCGCCACCAGATCGACGCAGCGGCGCTCGCCCGCCTCGACCAGGTTCGCAAGACGATCGAGGGAGTACCAGTCATCGGCGTCCAGCACCGCGATCCAGCGGCCGCGCGCCTGGCTCATCGCGGTGTTCATAGCGTGCGGCTTGCCGAGGTTGTGGTCGAGTGCGATCAGCCGGACTCGTCGATCCGTGGCAGCCAACGCCGATGCGACCGCCCTGGTGTCATCCGGAGAGCCATCATCGATGATCAGCACCTCGATATCCGTCAGGCTCTGCCGCAACGCCGAGGACGCTGCCTGTGACAGTGTCGCCGCGCTGTTGAATGCCGGGATCAGCACGGAGACGTGCACAAGCTCTTGCATAATGCACCTTGCGTAAAAATGGCCGGCCGACAGGGCGCGCCGAGAGTGGTGATCCAGCGGTCTGGGCTGGCAACGCCAGGGGCCAAAAGCAGTTCAGCGACCGCACCGAGTCGTCAAACGTATTCACGCAGCCGTGTAGGCTTGGAAAGGACTGATAACAATAGCGAAAGAGTCGACCCGATATCGCGCGCCGTGCCCGCGCGTCGCCGCTCATGCAATGTCATGCGATACGTTACGCCGTTACAGCTTGCCGGCGCGATCCCGCTAGCGATACGGCCGGCCCACTGCGGTCCCCGCGCCGGGCCGATCCTGGACGGCATAGGGTGGCGGCACGGCCGCGGGAGCGCCGCCGGACTCCGCCAGCGCCTGGTCGATGAACTGCACCGCCCGTCCCGGATCGCCGCTGCCCAACATCGTCAGCGCGTCCGCCACCTGCCCCGCGGAGCGGCTGGCGGTTGACGGCTCCCCGCCCGTCGGGGTCAGGGGCCGGAACACGAGCTGAAGCTGCGCCTCTTCCAGCAACCGCTGGGCTTCCGCGATGCGGCCGGCGGCGATCGCGCCGCGCGCCTTCGCCAGACGATCGCGTGGAGCGACCCGCCGGACATCGGCCAGGGCAGGCTGCGCCGCCCGTTCCACCGCCATAGCGGGCTCGGGCGGTGGCGGCTGCGGCTCGTGGCGCAGCCGGTCGATCACCGACCGTGTGGCATCGGTCTCGGCAGCAGAGGACTCGCCAACCATCAGCCCACCCTCCAGGGCCACGTCCGGCCGATCCGACAGCGGGGCGGTGACCGCCGGCACGGCACCGCGCCGCTGGCCCGCATCGGCCCGCCTGGCGGCCCGGGGCGCCGATGGACGCGACGCCCTGCCCGCCGGAGCCAGCGCAAGTGCCGGCTGCGCAAGGGCAACGGGATGCGGCGTCCGGACCTCGGCGCTCGGCAGCGGCGCCGCGCCGCCCTGCTCAAGCTGGCGGCTATCGGGCTGCGACTGCGTCGCCGCCTGAGCCTTGGCATCCGGCGACTTCGCCGATTCCGCGGCCTGCTCCGCCTCGCTCGCGCCCCGCCTCCGCTCGGCATCGTCGATCGCCCGCTTCGCCTCGGCCGCCTGTGACTGCAGGTCGCTCATTTCCCGCATTGCGTCGGACAGTTGAGCCTCCAGCCGGCGCACCTGCTCCTGCAAGGTGGCGCGCTGTTGCTGCGCGGCGTCAGTCGCAGCAGGCTGCTGCTCCTCGGCTGGTATCGGAGCGGCCGGCTCCTGCTGCGCCTGTACCGGCAGCGCCGGGATCGCCGCGCGCCAGGCGCGGAGCGCGCTTGGATCGGCGAATGACGTCAGGAAAAGGAGCATGAGGCCCCCCACAGTCGCCGTGCCGGCGAGCAGGAAACGCAACACCGCTTGCCTCCTTTCAGGACGTGGCGGTCTGTCGGGCGCAACCGACCGCGCAACTCACAACGATATTCGATCCCTCCGTACAAGATGGAAAGTCAAAGTGCAATGACGGCTTCCTTTCGCTCTCGTGCGGATCAACCAAACCGTCATGATTTAGCGATATACCGCTCCATCGCGTGAAGTAACCGCGCTGCAGCGTCGGCGGCGTTAATCAATCCAGTGTCATTTGTCTTGCATGGCCATGGCCTGCGACACAGTTGCCAGTCACGGAATGCATTGAGCGACGGGAGATTCGACATGCAGCAGGAATTTCATGATCAACTCATTGAGTTTCTACCAAAGATGCGGGTCTGGGCCCTTGCCTTGACGCGCAACCGGGCCGCGGCCGAGGACCTGACCCAGGACGTGGCGACCAAGGCCTTGGTCGCCAAGGACTGCTTCATCCCGGGCACCAATTTTTCCGCCTGGGTGCACCGGATCATGATCAACCACTTCATCAGCAGCGTACGCAACCGTCGTGAGTTCACCGACATGGAGAACATGCCGGAGGTGCCGGTACCGGCGGCGCACGAGGATCGCACCGCTTTGCGCGAACTGGATGGAGCGCTGAACCGCCTCCCCGCGGACCAGCGCGAAGCCTTGTTCATGATCGTGTTGCAGGAAAAATCGTACGAAGCCGCGGCGGAAGTGACCGGTTGCGCCATCGGCACACTGAAGAGCCGCGTCCACCGCGCGCGGCTGCAGCTTCGCGCCTATCTGACGGGCGAAGACGCCAAAGCGGCCTGACCGGTCCCCGCCGTGAACGCGGCGGGTTCCAGCAATTGGATGGCGAACAGCCGCGCGGAATCGGTCCACGACCTGACCACGCTCCAGTGAGCGGCGCTTGCCAGCGCCGCGAAACTTTCGATGGTATGCTTGTAGCTGTTCTCTGTATGGATGGTCTCATCACGGACGAAGCGGATCAACCTGCCGGCGAGGCGTGCGGATTGCTCCCGCAGGCTGACAAGGTGCATCTCGATGCGGCTTTCCGCCTCGTTCCACACTGCGCGGTGGGCGAAAGCGCCCGGATTGAAGTCGGCTTCGGCCTCGCGGTTCAGTCGCGCCAGCAGGTTGCGGTTGAAGGCTGCCGTCACGCCGTCGGCATCGTCATACGCGGCGATCAGTCGGGCCGCGTCCTTGCGCAGATCAAAGCCGATCAGGAATCGAGCACCACGGCCGAGCGTGGCGCGCGCCCGATCGAGGAATCGGATGGCCGAGATGGGATCGAGGTTACCGATCGTGGAGCCCGGGAAGAACCCGATGCGGGCCAGACCGGACAGCGATGCCGGCAGTGTGACCGTGTCCATGAAGTCGGTTGCGATCGGAACGACGGCAAGATCGGGACGGTTGCGCCGAAGCCTCGCACGCAACCGCGCAAGCGACGGCACGGCGACATCGATCGGCGCGTAGGCGGTGATGAAGGGCAGGCCGGTCGCGTCGTCTTGCGCGTCGAGCAGATAGGCGGCCTTCGCTTCATCGCTTGCACCGTATTCAACCAGAACGCTGCCGGGGGAGACCAGATGCGGGACGTCGGCGGCGATCTCCCGCAGCAGTCTGTGCTCGGTCCTGGTCAGGTAGTACTCGGGCAACGCGGTGATCAGGCGGAACAGCCTGCAGCCCTCCTCGTCGTAAAACAGCTTTGCGGGCAGCGTCTTCCGCGGGGCGGACAGGCCGGCCAGCGCAAGCGACGCGACATCTCGGTCAAAGGTGCCGGCGGCACCTGCATCGTTCAACACTCGGCTGTCTCCGTCAGACGTCGCGTGCCAGGCGAAGGCCGCTGAACTGCCAGCGCTTCTCAGGGTGGAAAAAGTTTCGATACGTCGGACGCGCATGCCCGGGCGGTGTGGCGAGGGAACCGCCGCGCAGCACCATCTGGTTGATCATGAACTTGCCGTTATACTCGCCGACCGCGCCGGCGGCCGCACGGTAGCCCGGATAGGGCCGGTAGGCGCTCCCGGTCCATTGCCAGACATGACCGGTCAGTTCGTGAAGTTCGCTTGACCGGGAACGGGTTGAGCCCGCAGCTTCCCACTCCGCCTCGGACGGCAACCGGGCATCAGCCCAGCGCGCGTAAGCATCGGCCTCGTACCAACTGACGTGCCGCACCGGCGCACCGGGCTCGATCGGACGCTCGCCGCCCAGGCCCATGGCGAACCAGGCGCCGTCCCGCTCGCGCCAGTGCAGCGGCGCCGTCCATCCCTCCGCCTGTGCGTGGGTCCATCCGTCGGACATCCACAGCGTTGGCGTGCGGTACCCGCCGTCAAGGATGAAGGCGAGCCAGTCGCTGTTGCGGACCAGTCGGGACGCGAGCGCGTATGGTGCCAGCACGACATCGTGAGCGGGCGTCTCGTTATCGAAACAGAATCCATCCTCCCGATAACCGATTTTGACGAGGCCGCCTGGACAGTCGACGAAGCGTGTCGGGCCGGGCGCACCGGCGGGCTCGGTCCAGCCCGGCAGCACGGCAGGGGAGAGTGGATTTTGGGCAAAAGCGTGCAACATGTCGGTCAGCACCAACTCCTGGTGCTGCTGCTCGTGCTGGAACCCGAGCTCGACGAGGAGCAGCCCGGCATCCGGCAGGTCCGGCAGAAAGCGCGCCATGGCGGAGTCCACGTGGACACGATAGGCGGTGACCCGCTCCGCCGCGGGGCGCGTCAACAGGCCCCGCATGGCACGGGGATGTCGCGGCCCGACGGCCTCGTAATAGGAATTGAACAGGAAGCAAAAATCCTCGTCGAACACGCGGTAGGACGGGACGAAGCGGCGCAGCACGAATTCCTCGAAGAACCAGGTCGTGTGCGCACGGTGCCACTTCGCCGGGCTGGCATCGGGCATCGATTGGATGCACTGGTCCTCCGGACCGAGCGTCGCGGCAAGCTGCTCCGTATACGCGCGGATCGCTGCGTAACGCGTCGGCACGGCGATCACCCGCGCCTGAGTGGCGACGTCGCTCATGGCCGGTCTCCCCGGTGCTGAGGGCTCATCGAGGCCTGGGCGGTGAACCCCGCATTGGCGACGCACACCCAACGGACGGATAGTAGGACAGCCTTGAGACAGTCACAGGTGGTCGGCAGTCAAATCGGGCTGAGAATGGGCGGCCTGCGACCGCCCATCCCTGCACGCTAAGCTGGATCAGATCACGCGTTGCTGTAATGGTAGTCGGGCAACCCCTTCAGCGACGCTTCAGATGCGCCAGGCAGGGTAATCTTGTCGTGTTCGACCTTGAGCTGGTCGTACGGTACCGCGACGAGCTTGCTGCCAAGGCCCAGGAAGCCGCCGACCGAAATCACCGCGGTCGAGGTCTTGTCGTCACGGCTGACCAGAATGTCATCGATCTTGCCGATCTTCTGGTCTTGATCGTTGTACACACTTGCACCCACCACCTTGCTGGTGCGCAGCTTGTTGTCGGCGGTGTAGTACGTGCTGTCCGCGTTGCCCGCCTGGCTGGCGCTGCGATCGCCCGCGTTGGCTGGCATCGAACTGCTCCGCTGATCCGTCTGTCTTGCCGTGGAGCCGGCGCCGGTGCCGGCATTTTGTGCGAGTGCGGGCACGGCCAACAATGCGCCGGCCAGTATCGCGATATTCAGGGTGAATTTTGACATGACTTCCTCCACCTCACGTCATTTCACAAACGACGTGGCCATGCGCAAACGGGCCACACCCTGACCGGTTGCCGGGGCGCGCGATCGTGAGATCGGCCGGATACGCCGGAAGCGAGGCGAGGGAACGTGATCGCCGCGCGTCCGGCACGATGCCGGAAACCGCGTAGTCTGACCCGTGTTCTGATGACTAGCGGGGAGGCGATGATGGCGTCACGTCCGATATGGCGGGGGCACCTGCGCCTGGCATTGGTCACCTGCCCCATTGCTCTTCACAATGCCCAGCGTGCCACAAGCAGTCTGCAGTTCCATCTCATCAACCCGAAGACTGGCAGCCGCGTCAGGATGGTCACGCTGGATGCCGGCACCGACGAAGAGGTCGCGCGCCGCGACCTGGTGAAGGGCTACGAGTTCGAGAAAGACCGTTACGTCCTGCTCGACGATGAGGATTTCGAGGCCGCCAGGGTCGAGAGCTCGGCCACGCTGACGGTGGACAAATTCGTCGATCTGGACTCGATCGATCCGCTGTATTTTGAAGGTTGCTTTTACGTTGTCCCGGACGGCGAGGCGGGGCAAGACGTCTACGTCGTGCTGCACGACGCGATCGCCCGATCGAAGCGGGCGGCGCTGTCGCGCCTGGTGATGGCGCGGCGGGAGCGCGCCGTCGCGATTCGGCCAATGGGCAAAGGCCTTGTGCTGCACACGCTGCGAGAACCTCGGGATCTCTACAACGCCGCGGACCTGTTCGATGGCATCCCCGAGCTGAAGCCCGATCCGGAAATGGTGCAGCTCGCAACCCAAGTGATCGACCGGCAGGCGGCCAAGTTCGAGCCTGCGGACACCGAAGACCGATACGAAACGCGGCTGCGCGAGGTGATCGCGGCAAAGCTGCACGGCGAAGGCATCACGCCGGAAGCGCCTGCGGGCTCCCGCGGGGACAATGTGGTCGATCTGATGGCCGCGCTGAAGCGCAGCCTGGGACAGGAACCGTCTGCGAAGGCAGCACCGCCCGCCGTGTCCGACGAACCGGCTCCCGCCAGCAAGCCCGCCGCGAAGCGGCGCAGCGCCGCGCGCAAACGTGCCTAACTAATCGTGCTGCTCCTCTTGCTCTGACTGATAGGCCGTCTCGGCCGCATGCCGGTCCGACGTCGGTGAACCCTTCGGCTTCGCATCATCGTCGCCGGTCTCGGATTGCGGCTGGCGCTCGACGGTGTTCCGATCTTTGCGCTCGCCAACCGGGCCGGTGATGCCTGGTGTAGCGGGCGGGTCGCTGGCCGGGAAGCTTGCTTCCAGCGCTTTGTCGTGTCTATCGTTTGCCGGCATCGCGGTCTCCTCGGTTAGCCTGCTTCTGAAACGCTGCAAGGACTCCGCCAGTTCGAATTGGCGGCACGTGTGCGCAGCCTGCTGGCGTTTTCGGCGACCCTGGCAACCGCCTCGCCCGCCGGCTGTTGAGTTCGCATCCCGTCCACTTGAAGAGGAAAGACAGTCATGGCGGACCTTTCCGGCCGCAGGATCGCGGTGCTGGCCACCGATGGCGTCGAACAGATCGAGCTGACCGAACCCGTGCAGGTCTTAAAGCAAGCCCAGGCCGAGGTGATTGTCGTGGCGCCCCATGGCGGCGAGATCCAGGGCATGAACCACGACGAGAAGGGCAGCAAGATCGCCGTTGACCAGACGCTTGACGAGGCCCCTGCCGAGCGGTTCGACGCGCTGGTGTTGCCGGGCGGAGTGGCCAATCCGGACAAGCTGCGCATGATCCCGGAAGCGGTTGCCTTCGTGCGGCATTTCGTTGAAGCCGATAAGCCGATCGCGGCGATCTGCCATGGTTCGTGGACTTTGATCGAGGCCGGCGGGGTAAGCGGAAAGCGGATGACCTCCTGGCCGTCGCTGCGGACGGACTTGCGCAATGCGGGGGCGCGATGGGAGGATAACAAGGTGCTGGTGGACGGCAGGCTGGTGACCTCTCGGAAGCCGGATGACTTGCCCGATTTCGCCCGGGAAATGCTCAACCTGTTCGAGAAGACCACCCAGCGCCACGCGAGCTGACCGAGCCCGGGCCCGAGGTCGCCGGCTTTCCAGCCGGCGCCCCGGTTGCAGGGTCAAGCGGCCCGTTGCATTGCCTGCGCGTTGATTTCGCTGTCGGCAAGTTCGGTCAGTAGACTATCCGCGTGCTTCTCTTCCTCCAGCGTCTCCTCCAGCAAGCTGGCAACTTCGTCCTGTCCGGCGACGCGCGCCCAGGCGATCAGCGAGCCATAGCGCGCCATCTCGTAGTGTTCGACGGCTTGCGCCGAGGCCACGATGCCAGCATCGCGTACGCTGCCTGGCTCGAACTGGTCGATGATTTCCTCTCCTTCTTCGATGATGCCGTTGATCGCCTCGCAGGTCTGGCCACGGGCACGCTTGCCCAATGCGTCGAATGCCTTTTGCAGACGCTCCACCTGTCCCTGCGTCTCCTCGCGATGCTGCATCAGGGCCTGCTTGAGCTGCTCGTTCTGCGACGCCTTTGCCATCTTCGGCAGCGCCTTCAGGATCTGACGCTCCGCATAGTAGATGTCCTGAAGAAAGCTCAGCAGAAGCTCGTTGAGATTGCTCTTCGCCATGGTTTCCCTCGCTGTCTTACGCGCTCGCCGCCGCATGGTGGCTCGGGGGCGCATTCGATAACCCGCCGGGTCGCAGTCCCGTTCTGCGGCGGTGGCTCACAAACCCGTGCGACAGGTTTCGAAACCCCGAACGGCGGCGACCGCAGATCGCGTTTGCGCCGCCGCCCAGGGCAAGCCGACCAGCCCCAGCCTGCACGATGGTGTCAGCGGCCCGCCGTCTCGCCCGCCGCCGTCCGCTCCAGATAATGCAGGACGGTTGGCTTGATATGCTCATCGATCCAGTGCGCCATCTGCTGTTCTTCCTGCAGTGATTGAGTCAGTGCGGTCTGCGCGTTGCTGTGCCCCGACGCGTCCGCCAGCACCAACAGCGTTTTGTACGACGCGATCTCGTAGTGTTCGAAAGCATAGTTGGCGAGCGTGTTCTTGATCACCTCGTCGGACGCCGGCACATGGGCCAGTGCCGCCACGTTGCCAACGAACGACAGCACGGCGTCCTTCAGGCTGGACGCGCTGGTGCCGAAGCCGTCCAGCAGATCATCGATGCGCCGTGCCTGTTCCTTGCTCTCTTCGAGATGAAGGCGAATCCGCTCTTCCAGTTCCGGATAGTTGACGAGTCGGCCAAGCTGTCGCTCCAGCAGTTCGATCGCCTGCTGCTCGACGGCATGCTGGTTGCGCAGGCCGACCACAAAGGTTTCCTGCGCGATGTCGTTCGTTCCACTCATGGCACTTGCTCCCTGGGCCTGATGGGTGCTGAAGGGTTCGAGTGCTGCCGTGGTTCCAATCCTTCCCGCGAACGTCACCGAATCGGACGGTCCGTCTCTCTTGCGCCGTCCACCGCTTGCGGTGCGGCTTGCGGCTTGGTAGACGGCGCAAGGGCCACCCTACGCCGTGTAGCATGCAGCGGTCTGAACGGGCCGGTGTTATGCGATCAGTGGACCGCAAGCAGCGCCTGGGCGCAGGCGTCCAGGATGGCGTCGGTATCGATGCCGTATTCCCGGTACAGATCCGGAATGTCGCCGCTCTGGCCGAAGCGGTCCGGTCCAAGCGGCACGATCCGCTGTCCGCACACCCCGCCGATCCAGGAATGCGCCGCCGGATGTCCGTCCAGCACCGAGACCAGCGCGGCGCCCGGCGCGAGCGGGGCCAGCAGGCGCTCGATATGCGCGCTGGCGGCCCGGTCGCCGCTGCGCCGCGCCCGCATCGCGGCGATCCAGCCCGCGTGCAGCCGGTCGGGGCTGGTGATGGCGAGCAGCCCCGCGCCTGGCTCTTCCGTTGCCAGCTCGGCGAAAGCCGCCGCGGCCTCCGGCGCTACCGGACCTTGATAGGCCACCGCGATGCGCGCGCCGTCGCGCGGCGGCACCACCCAATGCGCGCCGGCGATCACCTGCGCCGGATCCAACTGCCGCTCCGGCTGGTCGAGTTGGCGGGTGGACAGCCGCAGCCACACCGCCGAACCATCCGGCCGCTGCATGAAATCGAACGCGTGGCGCAACAGGATGGCCAGCTCGTCAACGTGCGCGGGCTCGAAACTCGCCAGGCGATCGGTGGTCATGCCGATGACCGGCGTGTTGACCGACTGGTGCTGCCCGCCCTCCGGCGCCAGCG
>Ga0182012_10002803_pt1 | contig 18757 bp, 7 predicted proteins | sample 612S2SmetaG_FD_120486 | JGI IMG/M metagenome (GOLD analysis project Ga0182012, IMG submission 120486) | Permafrost microbial communities from Stordalen Mire, Sweden - 612S2S metaG | ecosystem: Environmental > Terrestrial > Soil > Wetlands > Permafrost | place: Sweden: Stordalen | collected...
CTGTACTTCGCCCACCTCCGTAACAACGACCGGGTGTCGGTGAAGCCGCACGCCGCCCCCGTGCTCCACGCCATCAACTACCTGCTGGGACGCCTGCCCGCCCAGTACCTCACCGAGCTCAGGGCCTACCACGGGCTGCAGAGCTACCCCAGCCGGAAGAAGGACCCCGACCCGGTGGACTTCTCCACCGGGTCGGTCGGGATCGGGGCCACCGCCACCATCTGGAGCGGGCTCGCCCACAGGTACGCTGCCAGCAGGTACGACGTCCCCCCAGGCGGGCGCCAGATCGCACTGGTCGGCGACGCCGAGCTCGATGAGGGGGCCATATGGGAGGCCCTGGTCGACCCGATGGTCCCCCAGATGGGAGAGCTGCTGTGGATCGTCGACCTCAACCGGCAGTCGCTCGACCGGGTGGTGCCGGCGATGGCGGCGGGCCGGATGAAGACGATGTTCGAGGCGGCGGGCTGGCAGGCCATCAACGTGAAGTACGGCAGGCTGCTCACGGCCCTGTTCGAGCGCCCGGGGGGCGATGCGCTGCGGTCGCGCATCGATTCGATGAGCAACGAGGAGTACCAGCGCCTGCTGCGCAGCCCGGCCGGAGAGCTGCGCCAACGGCTGCCCGGATCAGTCCCGGAACGGGGCGGCATCGAACGGATCCTGTCCGACCTGGACGACCCCGAGGTCCTGGCCGCCATCCGCGACCTCGGTGGCCACGACCTCGAGAGCCTTCTGGCAGCATTCGGCGCAGCCGACCGGACCACCGACCGACCTACCGTGATCTTCGCCTACACCATCAAGGCCTGGGGCCTCCCCACCCAGGGCCATCCGGGAAACCACTCGGCCCTGTTGACCGACGAGCAGTGGCGCCAGCTCGGCCACGAGCTCGAGGCCGACCCCGACCAGCCGTGGGCCGGGTTCGAACCGGGCACCCCGGCCGCCGCGCTCTGCCAGGAGGCAGCCCGGCGGCTGGCTCACCGCCCCCCTTCCCCGCACGCCCCCCCGGCGGTCCCCGCCGACGTGGGCCGCACGCACACCGCGAGTGCATCGACGCAGCAAGCCCTCGGGCGGCTCCTGCTCGACGTAACCCGCAGCGCCCCCGAGGTGGCGGCACGGATCGTCACGGTGAGCCCCGACGTGGCCTCGTCCACCAACCTCGGCGGTTGGATCAACAAGGTCGGCATCTGGAACATGGCCGAGCGCGTCGACTGGTTCTCCGACGACGCCGAGACCATGGTGCGCTGGCACGAGTCCCAACAGGGCCAGCACATTGAGCTCGGGATCGCCGAGACAAACCTGGTCGGCCTGCTCGGCGAGCTGGGGGCGACGTGGTCACGCGACGGCGAGGCGCTCCTGCCCATCGGGACGCTGTACGACCCGTTCGTCAACCGGGCCCTGGAGCCGTGGTCGTTCGGGATTTATGCAGGGGGCCAGTCAATACTGGTCGGGACCCCCTCGGGGGTGACGCTGGCGCCGGAGGGCGGGGCCCACCAGTCGGTCATCACCCCGTCCATCGGCGTGGAGCAGCCAGGCTGCACCGCCTGGGAGCCGGCGTTCGGCCAGGACCTCGAGTGGACGATGCTCCATGCGCTCGGCCAGCTGGGACGCCTCGACGGGACATCGTCGTACTTCCGGCTGAGCACGCGGACTATCGAGCAGTCCCTGGCCGCGGTGCCGCAGGGGCCGGCCGAGCGCGAAGCGCGGCGCCAAGCGGTGATCGCCGGCGGCTACCGCCTCCGGGTGGCGGCCGGGCCGCCGGCCGTCACGCTGGTCGGGATGGGCGCCATCATGCCGGAGGTCCTTGCCGCGGCCGATGCGCTCACCCGTGCCGGCGTCGGGGTGGATGTCGTCTGCCTGACCTCGGCCGACCTTGTCTTCCGCGCCGTGCAGGCGCGGCAAGGTCTCGGCGACGGCGACTCGGGGATTCTTGATGCGCTGTTCCCCGAGCAACGCCGGTCTCCGATCGTCGCTGTGTTGGACGGCCACCCCCACACCCTGGCCTTCCTGGCGGGAATCCGTGGCGACCGGATCGCGAACCTGGGCGTGTCGGACTTCGGCCAGGTCGGCGACATCGCCGACCTGTACCGCCACTTCGGGATTGACACCGCCACGATCATCGGCGCCGCCTGGGACCTTGTGGAGGCATGACGTCGCAGTTAGGCCACCGCTGCAGCAAACGCTGCATAGAGATCGCCAGGTAGCGGGTTGTCGAGTTCCCACGTGATAGCCATGGGCTTCTCACCCGTGTGGCCTCGATACCGCCCGGGTCCTAAGCACCAGAATGCTCGGTCGTCCGCTCGAAGGCGTGCAAACAACATTATGGAGCGGCCTTCAGACGCGTGGTTGCGATACCGGAGCCCCGTCGCGCTGTCCTCCCGAGTTGAGGACTGACTCTCCCAGTGAATTAATCGGGGACTAATCGCGTAGTCCTGATAGCGGGTGGTCGGCGAAAACGAACCACTGGTTTTGTCCAGAGTGAAAGCAAAGAGCTCCGATCGCTCTTGTTTGGCTTCGAAGACTCCGGATTGCCACGACTGCACCTTGGCACCTGCCCCGATGTCATACGCCGCCATGATCTCTCGCCGGGTGTAACGAGCATGGATCTGTAGTGGTACATGGGGCCGGTCTTGAAGTGGTTCGTGGAGGTGATCAATACGAGTACGCAGGATCTCCAGCAATAGGGTCAGCTCAGACCGCACTTGCGGATGGCCCCACAACAAGTCGGTGGCCTCCTGGAGTGTGGTTGCAGAACCAATCGCTTGTTCGGTAACAGTGTCGACAAGCATGTGCAAGAGTCGCCGATCGCGATCGGCCAAGCGATCGATGTGGGGAGCGGCGTCACTTTGAAGAAAGCGGAGATAGGCCAAGGTCCGTTCTTGATCGTCGATGTGCAGCATCCGCCCGAGCGCTCGCCGAAGCAAAACTTCATGCGTTCCAGGATTGAGGACGGGCGCACCGGCTGCTTCGAGTAACTCGGACCAGCTTCGACCGCCCTCGTAGAGTTCCTCAAGTTCGAGTCCCGATTCAGTCAGAAATTCCGCCAGAGTAATTGCAGGCGCACCAACCCTCAGTTCTCGAAGTTCCTCAACCTTCTTCGGCCATTTCGAAGGAACTGCATTGCGAAGAGCCGCCAGCACAACGTCCTGAGACTTTTGGTCGAGGTGAAGATGGCACCCCGCCGGGAGGAACGGAAAGCCCTGCTTCACTGCCTCTTCAACACTGCGTCGTGATCCCCCCAGAAGAGCGCGGAATCGTCGATCCACTCGGAACTCTTTTCGGTGTGTGCCCACGAAGTCGAGAACGGTGCAGAAGGATTTGCCCTTGGAACGACGAAGTCCGCGTCCAAGCTGCTGCATGAACAGCGTGGGGCTATCAGTTGGACGCAGCATCAAAATGGTGTCGAGTGTTGGGACGTCGACCCCCTCGTTGAACAAATCCACGGAGAAGACTACCTGCATGCGTCCAGCGGCGAGGTCGCTCAGTGCTTTCCTTCGATCGGTATCAGGGCTATCCCCCCAGATCGCCGTAGCCTGAATTCCATGCTTCGTAAACTGTTGAGCCATGAACCGAGCATGTTCGACGCTGACGCAGAAGCCGAAAGCACGCATGACTGCCGGATTATCAACGTGCGCGGTCACCTCCTTCACAACCAGTCGGGCCCAGGCGTCGGAAGCTGTGTAGACGTTGCTCAGCGAGCTGACGTCATAGCCTTGACCTCGACGCCATGGAACATCAGTCAGGTCCATGCCGTCGTGGATTCCGTAGTACATGAACGGGGTCAGTCGGCCCTGGTCGACGGCGTCCCATAACCTCAGCTCGGCGGCGATCCGATTATCGAACCACTGAAGAACGGGGAGCCCGTCCGTGCGCTCGGGGGTCGCAGTGAGGCCCAGAAGTTCCACAGGCGCCAGGTGATCGAGCAACCTTCGGTAAGAGGGGGCGGCAGCGTGATGGAATTCATCGATAACCACTACATCGAAGTGCTCAGGATTCAGATGCGTGAGATCAGCCTCATTGAGGCTTTGCACAGAGGCGAAGACATGTTCAAAATGCTCTGGCCGTGCACCGCCGACCCACTTCTCCCCAAAGTTGGCATCGCGAAGGGCGTAGCGGAATGTCCCCAGGCTCTGATCGAGAATCTCCTTCCGGTGTGCCACGAACATGAGACGAGACCGAGGAAGCTTGTCTCGGAGACGGGCATAGTCCACTGCCGCCATGACGGTCTTGCCAGTGCCCGTGGCCGAAACGAGTAGGTTCCGGTGGTGACCTTGGTTGCGTGAGAGTGCCACTAATTCGAGCAGCCGTTCCTGAAATGGCTCAGGCCGAAGTTCGACTGCCGGAAGAATCACAACTGGACCTTGGTCCGTTCGGTGTGACCGCACCATCTCCGCTTTGAACTCCTCGTTGTCGTAGGCAACGAAATCATTGCTTTGCCAGTAGCTCTCAAAGACGGCGGCGAACTTCGAGATCACGTCCGGGTTGCGTGCCGAGGAGGCGCGTACGTTCCATTCGAGCCCGGTCACCTGCGCTGAGTAGGTCAGGTTAGAGGAGCCGATGAACGCGGTGGAGAATCCCGTTAGTCGGTGAAACAACCAAGCCTTGGCGTGCAACCGAGTCGAGGAGAGGTCGTAGGAGATCCGAACTTGAGCACCGATCTCGCTCAGAAGGTCCAGCGCGGATTGCTCTGTAGAACCCGTATATGTAGTGGTCAGAATGCGAAGAGGAAGACCCTCAGCGCAATGCCGACGCAGCGTCTCGACAAGAGGGACGATTCCGCTTTTCCGGATGAACGCCATAATGACGTCGATGGAGTCAGCGGACTTTGCCTCTTCAGGGAGTTGGCTCCACAGGTTGGGCTCGCCGGGAGCATTGGTCAAAAGTGTCGTATCGAGTAGGGGAATAAGCGGTTCGGGTATCGGACTTGCCGATCCATCAGGTCGCCTCCTGAGGATGGCGTGCAGCACGGTTCCAGGTTCGACGACTGCGTCGACATCATCCAATGAGAGCACGTCGGCAAGGACATCCGACAGGAGGCGCCCTAGCTCAATCCCCTTGCGCACTCTGTCTCCCTCGGAGAGACCAGAAAGCGACGACCGGATCAGGTTTGCCAAATGCAGTGCGATCCGATCAGGAGCTTCGTACGACTTGAGTTCCCGTTTCGCCACGAGTTCGCGGTCCGCTGATTGGAGAGCCTTGGCTATGGCTTCGGTAAGCAAGGTTTCGTAGAGCCCGGCCTGTAGATCATCCACGTGCGAACACTATCGAGCGGAGAATGTGAAGACCGAGAACCTCAACCTCTCGCTACCATCGCATCCACGACCAGCCGGGGGTCGATCGATGATCTCCAGCAATCGCTCAGCGAGACCCCCTGTGAGGTCGTTCGTGTAGTTCCTGGGATCATCAGTTGAGCGACTCATCCCGCCGGGTGGTTCTCCTTCAAGAATTCCGCGAACAGTGGCACCGTGAAGTCCACCTGGCCCCTCCGCGGGCTCCAGATCAGACCTTTTTGAATCAACGACTCGCGGTGCATGGAGACTCGTCGTTGGTCGCTGACGCCGAAGGCCCGGGCAACCTCGCCGACCGGGTACGGACCGTCGCCCAGCGAGGCCATGGCCGAGAGGTAGCGCTGCTCCGTGTCCGTCGCCATCTCGAAGCGGGTGCCGAAGAAATTCCGGGCCAGGCTGTCCTTGACGATTTCGCGGGCACTGTCGAGGTCGGCGACGGTAATCGGCGTGGTCTCGGCGAAGTTCCACAGCTCACGTCCGTACTCCTGAATGAAGTAGGGGAAGCCCGCCGCTTCGTGGACGATCTGGCGTGCTGCATCCTCGTCGTACTCGGCGCCGGCCGCCGCAGCCGGGCCGATCAGGGCAGAGCGGGCGGCCCCCTCGGAGAGGCGTCCCAACTGCTCGTAGGAGAAGAGCCGATCCGCGTATGGCTTGGCCGAGAGCAGGCGGACCCGCAGGTCGGGTAGCCCGGCACCCACCATGGCCACGGGGAGCCCGGCGCGGCTGATGCCCTGGAAGGCCATGCAGATGGCGGACAGCGACGGGGTGTCCAGGTTCTGCATCTCGTCGATGAGGAAGAGGGCGCCCATCTGGTTGGCCTGGGCAACCTCGCCGATCTCGCGGAACAGCCCGGCGAGATCCTGCTCGGCATCGCCCGAGTCGGCGATCCCGGCGGCTGCGTTGACGTCGAGATTGATCGCCACCGCGCCGGGTAGGCCGATGCTGAAGGACTTCACCACGGCAAGCGCCCGTTCTATCCGCTGCTTGGCCCGGTGCCGCCTCGACATGTTCATCAGCAGCCGGTTGGCCATGCCGGCGAACGTGGTCCGGAAGTCGGCGTTCGATCCCACCTCTTGAACATCCGTGGTGGCCCACCCGGCTTCGCTGGCCAGGACATCGAACTCCATGAGGAGGACGGTCTTCCCCACCCCCCGCAGGCCGGTATAGATGAGGCTGCGTTCGTAGGAACCCGCATCTAGCCGCTCGACCAAGGACTGAAAGCTCTCCAGGTCGTGATCCCGTCCAGCGAGGGTACGGGGTTTTCTTCCTGCGCCCGGGGTGTAGGGGTTGTCGCGCTTGTTCATGGCTGCTCCCCTGTTTGTTCCGGATAGATTCTAAATGTGGCGTTAGAATATCCTAGAGAGGCAGTCGCAGAGTGCTCGCTCGATAGCCGTCAGAATCGCGTGGACCTGCCCGCTGCCGATGCGACGGCGGTCACCGCTCAGCCCCCCTACGTAACCTGTCCGGCCAAGCGAATATGTAATCACCACGTGTCAGCGTACGGGCGCGCGGTGAGCGACCCCGTGGACGAGCGGTGACCGAGCATCTGCTCACGCCATCGAAAATAACCGCATGGCTCGACTGCGACCACTACCTCACGCTGCGCAAGCGGCTCGATGCCGGGCTTCTCGAAGTGCAGCCCACGCATATGGGCGAGTTCGCTCGACTCTTGTTCGAGAAGGGAAACCAACACGAACGCGAATGTCTGGAGAAGTACCGAGCCGAGGGACGCGCTATCCATAGAGTGCCGGATCGACAACCGGGAGAGCCGTTCTGCGACTGGGTGGCGCGAGCGGGCACCCCGTGGGACGGCGACTTCGATGTCATCTACCAGATGCCGTTCCTCCATGATGGAATGCGCGGCGTCGCCGATTTCTTGATCAAGGTGGACGATCCGGCATCCGGAGCATGTCGCTACGAACCGCTCGACGCCAAGCTGGCGCGTGTGGAGGCGAAACCGGGGCACGTGCTCCAGCTCTCGTTCTATGCCGATGCGCTCCACGCGGCCACGGGGGCGCCTCCGGAGCATCTGCACCTGTGGCTCGGGTCCGGACGGATGGAGTCGTTGCTCACCACGGACTTCCGCCCTTACTGGAGACGCCTCCGGCTACAACTCCGGCGATTGGTGGAAGAGGACGGCCCAGACGTAACGACCCGGCCCGAGCCTTGTGCGCACTGCGATTTCTGCGAGTTCGCCGGCGAATGCGACCGCCAATGGCGTGACGAGGATTCGCTGGTCTTCGTGGCGGGGATCCGGCAGGTCGAACGACGGGCCCTCGAGAACTCGGACGTCGAGACCCTGGCTCAGCTGGCCGATCTCTCCGAGCCGGTTGCTGGAGTTCGGCCCGAGCGGCTCCATCGGTTGGTCACACAAGCCGTGCTGCAGGTGGAGGAGCGGATCGCGCCCGAAGCCGTGCCGCCCTATCGACTGATCCCGTCCAGCCAGGACCCGACGTGGGGACGGGGACTCGAACTACTTCCGAAGCCCGATGATGGTGATGTCTTCTTGGACTTCGAGGGAGATCCGTTCTGGAAGCCGGACGTCGGCCTGTTCTTCCTGTTCGGCTTCATCGCACGAGATGCAAGCGGCGCCTGGGCCTACGAGTCCCGTTGGTCGCACGACGTGGCCGACGAGGAACAGGCCACCGGCGAGTTGATCGAGTACCTGCGCAAGCGCCGGCACTCCCACCCGGAGATGCACGTGTACCACTACAACCACACGGAGCGGACTGCTCTCGAGCGCCTGGCCTCGGAGCACGGGATCGGGGAGTCGGCATTGACCGAGTTGGTCGAGACGGGGTCCTTCATCGACCTGTACCCGGTGGTTCGAAACGCCGTTCAGGCGGGGACCGAATCCTACGGACTGAAGGCCATGGAACGTCTCGCCGGTTATGAGCGTGGCCACGAGATCGATCAGGGCTCGGGGGCCGTCGTCGAATACGAGCGGTACATGGCCGCACCCGACCCGTCGATTCTGCAGCGGATCGCCGCCTACAACGAGGACGACGTGCGCGCCACCCTCGCGCTGCGGGACTGGCTGGTCAGACTCCGACCGCCGGAGTTGGCCTGGCGGGTTTCACGTCTCGACCCCGAGGAGGGGTGGCCGGACCTCAATGCCCAAGTCGAAGCACTCCACGCCTTCGGCCCCGGTACATCCGAACACCTCCTGGGGGACCTGCTCGGCTACTGGGTGCGGGAATGGCGGGCGAACAAAGCCCCGAAGGTGGCGGCGACCCTCCTGGACACGCCCACCTTGCTCGATCAGCCGGAAGTGATCGCGGGACTCCAGCTCCTCGGAATGGAGGCGAGGGTAGGAAAGAAGGGGAAAGAACTCATGCCCGGGGCGCGTTTCCGCTGGCCCGCGCAGGACGTTGCCAAGGATTTCGGGCCAGGGAGCAGCGTCGTTTACGGGACTCCCGACGGACCGAGCGGGTACGCCAGCGTGGCCGGACTCGACGAGGCGAACCGCGAGCTCCTACTCATTTGGAACGAGCGAGCGCAGGCGTTGGGTTTCGCGCCATCGGCCGTCGCTCTGGACGATTGGGTGTCTCCGAAGCCCAAGCCGGTCGCGCTCGACGGACTGGCAGCAAGCGTTCTGGCGGACCCCGAAGGTGCGACTCCGCCGAATCCGTCCTCGGTGGCCCTGCTCCGCCGCGCCCTCCCCGTATTCACCCGCGAAGGAGGTCCCGCGGCGGGAGTCTTCTCGGACGATCTCAAAGGTATGACGGAGTGGGCCAAAAACCTCAGAGGGAGCTACCTCACCATTCAGGGCCCACCGGGGACCGGTAAGACCTACTGGGGAGCGCACATCGTCCACAGCCTGGTGACTGCGGGCCGCCGGGTCGGGATCACGGCGATGAGCCACCACGCCATCGACAACCTGCTCGAAGAGATCCTTGCCGTGTTCAAGGCCAAAGGCGACAGCAACGAGCTCCGGGCTGTTCGTAAGCCATCGAAGCGCCCGGACATCCCCTTGCCAGGTGTCACATACGTCACCACCAATCCTCCGTGTGCGCGAAGCCAATTCAATCTCGTCGCGGGCACCACCTGGCTCTTTGCCAGCAAGGAGATGGGGAGCGCGCCGGTCGACGTGCTGATCATTGACGAGGCAGGGCAGTTGGCGCTGGCCGATGCCCTCGCGGCGTCCGTGTCCGCCAAGAACGTCGTCCTGCTTGGTGATCCGTTGCAACTCCCGCAGGTCTCACAAGCTGTCCATCCGGGCCGCGGAGGATCCAGCGTGCTCGAGCATGTCCTCGGTGAACACGTGACGCTTCCGACCGATCGGGGGGTGTTCCTGACCGAGACCAGGCGCATGCACCCGGACATCTGCCGCTTCATTTCCGATGAGATCTACGAGGGACGCCTCAAGAGCCACCCGGGTTGTGCACTCCAGGCCACCGAATTCGGGACCGGCCTCCGGTGGCTGCGCGCTGACCACACGGAGTGCTCGACGGAGTCACTGCAGGAGGCGCAGATCGTGGTGGAACAAATCGGGCGACTCCGTGGGACTCCATGGGTGGACCGGTACGGGGTCGAGGCGCCGCTCACGGCTGAGGACTTCATGGTCGTCGCCCCGTACAACGACCAGGTCGCGCTTCTTCGGGCGACCTTGGACGAGCACCCGTCCACAAGGGGCGTACCGGTCGGCACGGTCGACAGATTCCAGGGTCGAGAGGCGGCCGTCGTGTTCTTCACCATGACCACATCATCCAGCGACTACATGCCGCGAGGTGCCGAGTTCCTCTTCTCACGCAACCGCTTGAACGTTGCGGTGAGTCGTGCTCGGTGCCTGGCCTACCTGATCTGCACGGAGGCGCTGCTGAACAGCCGGGCGCGAACCATCGAGGAAATGCGGCTCATGTCCACGCTGTGCTCCTTTGTGGAGTACTGCACGCAAGAGAGCGCACCCTGGTGGGATACCTGACCGCGGTCATGCCGAACGACGAATTGGTAGTGAGAGCAACGATGTTATTCTGTCCGGTAGTTCTCTGTCGAGGTTGGGGGGTCAGTTTGGTGGGCGACGAACTGAGCCATGAAAGATTGACATTTTGTCGCATATGCGCAGCTACCTGCGGCATGGCCGTAACTGTCTCCGGCGGTCGCATTGTTGACGTCCGCGGTGATCCGGATCATCCGGCTTCGAAGGGGTACTCCTGCAGTAAGGGTAGGGGCCTAGGAACGACGTATCACAGCTCGAACCGGCTGGACTACCCGTTGCTCCGAGGACGGCGTGTCGGTTGGACCGAGGTGCTCGACGACCTAGGGGACACGATGCGCAACCTCGTGGGCGAGTTTGGTCCTGACAGCGTTGGCTATTACAGCGCTACGGGCCAGTTTCCTGACAAGGCTGGCACTTTTGCAGAACGGCGTCTCTTCGGGTTGCTCGGGACGAAGCAGAGCTACACCGCTGCCTCGGTGGACGTCTTTCCGGCATTCAAAGCCGCCGAATTGGTGACCGGATTTGCGACCGAATTACAGCCAGTGTGGGATCCTGAAGAATCACCTCGCGTCGTCATAATCATCGGGCAAAATCCCGTCGTCTCGCACGGCTACCTCATGTTCTTCACCGATCCGATTCGGCGCATCCGGAGCTTTCGGCAAGGTGGCGGTCGGCTTTGGGTATTCGATCCGCGAGAGACAGAGACTGCGCGTCTGGCTGATCATCACCTACCCATCAAACCTGGAATGGATGGTCTCGTCCTGGCTTGGTTGGTACGCGAACTCCTGGTGAGCGGAGCCGACAATCGCGAGCTGGAATTCCACGTCGATCAGTCAGACCTCGTTGAACTGCGCCGCGCTGTGGCTCCATTTACCCTTGCGATGACAGCCAAGGGGACTGGTGTGCCCGAAGAGAACCTCGAAGAACTCCTCGCCGCAATTCGTGAGGCAGGACAGATTGCCTGCATGACCGGAACCGGCGTTAGCTTCAGTCGCACGGCGGTGCTGACCGATTGGCTAGTTTGGGTCCTCTTGATCATTACCGGATCTCTCGACCGGCCAGGCGGAATGCGATTCACCAGCCCGTTGATCGCTCCCCTCGAGAAACGTGAGAGCTGGATACCAGCGCCGCCGGAAGGCGCCAGCGAGTCCGGTCCCCCGAGCCGTCCAGAGCTTCGGCGCTGGCTTGGCGAATATCCCGTTGCCGCCATGGCGGATGAGATCGAGGCAGGTCACCTGCGGGTGTTGGTAGTAGCAGGAGCGAACCCCCTCACTGCGCTGCCGGATCCGCAACGGACGATACGAGCGTTTCGAAAACTCGATGCCTTGGCAGTCCTCGATGTCAGCCACAATGAAGTAACCGAACTGGCTACACATGTCCTCCCCGTGGCCCATCAACTCGAACGAGCTGACATAACGCTTCGGGAACGCGGGTGCTACACCGAAGCGGTAATGCCCATCGCTGCGGAACGTCGTCCGGCATGGTGGGTCCATGCTCAGCTCGGAAGACGTCTGGGCATCGACGTTCTCGACGGCCTTGATCCGGATGTGGCGGACGACAATGCTGTTCTCCGACTTTTGATTGACAACTTCAACGGCGTGAGCAACGTGATGAAGGTCGACTCGAGGGGCAAAGGGGCTTCCCGAACCGACGAGCTCTTCCGCCAGCTCGTGAATGCCGGGCCCCATGGAGAGCTGGCGAAACCGCAGATCGGATGGGTCCACGAGAAGGCCCTTCCAAATGGTCAATGGCGACTCGCCCCTTCAGTGATGATTGCCCGCCTGCCGGATCTCTTGGAATCTTCGCTTCACAATTCTGGCTTGAGGCTGGTGAACCGGCGACTTGCCCGGCGGGTGAACTCTGCACCATATGCCAGGAATGATCTCGCAGAGCGTGAACCACCGGACATCCTTTTCCATCCTTCCGATGCAGCTGATTTGGGGTTGGAAGACGGAGTAGCGGTACGTGTGCGTACCGAGGCTGGTTCGCTCGAGGGCAGGGCACGACTAGACGAGAAAATCCGACGCGGAGCAGTTTCGCTAACCCATGGCTGGATCTCGACGAACGTCAATGAGTTAATAAGCGCTCACGGCGTGGACCCCCTGACGGGGCAGCCGCAGATGTCGGGAATCGTGGTCACCGTGGAACTCGTTGAACCGGCCGCAGTTGGCAATGAATCGTGACTTTCGCGACGTAGACGTTTTCAAAACGAGGGGTCGTCGCTCAGCGCCTCCACCTCGGGACTCTCACAGGTCTCTGCCTTCGTTTGACTGCGCCCGCTCAAGCCAGGAGAGATCCGATGCGTAGCTATGAGCGACCGGGCTCTGCCGTCACCTTGGTCGAGGCCCGCGACCAACTTCTCGCCTCGCTTACACAGCTTCAGCCTCGATTTGCGGCTCTCGACGAGTGCCTTGGATGCGTCCTAGCCGAGTCGGTTGTTGCCAACGAGGATGTTCCTTCTTTCGCAAGCGCTGCAGTGGACGGCTTTGCCGTGAGGGCAGAGGACACTGAGGTGACTCCGATCCGTCTTCGATTAGCGGGCCGCGTGACTGCGGGTGGTATGAACCATGAGATGGCGGAACCGGGGACGGCTATCGCCATAGCCACAGGCGCCCCAGTACCTGACGGCACAAACGCTGTTTGTATGGTCGAGCACTCGTTCATCGATGGCAACGAAGTCGTTTTGGATGCTCCAGTTTCGCCGGGGGCAAATATTCGGTTTCCCGGTGAGGACGTTGTACGCGGTTCCATCGTATTTCAACAGCGCAGCGTCATAAGATCTAGCCATATTGGAGTACTAACTAGCTTGGGGTTCTCCGGAATCAAGGTATATCCAAAAGTGCGGGTGGGGGTCCTCACGACGGGTGACGAGCTGCAAACAGAGCCTGGACCGTTAGCACAAGGACACATTCATGACTCCAATCGTCACTCATTGTTGGCAGCTGTAGCTGAGAGCGGAAACCTTCCGGTCGATCTGGGAGTTGTGGGAGACGACGCAACGTTGATTGCGCACGCTATTGAAGCGGGCCTGGGCATTTGTGATGTGATTTTCACTACTGGCGGCGTGAGTGTCGGCGCCGCTGATCATATGAAGACCGTGCTCAGTAATCTTTCAGCACCATCAATACGTTGGATGGAGATCGCCATCAAGCCCGCGAAGCCCTTCGGGTTCGCCATCCTTCCGTCGGGGCTGCCTGTCATCTGCATGCCCGGTAACCCTGTCGCAGCGTTGGTGAGTTTCGAGCTGCTCGGCCGTCCAGCGTTACGACACATGGCAGGCCATCGCATTCTGAGTCGTCCGGTCGTCCTCGCCATCGCAGAAGATGAGTTGCCACGTAAGCCGGATGGCAAACTGCACTTCGTGCGCGTGATCCTTCGAATCGACAAGGAGGGCAACCTCCGGGCGAGACTCTCAGGTCCCCAGGGTCCTCATCAGTTGCGGTCCATGGCTCTTGCGAATGGACTCGCCGTGCTTCCCGACGGCGAGGGGGTCGGTGCCGGTCAAAGAATGCACGTGATGATCACGGATTACGATGACCTTCAGGGATCGGGCAGTTGGACATGAGAAATTAGGCGAGCATCACTCGGGCTAATCTTTAGTTCATGCCCGTTCCTGTATCCCGATGGCTTGGAGCCTTGGCAGCTGAATTCGATGTGCCTGAACCTACCGAATCGGAAATCACCGCTCTTTTGGCCTTAGCAGCCACGGCTGCTCACGCCTCCGAGAGGATCGCGGCCCCGCTTTCGTGTTGGCTCAGCGCCAAGGCCGGTCTCGATCCTTTGGAAGCACAAGCCGTGGCCGAACGATTGGCAATCCTCATGGAAGATCAAGGTAGCGGTATCAACCTGACCTAGCCGATCGAACGGCCGAGCTTGTGAACGGAGGGATCCGGTGCCTGTCGCTGGCCTGCTGCTGACCGGAGGCCAAAGTCGCAGATTGGGTCGCGACAAAGCGTCGATAGTGCTCGCTGACGGCCGCACTTGTGCCCAGACCGTGGCTTCGGTGTTGCGGGAGGTCGCGGATCCCGCCTTTGAGGTTGGTCCGGGAAAGACCGATCTGAGAACGATTCATGACGACCTGCCAGGGGCGGGGCCGTTAGCCGCCTTGAGTACGGGGTGGGATGCACTTGTCGAATCCGGGTATTGGGGCGCCAGCTTGCTCGTGGCCTGTGATCTCCCTTTCGTTACCGTGCCCCTGCTCCGATACTTGGCCAGCATCCCCGGGGACGACACGGTGATTCCTGTTGTCAAGGGTGAACCCCAGTACTTATGTGCCCGCTTTGGGCCAGCGTCAATGGAGCGCTGTCAGCAGTTGCTGGGCGAGGAACGACGTTCGCTGAAGTCACTTGTGGAAGAAAGCACGGTCATTTGGATCGGCCGCGACGACTGGATACGAGTGGCCTCTGAGGAAAGCTTCGATGACATCGACACTCTTCAGGATCTGAACAATCTGCGAAGATTAGAGCGACTGAGAATAGGTGGAGCCAAACCGCACCAATAGCAGCGGAGGTCAGACCCATTCAGCTGGAGGTCACCGATGGAGTGATAGCTCGACCAGGACAGGTCTTGATTGGAAGAAGCTTCGGACTTAGAGTCTCATTATGCTGATCGTTACGCATGCGGTTTGCGCCCTTACGGCCGAAGCCGGCTGAGCGCGACGATGAAGTCCGTCGATGCAAGTCAAACTCGCTCGGCGGAGCGCTTGACGTTTTGCCGTATATGCACGGCTGCGTGCGGGCTGGTGGTAAATGTCGACGGTGACGAAATAGTCGGTATTCGCGGTGACCGGGATCATCCTGATTCGGCTGGATATACCTGCCCGAAAGGCCGTGCTTTAGGAGCGCACCATCGCGATCCGAATCGCCTTAATGAGCCAATCCTGCATGGGAAAGTATCGACATGGCAGGCTTGTCTCGATGACCTCGGGATGAACATCCATGGGCTCATGAAGACGTCGGGCCGTGACTCGGTTGGTACGTACATATCGACAGGCCACTTTTGCGACAAGGGAGGACTCCTTGCCGAGCGGCGGCTGACGGCAACCATCGGAACCGCTCAGTGTTATTCGGGGGCCACCGTCGACGGCGCCCCAGCATGGTTCGCCGCCGAATTGGTCTCGGGATACGCCCTCGACATAAATCCAGTGTGGGACCCAGAAGAAGCTTCACCGTCTCTCGCGATCATTTTCGGTCAGAACCCGGTGGTATCGCATGGGTATTTCAGCATCCTCACTGATCCAATCAAGAGAATCCGGAAGTTTCGCGACGGAGGAGGAAAGCTTTGGGTCGTCGACCCTTGCCGGACGGAGACCGCAGCTCTCGCCGACCACCACCTGGCTATCCGGCCTGGGACTGATGGGGTCCTCCTGGCCTGGCTGATACGGGAACTCCTGATCGAAGGAGCGGACCTGGACGAACTATCAGGTCACTGCGTTCGCGACGACATTGCCAGATTGCGGGTTGCGGTCGAGCCGTTTCATCGGGGCCTGGTCATGGAGTTGACGGAACTTCCGGGCCATGTGATCGATGAACTCCTCCTTCAAATCAGGAGTGCTGGTCGAATCGCCTGTCTGACTGGGACAGGCATCACGTTCGGGCCTCATCCCGCAGTCACAGAATGGCTGCGTTGGGCACTTCTCATTATCACCGGGTCCATAGACCGTCCTGGCGGTATGAGATGTACCGATACCTATTTCGCACCGAAAGCCGATCGGTCAAAATGGAACCCGGCTCCTGTCGAAGGTCTCAGTCAAGTGGGACCAGCGAGCAGACCCAACCTGGGGCGCTTTCGCGAGGAATACCCAGTCGTCGCACTGGCCCAAGAGATCGAAGCCGGACATCTGCGCGGATTGATCGTTAGTGGCGGCAATCCACTCGCGGCAGTTCCCGATCCAGATAGGACGGCTGCGGCATTTAGATCCCTCGAGTTCCTCGCAGTTGTCGGCGTTGTGCATAACGAGCTAACGGCGCTTGCGACGCATGTGCTTCCCGTTGCTGGACAGCTCGAGCGCGCGGATATGTGGCTACAGGACCGCGCAATGTATACCGAACCTGTCGTATCTGCACTTGCCGGTCGTCGCCCGGGCTGGTGGGTGTTCGCCCAGATAGGCAAACGGTTGGGCTACAAGATTCTGGGAGATCTCGATCCTGATGAATGTAGTGACCACGCCGCACTCCACTTTCTGTCTGGAGCATCTTCGGAAGTCTTTGATGCAGTGGTGGCGGCGGGATCCCACGGCCTCCGACGTCCTCGGCGAGACGGATGGGTTCGAGAGCATGCCCTACCAGAGGGTCGTTGGCGCGTTGCACCTCGAGTACTCGCTGAGACGTTGCCACAAGTACTCGAGGAAGCCAAGCGTCTTGCGCATACTCCGTTACAACTAACGAACCGCCGACGCGTGAGGGCGATGAATTCTGCGCTGTACCTTCAGCCGGAACTAAGTCCTCCAAAACGACCCGATCTGCTCATGCACTCCGAAGATGCAGAACGGTTGGGTATAACAAACGGTAGTCGCGTCGTTGTCACTACTGCCGCCGGCCAGCTCGAGGCGGACGCCCGAATCGACGACCGACTTCGCATCGGTGCCGTGTCCATGAGCCAAAGTTCGGCGGAGCCAAACGTCACGCATCTGATATCGCAAAGCGAGAACGTCGAAAGTTTCACAGGCCAACCACGCATGACTGCCGTCGCGGTGACCGTCGAACCCGTTGTGCCGTCTGATGCCCCATAAACGCGGTCCTCGAGCCAGTTTTGGGTGAGCGCGGCATCAATGGCCATCGGCGATCTGATGGCCGGCGGATCTCCTGCCACTCACTCCCGATCCCACAACCGTTGACGTAAACCCGAGGACCGGGCGATCGGCCTGTCGACTGCCGTGCGGATCGCGGCCTCGGTGCCGGCGAGGATCACGCGCCTTTGGGCGCGCGACACTGCGGTGTAGAGCAACTCCCTCGTGAGCACGCGGGAGTTGGGCCCGGGGAGCAGGACGGCGACCGTCCCGAACTGCGAACCCTGCGCCTTGTGGATGGTCATGGCGAACACGGTGTCGATTGAGGCGAGGCGCGACGGGCTCACTGCGAGGATTTCGCCGTCGCGTTCGAAGGCGGCGACGGGACGGAGCTCGGGACCGGCGACCACCACTCCGGTGTCGCCGTTGTAGAGCCGCAGGCTGTAGTCGTTGGCCGTCACCAGGAGCGGTCGGCCGACGTACCAGCTCCCCTCGGCCCCGAAGCCCTCGATCTCCGCCTGCAGCCAACCCTCGACATTGGCCATCCAGGTCGCAGCTCCCTCAGGACCCCGGCGGTGGGCACACAGCACCCGGAACGACGACAGCGCCTCCAGAGCCCCCTTCGCGTTGCCCGCGCGCCCGGCCTCGAGGACACGGCGCGCTGCCGCAACGGCGGCCGTTCGCACCTCGCCCAGGCCGTCCGCCGACGTCGCGATGTCGACCGGGAGCCACGTCACATCGGCCCGACCCTCTTCGAGTAGCGCCAGGGTGGCGTCGGCGTCGCCTTGCTGGATCGCCGCCGCCAGCAAGGCGATCGCACCGCCGAAGCGATGGGATTTGCGCAGGACGACGATCCCGTCCCCGATCGGCGTACCGCCCGGCGGCACTTGCGCCAAGACCTCCTGTCCGGTGACGTCGGCCAACGCCCGCTGGGCCGATGCCCGCATGCGCAGGCCGGCCGTGGCGGGCCCGACGAGGTCACCGAGCACGGCGCCGGCTTCGACCGAGGCCAACTGCTCCGGATCCCCGACCAGGATCAGCCGGCCATCGGGCCGAACGGCCTCGACGAGGCTGGCCATGAGCGAGAGCGACACCATCGATGTCTCGTCGACGATGACCACATCGTGGGCGAGCCGGTTCAGCCGGTGGTGGCGGAACCGCGTGTGGTTCGGGCTCCAGCCCAACAAGCGGTGCAGCGTCTGCCCGCGCAACGCGACGAGCCGCGCCTGCTGCTCCGGCGTGATGGCCAGGCGTGAGCCCTCCGCTTTGACCGCTTCGTCGAGCCGGGCCGCTGCCTTCCCGGTGGGGGCGGCCAGGGCCACCAGGGGCGGCCGCCGGCCGGCGGCGGCCGCCTGCTCGTCCAACAGCACGAGGACACGGGCGAGGGTGGTCGTCTTGCCGGTTCCCGGGCCCCCGGCGATGACCGACACGCCGTACAGGACGGCTGCTGCCGCCGCCAGGCGCTGCAGGTCCGGGTCATCGCCCCCTTTGAACAACGTGTCGAGGCCGCTCCGCAGGACCGCGGCGTCCACACCTTCGACCGGCCGCTCGGCGCGGGCGAGCAGGTCGGCCGCCACCCGGCACTCATCGGACCAGTACCGGTCCAGGTACAGAAGGTTCCCCTCCAGCCGCAGCGGGCGGTCCTCGCCCACCAGCGCGCTGGCGCGGAGCCGGTCGACCCATTCCGCCGGGTCGGGCCACGGCAACGAGTCGAGGTCGACGTCATCGTCGGTTTCGGTGCTGGCGGTGGAGCGGATGCTGGTGAGGTCCACGCAGACGTGGCCCAGCCGGGGGCAGCGCACCGCCAGC
>Ga0182012_10002804_pt1 | contig 18757 bp, 22 predicted proteins | sample 612S2SmetaG_FD_120486 | JGI IMG/M metagenome (GOLD analysis project Ga0182012, IMG submission 120486) | Permafrost microbial communities from Stordalen Mire, Sweden - 612S2S metaG | ecosystem: Environmental > Terrestrial > Soil > Wetlands > Permafrost | place: Sweden: Stordalen | collected...
CATTGTCGCGGTCGAAGCCGCCGACCATCCCAGCGATCGCGAAATCGTCGCCTATGCCAAGAAGTATTTCAAACTCGGGCCTGAAGGCCTGAGACACCGGGTTTGACCGTCCCCGCCGGGCGGGTAGGCGCGACGGACACTTTTGCGATGCATTGATCTATCGCAAAGACGCCACAGCCGCCTCGGCTCTTGATGCGAACAGCGGATGTTCCTTCCCCGGATTCAGCCGCCTGACTTTTCGGATGCTCTTGGGTGCGCCCGGGAGCATCCGATTCTTATTTCCGGGGGCGCGCGATGTGCTTCGCTGTACACGACCGCAGCGTGCCTCGCTTTTCCACCATCCCCGGTGCGCTTGGGAACATTTCTCGATCAAAGCTGTTTTTCCGGCATGAAAAAGCCAAAACAGACGATCGCAAAGCATTCCGATGAAGCAATTACGAGAACGAAGGGCGCTGTTGTGGCTGCCGGGCCTGATTTTGCTGAGCGGTTGTGGGGGACCGGAGGCCAACTGCGATTCACCGGAAACGCGCAATTCGGTCATCAAAGTCATTTCCAGCGACAGCCATAACGCGCTGGTCGAGTATGCGGCCAAGAATTCGAACGCGGTTGAGTCGACGGCGAACAGCGCAAGTACGGAAGCTGCCAGGTCAGAAACCAGGGAAAAAGCAAGTCAGTCGGCCTCATATCGGTTGGATGATCAGATCGTCACCAATTCAAAAAGCAAGGACAAGCGATCAGTGACTTGCAGTGGGACATTGTATGCGACGGTGGGCGACACCACAGCGCAAAAGAAAGTGGACTTCAAAGTAGAACAAACACCGGATGGGGGCCTGTCCGTTACTGTTAGTCCGTTCAAATTTTGAGCCCTGGCCTGTCGCGCGCACGCACAGTCCTGGCGCGGAGAGCAGAGTGCCGATCGTGCCCAATTACTACGGTATAATACTGTTGCTGGCAGGCACCCCGATGCTTTTGTCTGCCCGTGATTTAGGGCAATGGTCATCCGGCGATCCCAGGGTTTCGCGCTGGTACCAGTCGCTCATGCAGCCGGACAATCCGACAATTTCGTGCTGCGGAGCTGCCGACGCCTATTACGCCGACGAATTCGATACCGACGGGGATCGCTACGTTGCGATCATCACGGACACGCGCGATGACGCGCCACTGCGCCGGCACCATGTTGAGCCCGGCACGCGAATCGTCGTCCCGAATGCCAAGCTGAAAGCCGATAGCGGCAACCCCACGGGTCACGGCATCATCTTCCTCAGTTCAAGCGATACCGTGTTCTGCTACGTGGCCCCCGGAGGGATTTGAGTTTAGTTTAGATCCACGAAAGCGGCCCCTGCGCGCCTGGTGTCTTGCCGATCGCATCACCTGACTCAAGCAGCGGGATGGCCTGTTGGGAACCGTTGGGACAGCTTCATGCGCGGGCCTCGCAAACCAGCCTGGATCGTTGCCGAGAGGGCGGCCCGGAGGTCTCGATCCTGATCTCGCGACGGCTCAGCAATTCCTGCATCGCAACCGCGAAGTAACCCTTGCCGATGCCCTCGGATTGGGGATGCTTGGCGAACATGGTCGGCGCATAGCTCGGGCTCTGCTTCGCGCTGACATCCTGCCCTTGCATGTTGAATTGGCGCAGCAGGTCCAGGAACCTCGCTTCTGCCTTCTGCTTGAGAGCCATGCGGTCAAGCGACGAGATACCGCCCTCGGGGACGTAGGTGCCCGCTTTCCACCGAACCGTCACGCTGACGCCGGTGGGGGCGTAGTTCGCCTTTCGGAGCGTCAGGGTTCGCAGCTCCGGGTCAGGCGCGCTGCCATCGGTCGCCTTGGCGGCTTCGAAATAGAGCCGCGATCGAACGCTGTTATTCCAGCCGGTGGACCCCGACGTTCCCGTTCCCGAGCTGATGCCGTTGAGCGAGGGATGGGCGAGGCAAAGGAAAGCGCAGCCAAATTGCCGCGCCGGTCGCTTGAGCATCCCGACAAACTGCCGGGCCTGGCTACGGTTGTTTTCGTCACCAGCGAAGGCGTCTGCCAGCGCGTCGATCACCACCAGGTCAGGCTGCACTTTCTCAATGGTCGATACCACGGCGTCAAAGACCGGCGTCGCATGGATGATTCCAGTCCTGGAGAGCTCGCCCAGGACGGCATTTTCGCCAACCATGTCCACCAGGTGGACATCGGCCATATCCGTGAATGTCGCATGGTAATGGGACCGGATCGCGTCCAGCCGGCGATGCAGCTCTTCGGCGTCATCTTCCGCGGACAGGAACAGGGTTCGCCCGGGAGCGGGCATCATCCCGATCCAATCGCGGCCCAACGCCCTGGCGGCTGCCAACTGCAGCCCGAGCGTGGTCTTGCCCGCCGCGCCATCGCCGGACAGCAGGGTGACGGTCTTGGCTGGGATCAAGTCCCTTACGATCCAGTTGCGCTCCGGAACCGGCTGATCTCGCCATTGAACGGGATTGAGAAGCTGGAGCGCGGGCATCTTTTCCAGTCCAACCCTTCCGTAATGATAGTCTGGATCACGTCGTCGCCATAGCGGATCCAGCCGCGCCTGCTCATTCATGGCCGCCTGCCTTGGCTGCGATCTCGGCGGCCAGTTTGAGCGGCAGGACCACCAGCGGCTGGCTACGGTCGGCGCGGACAATCAGAATATCGCGGTCGATCAGCCAGCGGTACAGTTCGCGGAAACCATCGGCACGGCACTTCACCTCAACGATCCGATCGATGTTGAGAATGGGTACCGTCAAGTCGCCGAGGTAGGAGCCGCCGGCCGAGCCGGACAGCGGGACGCGCTCGGCCGCGAAGCCGCGCACCTGCAGATATCTAACGATCGCCCGTTCGGCGCGGTTGCCTTTGTCGCGCGACGCCCTGCCCCCGCGACGGGCTTTTGGCTGTGACGACGATGCCTTGGATGGCGCGCCGCCCCGTCCGGGCACAGCATTCGGTATCGGCCCGTTCGCGCGGGGCTTTGATTTTGCGGGCATGTCTTTTGCGTGCATGGGATCAGGCCGCCCCGCCCTCGATCCCCAGGATCCGCCGCAACGGCGCCGTGGGCACCTTCAACAGGCGGCCGACCTGGATGGTCGGGAAGTCCCCGCGTTTGGCCGCGTGGTAGCTCCCGTTGCGGCTCAAGCCGAAGCAGACGCGACCCACCTCCGGCACATCGGCGGTGGGCGCGGCAAGTAACTTTTGCATTTCGTCGTTCATATTCTGCCCTTTCTTGGCTTTATCAGCGCTTGACCCTGGAACCCATCATTCTGGAACACTTTTGTACCGACACAGTAATACCGGTACAAATTTGTACAATCAAGGGAAATTTTCTGTACCCAGAACATTTTCTGTGTGCTAAGTCAGATGAAACGGGATGAGGAAGACCGGGATGGCACGGAAGGCCAAAGACACACCGCACCTTCGCTTGAGGGTTGAACCCTCGTTATTGGCGCGATTGGAAAAATCTGCCGAGAAGAATGAACGCACGCTCACTGGCGAAATTGTTCACCGCCTGGAGGAATCCTTCAAGCGCTACGACACGCAAGCCGCCATTGAGAACACGGGAAGAGCCGTCGCCGAGGCATTGCTTTTATCTATCGCTGCCCGAGACGGCGGCCGATCCGATGAGGAGATCCGCAAGATCACGGCCGCTTCCGCGGCAAAAATCGCCAAAGGGGAAATGTAATAAAAGGCGGCATCAAAAGCCGCGGCCGAAAGCAGCCTCTGCAGCCATTTCAATGGGAACACCACGCACCTCACATGCGTGCGTGCTTCCAACGCATGGGGTTATAGGGGGGTGTGCGGCTACCCCGTTGGCAGGGGGATGGAAGCCTGTTGGAAACCGTTGGGACAGCTTCATGTAGACTGATTTTTGGTCGGGGCAGCTGGATTCGAACCAACGACCTGCAGTACCCAAAACTGCCGCGCTACCAGGCTGCGCTATACCCCGAAGCTCCAACGAGAGCACGTCGATACACGCTTACCGCGCCGCCAGCAAGGCGACGCCGCCGTTTCAGTGGCCATTGAACAGGGGATGCGCGACGCGGTCTCCCGGCTCGATCCCGTATTTTTTGGCGGTGCCGGCGATCACCTCCAGCACCCCCTTGGCCAGCCCCCGCGAGGGGATGATCGCGGTGGACAGAGGCTCGGTGTTTTCTGCAATCCGAAGGATGCGGCCATCGGCTCGGATGAAGATCATGTCGAGCGAGACGTAGGTGTTCTTCATCCACATCGACACCTCCTGCGGCGGGGAGAAATCGAACAGCATGCCGCGCCCGTCCGCCAGCTCCTTACGATACATCAGGCCGGTGGTCTTTTCCTCCTCCGTCGTCGCCATCTCGACCGAAAAGACCTGCACGCCTGACTTGGTGGCGATCTCCAGTGTCTGAAGGCTCGCCGCCCACGCGCCAGCGCCACTGAGCCAGCAAAAGGCAACCGCTGCCGCCAGCGGAAGACAGAACCGCGCACGCCAACAGTGCCGGGCAGCGCCTCGATAATATCTCATGGAAAATTCATACCCAAGGTGAAGACGGGTTTCGCCTCCGACCCTATCCCGGCATCGTGGCAAATAAACGGTAATTAGTGCCGCTGGAGGCGGCAACACACCATCCGGTGAAATCAGAAAGTAAAGCCGACGCCTGCGCTCAGTGCGAGGACAATCCAGGCGAGCCGGTCTCGGGCTGTATTTCGGCCGCCATCATGCCCTTGGAACCAGGCCCGAACCGCACCAGCACATACTGGCCAGGACGCAGCTCGGTCATGCCGAACCGCCGCAGGGTTTCCATATGCACGAAGATGTCCGGCGTACCCTCACCACAGGTCAGGAAGCCGAAACCGCGCAAGCGATTGAACCACTTGACCTGGGCCCGTTCCAGACCGCTGGTCGGCGTGACGTTGACATGAGTCCGCGGCGGTAACATTTGCGCCGGATGAATCGCCGTCGACTCATCCATCGAGATGATCCGGAATGCCTGATAGCCCTTGGCGCGCTGCACACATTCGCAGACGAGCCGTGCCCCTTCATAGGCCGTTTGATAGCCGTCGCGCCTAAGCACGGTAACGTGCAAAAGTACATCGGGCCAACCATTGTCCGGCACGATGAAGCCGTAGCCCTTTGATGCGTCGAACCATTTGATGACGCCGCTGATTTCGACAAGATTGGTAGCGGTATCGCCGAGCCCGGAGAACGCATCGATTGCCGGATCGCGTCCGGTTCCAGCTGAATAATCACCAGGCCCAAGCCCGCTCGGTCCGGGCCCGCCTTGCTGGCCCCCGAGCTTCTTGGACTCAAATCCGTCCGACCCCATGACCCCGGACCTCACACATCATCTTTGGCTCGCCATCTCAAGCAACGGCGCCGGACCAGCGCCATCTTAGAAGAACCATGATGACGCCACACGAATCTCTCGAATCAAAAGATAACACTCTTGCGTTCCACGCATAGATAAAAAAACAATTTTACCGTGAACTATGAACAGATTACGCGGCCGCGAATCACGCGGAAGTCAGTTGCCAACAAACGGGCCAAGTGTCTCCCCGATATCGTGCCTAATCACAAGATCGGCAATACAATCCTGCTCAGTAGGCTCGTTGTTGATGATCACCAGCCTGGCACCGCTGTTTTTCGCCAGCGACGGAACCCCCGCTGCCGGCCAAACCACCAGCGACGATCCGATCGCAAGGAACAGATCGCACTGCTGAGCAAGTTCGGCGGCGCGGCGCATCGCCTCCTCTGGCATCGCCTGCCCGAACGAAATAGTGGCGGTCTTGACCGGTTGGTCGCAGACGTTGCAGTCCGGCGCAACACCGATCGCGTCGAAGCTCCGCTTGACCGAGGCCAAGTCATAGACTTTTCCACAGCCGATGCAGCGGGCATACGTGGTGTTGCCGTGAAGTTCAATGACGTGCTCGGGCGCCACGCCCGACATCTGATGCAGATTGTCGATGTTCTGAGTGACGATGGCTGGGAGCTTTCCGGCCTTGTAGAGTGAGGCCAGCGCCCGGTGGCCGCGTCCCGGCCGCGCTGCGGCGAACGTCGGCTCCATGGCGAAACGCCGCCGCCAAGCCTCGACCCTCGCCTCCGGGCTGGCGACGAACTCATCGAACGGGATCGGGCGGTTGCGGCTCCATAATCCTCCGGGAGAACGGAAATCGGGAATACCGCATTCTGTCGAAATACCCGCGCCCGTGAACGCGATGATGGTGGAAGCCGCGGCGATCATGTCGCCCAGCTGTTCCACGCCGCTTCGAAGGTCGGAAGCTATCATCGACACCATCCGAGAATTTGGCCTAGCCGATCATAGCATGGCCACGCGGATGGCTGTCGATGGCCACATCATTCGGCGGCCATCCCGATCATGCGCTCTGTTCAGGCGGCTTCCGCGAGGGGCTGGCTGCCCGCATGCTGTAGTCGCCAGCGTATCAATCAAGATGAGCGCGGCAGGAGAGTTGAAACTTAAAGGAGGTGCGGAACATGTAAAATTGCGGCCGCGTCGCTCGCGAATATCACCCGCACCGATCGCGAACCCGCGTGGAACCGGCTCGCTCACACGGCAAAATGCAAATCGATTACGCGCCGTGAGAAAAAGCCCGGCGCTGCGCCGGGCTTTTCAATTGTCTGTTACCAGTGGTGGCGCCAGTAGCGATGCCGGTAGTACGGGCCGCCGTAGTAAGCGTAGGACCCATAGGCCGGCCCGTAATAGCGGGGACCGTAATAGCCGTAATATCCGGGACCGTAACCCGGCCCATAATAGGCATAAGGACCGAACGCGCCGGCGGCTCCGGCGGCGAGCGCGCCTGCGGCCAGACCGAACGCCAATCCAGGGCCGATGCCTCGCGCTTCCGCTGGGGCCGGCGTGATCACGCTGGTCGCGGCCAGCGCCGCAACCGTTGCGAGAACTGCAAGAGTTTTCGTCATGCGCATCTCCTCATTAGGGGCAGGGATGCCTCAATCCATCGTAGCCGAGATAGGTGCCGGACGCTGGATCGTAGGATTTGAAACGTTGCTCGCAATAGGAGACGCTGTCGCCGCCCGGCGCCACAGGCACCACATAGGCCGGAGCCGCCGCATAGCCCGGATAGTCGTAGGCGTCGTAATCGTTGTAGGCGTAATCGTCGCCATAGTAGGGATAGTAACCGGGGTCATAATAGCCGTCGTAGCCATAGCCCAGCGCGCTTCCGGCCGCTAGCCCGGCTGCAAAGCCAATCCCCGGACCAAAGCCGCGGTCACCGTGGTCGCCCCTTCCGAAATGGCCGCCACCAAAATGACCGCCGCCCCCGCCGATGCTCGCGTGAGCGCCGCGAAAACCTGCTCCGCCACCGTTCATGTGCATGCCGCTCATGTGCATGCCGCCGCTCATGTGCATGCCGCCGCCGTGCATGCCTCCGCCGAAGTGGCCGCCATGCGGTCCGGCGGCAAAGGACGGGGTAGCCACCGCCAACGAAAGGGACAGAGCGGTCGCCCCTATGATACCGAGTTTAGTCATAACGCTTCTCCATGATGGAATATGGAGCAAAACATCAGCGCGGATTGATCGTTCCGAGGTTGCGTTGGATTTTCACGCTTTACTTCCGGTCGGGATCGGTGCGCATGGAGCTATGGAAAGGAACGTGGCAAAACCAATCAGGTGTTCCCAATGTTTCCATCAACCATGCTCGAATTAAGTGGAACCGGACTTCATGGTGCCCAAAATCGGACAGAAACACCTGTGCAATGGAGTGTTCAATTCTGAAATACCGGGAATGGTGAACGATGGAACTGGCAACCCTCAAAGAACAGGCCGAACGATGCCGCCGGCTCGCCAACCAAGCCGATCCGTTCACCCAAAAACGGCTGCTTGATCTCGCCGCGGAATACGATACCCGCATCAAGCAGCAGGAGCCGCAGCCTTCCGCAGCCAGTCGCATTCTGCGCAGCGGTGATTTTTAAGGGCTGAAACGCCAAACCGCCTTGAACCTTTTGGCGGGCTACAGCGACGCAATCTGTACTGGGGAATTGCGTATCCAGTGTTACGGCTCCGCCATCGGGCGAAGATACTCCGCCCGGTGGCGTTGCTGCGTCCCGACGCTTTTGCGGTGAGCCGGGTTGATCTTGGGGGGCCATCCGTCCGATTTCCGTGTTGCGGCAGCAAGCCCGCTCCGCCTGCGGCCATGGCAGCTCGACGCCCCCCCTCGCGAACGGCAGCCAATCCCCCAGCAACGCCCTGCCCCTTGCCGCGTTTAGCTGCTAATGGATGCCTTGCAAAGCAACGGCAACCTCTGCAATTCGTCAAGGGAGACAAGAAACATGCGTTACCTCCACACCATGCTGCGTGTGCGCAACCTCGACAGCGCGCTGAAATTCTACCGGGACGCGCTCGGCCTGAAGGAAGCCCGCCGCATCGATAACGACAAAGCAAAATTCACGCTGGTATTTTTGTGCGCGGCCGAAGACGAGGAGCTGTTGAAGGCCTCCAAGGGTCGTGGCGCGCCGCTGATCGAACTCACCTATAATTGGGACGAGGAGAAATACGGCGAGGACCGTTATTTCGGCCATCTCGCCTATGAGGTCGACGACATCTACGCGACCTGCGAGCGGCTGATGAAACTCGGTATCACCATCAACCGCCCGCCGCGCGACGGCCAGATGGCTTTCGTCCGCTCGCCGGATCTGCATTCGATCGAGCTTCTGCAGAAAGGCGACGCCAAGCCACCGGCGGAGCCGTGGACGTCGATGCCGAACACCGGCCACTGGTAAGAATACTTCCGCTAGCCTGCAGGGAACCCCGATGTTGCTTCCGGCATTATCTCTCTAAGTGAGGATAATCAGGAGGCGACGATGGGACGAGGAATTCTACTCTGGCTGATCGGCGTGCCGATCCCGGTGATCATTCTGTTGTGGTTGTTTTTCGGCCGCTGATGTCAGCCGGCCATTTTCCCCGCCATCGGTTTTCGCCGGTGGCGGGGATCGTTTATTCCTCGATCGACGTCACTGATAGGGATAGGCGCCAAACGCTTTTTCGCCGATAGTTCCTTTATCCCCCAGGCGGGGATGGATCTTCGGGGGGCACCATCGTGACCGACACTCATCAGCCAAATCTAAGGATCTGGGGCCGGCGCAATTCGGTCAACGTGCAAAAAGTATTGTGGTGCCTGCGCGAACTCGACCTCGCCTATGAGCGCATCGATGCCGGCATGGCGTTCGGCCGCAACCAGGAACCGGATTATCTCGCGATGAATCCCAATGCACGCGTTCCGACGCTTCAGGATGGCGATTTCGTGTTGTGGGAATCCAATTCCATCATGCGCTATCTGGTGCTGGCCTACGCGGCGGGATCATCAATCTATCCTGAACCGCCGAGGCAGCGTGCCGCCGTCGACCGGTGGCTGGACTGGACGCTTTCGACCATGCAGCCTGTCGATCGTCCGGTGTTCTGGGCGCTGGTGCGAACCCCGGTCGATAAACGCGACATGGCAGCGATCCAGAAAGATGCCGATGCCGAGGCCGTGCAGTGGCGCATTGTCGACGCCCAGCTCAAGAGCCGGCGCTTCATCGAGGGCGACGATTTCACTCTCGCCGACATCGCGCTCGGCGCCTATGCCAGGCGCTGGTTCGGCGTCGAAGGTATCGACAGGCCGCAGCTGGCGCATCTCGATCGCTGGTTCGCTGAACTTGCCCTGCGCCCCGGCTTTGTGCAGTTCGTCGCACCACCGATGTCGTGATGACGGCTATGACAGCCAGCCCGACCGCTCGATCAGCACAACGATAATGATGACCGCGAGCGTGATCGCGGTCACCGCCAGCCGGGTAGTCCAGCTCATGCCGCGGCCGATCCACCATAGAAGCGCACAGCTCATGATGACCGGAACAAGGTGGTTGAGTTGCAATGGACGTTCCTTGCCGTTCAACGATGGCCGAAGGAACTGCCGGCCTCGATCCTGACGGCGCCGCCGACTTTCACGCAGGTATCAGTGCCGTCGAGCCTGGTGAAATCAGCACCATACATCGCGCAGGGATGGCCGGGAGAAGCCCCCTTGATCGGGAGCAGCCTTCCGGAACCGGTGGGGCTTTCGGGCTTCCTGGCGCCGGTGGTCTCGGCCGCCGCGATGGAGGCAGGCAGCAGCATCAAGGTGATCGCAAGCAGGGTGTTCCGCATGACGGCCTTTTAGCGCGCGCCGTCGGTTTGCGCTACCGCGTGAACTTGACGCCGAAGGATTTGCCGCGGCCCCACACCACTTCGCAACTTCGGCCCGATCTGGCGTCGCGATCGAAACCCAGCCGCAGCCGCGACGGCAGTGTATTCGGATCTTCCAGGGTGATCTTGGCACCAGCGGCCGAGAGGTCCTCCACCACGCACGGGCGCGCCGCAAAACCACCCTCCAGGGTGATCCATCCCGGCCGTTTCAGCGATTTGCGTATTTCCCGCTTTTTGGACTTGGACATTAGCTACTCCTTAAGCCAAAGTCGTACCCCGGCAGGACTTTAAAAACCGTTTCAAAACCTTGGATTGGGGTGGCTTGCCCGGGCGCGCAAACGACACTATACGTCTCGCCGCTGCGATTGTGACATCTTGGGGTCCCGGTCCGGCACGGCGCCACCGCAAGGTCAACGCGTTGAACTGCCGGGACACTGGTTGTTTACCACAGCGAAACGGCGACCCCCGACCAGGCCGGTCGTGGCGGCCGTACGTTTACGCTCCCTTCGTCTATCGGTTAGGACGCCACCCTTTCACGGTGGAGAGAGCGGTTCGATTCCGCTAGGGAGCGCCATCTAATGATTTCAATGTCTTATGCGACATAACAGCGCCGCTTATCGCGCCTGCCGGCTCGACTGGCCGCGCACTCAAAGCTGTGCGCGGCGCCGATACAAGGTGAGGATCAGTCGACCCGCGTAACCGTGCCATCGCCGTCCGCCGAGCCGAACGAAGGGAGGTACCGGCCGAAGTTCAATTCGAAGTCGCTCGGGACGCCGTAACCGATGTCGCGGATCTTGGCACGGCGTGCCTGCGCGCTGGGCCAGGTCAAGATTGAGAAGATCATGTCGTTGCTCGACTGAAGCTCGGCGGCTGTCGGCATTCCGAACCGATTGATCTGCGCCTTCGCTGCGGCAAGCACTTCGCGGTCGAATGAGGCCAGACGCCCGACAAGCGCATCGACGAACGCGTCGAGGTCGTTGTCGTCAAGCGTCCGGTTCACCCAGCCATAGCGCTCGGCGATATCGGCATCGAAATCGTCGGCGCTGAGCGCGATTTCAAGCGCGCGCGAGCGGCCGACCAGGCGCGGGAGCCATTCCAGCGCTCCGCCACCCGGGATCAGTCCGACGCCGACCTCAGGATTGCCGAACAGGGCGTTCTGCCTGCTGGCGAAGCGCATGTCACAGGCCAGCACGAACTCGTTGCCGATGCCGCGAGTCCGGCCGCGAACCTTGGCGACGCTCACGACTGGTGCGGACGATAGGCGCAGCACGAAGTCTCGCCAAAGGTCCAGCACGTCCGGTTGTTTGGCGGCCTTTCCCACGTCGAGATGGGCGACAAAGAAATCGGAATTCGCCGACTGGAACACGACGACCTTCACGGACGAATCCGCCTCGAGGGCGGCCATCAACGCCCTCAACTCGCCGATCGTTTCGGGAATGAACATATTGATCGGCGGATTGCTGAACGAGACAGTCCAGACACCCGGACGAGACCGATCGACCGAAAACTGAGGCGTATGAAATTCAGACATGGTTTCTCTCCTGTTTTTGCAAGTTAAGTTGAGGTAGCGTCGCGATCACTTGGCTTGTGTTGAGGATGGCGTGGGCATATGTCGGGCCGTTCAGTTCGTGAGCTGCATGCATCATCTCCCGGCTGAAGGCCGCCGTTGCGTCTCGAACCAGCGTGAGGATATCCAAGCTTCTGCGCGTAGCGCCCGGTGCATGATGGCGCGCTGGGTGGGGCTCGTCATGGTATTTCCTCTAAGATTTCAACGGCGGCTTTCGTGGACCAAACCGAGGCCGGGCTAAGGCCCGGCCGGTTGATGTTGCCTCGGAGATTGGCGCCGGCCCGGGGAAATTGCTCGTTATGGGTCGTTAGCCAGCGTTAGTTCTGTCAGGCGACAGGCGGCGCCGGAGTGCAATGGAACGAACGCGGCTGATTCCCCGAAGCAATCCTTGCTTGCTGGCAGCAGCTTGTTGACCGACGCAGATCATCTCAACGTCGCCAGCAGCTGTTCGGCTGCCCTGAGGTCGGCCGTTTCAAATCCTTCACTGAACGCTGCGTAGACCGACTGCAGTAGCGCCCGTCCGCTCTCAGAATCGCCCTGCTCGACCAAGAGCTTCGCGAGTTCCCTCGCGGTACGCAATTCCCAGGCGCGCGCGCCTTGATGGCGGCTCAATTCAAGGGATTTCATGAAGCAAGTCTGCGCCTCTTGGACGTTGGGTTCAGGTATCGATAGGAGAAGTCCTCCCTTAACGCGTAGCAGTTCCGGCATATAGAACATCTCGCCACTGACCTCGACCTGCCGAATACCTTCTTCGATTAAAGTCAGGCTTTCGTCTGATCTGCCCATGGCGACCAATCCTTGGGCGAGCACCATGTTGAATTCCGTGGTGAGCACCTCATGTCGCGCGGCGTGAAGTCGCTCCAGCGTCGTCTGCAGCTCCTTGACGCCTGCTTTGGCGTCACCTCGCAGAATCGCCAGCTCCGCTCTGCGACCCTTTCCGATCGCCACAAGCGGCCCTAAGGCATTAGCTTCGGCATGGGAGAGCGACAGATCCGTATGATATTGGGCGGCATCAAGATCGCCGGCCCAGAGAAAAATTGACGCCGCCCCGGCCAAAACCAGCGCCAGTGCTGCAGGATGGCCCATGGCTTTGGAGGCTTCGACCCCCTGGCGCGCGAGTTCGATCGCCTGGATCGGATGACCCTGCAGCCAAAGCGTCCGTGCCAGTGCGATATACGAATGATAGTGAGGATCGTAGCTGAGCAGGATCGGTCCTTGATGGGATTGAGATAATATCTGCATCAAGGCATCGAGCTCCGCACGCGAACCCGCCAGATCGCCGGTAACCTGCAGTGCCCTTCCCAACATGGCGTAAGCCACCGCTTTGACCGACAGGTCGTCCGATGTTTCGGCGACAGCCCGGCAACGTCTGGCGTATTGAAGCGAAGTCCTGAGATCTCCTTTGCGGGCATGGGAAATGTGCTCCATGTTGAGCAATCCGGCTTGATGGACCGTGTCGCCGTGCTGTTCCGCAAGAGCCAGACTCCTGTTCAAGGCTTCGCTAACGGCATTGCTTTCGCCGTGCATTTGCGAAGACGAGAAACCCAACGCGGCCTGAAGATGCATCTCGTCGAGGTCTCCCGCGGAGGAGCCGGCAAGGGCCAGGATGGCACGTTGTGACCAGCGCTGGCATTCCGGAAGTAAAGACATCGCCAGAAAAACTTGCGTCGCAGCGGCGGCAAGTGAAACACCCAACTCGATGTTCCCCCCTGAAGAAAAACACCATTCGAGCGCTACACGAACATTGTTGACGGCAGCAAAATGCGAGGCTCGTTCAATTGCACTCGTCAACGTCGGCCATTCCTTGCCGTGCTGTTCCAGCCACCTGCGGAAGTACAACGCATGACTTGTCGAGAGATCGAGCGCTTCGGCGTCGCCAATGAAAATCTGAAGAGCGTAAGCGCGCGTCGTGTCGAGGAGTCGGTAGCGCATCATCGCCCCCAGCGGGCTTGTTGCGACCAGCGATTTGGCAACGAGACTGTCGATGGCGCCAAGAACGTTCGATCTGTCGAGAGTGGCACTGGTGACGACTTCCAGTGCCGCGTCCAGGGTGAAATGGCCAACGAATACGGCGAGCCTGCGAAGCGCTGCGCGCTCAACCCCAGTCAGAAGCTCAAAGCTCCAATCCAGCGTGGCCTGCAGTGTTTTCTGGCGCGGTGGCGCAGTTCGCGACCCCTGCCACAACAGGGTCAGACGTTGATCGAGAAGGGCTGCGGTTTGTTGCAGTCCATAGGATTCGACGCGCCTGGCCGCCAGCTCGATGGCGAGCGCCACCCCGTCGAGCTTTCGACAGATGCTTGCGACGAGCGGGGCTTCCGCATCGCCGACCTCTAAACGCACACCGCTCTCAGCCGCCCGCTCCATGAACAGCTGCATGGCCGGGAACGTCCGGACTGCCGCCGCCGTCAGCCCTTGATCATCGGGCGGATACGCCAGAGCATCCAGTCGGTAGATGTGTTCGCCTTCTACCCGAAGAGCCTCGCGACTGGTTGCCAGAATGTGGACCTGTGGTGCCGCGCCAATGATGCTCGCTGCCAGCGGCGCCACCGCTTCGACGAGATGCTCGCAGGTATCAAGGATCAGGAGAATTCGCTTGTCGCGCAGGTATGCGACCAGATGGGGCATTGCGTCGTTCGATTGAACGGATAGCCCAAGCATGGAGGCCATGCCCGCGGTCACCAGCTCGGGATCGCTAAGCATCCCGAGGTCCACGAACAGCAGGGCGCCCGAAAAGGCTTCGTTCAGGCGATGCCCGACCGCTATGGCAACGGTGGTCTTTCCAACACCGCCGGCACCGACAATAGTAACAAAACGCGAAGCGTTCAGTTGAGCCGACAGCCTTAGAACATCCTCGTCCCGGCCGATCACTCGGCTCAGGCGGCTGGGGAGATTGCCATGCGGAAAATGGCTGGCAACGACGGGGGCGTCATCGCGCGGATTGGCCGGCCGCGAGACCGGCGCAACGAAGCAATAGCCGCGTCCTGGCAGTGTCGTGATGTATCGAGCGTCACCCCGCCCATCACCGAGCGCCTTGCGCAGCCCGTTCATGTGAAAGCGCAGGCTGCCTTCCTCAACGATGACATCGGGCCAGACCCGCGATAGCAAGCTTTTCTTGCTGACGATTTCGTTCGGGGTGGACGTCAAGACGATCAAGATATCGAGGGCACGCGCACCCAATTCGACAGGGACCCCCTCCTTGGTAAGGAGGCGCTCGTTCACCAGCAAGTTGAATGGGCCGAACGACAAGCCGCCGTCAGTCCGATTGCCAGCCGTCGCCATGGACCCCTCTGTGACCGCGCCTGCCCAGGTGGCTGTCCTGGAGATTACGACCCTTCCCGCAAAGCATAAAGGGCAAGGCGTGAGTGCGTTTCCGCGACACCCGCGCATGAATTGTCCTGAAACGACAATGGATTACGGGCGCCTAACGGCGGATAACAACGCCTAACGGGTGATTTTGGCTGGGTGGGGATAGGTGTTGGGCAGCACGCAAGTGCACCGAGCAAAACATCAATCCCAGGAGAGAGCCATGGATACGATCGAGACGCCCGTCACGACAAAGCAGGACCGCCGTCAGCTGTTGGGCACGGCCGCAATGGGTATCGCCAACTCAGGCGCCGCGAGCCTGCCTCCGATACACGTGGCCGCCACGCCCGCAGGCAATTCGATTCGCCCCTTCGGCGGCGTCAACATTCCGGAAGAGGCGCTCGTCGATCTCCGACGACGCATCGCGGCGACCCGCTGGCCCGAGCGGGAGACGGTCACGGATGCTTCCCAAGGCGTGCAACTCGATACCATCCAGGCGCTCGCGCGCTATTGGGCGACGGAGTATGACTGGCGCAAGATCGAGACAAAAATAAAGCCCTGCCCCAGTTCATCACCGAAATCGACGGGCTGGACATCCACTTCATTCACGTTCGCTCAAAACACCAAAATGCCTTGCCGCTGATCGTCACGCACGGATGGCCCGGCTCGATCACTGAACAGATGAAGATCATCGATCCCTTGACGAATCCCACCGCCCACGGGGGAAACGCATCTGACGCTTTCGATGTCGTGGTGCCGTCAATTCCTGGCTACGGTTTTTCCGGCAAGCCGACCACGACGGGCTGGGACCCGGCTCATATTGCACGTGCCTGGACCGTGCTGATGAAGCGCCTCGGATACACAAAATTCGTGGCGCAGGGAGGCGATTGGGGTGCGATCATCACTGAGCTGATGGGTATGCAGGCGCCGCCAGAATTGCTGGGCATTCACACCAACATGGCTAACGTCATTCCACCCGACATCGACGCGCTGGCTTTTGCCGGCGCGCCGGCGCCGGCGAATCTGTCGGCGGACGAGAAGCTCGCTTACGAGCAGTTGAGCTTCGTCTACGCGAAGGGCATCGGCTACGGCTTCCAGTTGGGGTTAAGGCCGCAGACGATGTACGGAATAGCGGATTCACCGGTCGGGCTAGCGGCCTATTTCCTTGATCACGACGCACGCAGCTACGAAATGATCGCACGCGTCTTTGCCGGAAAGAGCGAAGGCCTCACTCGCGACGACGTCCTCGACAATATCACGCTCACCTGGTTGACGGATACGGCGCTCTCCGGGGCCCGTCTTTATTGGGAAAACAAGGGAGCATCCTTCTTCGCCGTCAAGGGCGTCGTGGTGCCGACCGCCGTGAGCGTTTTCCCCGACGAACTCTATCCTGCTCCACGGAGCTGGGCGGAGCGGGCCTATCCCAACCTGATCCATTACAACAAGCTCGAAAAAGGCGGTCATTTCGCTGCCTGGGAACAGCCGACGCATTTTGCCGAAGAGATTCGCGCGGGCTTCGAACCCCTCCGCAAATCGGCCTGAAAATGTCGGCGCGCGCGCAAAGCGTGCGCCGATCCGATCTGTCACCAACAGCCTCGTCTGAACCGGACACAGGAGGTTCGCCCGCAAGATGCGCGCGAGCCTCCGTGCAGGGTCACCACTCCAAAAAGAACGCACCATGAGCCATCGTGTAAAGTTGCTCCATACGGCCAAGACCGGGACCACGGGAGGTCGCGATAATGGCGCCTCGCGCAGTTCTGACGGCCTGCTCGACATCAGGCTTTCGACCCCCGGTTCGGCGCGTATCGGTACCAACCCGGAGCAACTGCTGGCAGCCGCCTGGTCGGCTTCCGTCGCAGATATGATCGCGCTCGCGGTTCGCAAAAGAAAGATCACGCTGCCGGCCAAGGTCCGCATCGACGCCGAAGTAGACCTGAACCACGAGAAAAGCGGCTACGCTCTCAGAGCTAGGTTCAATGTGACGATCCCAGGTTTAGAGCGTAGCTTGGCGGAAGAGCTGGTCGACGAAGCGCAGAGGATCTGTCCGTACTCAAAAGCCACACGCGGCAACATTGAAGTAACAATCAAACTAATCTAAGCTGGGTTGCTCATCGGCGCCGTCGACGAGGTCAGTCCCAGCGGCCTCAATTGCCGAGCTTCGGCACACCGGCCGAGCTCGCGGCAACCGTCAAACCGGTACAGGGCGAAGCATTCAAATAGATGCTGTTGGCGAGGGATACCTGGCTGCCTACGACTTCGAGGCAACCGCCACTGGCAACGCTGATCGTGTACGAATTTGAAAGGCTGACGGAACCGTTAGGCGCGTAGAAAAGACCCGTATAGGACGTGTTGCTCCCGGGCGATATGGTGATGTTACCGCTCTGACTATAGAAAGCGATATTTTGATATCCGTAGGTGGGGCTGGATCCGGTCGGAGCGCCGCCTGAGATAGACCCACCGAGCTGGATCGCCCCGGTCGTCGATGCGACAGTGACACCTTGGAACACGTTTGCCCCGGAGGTGGCGTTCAGCGAACCACCGTAAAGCGACAGGGTTGCCGACCCCGTGAGCGATGAGCCGTTATTGCCGACTATCATGAGATTGCCGCTCGAATTGATGCTGGCGCTACTGTAAAGGTCCATGTTTCCGGGGCCGAACTCAGTGGCGGCGCAATTGAGCGAATTCAGCGATCCCGCATAGACATAGTAGGGTCCCGTGGCAAAGGTCATCAGCGGGCACTGTGCGCTGGTCGGGCCGTTCGTCATCGTTACATCATAAAGATAATACGGTCCGTTGCCGAAGATCATCGTTCCGAATGTGTTGTTGTCGATAGATCCGTTGAAGAGATAGAACGGGCCGTTTCCGAATTGGATCGTGCCGCCATTTTGCGAAATACTGGTATTGGTCATGTAAAATGGACCATTGCCAAAGGTGATGAAACCATAATTGTTCTGTACTGAACCCCCAAACACCATCTGGCCGTTGCCGAATGTGATGGAACCGCCCTGTTGATTGTTGATGCCTGCGAACGAGTAGGTCGCGTTCCCGAAAGCCATGGTGCCATAGCTCGGGTTGATGATGTTACCCTCGAAAACGAAATTCACGGCGGCGTTGCTGGCGATCGCGAAGGTCGATTGGTTTGGCGTCGCAAGAGTGACGTTGCCCTTGATCACGTAACAGCCACTGTCGAAAGTCAGGGTGCTGGTACCCGATAGCGACACATTGCCGGAGATGGTCGTCGGCGTGGCACAATTCGTGTCGGCGGCCCCGTTGCCGCTGAAAGTGAGATTGGCGTTGGTCACGGTCAGGTTGCCATGTCGGGTCGATTGAGTCAGCGTTCCCGTGGACGAGGTCCAATCCGTTCCGGTCGTAACGCTAGGGTTGGATGGCAACACCGGCGAGGTGGTCGCGTAGGGCCAGGAGCTCATCGCCGACAAGTGGCTGGCCATCGCCGTGATCGACGCATTGCTCGCGATCGAATTGGTAATGGTGGCGCTGAACTGGAAGCCGCTGAGCGCTGGATTAAGCGATGTGGCGGAGCTCACATAGGAGGTCTCCTGAGACTGCGAGTAGCCAACGCCCGCACTGGTGACATTCAGATTGGCGCTCGACACCTGCAGATAGGTCTGGGCGGCCGCGCCGCAGCCGGTGCTGTAAAGGGTCGAATAGGTGAGCAGCTGCAGGAACGTGCCAGTCGCCGCGACACAGGCGGCGCTGGATTGCG
>Ga0182012_10002805_pt1 | contig 18756 bp, 22 predicted proteins | sample 612S2SmetaG_FD_120486 | JGI IMG/M metagenome (GOLD analysis project Ga0182012, IMG submission 120486) | Permafrost microbial communities from Stordalen Mire, Sweden - 612S2S metaG | ecosystem: Environmental > Terrestrial > Soil > Wetlands > Permafrost | place: Sweden: Stordalen | collected...
GAGCAGGTAAAGGCCCAGATAAGAAAAACGGTCATTCACGAAGTAGCGCATCACTTCGGCATCAGTGATCCCCGTCTCGATGAGTTGGGATGGGCGTAGAGTTCAGTCGGCGGCGACGAGGTAGTGCGAGGAGCCGATCGTGAGCGTACGAAGCGAACTCCATTTCTCGAGCGACCGGGACGGGCCAGTGGCGGCAATCGATTCGATTTCCTCGGGCGCGGGATGGTGCAACGTGATTCCCGACGTCGTTGATGACGTGCCCGACTTGCAGGTCAACTTTCTCGGACTGTGGTCGAATCGAGGGGTCGCGATGGCGTCGTTCATCACTTTGCCCGAGCGCCACGGTGAACCACAACCCTCGTCGCTTGGTCTGATTCACTCACGCGGGCGACTGGGCCGTGAACGCGTGGGCGAATTACTGGGTGGTGCTCCGTTTCGGATTCGACAGGACCACAGTCAACGGGGTCTGGTCCTCGAGGTGCCAGTGGGCACGTCGTCGCGCCAGGTACTCGACGTGATGTGCACGTTGACCTCGTCGCTCTGTGACCATGAGATGACTGGCAGTTGGCGAATCGATACGTACCACCGCGTCTGAGTTGTTCACCTTCGCCTTCGCTTCACGGGACTGACGAAGCTCGCCCACGCCATTCGGTTACATTCGTGTGATGGGTTCGCGAGACGAGTTGATTGATCTCGGATTCAAGATCCTCAATAGGGTTCATCGATTGGTGTTACACGCGAGCGGTAACCGGATCGGTACTCGTGCGTTCGGCATGTCCGCCGTGGAACTGCGCAGCGTTGGTCGGCGCACTGGGCTCGTGCGTTCGACGATGTTGACCGTACCCGTCGAGTTCGACGGGTCCTTCGTGTTGGTCGCTTCGAAGGGTGGCGACGATCGCGATCCCGACTGGTATCGAAACGTCATGGCTAATCCGACCGTCCAGATCGTCAAGTCGGGCCGAACTATCACAATGCAGGCTCGCGTGGCATCAGGGGAGGAGAGAGAGCAGCTCTGGCCACAAGTGATCGCCGCGTATCGCCCGTACGCGGGCTATCGACGTCGGGCCCATCGTGAGATACCGCTCGTGATCTGTGAGCCTCGTTGAAATGAAGGCACCCACACGCAACGTCTGGTTGCTGGGCGCACTGGCGGCGATTGTCGTCGCGGCCTCGCTCAGCATCGCCCTCAGCCACGAAACCACACCAGGGAACTGGACCTGGAGCGCCAAAGGGATACTGAGAACTCACTCGAAGTGTTCTAAACAGGGCCGGGCTCAAGTCCCGGGCACTTGTCAATTCCAGGTGGCGAACCCTCCAAAAACGAAGGGTGAGGTGAGACTTGACGTTCGCGTGCACAACATCGGTGCGGTCGCGGCTTGTTATGGGTTGAGCATCACAACGTCGTACCTGGCGGGTCTGCAAAGCTTCTGCGTCAAGGCGGGAGCGTACGGCTCGTACGTCATCAAGAATCGAGCGGAGTACTACATCGACTTTACGTTGGATCTCTTCGTCAGCGTCGACTCCAAGGGCCAGCCGTTGACGCCGATTGCCCCGAACTCACCGTCGCCCTTTCGCGTCACGTTTAGCGAGACGCACGCGTAGGTGCTTGCGTCTAGGGCGTGACTTGCATCGTGTCGAGGTCGAGGCTGATCATGTCGTTACCCATCACGACTATTCCGCCAAAGGCTGAGGCCAATGCCCGCCATTCGTCCTCGCTTCGAGGTGCCGGTGACGGGACCATGTGAGTGAGCATCAGGGCCTGTACGCCCGCGCGGCGCGCGGTATCGGCCGCTTGTTGCACGCTCGAGTGATAATCGAGGATGTCCTGGAGCCGGGCACTGGGGATGAGTCGCACCAGGTCTTCGCGGATGACGGTCTGCACGTACGCGCTCGCGCCGGAAACGAGTTCATCGAGGGACGCGCACGGCACGCCGTCACCCGCGATCGCCTTCGGATCCGTCGCTCGAAGTGGCACTGGATTGACGCCGTCGTAATCTTCGGACCGGTTGCTTTAATTATGACTATTCCAGTAGGATTTAGAGTACTTCACCGCACCCCAGGGAAAGTGAGACACCATGACGTCTTTGCACGGGTCCCCAGCCCGCCAGGAGCGTGGTTCGTCGTGTTCGATCCTCTGTGGCGCCAAGGGTTCACGACCGTGACCGTCTACCTGGTCGGTGCCGGTCCGGGGGACGCCGACCTGTTGACGGTGCGCGCCGCGCAGTTGCTCGCAGAAGCCGAAGTCGTCGTGCACGACCGATTGATCAGCCGCGAGGTCCTGGCACTCGTGAATAAGCGCGCTGCGCGCTATGACGTGGGCAAGGCGCCCGGTCTCGCGCACTCCCAAGAGGGCATCAACGAACTGCTCGTCGCCCTCGCTCGGGACTTCGAATTCGTCGTGCGCCTTAAGGGCGGTGACCCGTTCGTCTTTGGTCGCGGCGGTGAAGAAGTCGAAGCGTTGGAGGCCCACGGCATTGACGTGCGCGTCGTGCCCGGGGTCACGTCGGCGTTCGCGGGCCCCCTGCTCGCGGGGATTCCCGTCACCCACCGCGGAGTGTCCCACGGCGTGACCGTCGTCACCGGCAGTTCGGTAAAGGGTTCGCGCGTTGACTTCGCGTGCCTCGCGAACGCTGATGTCACGCTCGTGGTCTTGATGGGTGTCGAACGCCGAGCGGAAATCGCTGCCGAGCTGATCGAAGGCGGGCTTGCCCCATCGACACCGGTGGGCGTGGTTGAGTGGGCCTCGACCGACCAACAACGTTGCCTGCGCTGTCGTCTGGATGAGTTGGGAGCCAGTCACGTGCGTGCACCCGCGGTCCTGGTGATTGGCGAGGTCGCCGCTCTCGACCTAGGAAGCGTCAAGACATTCGCCGCGACGTGGGCCTTCGCGTGATGTTCCCGCTCGTGGCGAACCTGCACGGTCGTCGCGTTGTCGTGGTCGGCGCGGGACGCGTGGGAGTCGATAAGGCGAAGACGCTTCTCGAGTGCGGAGCTTTGGTGACGATGATCGCTGAACGCGTACTCGCGCCACTGCCCGAGGGACTCGATCAGGTGCTACTGCGGTCCTACGAGAACGGTGACCTTAAAGGCGCCATGCTCGTGGTCGCTGCGACCGCCAGTGTGACAGCGAATGACGACATCGTACGTGAGGCGAACGAGCGCGGCATTCTGCTCAACGTGGTCGACGATCAGACGAGGTCGAGCTTCTACTTCACCGCGAACTACCGAGACGGCGATGTTCTCGTGTCGGTCTCAACGGCGGGTGCCTCGCCAGCCCTCGCCCAGTGGGTGCGCGCTCGAGTTGCTCAAGCGCTGCCCAAGAACCTCGCGCCCGTCGCACGGCGGTTGCGCGAGGAGCGTTCAAAACTGCACGAAGCGGGCGAGAGCACCGAGCGTCGGCCCTGGTCCCAGCGCGTCAGTGAGCTCGTGGACGAGTTCGGCGACAACGAGAATTCACTCGCGAGGGACTAGGTCTGGTTGGTCGCGAGCTCGCGACCGTCTTCGCGGGCGCTCAGGTGTCGACGAAGGTTCAACATCAACAGGCCGCCGCACAGCGCGGTCACGCCCGTACTGAACGGCCACCAGTTCCCCAGTCCGTGAGCGAAATAGAGCGCGGTGATCGCGGGCGCCACCGATCCCGAGACGCCCCAGGTGAGTCCCTGGGCGGCGTTGTAACGTCCGCGCAGGTGCTCGGGGGCGATGTCGTTCACGAGAGCCGGACCGACCGGCGAGAGCATCGTCTCGCCGATCGCAAAGACCACCATGGCAAAGCACAGCGACGCGACGGCGACAAACTTCGGCACCGCCAGGGTCACGTCGAGGATGATCCAAAAAGCGCACCATAGCACCGCGGTCGTGGCCATTACCCGAGTTCGGCTCTTGCCGTGGATGTGGTTGAGCACCCATAACTGGGCGAGCACGATTGTCGAGGTGTTAAAGAAGAACATCACGCCGATCGAGTGCACGCTGAGCTTCAGGTCGTTGACGACGAAGAGACTGAACCCCGCGTCGAGTGAACCGTAGCCACCGATCATCAGGACCAACATGGCGATCACGATCTGGACGAGTCGCTTGTCACGCAACACCACGCCCCAGCCTTCGGCGCTCTTCACCGGATCGTCGCGGTGTTCTTTGATCGGTCGACCATGGCGGCGAAGGGTGAACATGAATCCCGCGGCGACCAACGTGACACCCGCGTTAAAGACGTAGAGCATCGTGAAGGTCATTGGCCGGTGCGTGTTGACAATGAACGCGGAAACGAGACCGCCGAATCCGATGCCTAGGTTCACGAGCATGAAATTGAAGCCGAAAGCGCGCTGGCGATGCTCTTCGGGGATGAGTCGGCTCAGCAGCGTCGAACTCGGGCCCCAGCCCGCGCCACCGAAAATGGCGAGCGCCAGCGCGGCGATGACGGCTTGGGTCTTGGTGTGCACGAAGGCGAACAGGACGAGGGCGCCCGCGTCAAGGACGTAGGCGACCAGGACCAGGCGAACGGGCCCGAAGCGGTCGGTCGCGGTGCCCCAGAGAGGACTCGACGCGAGACCCGCGATCGCCGAGATCGACAGGAGCAGGGTGGAAAAGCCGGTCGAGAATCCGCGCACGTTGTGCAGGTAGACCACGTAGAGCGACAGCGTGAGACCCATCGCGATACACGCGATGAAGGTGCAGGTATAGAAGCGCCGAAGGGGCGCGTCGAGCGACCTGCGAAAGTCTGGTGGTACCAGCGTTTCGAGCAAATTCACGAGAACACAAGGCTACAAGGCGCTGCTTGTTTGACCAATTGGAAATGCACCGGGCTGAAGAGAGTTCTCAGCGTTACGCTTGGGAGAGGTTCCCCATACCGGCCGCATCGAAAGAGCCCTCTTGAGTCCAAAGCTATTACCCGCGAGCAGCACAGATCTCCTCGTCGAGATCGCTCCTGACGTCGAGCGGCTGTTCAACCGTCACCTCGAGGCGCCGCGACTGTGGTTTCCCCACGAACAGATCGACTGGGGCCAGGGCGAGAGCTTCAATGAGCGCCCGTGGTCAGAGTCGGACTACCCGCTCAGTGCGGGCGTACGAAGTTCGATCTACGTCAACCTGCTCACCGAGGACAACCTGCCCTATTACACGACGGCGCTTTCGGAGCATTCACCCAAGGGACACCCGATTAGGGACTGGAACAACCAATGGACGATGGAAGAGAATCGTCACGCGATGGTGATGCGTGACTGGGTGCACGTGAGCCGTTGTATCGACCCCACGTTGCTCGAAGAGGGCCGACGGGTCCAGATGCGCAAGGGCGAGGTGCCCCACCCCGACACCTTTGCTGACATGATCACCTACGTCTCACTCCAGGAGCGGGCCACCCAGATCGCGCACCGCAACACGGGCGCGAAGTTGCCCAAGGACGACAAGATCGGTCGTAACGTGCTCGCGCTCATAGCGGGTGACGAGACCAAGCATTACCTCTTCTACCGTGACCTCGCGCTCGCTGGTTTCGCCATTGATCCTTCGACCATGATGATCGCGGCCGCCAAGCAGGTCAGCGCCTTCGCGATGCCTGGCACGGGCATTCCCGCCTTCACCCGCCACGCGGTACGCATCTCGCGAGAGGGCATCTACGGACTCGGTCAGTTCCTCAAGGACGTTCTGGACCCGGTGCTTGGCATGTGGGACATCGAACATCTGGCGGGACTGAGCGCGGAAGCCGAGAAGGCCCGTCTGAACCTCGAGACGGCGGTGAAGAAGATCACTGAGACCGTCGAACGCCTAACCCAAAAGGCTGCGGCGACGGCGATTCTCTAGTCACTCCTTAGAGTTGGCGACCTTGCGGATGTAGTCCTCGAACGCCTTCTGCTGAGCGGCGACGGCGTGCATCTGGCGCTCGTGCATCGAGCCGCCGCGCACGACCAGATAGATCAGGCTGCCCACGAGCGGCAGGATGAGGATGAACAGTACCCAGGCGGCTTTGGCGGCGCCGCTGAGGTCGTGACTGCGCATGATGTCAACCATGACGTGAAAGATGACGATGATCCACACGATGAACAGCGCGAAGTAGAGCGTCGAGACGAAGACGTCCAGAAGCGGGTAACTGGTAGCGAACATGGGGTTCCTTTCATCGAGGTTGGGCCCATCTTCTCACAGTGGCTCGTCAATCCTTCGGGGCTCGTAACAGTTGCGTGAGTCGAACGCCAATCGCGTCGGGATCACCATGGACCTGGACCAGTTTGGAACGCGAACGCGCGCCGTGCACGAGGACGACGTCGGCGTTCTTCACCCCGAAAGCCTTCGCGAGCGCCTCGAGCACCTCATTGGTCGCCGCACCTTCGCGGGCGCGAGCACGCACGTGTACGCCCAACGCGCCGTCGTAGCTGCCCCCCACCCACGAACGCTTGGCGCCCGGGTTGACGTGCACTGAGACGCGCGTCACCCGTGCGCGCGTTCGACGAATACACGAATTTTCACAACCTCGTTCTACCAATGAATCGAGAGGCGTCGTGGTTCTGCCTAGGATTTGGGCATGTCAGGGGAAAGAGTGACACTCAGTATGGATGAGGCGATGGCGGTGGTCGCGGCGCCGGGTCAGACCTTCGAGGTCGTCGATGTCGAGCGTGACGGTGTCACCAACCGAGAATTCAAGAACTCTCCCGAGAACCTGCGCCAGTTCTTCGACCCGGCTCGGGGCGTCGACCAGACCTTCCTCGTCTACGAGGACGAGGAATGGTCCTTTGACGCCGTCATGCGTGAAGTGGACGCTCTGGGCTACGCCCTGGTGCACCACTACGGGATAAGGCCCGGGGACCGGGTGGGCATCGCGATGCGCAACCTGCCCGAGTGGATAGTTTCGTTCGCCGCGATCATTTCGGTGGGCGCGGTTTCGGTGTCGCTCAACGCGTGGTGGACCGAAGACGAGCTCGACTACGCCATCAACGACTCCGGAGCCAAAGTCCTCATCGCCGACACCGAGCGGGTCGCGCGCGCCGAAGCACCGTGCCAGCGCGCCGGCGTGAGCATCCTGGGTGTTCGCCTCGATGAACTCTTACCCCTCGCACCGGGCGTTGAGCACTGGAATGACGTGGTCATAAAGGGCGCCGCGATGCCCCACGTCGACATAAGTCCCGACATGGACGCCACGATCCTCTACACCTCGGGAACGACGGGTTTTCCCAAGGGCGCGGTTTCCACGCATCGCGCCATCTGTCAGACGATCATGGCGTTTTCATCGGGCGTCGCGATCCAGTCCGTTCGCCAGGCGCCCGACGAGGAGGGGAGCGGTCTGGCGCCGTGCTTTATCCTCATCGTGCCTCTCTTTCACGTGACGGGCTGCATTCCGGTGATGATGTCGTGCTTCTCGTGGCAACTCAAGCTCGTGATGATGTACCGCTGGGAGCCCGAGCGCGCCTTGCAGTTGATCGAGCGCCACCGGGTCACCACGTTCGTGGGCGTGCCCACCCAGTCCTGGGACATGCTCGAGAGTCCGAACTTCGCCAAGTACGACACGTCCTCGCTCACCGCGGTGGGCGGTGGTGGGGCGCCCGCGCCGCCCAAACTGGTCGCGCGCGTGAACGACTCGTTCGCTCACGGTCGCCCCACCCTCGTGTACGGGTTGACCGAGACCAACGCGTACGGCCCGAATAACTACGGCGACGACTACATCGCCCACGCGTCTTCAACGGGACGAACTCCCATGATCGTGATGGATGTAGAGATCCGTGATGAGAACCAGAGGCCGGTGGCGACGTGCGAGAGTGGCGAGATCTGGCTGAAGTCGCCGACGCTCTTCCGCGGATACTGGCAAAAGCCCGAAGCGACCGCCGAGACGATCGTCAAAGGCTGGCTGCGCACGGGCGACCTTGGCTACATCGACGAAGAAGGTTTTCTCTACATCGAGGACCGATTAAAGGACATGATCCTTCGCGCGGGCGAGAACGTGTACTCAGCCGAGGTGGAGTCGGCGATTTATGAACACCCCAGCATCCACGAGGCCGCCGTCTTCGCACTACCCAATGAGCGATTAGGAGAGGAGGTTGCGTGCGTGGTGATGCTCAAGCACGGCAAACACCTCACGAAAGCGGAGCTGCACGCACACTTGTCCTCGCGCCTGGCGAGCTTCAAGGTGCCGACGCGAGTCTCGTTCACCGATGACCCGTTGCCACGAAATCCCGCCGGTAAGTTCCTCAAGCGCGAGATGCCGAGGATCTACTTCAGTTGAGCTGACGCAATCGCCTCACGGGCGTAGTCGGCGACGTTGAGGGTGTCGAGTTCGGCGAGGTGGAACCAGGCGGCGTGGTCGGTGGTGCCGTGGATCTCGTGGCGAAGTTCGCCCCCTGCGAGTTGCACGGTGAAGAGTATTCGCACGGTATGGCTCTGGTCGCCGTTGTCGCGTCTCCTTACGTCACTGGTCGTGGCGAGCAGCGTGGGCTCGCGAACTTCGAGGCCGGTCTCTTCTTTGAATTCGCGGTACAACGTGTCCTCGGGAGATTCGCCGAACTTGATGCCTCCTCCGGGCAACCACCAGAGGGCCGGGTGGTGACGAGGGTTCGACGAGCGCACCAGGGCAATGCGCTGCTCGTGGATGAGCACGCCGTAGGCGCGCACGCTGGTGTGTTGTCGGCTCACGGTGTGGGTCCTCGTTCGATTGTTGACGAGCCGGGGAGAGTGCTCGAGTCCTGGAGGAACGTCTCTCGACATCCCGGGCTGCAGAAATAGTAGGTCACCGCGTCGGGCCCGCGGGCCCACAAAGCTTGCTTCGGGTCCACTTTCATGGAGCACACGGGATCGATCGCTTCGTTGGCGTGGTCTTTAATGGCGGGTTCGCCCTCGCGCTCGAACTTCTCGGCGCATCGCAGCGAGCAGAAGTAATTGGTCACTCCGTCGCGCACCCGGGTCGCCGCGGGCGCGTTGGTGTCGACGTGCATGCCACAGATCGGGTCGGTCGCGCCGAGGCCCTCTTCGTGCTGGTGGGCGAGCACCCACAGCACCACCACCACCGCCACCGCGAGGCAGTTCAGTACGAGGGTCGTGCCGAGCGGGAAGTGTCCGGCGAGGGCCGCCGAATGGCGCGTGCTCGGCAGAAGTCCTAGCGCGTGAAAGACGAGATCGACGAGCAGGCCCGCGCCGCTCATGAGGGGCCAGAGCAGGAGGAATAGACGTAACGCGGCACCCGAGCCGTAGAAGCGGCGATAGATCAAGAGCAGTGGCAGCGTCACGAGGTCGGCGAAGACGAAGCTGATGACACCACCAAAGGCGACCCCGTGAACCCACAGAGCCGCGGCGAGGGGGATGTTGCCCACGGAACACACGAAGGAGACGACCGCCACCAACGGCGCGACGGCCGCGTTCTCGAGCACGCCCCAAGCACCGTGATCTTGAAGAAAGACGTGGGACCACCACGTGTTGGACACGTGCACACTCAGGAATCCGGCGACGAGGAATCCGGCGAGGAGCTCCTTTCGAAGCATCGTGACGTCGCCGAGACTGTAGCGGGCACCCTCGCGGTAGTAGCGCGGGTCCCGGAGGCGTTGTTTCGTCGCGAGCGCGGAACGCTGCTCTTCGGGCACGTCGTGTTGCACCCGCGCGCGCAGTTCTCCTTCGCGCTTGACCGAGAAGAAGCGTCGGGTCAGCAGGGCGAGGCCGATCACCATCAAGACGCCGCCCGCGAACTGGGCGACCACGAACTGCCAGCCGAGCAGAAAGTAGAGCACGAGTCCCAGTTCGATCACGAGGTTCGTCGATGCGACCATGAACACGAGAGCGTTCGAGAGTGAGGACCCTCGTGCGAAGAGCGAGCGCGACATCGCGCTCGCCGCGTAACTGCAAGACGAGGAGATGACACCTAAGAACGTCGCGCGCACCGTCGTTACCGGTGTCGTTGCGCCGAGTTTCGCGCGTAGTCCGTCGCGCGGCACCATGCTCTGGACCAGGCCCGAGAGGCCGAAGCCCAACACCAGGGGCCAGAACGTGACCCACACCATGGCCAGGCTCTCGCGCAATCCCGAGCCCAGCCAGTTGAGCACGTGACGTAGGGTCTGGTTCACTGGCTAACGAGTCGTGGGAAAGCCGAGGTCGATCTGGGACTCCGAAGGCTGGGGCCAGCGGGTGGTGATGACTTTCGCCCTCGTATAGAAGGTGATGCCCTCGGGGCCGTAGATGTGCGCGTGTCCGAACAGCGAGTTCTTCCATCCGCCAAAGGAGTAGGTGGAGACCGGTACCGGGATTGGGACGTTGATGCCGATCATGCCCACGCTGACCTCTTTACTGAAGCGTCGCGCGGCGTTTCCGTCGCGGGTGAAGATCGCCGTGCCGTTGCCGTAGGGGTTGGCGTTGATCAGGGCGACCGCGTCGTCGTAGTTCGCCACTCGCGCTATCCCGAGCACGGGCCCGAAGATCTCGTCATCGTAGGACTTGGTGCCCGGGCGGACACCGTCAAGTAGACACGGACCAACGAAGAAGCCCGGCGAGTTAGCAAGCATCGTGCCGTCACGTACGACCTCGATGCCGTCGTCGGGAGCGGTCTTGACGTAGCTCACGATCCGGTCGCGGTGCTCTTTGGTGATGACCGGTCCGAAGTCGCTCGCGGGATCACTGCCCGGGCCGACCTTCAGTTTGTCGATGCGATCGGTGATCTTGGAGATCAATCCGTCTGCGATGTCGCCCACCGCGACCACGACGCTGATGGCCATGCAGCGCTCGCCCGCGGCGCCGAAGCCCGCGTTGACCGCGGCGTCCGCGGCGATGTCGAGGTCCGCGTCGGGCAGGACGACCATGTGGTTCTTCGCACCACCGAGCGCCTGGACCCGCTTGTTGTGGGCCGTACCAGTCTCGTAGACGTGACGGGCGACGGGCGTCGAGCCAACGAAACTGATGGCGTCGATTCCGGGGTGCACGAGTAGTTGGTTGACCGTGCTCGCGTTGCCCTGCAGAACGCTAAAGACCCCCTTGGGCAGACCGGCTTCGATGAGCAACTCACCGAGACGCAGCGAGACCGAGGGGTCGCGCTCGGAGGGCTTGAGGATCACGGTGTTGCCGCTCGCGAGCGCGTTCGCGCTCATCCACAGTGGCACCATCGCGGGGAAGTTGAAAGGTGTGATGGCTGCCACCACCCCCACGGGTTCGCGCAGTGAGTGCACGTCCACGCCGTCGGCCACCTGGCTCGAGAACCCGCCCTTTAGATGCTCGGTCAGACCACAGGCGTATTCGACGTTCTCGAGACCGCGGGCGAGTTCGCCGTGGGCGTCGGCAAGGGTCTTGCCGTGTTCGTTCGTGATCAGTTGAGCCAACTCGTCGGCGTGATCGACGAGAAGTTGACGAAAGGTGAACAGGATATTGGTGCGCGCAGACAGCGACGAGTCGCGCCAGGTGATCAACGCCTCGCGAGCGCTCGTCACGACCTGATCGACGAAGCGGGCGTCGGGCACGGGCACGGTGGCGCTGACCTCGCCCGTGGCGGGGTTGTAGACGGGCGACTCACCCTCGAGCGAAACCCGCTCGCCGTTCACGAAATGGGGGATTGACGTCATGACGACTACCTTTCTTCGTGCCAAATCTACTGGTCACGTATTAGGACCCCGTTAGGGTTGAAAGGTGACCAGCACCGAAATCGGCCGTGCCTTGCGTGACGCCGCCGCCGTAGACCCGGCAGGACCCGGAATCTTCCATGTTGATCTTTCTCCCCACTACACCGTGATGGGTCGGCCAAACGGCGGGTATCTGCAGTGCGTGATGGCCAACGCCGCGACGGCGGCCGCCTCGGGGCACGGCTCGTACCATCTGCACGCCACCTCAATCGCCACCAACTTCGTGCATTCCGCGGACGTCGGTCCCGCACAGATCCTCACCGAGGTGCGTCGGGTGGGCCGAGGAGTGTCATTCGTGCACGTGACCTTGCTCCAGAACGAGGTCGCCAAGGTCGAGTCCCTGGTGACCCTGGGCATCATGCACGAGGGATCGATCGCGCGCTACGTAGACGCGGTTGCTCCGGCCTTGGCTCCCATCAAAGAGTGCCACCAGATTCCCGAAGGTGCGGGTGCCACTTATATGAGCGTGGTGGACTTGCGCCTGGATCCGGGATGTGTCAAGTGGTGGTTCGGCGAACACGCCGAGCGTGCAGAGTTGAAGGGCTGGATTCGCCTCGACGACGGTAACGCGAGTTGGGACGCATGGAACGTGCTGTTCGCCTGTGACGCCATGCCGCCCGCGACGATGCCGGTGGGTTCGTCCGGTTGGGTGCCCACGTTGCAATTGACGTCCTACGTTCGTCGCATACCGCGCGACGAGTGGCTACGTGCGCGCCAGTGGTGCTTGGTGATCGCTGACGGTACCGTTGACGAACGCTGTGAGTTATTCGACTCCAAGGGCGAACTTGTCGCCTGCTCGTCGCAACTCGCGATGGTGCGCTTTCCGAGTGCTGACTAGATGAGCGTCGGACCTCGCGTACTGGACAACGGTTCTCTGCAGATCCGTACGCGACTGATCATCCCCGCCGAGGAGATCGATCTACGCGTTACCACGTCGGGAGGCCCGGGAGGACAGCACGCCAATCGCTCGCTCACTCGCGTCGTCGCTTCGTTTCACGTAGGTCGATCTTTGGTACTGAATGACTTCGACCGCGAACTCCTCGAGGATCGGGTCGGGTCTGTCGTGCGGGCCAGTTCGAGTCGCTTTCGCTCGCAGGGTCAGAATAAGTCCGTCGCGCTCGAACACCTGGCTGAGAAGATCGCTGACGCTTTGACCTTGCAACCAGCGCGTCGCGCGAGCAAACCGACGCGCGCGTCAAAAATACGGCGTGTCGATGAGAAGAAAGCGCGCAGTCGGGTGAAAGAACAGCGTCGTCGGCCGAGCGAAGACTAGAACGTCTCGAGGTGTCGGTCAATCGCCGCGAGCGCAGCGTGGATCAAAGCGTCGAGGGCGGGGTCGGTGTCTTCGTGGGGCCCGCGCACCGGCGTGAGCGAGGCGTACCCGGCGGCGAGCAAAGCACCGTCTTCGTCGGCGTCTTCGTCGCTCACGTCGCCGAGTTCGGGACTCGCGGCGCCCAGTCGAAGTGGTAACTCGCCTTCGTCGGCGAGGGGCTCGCCGCCCGCGGTGGGCCCGGCGGCTTTGACTATGCCCGCAGTTGAGACGCGCCCTCGCCTCACGCCCTTTATCTGGTGCAGACTGAGGTTGGGCACGTTGAGGTTGAGTAGCGTGCGCGACGGCGCTTCTAGCAACCCTTCGAGGACTTCGACCGCGAGTTCACCGGCCGAGTCGAAATGGACCTCTTCGCCCCACTGGACCGAGACCGCGAGGCCCGAGAGACCTAGTTGAGCGCCGGTAAGTATGGCACCCACGGTGCCCGAGTGCAGCAGACTACGACCGACGTTCGCGCCCGCGTTGATGCCCGACAACACGAGGTCGGGCTGGAAATTGAAGCTTCCAATCGCTCCGACGATCACGCACAGTGCCGGTGGCGCCTCAAGCGCGTAGGTAGGTATGGCCTCGGCGCCGCTAATAACGTGGCGCTTGTACTTGACCGACGGGTGGTCGAAGACGTCGCCGACCGCAGAAGACATGCCCGAGTAATTCTGGTAGGGGGCGACGATTATCGCCTCGCGCTCCTCACCCTGGGGACAGCGCTCGATCCATCGCGCTACTTCGCGAGCGAGCACCGCTATGCCGGGCGCGAGGACACCGTCGTCGTTCGTAATCAAAATACGCATCAGACGTACCCTAACTGTCGTAAGTTACTGGTCAGTGACTAGAGGGAAAACCAACTGATGCTGCCTTCGGGTGAACAAATAGCCATTGCCCACGGTGACCAACGTGCGGTCATCACCGAGGTGGGCGCCACCCTTCGCACCTACGCCAAGGGCGGTGTCGCGGTGATCGAGGGCTTCGACGGCGAGGAGGTGCCCACGGGCGCCCGCGGTCAGGTGCTCTACCCCTGGCCTAACCGGATTGGCGACGGGGAGTGGACCTTCTCGGACCGCGTTGCGCACCCGACCGTTGACGACGTGGAGCACGCGACCGCGATCCATGGTCTCGTGCGGTGGCGTCCCTTTCGCATCGATTCGGTGAACCAGAACCGTTGCGTGCTTACGTTGCTCTTGCACCCCACGCCGGACTACCCGTTTCTCTCCGAGATCAGCTTGGCCTACCACCTCGGTTCGCTCGGACTCACGGTGACGACTACCGTCACCAATCGCGACGACGTGCCGATTCCCTTCGGCGTTGGTTTCCATCCCTATCTGGCGGTCACGACGCCCACCATCGAGGGGTCCCAATTAGAGGTACCGGCGAAGGGCTTCATCGCCGTGAACGCTCGTCAGTTGCCGACCGGCGAAATCCTGCCTCTCGCGGGCAATCAGTTGGACTTCTCGACCATGAAATCCATCAATGGTCACGATCTCGACGTGACCTACACCGAACTCGTCCGCGACGACACCGGCATGTCGAGTGTCGTCGTCGTGGACGGCACGGGAGGCGAGGTCGAATTAAGCGTCGATCGTAACTTTCCCTACATCCAGGTCTATACCGGTGACACCCTAGAAAAAGGTCGGCGACGCACGGCGGTCGCCGTGGAACCCATGACGTGTCCGCCCGACGCCCTGCGAAGCGGCAAGGACGTGGTCGTGCTCGAGCCCGGCCAGCACTGGGCGGGGTCGTGGCGCGTGCGCCGGCGCCTTTGATGCGTCGTGTCGTGCTCGTCACCGGTTCGACCAGTGGCATTGGCGAGGCGACGGCGTTGCGATTCGCGAGCGCTGGTGATCAGGTGGTCTTCAACTCGGTGCACAGCGTCGAAGCGGGCGAGCGCCTGGCTTCGTCAACGCCGGACGCGTTGTACGTCCAGGGAGATATCTCGCGTTCCGAGGATTGCGAGCGATTGATTCGCGAGGTCGTCGCGCGGTGCGGCCAGCTCAACGTGCTGGTGAACAACGCGGGCATCACTCGAAAGATTGCCCACAAGGACCTAGCGACCGCGAACGTCGAGGTCTGGCGTGAGATCTTCGAGGTCAATGTCTTTGGCACCTGGAATCTCTGCGTGGCGGCGATGGAGGAATTACGAAAGACCAATGGCGTGATCGTGAACGTCTCGTCGATCGCGGGTCTGCGCGCCACTGGTTCGTCGATCCCCTATGCCACGTCCAAGGCGGCGGTCAACCACATGACGGCGCTGCTCGCCAAGTCCGTGGGCCCCGAAGTCCGCGTGAACGCGGTCGCACCCGGCCTCATTGATACACCGTGGACCGCGGACTGGGATATCGAGCGCAACTTCGTCACCGCGGTCGCGCCCCTTCGCCGAAGCGGGACGCCCGAGGACGTGGCCGACGTTATCTTCTTGCTGGCATCGACGCCTTACGTGACCGGACAGGTGGTAACTGTCGACGGTGGTCTTTCGACCGCGACCTAGCGGTCGGGCGGTGGCACGAACATCCGCACGAGTGCGCACAGGAAGTGCGTGGCCACGCGCACGCCCACGCGTTTTATGGCGGGACTCTTCTTTACTCTGAGCAGTTCGCGCGCCCAGGGTTCGAGAAGATCGAGGGCACTGAGTACGAGCAATCGGTAGGCGAGGCGGGTCACGACGCCGTCCACGAAGCCGTCTCGCACGAAGTCACGTGCGGCGACGCCGTCTTGGCTCAGGCGCAACTCCGGACGAAAACGCAGCAAGGTGGCGTCCAATTCGCTGAGGTTGGTCGGGGGATTCTCGCTACCGAGGTCGCTGGCGAGTTGCGCCATCTCCTTCACGTAGGCGTTCGCCTCATCTCGCGTGATAGCGGACTTGCCGAATCGCTGGTAGCCGCGAAGGAACATGGAAGCCTCGGCGGCGTGGACCCAGGCGAGCAAGTGGGGATCGTTCGCGTCGTAGGCCACGCCATCGTCAGCGACACCGCGAACGCCGAGGTGCACCGCGTGAACCCGTTCGATCGAGGCGTACGCGGCTTCTTTGGTCCCGAAAGTTGTGGTGCCAATGAAGTTGGCGGTCTGCAAGAGACGGCCGAGTGGGTCGTGCTCGTAGCGAGAATGCTCGGCAACGCCCGCCATCGCATGGGGGTGGAGCATCTGAAAGAAGAGCGACGCGATTCCTCCTACGAGCATCGAAGAGAGGTCGGCGTGGACGAGGCGGGCGACACCGTCGATAGGAAAATACGCGGTATCAGGGTCGACACATCGTGGCGGAGGGTTTTGCGTGAGGCCCACGGCGCGACGAATGTTGGCGTTGGCTCGAGTGCGAAGCTGAGACGGTACGTCTTTCCAGTTGAGCACGCTCACTGCTCCATCCTTTCTTTCGCTACCAGACTATGGTTTCGGCCTTTCGCTTACGACAGTGACCTGCGACACTGGAGAGGTGACTTCAGTGAAACCACTTCGTGAGAGCACTACCGAGGGCGACGTCATGACCGAGAAATTCGTCAAGACTGAGCGCCCGTGGAACGTGGTGGTTTGGGACGATCCGGTAACACCAATGTCGGTGGTGGTGGTCATCTTCAAGCGGATCTTTGGCTATTCCAACAATAAATGCACGCAACTAATGTTGACCGTCCATCATGAGGGGCGCGCCATCGTCTGGTCGGGCAATCGTGAGAGGGCCGAGTCCTACTGCGTGAAGTTGCAGGTCGCCGGTCTGCAGTCGACCATCGAGAAAGAGGACTAGTGGCGGGTAACCGACTCTTCGCACGTCGACGTGACGGGAGGGTCGAAGTTCGTCTCAACGAGGCTGGACGGACCGTCGCCCGTGAGGCGTTTGGGAGAGTTGTTGCCGCGGAGCGCGATCCCTCGCACGAATGGCACGCCGGACTTAATTCGCCGATCGATCCAAGTGAAGACATTGACAGTCCCGTAGCCGCTCTCGACCGCCAACACGAGATATCGACGAACGCCGAACTCGCCTACATGACCCTCAACGAACAGTTTCTCAACGAGAGTGAAGCGTGGGCGTGGCTCAGCACATTTCAGATCGCTCTTCGCTCGACCGCGGTAGCGAACGGTTTGCTGAGTGAGGAGAAATTGTCGGCGTGTGAACCCGAATTGATGAACTTCATTCGCACGATTCAGCAATTCCTCTTCGGTCTTGCCGAATGCTTCTAGGAGCACGCATCACTTCCTAGGCGTTCGTTTCCCCTTCGAATCCTTTCTTGGGCTCTTCACCACGTTCACGGTCAGAATTTTCCCGATTTGCAAAGGCTTCGAGGGCGCGGCCGCTCATGCGGTACACGGTCCATTCGTCCATCGGGATCGCACCAATTGATTGGTAGAAAGCAATCGACGGTTCGTTCCAGTCGAGCACCCACCACTGGAATCGGGTGTAGCCACGTTCAACGCAGAGTTTTGCCAGTTCTTGCATCAGGGCTGAACCCAGCCCGCGGCCACGGTACTCCTCTTTCAGATAGAGATCCTCTAGGTAGAGCCCGGACGCGCCATGAAACGTGGAGTAGTTGAGAAACCAGAGCGCAAAGCCAACGACGTGCTCGTCAACTTCGACCAAGTGGCATGAAACATGGTGATCATCGCTGAAAAGGGCGAGTGCGATGTCGGCCTCCGTGGCGACCGCTTCGTGCTCGAGGTGCTCGTACTGGGCCAACTCCCGAATCATTGCGGCGATGGCCGGCACGTCAGAAGTTGTGGCGGGTCGAATCAGCATGGTCTCGAACGTAGTGGACGGGCCACGTCGCGCTCGACAATGCAGCCACGGTTCAGAAGAAGACTCTGGTTACGGGCCCGGACATGAAGTAGCCCGGCGTGATGAGCGCAAAGGCTTTGCACACCACGCCGGGCTACACGTCAGGTTCTTCGCCAGCTCCTCGGGCCGGGATCTAAGCGACGTTCGAGGTCTACGCGCAGGCGATGATGGCCTTCGCGAGAGCCTGGGCGTCCTTTGTATAGGTCTTGCTATTGGCTGCGGCGTACGCCTCGAGAGACTTGGCCGATGAAGCCGTCGAGTAGTACTTGAGAATCTTCACGATCTCATTCAAGATGTTCTTTGTCGCGGCGTTCGGCGCTTCAGACGCCAACTTCTCGTAGATCGGCAGGTAGGCCAGGGCCCACTTGTGGTAACTCGTGGTCGTGTAAGAGCTGGGCGGCGTTGCTGGCTTCCAAGTGAAGATGGTTTGGCAGAACGCACTCGTCCCTAGAGCGCCACTCGTAGGCACGGCAACGCCGAGCGACACCGTTAGGGTCGCTGCGACGAGGACGGAACCTAGTATCGCCCGGGTCCTGGTCCGTAAATGACTGGTTCGAGTAAACAAACTGACTCCCCTTTTGTTTGGAACGCGCGACCTCCCTGATTGCGCGAAACCCTTCCGGGAACCTCTGTTCTTGTTCCCAGTCGTGTTCTATCAGACTTGCGTTGTTTATTCCAGTAACTCCGATTGATGATTGGGGCAATCAAAAGTGTCATCAACGTGAAATCGCGGTCGGCGGGTACGGAATATTGAAGGGGCAACGGAATAAAACCCGTAGGACCAGGCTGCCGCGTCCCATGACGCGATGGACCTTCTTCGAACAGGTTCTCATCACAGAAACCGAGGAACTGAGTGTGACCGGCCATTCAAGTGCAATGAGTTAACGCGACGTTGGCAGACTCTGTTCAGTGGACCGGCCGGGACTTGGACCCGGAACCTTTTGATAAAGAAGTGTGACGCGTGTTTTGGTGCGTCGGTTTGGTCGTTGCAACCCTCTATTGGTAAGGAAAGGCCGTCCGTTTCGATGGGTTTGGTAGTTCCCATTCGTCGTGTTTTGTGGTGTTTTCTGTGGTGTTGGGACTGATGAACGCCTTCAGTGTTTAAGTGACGTTCGAGC
>Ga0182012_10002807_pt1 | contig 18752 bp, 11 predicted proteins | sample 612S2SmetaG_FD_120486 | JGI IMG/M metagenome (GOLD analysis project Ga0182012, IMG submission 120486) | Permafrost microbial communities from Stordalen Mire, Sweden - 612S2S metaG | ecosystem: Environmental > Terrestrial > Soil > Wetlands > Permafrost | place: Sweden: Stordalen | collected...
ACTCACCGAGCTTCGCCGGGCGACGGACGATGATTCTCCTTCTCCTGGGGGAGAAGGCCGGGATGAGGGCGGACGTGCCTCCTCCCATCGGGACTAATTCCTTTGGTTCGTTGGCAGCAACGTTAAAATTCCTGCGAACGCAAGGTTGTATCCCTCACTAAACCATTGAATTTCCGGCTTTTGCCTTTGGGCAACCCGCCTTATTTCTGCGAGGCCTGCAACGCCTGCTCAATGTCGGCCTTCAGGTCCGTCACATCCTCCAGCCCGATGGACAGCCGGATATAATCCGCCGTCACCCCCGTTTCTTCCTGTTCGGCGGGGGTGAGTTGCTGATGCGTCGTCGAGGCCGGATGAATGACCAGCGACTTGGCATCCCCAATATTCGCCAGATGCGAGAGCAACTTGGCCGAATTGATGAATTTCTTGCCCGCCTCCAAGCCCCCCTTGATGCCGAAGCCCACAATGCCCCCAAAACCGCTCTTCAAATATTTCGCGGCAATGGCGTGGTTCGGATCGTCCGGCAAACCCGGATACGTCACCCAGGTAACCAGCGGATGGCGCTTCAGGTAGGTCGCGATTTCCAGCGCGTTCACGGAATGTTGTTTCTGCCGCAGCGGCAGCGTTTCCAATCCCAGCAAAAACTGGTGCGCGTTGAAGGGACTCAGCGCCGCGCCAATGTCCCGCAGCAGCGTCACCCGGACTTTCAGGATGAACGCCACGTTGCCCAGGCCGGGCACGTTGCTCAAGGCGTCCCAGTATTTCAAGCCGTGGTAACTCGGATCCGGCTCCGTGAATTCCGGGAACTTGCCGTTGTTCCATTGGAATTTTCCCGCGTCCACAATCACCCCGCCCAGACTGGTCCCGTGGCCGCCGATGTATTTCGTCGCCGACGTGGCCAGAATGTCCGCCCCGTAATCAATCGGCTTCACCAAACCAACGCCCACCGTGTTGTCCACCACCAGCGGAATGCCGTTGTCATGCGCAATCTTGGCCAGCACCTCAAAGTCCGGCACGTCCAGCTTGGGATTGCCCACTGTCTCCACGTAAATGGCCCGGGTCTTCGGCGTGATCGCCCGGCGGAATGCCTCCGGGTCGCGCGAATTCACAAACTTCACCGTCCGCCCCAGCTTCGGAAACGTATAATGAAACAGTTGGTACGTGCCGCCGTACAGGTTGTTGCCCGCGACAATCTCGTCGCCCAGCCGCGTGATGGCCAGCAGCGAGTAGGTGGTCGCCGCCTGGCCCGAGGCCACCCCGAGGGCGCCCGTGCCGCCTTCGATGGCCGCCACGCGCTGCTCGAACACATCCGTCGTCGGGTTCATCAGCCGCGTGTAGATGTTGCCGAATTCCTTCAGCGCAAACAGATTCGCCGCGTGCTCCGTGTTCTTGAACACGTAGGACGTGGTTTGATAAATCGGCACCGCGCGCGACAGTGTCGTCGCATCGGGTGTTTGGCCGGCGTGCAACGCCAGCGTGGCTAGTTTTTGTTGGCTCATAGTTTTAGTTTAATTGGGTTGAGCTGGAAGCGGGCACGGCGGCGGTCGGTGCGTGAGGAGGAATCACGTGGCCGGATTCCCCGCCGCCCTGCCCCCTCCAGCCGAAGTGTTTAGAATTCCCATTTCGTCGTCAGGCCCCAGACTCCGTCGGCGTCGTGGTTCAACACGCCGCCGAAATGCCCGTAGCCCACCGCCAGCGTCAGGTTTTTATTGACTACATAGGCCGCGTCCAGCGTCCACCAGTCCCCTTCCTTGCGCACCAGCGAGCCGATGGCCTCGTAATCGCGCGGTTGTTGCTTGTATTCCGCCGCCAGCGCCAGGCTGCCGGTCACAAACACCACCACGTTGCCTTCCGCCACAAAATTGTATTTGGGCGTAAAACCTCCCAGCCCGTCCCACACGGCCTGCGTGGCCCGGCCGCCCACCTCAAACAACACCGGCCGCGGCAGGGCCGTCACCAGCTTCGAGGCGTACAGCGTGAAGTCCGTGCCCGAATTATGCGGTATGCCAATGCTCGACAGCGCCCCGCCCGTTTCGTGGTTCACCTCGCTGATCCCGTCATTGTATTTGTAATGCACCCCCGCCGTCACCGCCGGCAGCCATTTCTGGTCAAACTCGCCCTCTTCGAGCACCTGCACCCGGGCGTTGAAGTTGTGCAATTGCACCTGATCCGCGTGATAATTGACGATGCCCGCATTCCGGAGCGCCAGCGGCAGATCGCCCAGGGAAAGGTTGTCCCAGCCATAACCCAATTCCACCCGTTTGAAGGGCGATTCCGTGATCGTCAGCGCTTCCAGATCCACCCCGTGGCCGATGTCCACAAACGCAAAACCGACACTGGGACGGCCCACCGCCTCGCCATTGCGCGGCGGATTCACAATGTACGCGGACAGCGTCGAGAAAATGCCGCCACTGCCTTCAATCTGATGCAACGGCAGCGGCGCGGGCTTTTCCGCCGGCGCGGCGACGGCTGGCGCGGCCGCCGTGGCCGTGTCATTGGTGGCGACGTCCGCGTGCAAAACCGTGGCCGGCGCCGCCGCCACCAGCAATGCCGCCAGCGCGGGACTAAAGTGTGCCGGACCTTTTTCGTGTAATCGGTAATTCTGACCAGTTTTCATTTGTGTTATATGCTTTCATAAACAAACCTCCAGTAGTCCGGTCAGCGTTGTTCGATTATTGTTGATTTCTCTGCTCCAGTTGACTGGTAATTCATTAAATTCACGCCGCGCATTCACCCCCGCGCGCGCCCGCGACAAACGGCTGCGTCGCGCCCAGGTCCTGATAAAACGCGGGTTGCTCCGCCGGCGAAAAAACCACCGTCAACGGCTCCAGCCGTTGCTTCCACGTGGTGATTCCAACCCGCCCGACATAAGCCGAAAACGTTTCGTCCGCCTGGCGTTCCGCCTTGAAATGTCCGACCACCTCCCGTACCGCCCGCGCCACATTCAACGCCGGCACCTCCAGCACCCGCGTGCCAAACGCCTCGGCGGAGGAAACGCCCCCCAGCAGCAACGCATAATGCGGCACCTGCCGGTTGTGAAAATTCTTCGACACGCCGAACAACCCGATGTCCGACGCATGATGATGACCGCATGAATTCGGGCAGCCGGAAATGCGAATGCGCAGCGCCCGCAACACCGGCTCGGCCACTACTTCTGGTTCCAGCAAGCTGATAATTGCCTCCGCCGCTGGCCGTGGATTGGTGATCGCCATCAAACACGCCGTCGCCCCCACGCACCGCGTGATGTCCGGCAACTGTTCCGCCGCCGCCCCGGCCAGCCCGCCCGCTTGCAGCGCCTCATACAACCCGGGCAGCCATTCCTCCGGCACCCAGCGCAGCACCAGGTTTTGATCAATCGAAGTCCGCACCCCGCCGGCGAATTGCCGCGCCGCTGCCGCGATCTGCCGGAGTTGCGCCGGCTGCAAATCACCCAGTGGACACCGGATCACCACCGCCGCGTACCCCTCCTGCCGCTGCCGCTTCACATTACTCTCCTGCCACGCCGGGAATCCCGCCGCCGTGGCCGCGCCGTTTCCGTCCGGCTCAGCTAGCCACTCAGCCACCCGCTTGGCCTCGCTGATTTCCGGCAGCGGACCCCGGAAAATCGGCCATTCCGTGCCCGCCCCCTTCAATTCCTTGCGCACTTCCGCGCGGAATTTTTCCATCCCCCAGTCCGCCAGCAGCCATTTCAACCGCGCCCGCGCCCGATTCTCCCGGTTGCCCAGCCGGTTGAACACCCGCAGCACCGCCTCCAGCAATGCGAAAATGCCCCCCACCGACACAAACTCCTCCAGCACCTGCGCCGCTTTCGGCGCCGCCCCCAGACCGCCCCCGATACTGACCTGAAACCCCCTCGCCCCCTCGCGCCGCGCCGCGCGCACCCCAATGTCCGAAACCAGCGTCCGCACATGATCCAGCGCGCAACCCTCAAACGAAATTTTGATCTTGCGCGGCAACTTTTGAAAATCCGCGTGCTCGCGAAAATACCGGTCCACCGCCAGCGCGAACGGCGTGACATCGAAAATCTCCCCCTGCCCCACCCCCGCCAGCGGACACGCCACCACCCCCCGCACAAACGGCCCCCCCGTGCGCAACGTCGTCAACCCCGCCGCCTCCAGCCGATCCAAAGCCGCCGGAATCGCCGCCCCCGGCAGCCCCGCGATTTCGATCCCCTGCCGCGTCGTCACATGCGCCCCCGCCGCCCAGCCCGATTCCTCCGTCAGCGCCGCCACCGCCTCCAATTGCTCCGCCGACAACACCCCCGCCGGAATGCGAATGCGAATAATGTAATGACCCGGCTTGCCGCGCAGACTGTAAATCCCGTGGCGCACCCGGGTGCTCTTCGTCGCATCCGTCGCCCCCGTTTGGACCTCCAGCCCCAGCGCCTCCGCCAGATCGCCGAAGCGACTTTCTTTGTTTTGTAAACTTGCCGCCATATCGTTGCTTTCGTTTAATACTCGACTTACTTGGTAGTATTTTAACCGAAATCAACCAACCATGGCTCTCCATAATTTGTTATTTCTATTACCTCCCATACAGTGGCCCCCGGCAAATCCCAGGCAAGCTTCCGGGACCGCCCTTTCGTCCGAACGCATCCTTGTCGCCGTGCTCCAATCGGCCATTGGCTGTTACCTATCGGCTATTAGGGTCCTTGAATATTGAATTTTGAATAGTTCATGGCTTGTCGGGCCAAAGTTTGGCAAAGGCGGAAGCTTGGATGTTTATCCCCTCCTCTGCGCTTTTGGTTCTTTCGCGGCCAATGATCCGTGTTTCCTCCGTGTTCCATCCGTGGCTAACTTTCCACCCCGTAAAAAAATAATTGACAATCTTCCGCCTTTAATCATAATAACGACATTATGAATCGAGTTTTATATGGCTTTGGTAGTTTTAATAACTCCGCCCATCGGGGTGGCTTAACTTTTTAACGAGCTATTTTTTTATTTAAATAAACTATCAAATAAGTCGTTATTAAAGTTTTTATAAATTTAATATCATGAGCGAACCCCAGATTAAAAACGGCACTCCCGCCGCCGCCAATGATAACTGGCTGGAAATCGTCCGGGCCCAAGTGGCCTCGCTGAAATACGGCGTGGTGGAAATCGTCGTCCACGATTCCCAAGTCACCCAAATCGAAAAAACCGAACGCCTGCGCCTGGACAAACCAACCGCCCGGCCCGCCAGCCGCACCCCCTGAGGAGGGTCCCATGGAACATAAACTTTTAGGATTAGTCGAGGTGGTGTGGGGAATGGCACTGGGGAAGCCCGCCGGTGGCGGGACCAAGGCGCATCGCAGCGGACCGGCCTGGTCGGTCCGCGCGCCTTGGTCCCCCGCTGGCGGCCGCTCCGCCGCCCGGCGCTCCCGGCCTCGCGCGTGCCCCGAACCGGAACAATTACTGCAGCGCATGGTTTTTTTTGTGAAACCCGTGCCTGCCCGCCGCCCGTCCCGGCGCACCCTTTCAATAACCGAACAATATCCCGCCCGGCGACAACTGCTGGCGTGGCAATTCGCAGTATCCAACTAACCAACCCCTAACCAAATAGACAACTATGGCTCGCATCTACAATGACATCACGGAAACCATCGGCAACACCCCGCTCGTGCGGCTTAACCGCACCGCGAAAAAGCACGGAGCCCTCGCCGAGGTCCTGCTGAAACTCGAGTTTTTCAACCCCCTCTCCAGCGTCAAAGACCGCATCGGCGTGGCCATGATTGACGACGCCCTGAAATCCGGGGCCATCGGCCCCGACACCATTCTGATCGAGCCCACCAGCGGCAACACCGGCATTGCCCTCGCCTTCGTGGCCGCCGCCCGCGGCTTGAAGCTCATCCTCACCATGCCCGAAACCATGAGCACCGAACGGCGCAAACTCTTGAAAATCCTCGGCGCCAAACTCATCCTCACCGAGGGCCCCAAAGGCATGAAAGGCGCCATTGCCAAGGCCGATGAACTGCACCAACAAATCCCCAACAGTGTCGTGCTCCAGCAATTCTCCAACCCCTCCAACCCCGCCGTTCACCGGCACACCACCGCCGAGGAAATCTGGCGTGACACCGATGGCAAAGTGGATTTCGTAGTCGCCGGCGTCGGCACCGGCGGAACCATCACCGGGGTCGCCGAAGTCATTAAGAAGCTGAAGCCCGGCTTCAAGGCCATCGCCGTGGAACCGACCAAATCCCCTGTGATTTCCGGTGGCCAGCCCGGTCCGCACAAATTGCAGGGCATCGGCGCCGGCTTCATCCCCGTGAATTTAAACACCAAGATCGTGGATGAAGTCATCCAGGTGAGCGAGGACGACTCCGGACCCGTCTCCAAGGAAGTCAACCAACTGGACGGCATCCCCGTGGGCATCTCCAGCGGGGCCATCATCTGGGCGGCATTGCAACTGGCCAAACGCCCCGAAAACGCCGGCAAACAAATCGTGGCCGTGGTCCCCTCCTCCTCCGAGCGCTACCTCTCCACCTGGCTCTTTGCCGACATCAACACCGACGCCGACGACATCAGCCAGTTGACCACGACCGCCCTCTAATCCGTGCCACGGCCCGTCTACTTATTCAAACCAACCCCGCCGGCCCCCCGGCGGGGTTTTTGTTTGCGCCTCAACCACCGCCTCACGTCCGGTCCGGCAAAATCACCGTGACCCGCTTGACCCGCTGGATCACCGGCAACAGCTTCTTCTTCTTCGCATCATCACCCGTGTTGCCGTCGTCATTGGCAAGCTGATTTTTAGTCTGGCTGTCCGACTGGTTGGCTGCCGCCTGTGAAGTGCTGGTGGCCGCCGCCGTCGCGCCGAGCGTGGACTGCGCCGCCCCGCCGTTCACCGAAACATCCTGGCCAAGCACAGCGGCCGTAACGCTTTCACCCGACACATTGGCGCCGCCAATACCCACCACCACCCCCACCACCGAGCCGCCCCCGGACACATCCACCACCCCGCCGGACACAATTGAAACATTTACATTTTGCGCCGCCGTGACGTTGCTGTTCTGGCGGGCAATGATGGAGGCGGTCAGATTGCCATTCGCGGTGGCGTTGACCGTGCCCCCGATCACGCCGGACTGGCCTAAATTAATGTTGCCCGTGTAACCCGGTGAGTAATCCGCGTCGCCCGGCTTGCCCGTGGGAAAGGTGCCCGCGCTGAGATTGATGGTGGGACCGGACGGCGTGACGACCCCCAGCGCCTCCTGCGTGATGCCCCCCAGGCTGGCGATGATGTCCCCGCGCGGCGTTTCCACCGTGATATTGCCTGGCGCAGCCGCCGCATTGGGCGGCCAGGTCTGGTCGGGCCCGGGCGGCACCAGCGTGTTGGCCACAATCCCGCTGCCATAAGTGTACTCGGCATAATACCCGGGATTCCCCGACTTGTTCACATAGGATACATACACACCACGATATACCGGGCTGCCACTGCCGATGTTCACCGTCCCGGTGAGGGATTCCACAAAAATATTCCCGCCGTTAAACGTCGCAATCCGGGAACCATCAATGTTGATGTCGCCAAAGGCGGTGACATTGATGTTACCCGCGCCGGAGGTGAAAATCCCCGGGCCCACCTGGGCCGTCGAGGAGGCCGACAATTGCTGCACCCCCAGGTCCAGGGAACCCCCGGTGCTGCGCACGTTGACATCTCCGCCGCCCAGCGTGGCGATCGTTGAGGTCAGCATGGCCAGATCGCCCGCCACGTTTACATTCACCGAGGCGCCCGACAGGGTGACGGACGCCAGATCGCCATAACGCGAAAGCCCGTTTTGCGGATCCGTCACGCCGCAGGACAGAATGCCCGAGGAATCCCCGAGCGAGATGGATCCGGCAGTAATATCGAACTGCCCGGGACCGCCCACCCGATACCCCAGCGAAACCCCGCCCGTCGGCGCCGCATTCTGCGATTGCGTGTTCAGCGCATCCACGATGGTCGTGGGCGCCCAACTCACCTGGTCCAGCACCAGTTGCCCATTGGCCCCGACCTCCGGCTGACCGTTCACCAGGTGCAGGACGTAAATCGGCTGGCCAGGCGTGCCCAGGGCCGCATAGGCGGTCGCGTTTATTGTGCCCTGCAAGGCCAGCGTGCCCGTCGCCGGGTCGTAATAGAAGTTCTCCGTACTGGCCACGATCTGTTTGTTTTGCACCGACACCCCGAACACCGACGCCTGCTCCAATATGTCCAGGGCCGTGGTCGTGGGCGTCAGCGTCACCTCCGCGAGCGCGGCCGGGTTCACTGCCAGGGTGAAAATGTTGTTCCACGAACTGCTCATGCCCGGAAGCAAATCCGCGTTCGGCACGCTCGCGATGGGCACGCCGCTGATGGAAAAATAGGAGCCCGCGTTCTTAATCGCTCCGTCCACCGTGATCGAAGTCACATCGCTGGCCGCCAGATTTTGGCCCGAAAAACCGCAGTCAATCATGTCGCCATGGACCGTGATTTGCGTGGCCTTGGACGTGACCAGGTTCAGATAAGTCATGTCCCCGGCAATGTCGAGCGACACGGGATTGGGATCCGCTGCCTGCAGGGGCAGGCCGGTGGCATGATCCAGATCGCTAAACGTGGCAATATTATAATTGGCCCCGCCGAACCACTGCTTGCTGGAACTGTCGGACAGTAGCAGTTCGGTCGGCGTGGACTCGCCCTGCACCCCGGTCAGACTGCCGCCATCGGTCGTGTTAATTACCAGACTCTGGTACGCGGAAGGAAACAACGTCACCGGCCCCAGCAAATTCACGCCGCCCGCGCCGGCGGAAATATCCAGAATCGGCGGATAAATCACCTGCACCTCATCCTGCTGTCCGTTGACCGTCGGTCGCGGCAGCGCGGCCACCAAACCGGTCAAATAGACCCCGTTGCCCGCCGTCAGCTCCACCGCCGCCTGGTCGCCGTAATTAAACAAATGCGCGCCCGCCGCGCCATCCCCGCCCGAGGTGTTGAAAATCCCATTGGGATTCCTCACCTCCTGCAAATAAATATTGCCGTTGGGCGCGTTGATGTTCCACGTGCCGTCCACCAGGCTCAAGGCAAACGGCGAGCCGGTGGTCGCGCCGCTGGAAATGCCAATGTCATTGGCCGCCGTGATGGTCCCCACCCCGTTGGCCAGCACATAATGTCCGTATACATTGCCACCGGCCTTGATCGTCACATTGCCCGGCTGCGTGCCAAACGCCCCGCTGCCCCCGTCGCCCGTGTCCGTGGGCCCGCTGGGGAGATAGCTGATGACATCGCCACCCGCGTTGATCGTCACATTACCCCCGGCCATCGTGCTGATGCCGCCCAGCACGGCGGAAACCTTGGGATACAGGTTATTCTTGTTATAAGTATATCCCTGGGGATTCGCGCCCGTGTTCACATCTCCGTACTCGGCCGTCACACTGATGTTGCCGCCCGCCAGCGTGCGAATGCCATTGTTCCCCACTGGCGCCAGGGTGCCCGTGGCGATTTGCACCTCGTTGGCCGCCCACGCGTTGATGTCCCCGTTGCCGGCGGCCACATAAGCATTGCCGTTCAGATAAATGCCGTCACTGCCCGCCGCCGGAGCGGGCTGGGCGGGGGAACTGATAAAGCCCGTGCCCGCGGTCAAATTTACCCCCCAATGATTTCCCGCATAAATCGCGCTGTTATTATCCAATATAATGCTGTTCCCCGCGCTCAAGTTCAGCGCCGCCGGCACACCGGGATCAATCAGCGTCCACCCCGTCTGCAATTCAATATTGTCCAGCGCATGCAGATCAATCTGCGAATAATGGTTCAGATCACTGGTGTTCAGGTTCGCCGCTACGGCCGCCGAGGAAGCCGTGAGGGCCGCCGACGCCGTGCTCGTCGGGCTGCTGGAAATTGCAATATCGTACGGATTGACGAACAAATAATCCTGCGCATTGAATTGTGCCGCCGAGACCCCGTCAATTTGGGACTGAAGCGAGGCGGCATCCGTCAGGTTGTTGCCCGACACTTCCACGATTCCCGGCACCCCGCCGCCGGTGCCCGTGCTGCCCGCCACATTGATCGTGGAATTCGCCGTGTCATTGAACGTGTTCCCCGCTTGTAGCACCACAAACCCGCCCGGACTGGGCTGGGCCGTCGCGGCCTTGTCGCCATGCGCTTCAATCTCCGAATTGGCTCCCAGCGTCAGACTGTCGCTGGCCACCAGCTCCACGACCCCGTTGACCGTCTGCACCGAATCGGCCTGCACCAGTCCGTTCTGGTTCACCGTTTGCGCCTGCGCGGCAATCGTGCCCGCATCAGCGATCAACTTACCCTCATTGTCCACCGAGCCTTGCGGCAAAGTCACCGGCGCGCTCAAGGCCAGGCCATCCGGCCGCAGGGACACTAGCACCTGTTCGCCCGCATAGAGCCCGATCTTCCCGCCCGGCGCCGAAATCGTGCCCTGGTTTTCAATGTCATTGGCGATCAAAAACGCCGAGCCGCCGCCGGTGATATTGATTTGGCCGAGATTTACAATCTTCGCGGCCAGCGTCGGCGCGTTAAACGTCCACGATCCGCCGCCCGCCAGATTCGGCGGTGGCGTGGGCGACGTCGTCATGATCAACCCGTGCGCGCTGATCGCCGCCGATCCGCCGACCGCAAAACCATTTTGATTTTGCAAAATCACATACCCGTTCGCATTCAGCGACCCCATGAGTTGCGAGGGATTCGCGTCATTGATCTGGTTCCAGACCACCGACGTCGCCGAAGGCTGCACAAATGTCGTGGTCTCGCCCGCGCCAATGTTAAAACTTTGCCAGTTGATGGCCGCGTTGGCCGAGGTCACATTCACCGTCAATTGCGCGCCCGCGGAATTGATGGTGGCCGCGCCCTGCGCCACCGTGCCGCCCGTCGGATTCGCCTGCGCGGTCGCGCCGCCATAGTGCCACGTCAGCAACGATAACGCTGCCAGGGTGGCGGGACGAAATGCGGTCGTGTTGGAATTCGTCATAATTCAGCCTTTCGCCCCGGCGTCAGCGCCGGGTTTAAATGAGAAATGACTTTGGTTGGCATAGCGATAAATCAAAATTGGGCCGTGAGCGAAAAATTAAAATAAGGCGCGTAAGCCGAGCTCGCCGCCGATTTCAACAGGGGCACGGAAAACAAAAACCGCGCCTCCCAGTAAGAGCCGATGGCCGCCACCCCGCCCACCCCCGTGCCCCACAAAGCCGCGCTGCCTGGCCGGCCCTGCGGATCCAGCAGATAGGTTTCCGCATAGTCCATATACACGGAACCCCGGATCGTGAGCGGCGTGCTTTGATTGAAATAACCCGCGATGTGCGGCGGCGTTTGCTGTTCCAGGGACACATGCCAGCCCGTGTCGCCGAAGACCTGGCCTTCCTGATAACCCCGCACGCTGTTCACGCCCCCAATGCCGAATTGCTCATTGGAAATCAAGGGCTCGCTCGCCCACTGCCCGTCCGCGGTGATCAGCGTCGTCCAATTCGTGAATAATTCCAGGCTGCGCGAGTACGAGGGAGTGAGTACGATCCAATGGCCCGTGGACTTGGGGGAAAGGGCGATGCTGTGCAGATTGCTCTGCGACCCCGAGTACCACGCATTCACGCTCAACCCCAGCCCAAACGTGTTCAGTCCCAGCGCATCCCGCACGCTCGCGCCCACCCGCCCGGACACCGGCAGGTAATCCAGCGGGGTTTTGGTCGTCGGCACCGCCGAGGACAGCGTGTTGATTGTCGGCGGACTCGGCAGACCGGACGGGCTGATGGTCGTCTGTTCCGAAATGAAGTTGTTGGTTTTGACACTGGTGACATCGTACGTCTTGAAATCAATGCCGCCGGAAGCCTCCGCGTGCCAGTTCCCCGGCGCTTGTAGCGGCGCGCTCACGCGGGCCGCCAGGTCGTTGTTCACCGTCAAATCCTCCTGCACCGTGGTCTCCGTGATCGTTTCCACGCCCGGCTCGTTGAACAGCATGAAGCTCGACACCGTGTTCAGCCGCGTGTCAATCGTCGAACGGCTCGCAAAAAATGTCATGTCCGGCCGGCCCGAGGCCGGCGGCAGGTTGAATTTCCGCGCGCCCTCATCATAGCCAAACGTCCCCGGATGGCTCTCCACCACTTCCGCCACGGACTCCGGGCTGCCCAGCGGTATCCGGTAGAACCCGCTGTAATTGGCCACCAGCGGCTGGTCGTAAAAATTCCACTGTTGCCCCCCTTTGTATAATTCCGGCGAGAAACTGTATTGTACCCCCAGCGATTGCTCCTGCTGCCAGAGGTTGGCATAAATCGCCGAGCTGTTCACCCGCAAATCCGGCGTGCCCGGCGAGCTTTGATTGTTCAGCTCCACCTTCGCATGGAGCGGCAGCCGGTCCTTGACCTTCAGCAGCAGCATGCTGGTCCCCGGATCGGGCCCCGGACCAACCTGCGGATAAATTTTCCGGTCCTGGTTCGCATTGGCCTGATTGAGCTCCGCCTGGAAAATAAAACCATTCAAAATCAGGTTCGTATGCAGGCTCGGCAGGGCGCTCATCACGTTGTTGGAACTAAAATACTGGTTGCCTTTGATCTGAATCGCCGCCAGCCGCCCTTCCGTCACCTGCAACTTCACCGTCGCATTCGTGATGCTTTGCCGGGGCAACCCCACCGCCACCGTCACATACCCCCTCGCCGTGTAGGCCTCCTGCAGCGCGGCGGCCACGCTCTTGATCTGTTCCACGGTCACCTTCGTGCCGTAGGCGCCCTCCACCCGGTTCAACACCCGGCGGATGGATTCCGGCGTGAGCAGGGTGTTGCCAAGCACCTCGTAGCGCCGCACCTCAAAATGCGGTTGCGCCCGCGCTGCCGTGCCCGCCACGGTGTTGGTGTTGGTGTTGGTGGCGGGCCTCACCTCGGCCGCCGCCGCCGGCGCATCCGCCACCAGCACATTGTGCGAAATGAAATAGCGTTTTCCCGCGATCAGAATTTGGGCCACGCTCTCGTAAAAAACCGTCAGCGTCACGACCCCGTTGGTCGCTTGCCCCGGGGCCACGCTGATATTCATCGTCGGAAATCCCTGGCGCTGATATTCCGCCTGGAGCTCGATGGCCGCCTGCGTGATCTCCCCCAGGCTCACATTCGTGCCCGTGTGCTGCGCGAGCAGCGGTTGCAAATGCTCCGGGGCCACCGGTGATTTGCCCGCGATAACATAGGCCCTCACGTTATAAGTCGCTCCCGCACTGACCGGCAGCCCGGCCCCGGTTTCCGCCGCCGCCAAGGAACCCGCCAGCAACCACCAGCCGGCAATGAGTGCCAGCCGGGGGCCGGCCCTGCCGATGATTCTGGTTGGATGGAACCGGAACATTATAAATATCTCTCCCAACCCGTGGGGTGGATAAACACGCATTCGCCGCTGTTGCTTCAGAATTTGAACGTCAGATCCAGTTGAAATAGCTGAAACTGGGCGATGGGATTGATTTGCGGAATATCCGTGCCCGTGCCGCCCGTGCCCAGCTTGTCATTGATGCGCGTGGCATAACCGTAATGGAACGCCCCCACGAAGTTCTGACTGAAGCCGTACGCGGCCTCCGCATAAATACCCTGCATATTTTCCGCCGCCGCAAACACATCCAAATCCAGCAAGTTCGGATCCAGCGCATATTGCTCCACGTGCTGCCAGAAGGCCCGCACTTCCCACGCATGTTTCCGGGCCACCCCGCCCCCATTCCCCAGACCCAAACTCCCCTCATTGCCCAGCGCAAAGCCAATCTGATAAGCCTTGTCATCGTGCGTCTGCGGGGTGAACGGTTTGATCGTCGCACTTTGGCTGCTCAAATAGGCCGAGTATGCCGACTGCGCCGCCTCCGCCCGCGCCGCGCCGTCAAGATTGTAAGCCGCGTCCCCAAAGATCCGGGCATCCAACTGGCTGATTTTGAAATTGAATTCAAAGGGTACTTCCAGGACTTGCAGATTGTTAAGGCCCACCTGGTTGTTCGGGTAGCCCAGACTGTTCGGCAGACCGGATGCATTCACGCCCGCCTGGGGCGGCAGGGACCCGGTCGTGTATCCACTGTAACCATTGGGGCCGGTGTAATACACCGAGCCGGGCCCGGTGTACGCCCCTTCACCCACGTAAGCGTTGCCGAAATAGGGGGAAATGGCCGCGCTACTCGAACTGGTCTGCAGCCCGTAGTATTCGTAAAACGTGGCCGCAACCTTGAACGAGGTGTTGGTCGTGATCTGGTAGATCAGGCCGCCCTGCCAGGCGACTTGAAAAATGTTGTTGGCCGACTGCCCGTACTCCGGGTTGGCTCCCAGCCCCAGGTCGGGCGAGGCCGAGACCGGATTCGCGTCCTGATATAAAAACTGCCCGAAATTCGCAAAGAATTTCACCTCCCCCACGGAATAGTTGAATCGCTCCGCCAGCCCCTCGGGATTGATATTGCGGCTCCAGAGCATCGTGGTCGTGTACAGCGGGTTCGGCATCTTCCCGACCGTCAGGTCCAGCCAGGATTCCGGGTGCCAGCCGATATAAAGCTGGCCTATGCTGATCCCCGCCGTGGATTTGCCGTAAGGCCCCTGATACGGCGCGCTGCTGCTCGCCGTCGTCCCCGCCGTGACAAAGGTCGAGCGCGGACTCGAGGCCGTCTCCACCCGGAAACCATAATCAAAATCCTCCAAGGCCTGACCGCGCAAGCCCAGCCGTGCCGAATAACGAAAACGCTGCAATTCCACACTGTCCCCCGCGGGATCCCGTTCGCTGCGATCCTCAAAACGCGTCCGGAGATCCCCAAACAGCTCCAAATCCTTGATGCCCGGATTGATTTTCCAGAGTGAATTCGGCGGCGGCACTGGCGCGTTGGTGGACTGCGAATCCATCTGCGCCTGCAGCTTGCCCGCCTCGTCGTCACTGATAATGCCTTTTTGGACCAGCGTGCCAATGAGACTGCGCACCGCCGGGTCCGAGGAATCGGCAAATACCCGGCCGGCCGGAATGGCGAGGTTGACCCCGGCCATGAGCGTTAACCGGCCAATCCAGGCAGACGCTGAACTCTGCCGACCAATCATGCGAATTAGGTTCATATAACTTCTGCCAAGCCCGTTGACGAGCTTTTATACACTACCATTTATATAGTTGTTAAAATCAATTCTGCCACCAAACTTGCCGGGTGGACCAGCCAATCAGATGGTGAATTTACCTTAACATAATCAAATAACAAGCAGATAAATCGTCATTTGATTTTAACACCGTCAGATCAAGGCCCAATTGTCCCATCCCCGGAGCGCCCCATCCGATCACCTCACCGGTCCGAATGCGGTCCAAACCGGCCGCCTTGATCTCGTAGCCGACATTACGGCGTGTTACCCAAGCCCCGGCGCGCGGCTGTCCCAGCCGCAGCCCGTTGAAATGCCAATGAATCAGCGGATTTCCGCGACTTGCAAACCCCAATTTTCCCTGGCTTTGCACTTGGGCAACCCTCCCGTTGGGAGAAATAAACGGCCTTGGGGAGGCGGTTATTTGTGCCAACTAATTAACTGGTTTGGCCGTCGCGGAGCGACTGTATGACGGTGGCCATGTGGCTTCAGCCCATGGAATCAAAGTCAAAATGGCCTCTGCGTCGCGTAGCGACGCCTGACTCCGTTACCCAAAGCCAATCATGGTTCCTTGGCCGGCTCATTCAAATCTCCAGACAGCAGTCAAATCACGACCGACAGCCTGCATCCCCTGCGCGCCTCATTCTGCGTTGTTGCTCCCAGCGATTCCCTCGCTGGCATGTGCCAGATCAAGGGAGGAATAGGGCAAATCATAATGTCCTAACGGAATCTTGCCTGGTTCGTTGGCAGCAATAAAATCAACCCTCATTTATATTTAAACACTATAAATACAATAGTTGTTAAATCTAAATAATTTTTAATCCTCCCTTTTATGTTTTTACAATTATATTTATAAAACATTTAAAATTATATACTTACAAATATAATACGACCCGATTTTACCGCTTAAAAAATCAGTTGCATCCTTTCCCGAGTTCCTCTATTGTAATGACTACCTAGCTGGTAGTGATTAAGGTCAACCAACGCATCAGTGAGGCAATAAAACTTGATGAATGCGGTTTAACCACAACAACTATGATGAAAACAAATAAACTTTTAGTGCTGGCTGCCCTCGGTCTGGCTGGCCTTTCCACGGCTACCGCCGGAACCACGGATCTGCTCTTGGGATTCAATGACGCCGCCGGGCCGAACGCCGCCCAAAATGACTACGTCATTAATCTGGGTTTGACTGGCTCCGGCCTGGTCGCCGCCGCTAATGCCAACAGCGGCACCTACGATCTCAGTAGCCTGTTGCTTGCCGGCACCTTCTCCACCGCCTTTGGCGCCGATTCCAGCGCCTTAAACAATGTCTCCGTCGGCGTGGTCGGCTCCCTCACTGGCTCCAGTCCCAGCTACCTGTTCCAGACCGTCGTGACCGGCGGCGGCGCGCCGGCCCCTGCCTTTGTTGGAGAATTCAACAAAGCGGCGGCCTCGGCCTCCGCCTCTACGGTGGGCGAATATTCGTCCTCTTCCACCACCGGCTGGAGCTACAACGTGGCCGCCTCCCCGACCTCTCCGGGTGGGGCAAGTCTGACCACGGCTGGCGACGTGGCCGACCAGACCGGCAACCCGCTGGACCAGCTCAGTTCCGGCGTCGCCTCGCTCGACTTGTGGCAGCTCACCAAGACCGGCACGAGCTCGCTGGGCAGTTGGGTGGACGACGGCACTTTTAACATCAACCTCAACTCGGATACCATCACCTTCACCGCCGCCCCGGCACCGGAACCAGCGGGTGCCAGCTTGCTGGCCGCAGGCGCCGGTTTGCTGGTCATCGCCTTCCGCAACCAACTCAAACGGAAACATGTCTGATCGTTTGCCTCCCCTGAAACCCCAATAATTTCAACCAACCACAAACAACCTTAACCATAAATATAATTAAATAAAAATATATGAAACTAAGCAAATTTACCTCCGCTCTCCTCGGGCTCGGCCTTCTGTCCGTGGCCGGCGTCGCCCAGGCCGCCAACCCCGTCGTTTACCTGGCCGGGGCCTCCGCCTTGCGCTCCACCCTCTTTACCGCCGTTCAATCCGGCGGCATTTTCGACGCCGGTCATCCCGGCTCCGTCGTCTCCCCCTCGCCTAACAACACCGCCACCTCCACCTATATCGTTTATGAAGGCCAGATCAACGGCACCGTGGTGGATATCTCCATCTTCTGGACCGGCGCGGAAGCCGGCGTAGCCGATGTGGCTGGCAATCTTCTGACCCAGACCCTGACCAGTTCCCTGCCCGGCGGCTCGGGCACCTTTCCCGTTCCCGGCTCCCCGGGCACTTACTTGACCCAGGCCAGTGGCTGGACCACCACCGCCCCGCTGTCCTCCATTCCCGGCGCGCCGAGCACCGCTGACCTCGCCTTGGATGACACGTCACAAGCCGTTTCCCTCACGCCCAAATCCTTGTATAACCTCAAGGATTACGGCGCGATTGCCGTGGTGCCGTTCGGCTTCCTGAAGGGTTACGAAAAAACGCCCGACCAGGCTTGGTTGGACGTGAACAACGTCACCACCGCCCAGATTAACGAGGTTTACTCTGGCCCCGTCCCGGCGAACTATTTCACCGGTGTGCTGGCCGATCAATCTGACCAGGTGGCCATCACCGGCCGCAATTTGAGCTCCGGAACCCGGGTCAACGCCCTCCTCACCAGCCAGTACGGCGTCACCACCACCGTGGATCAATGGGCCTACAACGTGAACTACAACACGCCCGGCGTCCTGGCCGCTGGCACCAGTTATGCCAGCCCCGGAGCCCTGACCGAAATCGGCAACGATGGCTTCAACACCTCCGGCGGCGCCGCCGCCCAGTTGAACTTCGATGGCACCGGCTCCGGCTATGTCCTGATCGAACCCCTGGCGGTGCCGGATGCCGCCAGCGCCCACGCCCCCACGGCCACTGGCGCCGGCCCGGCCACCTACCTGCCCTATAACGGCGTCTATGAATCCGACAGCGCCGTCGAAAATGGTTCCTACACCTTCTGGGGTTATGAGCACATCTTCGGCACCGTCGGCCAGTCCTCCTCCAGCACCGCCGGCCAGGTCGGCCTCGCCCTCTCCAATGGGATCAAATCCTACATCCTCGCCAACGGCTTCGGCACGGCTACTGGCGCGGTGGGCCCCACCTACACCGCCCAGAGCGCGCTCATTCCGCTCTCCCTGTTGCAAGTTACCCGGAGTGGTGACGCTGGCTTCCCTGCCCCGAAAAACTAACCGATGGCTCCTTCGTGAACCTTCAACCTTAGTTTGAATTCATGACCAGTGCGGGCCTTGCGTCCGCACTGGTCTTTTCCCTGAAGCCGGTCGGAAAATTGCATCCAAACCTTTTTCAATTTTCCGACCGGCTCCAACCCAATAATATTTTTATGAAAACGTGTGGCCGTCTGATCTTGCTGTTGCTGGCTGGAAATGCCTCGTTTACTCACCCCTTGCTGGCGGATGCCCCGTCCGGCGCGGCGGCGCTGCCGGCCATCATCCCCAACGGGATCATCAAATTATTTGGCCAGCCCCAAGTCATGTTTAAAGTCCGGACCACCCCCGCGCCCGGCCAGCCGGACCTCTCCGGCCAGTCCTTTCTCTTGGGCGAGGGCGACGGCCAGGCTGGCATTACCGTCAAAACCATTGATGCCCAAACCGGCCACGTCACCTTCGACAATCACGGCGTCATTCAAAAACTGACCCTCGTCACCGGCACCGCCTGGAGCAGCGCCCCAGGAACCGGGCCGGAGTTGCTCGCCGCGAACAACCCCCTTCACCCACACCCCGTTCCCCT